>ERZ1370068.6215-contig-5212_pt1 | contig 39210 bp, 42 predicted proteins | sample MGYA00561227_ERZ1370068 | MGnify/ENA primary metagenome ERZ1370068 (study PRJEB38410, sample SAMEA6850437) | metagenome | study: Metagenomic assessment of the ecological functions of the soil: analysis of the soil microbiota associated with the...
CAAGCTACGCATTGCTGTGAGCGCCTCGAGCTTGTGGATGTCCCAGAATTCGAACGGCCCGAAGAAGTTCCAGTTCGGCCTCGCGCAGGAACGTGCCGAGGACGATCAGTGAGACCCGGGTGAGGACCACGGCGAACCCGAACAGAACAGCGCGATCTCGGCCTTGCGCCTCGTTGAAGGTGGTAATACCGCCCTGGTTGCGGCCTGAGTACGGAATGCAGATCAGCCCCACGATGATCAGCCCCGGCAGCACCACGCCTGCCAGCCAGATCGAAGTAGACGAGCATTTCCTGAAGCCCGAGTGGAAGTACCAGGGCGCTCGACGGGTTCGGCGTGCTGGCCGGGTTCGCCGGCTGCTCGAGCGGCGCCTTGAGGAAGATCGACCACACGATCAGACGACCGAACAGACGATGGCCGAGAGATGAGCTCGGCGTAGACGAGGTCCGGCCATACCAGACGCGATCGGACTCAGCCTTTCTGATCGGACTGTTCCCGGCCGCGATCCGGCGATCGTTCAGAACGCCTTCGCGGATCGGCACCAGACGAAGAACACCAGCATGAAGATGAGGCCGGATGATTGGCACGTTGTCCGGCTTGGTCATGATCAGCCGGAAATTAGGGTCGAACGCGCCGTGGAAGATGAAGAAGGCCGCCAGTGGAAGCCCCAGCCTGCCGTACCTCGACCACGTTCGACGCGATCCTTCTAAGGCTGCCACATCAGCACGACAAAGAGCCAATAACGGCCAGCAGGAAGAAACAGCCGCGGATCGGCGACGGCGTTGAAGATCGACTTTATGAAAGCCATGTCCTTCAAAACCTCAAGTCTCAGTTCTCGTCTCGCCAGGCAGCGCCAGGTGGGCGCGCAGTTTCGTGCTCACCCACCTCCGGCACGGTAAAGGCGCCGTTGCTCCTGCTGATTTTCGCACCTTCGTGACCACGTTCACGTCCTGCGACTGCCTCGCGGGCGCCCGCCTGCGGGCGTTGCACGGCCGAAACTGACGACATGCTCATCGTCCGCGGCGTCAACGTCCCCTTCGGCAGTGCGCGAAGTCGGAGTGCCTTCGCCCCGAGGGTCAGCGGCCAGATCCTCGTGAAGCCGCAGGCGGCCGGCGCTAGGAGCCGCCGCTTCCCGTGCGCGTCGAGCCGATCGCCCCGCGACCGCGGACGACGAGCTGCTGAGGCGATCCGTGAGAAACTGCGCAACGTACTCGTCGTGCAGACGCACATCGAGCTCGTGCCGTCAGGGAGCCCGCAGCGCAGCGAATACAAGTCGAAGCTCGTAGAGCACTAGAGACCAGGAGGGTCGAAATGGCCGCGATCACGCTGAACATCCTCGCCGAGCGTCAACAACATGACCGCTCCGCATCTTCGTGCGGGCCGCCGGGCTCGACTTCGAGGAGCAGGACGTCTGGGGCAAGACGACGAGCCCGGAGTACCTCGCAGAAGTACCCGGCGCACCTGACGCCGATGCTCGAGGAGGAAGGGCTGCCGAGGGGCACGCTCGGGAGAGCTGCGCGATCATGGCGTACCTCTGCAACAAGCACGGCCTCGACGCAGTTCTATCCGACCGATCCGGGCGAGCGCGCGATGGTCGACAACGCGATGTTCTACTTGATCGGCACCTTCTATCCGCTGCTCACGCGCGCCGACGTATCCGGCGCTCGGCTTCCGCCAGTACCCGGGCGAGGTCGCGACGTCGAGCGCCGACGACGACATGAAGGCGAAGGCGCAGCAGGACGCCGAGGCCGCGCTCGCCGAGCCGCTCGAGGCGTCTTCCGCGCCTTCTTCCTCGACGGGAGGCCGTTCATCGGCGGCGACTCGCCCTCGATCGCCGACATCCGCCTGGCCGCGACGCTCGAGTTCCTGCACGCGATCGACTACGACTTCCCGGCCTGGGCGGAGGAGTACATGGCGCGCGATGGAGTCGACGCTCGGCGACGCGCTACTCGGAGCCGGCGGCCGACGTGCGCGGCTGCCATCGCTTCCGTCAGGCCGTAGGAGTCGTCAGCCGGCGCGCTCGACTCTGCCGAGTATCTCCGGCCTCAGTCTGCCTGACTTATGATCGCCGCATGTCCGACCTGCACGTGCTCGACGACGACACGGCTCGGCTGGCGGAGCGGGTTTGCGACGCGATCGTTCCCGGCTTCGGGCGCGCGTGCGTCCGGAGGTACGTAGATGTCGATGCGGTGCTGGGCCCGGATGGAGGACGGGCCGCGGGCCTTCACGCTCGCCGCGTTCGCGTCCGTAGGCAGCGGCACGATCGACGAGCACGTCGCTGTGACGCCGGAGTTCCCGCAGGTGCGAGCGCTCGCGATCGAGGCGTTCTACAGCCGACTTCAGTTGCGCCCGGTGTCGACGTGTCACCGGCGCCTGGGCCGAGATCGACTTCAACACTCCTCTCGCCACGCGGCTGGCGAAGGACTGGTCCTCACCTCGGGATCGCATGAGCGAGCGCTTCGATCGCCGTGGCCATCGGTGGGCCCGGTGCGGGCGGCGCGGGGTCGTGGCCGGCGAGCCTCGCCGATCGGCGGTCGCGTTCTGCTTTGCTCGAGGAGTCGGGCCGCACATGTGGACGGCGGCGGACTTCACGCGCTGGGAGGCGAAGGCCGCCCACGATCTCTGGCGGCCGATCCGGTTCGCGCTCATCGACGGCGGTGCCGGTGGTGCGGTCGGCCTGGTCGCCGGCCGCTGTGTCGGCGGCTCGACCACGATCAACACGAGATGTGCGCCCGCGCGCACGCGAAGGGATCCTGGGCCGAGCGGCACGAGGCGAGCGGTTCTCGCTCGTCGATCCTGATCCGGCAAATCTACGAGCGCGCGTCGAGTAGCGCTCGGCGTCCGCGAGCGGGGCCGACTGGCCGAAGAGCGTCCTCACGGTCGAGTTCCCCGGCTTCCGCGCGCGCTCGGCTCGGAGCTCGCGCCGGTGCACGGCTATACCGACGCGAACCGCATGCGCTGGGTGGCTCGCGCCTTGCAGGGCTGCCCGACGAACGCGGGCAAGCCGACGTCGGCACGGCACATGCCATCCACGACGCCTGGGCGGCGCGGGCTGGCTCTGAGCTTGCGGGCGGACGCGCGTGTCGACTCGGGTCCCCGATCGAAGACGGGGAGGCGGTGTGGCGTCGAGTATGTCGACCGCGACGGGACGGTCAACCGAGTCGGCGCAGGTGCCGTCGCCGTCGCCGCCAGTGCACGCTGAACACGCCGCAGCTCCTCCGCCGCTCGGGCCTGGCGGACAGCTCGAGCAGTCGCCTGATCGGACGCAATCTCGCAGCTTCCATCCGGCGCCGCCCGCCGCCCAGTGGGACTCGTTCCCGACGAGCCGCAGGACGCCCACATGGTGTATCCGATCACCGCACACGCGAGGTGGGGCACCAGCACGACGAGATTTGGCGCTCGGCGGACTTGAGCAGGCAAGACGACGATCCAGGATCCGACTCGGGCCCGCCACCACGCTCGAGGACGAGAATCGGACCGCTTTGGGGGACAGCCACCTCGTGGAGACGGTGAAGAAGTTCCGCCACTGGGTCGGCCTGCTCGTGATGGTGAACGAGACGACAACAACGGCAGGGTGCTGGCCCGACGAGAACGGGCCGCGGAGTCGTCTTCGATGCGCGGCGTTCTGACTCGGTCCGAACGGGAGCGGATGGAGTAGTGCGCCCGCGTTCACGCGCGACGTGCTGGTGGCAGCCGGCGCTTCGAGCGTCCGCTGGACAGGCCTGATCACGACGCACGTGCAGGGGACGTGCCGCATGGGCAGCGATCCGGAACGCTCGGTCGTCGATGCCGACGGCAGTCCTGGGACGTCAAGCGGCTCTACGTCGGAGACGGCTCGTCGTCCTGGCGCACGCTCTCGGTCAACCCGTCACTCACGATCATGGCCCCCGCGCAGCGGCTCGCCGACCATCTGCACGAGGATCCGCACGGGTATCTCGCGCCTGTCTGTGCCGTTCAGCCGCGAGCAGCCGCATCGCGTTCTGCTTCAGGATCAGCGGCCGCACCTCGTCCTTGAACGTCCGCCTGCTCGAAGTCCGCGAGCCAGCGGTCGGGCGTGATCAGCGGGAAGTCGGAGCCGAACAGCACCTTCGTCCGCAGCTGCGTGTTCGCGTACTGGACGAGCTGCGGCGGGAAGTACTTCGGCGACCAGCCGGAGAGGTCGATCCAGACGTTCGCCTTGTGCAGGCAGACCGAGAGCGCCTCGTCCTGCCAGGGGAACGACGGGTGCGCGAGCACGATCGTGCAGCTCCGGGAAGTCGGCGGCGACGTCGTCGAGGCACATCGGGTTGGAGTACTTCAGGCGCAGCGCCGCCGCCGCCCGGGAGGCCCGTGCCGATGCCGCTGTGGCCCGGTGTGGAAGAGCGCCGGCAGGCCCGCCTCCGCGATCACCTCGTAGAGCGGGTACGCCATCGCGGTCGTTCGGGAAGAAGCGCCTGCAGCGTTCGGGTGGAACTTGAAGCCCCTTGACGCCGTGCTCGGCGATCAGCGCGCCGGGCGCGCGTCGACGCGCGTCGGGTCGCGCGCGGGTCGACGCTCGCGAACGGGATCAGCACGTCGGCGTTCGCGGCCGCGCGCCTCGGCGATCTCCTCGTTCGGGATCGGCGGGATGCCGCTGCGCGACTCCCAGTCGACCGTGAAGACGACGGCGGCCATGTCCGCGCTCGCGGTAGTACTGCGCGAGCTCGACCGCCGTCGGCCGCGCCGACTCGTCGCGCGGAAGTGCTGCACGCGCCGCCTCGCGCAGCTCGTCGGGCAGCGAGTCGCCTGCCCGCCGCCGACATCTCGACGTGGGCGTGCACGTCGATCGCGACCGCGTCGTCGAGCGCGAGGCGCTCGCTCTCAGCCACGGACGCGGCGGGCGCTGCTCTCCCCGGTCGCGATCCCCACAGCGCCACCTGTGGCCCATGCTGAGCGAGATGTCGTGCGCCGACCGGATGACCGCCGTCCGAAGCGCGCAAGCAGCTCGTCCATGGAGACCATCGTGCGGTGGACGGCGAGGTTGACAGCCGCGAGCACTCACCTCGTCTGCAGCGGATCGGCGCCGCGATCGACCGCAGGCCGTAGGCCAGCTCCTCGTCGTTCACCGGCGATGCCCGCGATCTCGGATCGTGCGCAGCTCCGTGCGGAACGCCTTCGGACTCGGTGAGCGTGTTCGGCCCCCGCTGGTGCGAAGTCTGATGCTGCTCGATGACCTCTCGAGCTGGCCCTCGGGGAAGAAGCGCGAGGATCGCTTTCCCCATCGCCGTGCAGTAGGCCGGCAGCCGCGCGCCCACATGGAGGTTGAGATCGATCTCCCGCTGGCGTGGCTGGCCGTCCGGCAGCGCGTCGATGTAGAACGACGTCGGTGCCATCCAGGATCGCCGAGGTTGACCGTGCAGCCCGGTCTCGTCGCTGAGCAGGCGCAGGTGCGGCGCGGAGATCTCCCGCAGATCCATCGAGTTGATGGCCGAGAAGCCGAGGTCGAGCACCTTCGGGCCGAGCCGGTAGCGCCTCGAGTCGCGGGTCCTGCTGCAGGTAGCCGAGCTCGGCGAGCGTGGCGACGTAGCGGTGCGCCGTGCTCCGGCTCAGGTCGAGCCGCGCGCGAGCTCGCTGCCGCCGATCAGCGGCCGGTCGGGATGGAACGAGGAGAGGATCGCCAGCCCGCGCTCGAGCGATTGCGACGTGGCCGTGCTTCACTCCGAGGGCGGCATGGGCGATCGTAACGTCTCGTCCCAGCAATTGGAACGCCGTCTTGACAAACGGTCACGGGCCTGAGTCACTAGCGCCATGAGGGCTCAGAGCCTGGAGGCCTTGCTCCAGACCGCCAGGCAGTTCCCTGTTCTGACACATGAGAGCGGCACTCCTCCGCGAGTATCACCGGCCGCTCGAGCTGGTCGACCGGCCGCGGCCGGAGATCGCGCATCCCGACCGACGTGCTCGTGCGGATCGGCGGCGCCGGCGTCTGCGCCACCGACCTGCACGCGATCGAAGGGCTGATGGAGCCCGCCGGCGTGACGCCTGCCGCGCGTGCTCGGACACGAGAACGCCGGCTGGGTGGAAGAGGTCGGCGCACGGCGTGTCCGACCGTGGCCGAGGGCGACGCGGTGCTCGTCTACCCGCCGTACAGCTGCGGGCTCTGTGTCGCCTGCCGTCGCGGCAACGACATGCACTGCGCGCAGCATCAGTTCACGGGCCTGTCCGTCGACGGCGGCTTCGCGGAGTACGTTGCTCGTCTCGGAGCGGTCGCTCGTGCAGCTGCCCGCCGGGAGTCGAGCCGGCCGCCGTCGCGCCGCATGCCGACGCAGGCCTGACCGCGTACCACGCGGTCAAGCGGCTCGCGCATCTCGCCGTCGCCGGGCTCGACCGCGGTCGTCATCGGCGTCGGCGGCGTCGGCCACATCGCCCTCCAGCTCGTGCGCGAGCTGGGATCGAGCGCGGTGATCGCGATCGACACCGACGAGCGCCGGCGGCGGCTCGCGACCGAGCTCGGCGCCGACGAGGTGATCGACGAATCGGCGCCCGTCGCTACCGTGCGCGAGCTGACCGACGGCCGTGGCGCCGACCTCGTCTTCGACTTCGTCGGCACCGACCAGACGCACGCCGACTCGGCCGCGATGCTCGCGCGCGGCGGGACGTATTCGGTCATCGGCTACGGCGGAACGATCTCGATCCCGTCGCCGGCGCTCGTCGTCAACGAGCACGCCGTCGTCGGCAATCTCGTCGGCACCTGGATCGACCTCTGGGAGCTGCTCCAGCTCCACGCCGCCGGCAGGTGATCATGCTGAAGACCGAGACCCACCCGCTCGACTCCGTGAACGACGTCCTCGACAAGCTCCGGGACGGCGAGGTCACCGGCCGCGCGGTGCTCGTTCCTGGTTAGCCGACCTCGACGTCGAGTTCCATGTCGCGCAGGAGATAGGCCGAGCGCAGGAGCTCGGGCTCGTCCTTCAGCCTCTGCGCCGGGCCGTGGTAGCGGATCCGGCCGCCTTCGAGCACGTAGGCGGTCTCGGCGAGGCCGAGCGCGACGTGCGCGAACTGCTCGATCAGGAGAACGCCGACGCCGCTTCGCCGCGGCGGACTCGAGCGTCGGGACGAGCCGCTTGACGACCACCGGCGCGAGGCCGAGCGAGAGCTCGTCGACGAGCAGGATCTTGGGCTGCGAGACGAGAGCCTGGGCGAGCACGACCATCTGCTGCTCGCCGCCGGAGAGCAGCCGTGCCGTCGCGCGCCAGCGCCGCTCGAGCTCCGGAAGAGCTCGAGCGCGTACTCGATCCCGCGCTTCGCCTCCGCTCGGCCGAGCGCGTACGTCGCGACGCGCAGGTTGTCCTCGACGGTCAGGCCGGGCAGGAGCCGCCGTCCCTCGGGAACGACCGCGACGCCCGGCGGCGCGCACCTGCTCGGGGCGGCGGCCCGTCAGGTCGCAGGTCGCCGAGCATGACCGCGCCCGCCGCTCGGGCGCAGCAGGCCCGCGACCGCGAGCACCAGCGTCGACTTGCCGGCGCCGTTCGGCGCCGAGCAGCGTCGTCACCTCGGCCCGGCGGGATCTCGAGCGAGACCTCGCGGACGATCGGTCGTCCCGCCGCGGCGCGACCGAGAAGTCCGTCGCAGCGCGCAGGGCGTCGGCGACGGGGCCGCGCTCACAGCTCCTCCTCGGTCCCGAGGTACGCGCGCATCACGTGCTCGTCCCGCAGGACCTCGGCGGTCGGCCCCGACGCGATCAGCTTGCCGAAGTCGAGCACCGCCGTCGTCTCGCAGCAGGCCGGAGACGAGGCTCATGTCGTGGTCGACGAGGATCACGAGCGCGCCGAACTGCTCCGGGATCCGCTGGATCACCTCGCCGAGGCGCTGTGTCTCCTCGTCGGGAAGCCCGGCCGCAGGCTCGTCGAGCAGCACCACGCGGGGCTTCCCGACGACGGCGCGGGCGACCTCCACGAGCCGGCGCTCGCGCGCGCCGAGCCTGCCGACCCTGGCCTTCGGCGAGCGCGTCGAGCCCGACGAACGTCGATCGCGGCCAGCACGTCCGCTCGCCGGCGTGGCGCGCTTGGCGCCCGGAGTGCTCGTGGATCATCGCCACGTTGTCGAACACCGACAGCTGCTCGATCGCCATGCTCGGTCTGGAACGTCCGTCGCAGGCCCCAGCGCGCCCGCCGGTAGTCGGCCATCCGCAGCAGGTCCTCGCCGAACGCGCGAGATCGAGCCCGACGGCAGGCTTGACGAAGCCGCTGAGGACGTTGAAGAACGTCGTCTTGCCGGCGCCGTTCGGGCCGATCAGGCCGCAGGTGCCGCCCGGGAAGACGACGCTCATGTCGTCGATCGGCGTGACGCCGGCGAAGCGCACGGTCAGGTCCTGGAACCTCGATCACGGCGCGCTCCTTCGCCCGCTGACGCCTGCTCGCGCACGCGAGCCGCGACCAGCCGCCCGAGCTGCGCGAGATCCTTCGGGCAGCTGGTCGACGAGCCCGCCGGGCGCCGTCAGCAGCACCTGCAGCAGGCCGGCGCCGAAGAGGATCAGCAGGAGGTTCGAGTTCAGCCCCACTGCGCCTGGAAGATGAACGGCACGAGCTGCTGGAAGCATGCCGGCGACGACCGCGCCCCAGAGGCTGAAGATGCCGCCGATCAGCGCCGTCGCGGCCAGCGTGAGCGAGTCCTGCGTCTGGAACGTGATCGCGCGCGGCACGCCGACCTGCGCTGCGAGCAGGCAGCCTGCGACACCGGTGACGAAGGACGCGAGCGCGAACGCCCAGAGCTTGTAGAGGGTGATGTTGACGCCGGCCGCGAGCGCGGCGGGCTCGCTCTCGCGGATCGACGCCCAGGCGCGTCCCGGCTTGCCGGCGACGTGGAGCAGCGCGAGCAGGAACAGGAGCGCGCAGACGACGACGGTGTAGCGGTAGTACGCGGTGTCCGCCGTCGCCATCGAGGGCCGGCGCACGGGCGGCGTGCTGGTCGTGAGCTCGCCGGTCAGTGACCGGCCCTTGAAGCCGCCGCCGCCGTTCGGGAAGTCGATCACCGACAGCACGATGGTCGTCGCGCCCGCGAACATCAGCGTGATCAGCGCGAGGTACAGGCCCGGAGAGCCGCAACGCGCGGCAGCCCGACGAGCGTGCCGATCGCACACGTGATCGCGCCGGCGGCGAGCAGGAGCAGCGGAAACGGGAGCGAGGTCGCATAGGCGAGACGAGTGCCGACCCAGCAGCCGATCGTGAGCAGCGCGATCTGGCCGAGCGAGATCATCCCGACGCGGCCGTAGAGGATGCCGAAGCCGAGAGCTGCGACCGAGTAGATGGCCACGCTCGTGAAGGTCGTGATCCAGTCCGAGCCGCACGATCTGCCGGCAGGACGCCGACGCGCGACGACGAGCAGGACCGAGCGCGACTGCGCGCCGCGGGCGATCGTCCGCCACTCGAGCGGCGGCGCGGTGCGCCGCCGTCGCGTGCCGGTGTCGCTGCAGCCGCCATCTAGCGTGGTCGCCCGCGCGAGATCGTGACGACGCGGCGCCGCGAGAGATACAGAGAGCGCGACGATCGCGAGCACGAACGGCGCGCGCGGAGCGGTACGCGGACAGCGAGGCGTACGGGCTGAGCACCGACTGCGCGAGACCCGACCGCGAGGCCCGCCGAACATCGTCGCCCAGAGCGACTGCAGCCGGCCGATCAGCGCCGCCGCGAGCGACGAGATGACGAGGAACGTCAAGCGCCGAGTAGTCGAGCGACGTGAGCAGGTCGGGGAGGATGCAGCCCGCGCCGCGCCGCAGGCGAGCCCCGAGCCGAACCAGGCCGCGGCCTCGACGCGACGCACCGGGACGCCGAGCGTGGCGGTGATCTCGCGGTCGTTCGCGAGCGCCCGCATCGCGGTGCCGAGCTTCGTCACGCGCAGGAAGACGCTGACGGCCGCCGTGATCGCGATCGCGAGACCGAGCGCGATGATCTGCGTCAGGCTGACGCTCGTACCGAGGATCTCGTAGCGGTGCTGCGAGCTCGGCAGCGGCAGGAAGCGCGCGAAGCGCGCCGCCGACCGGCGCGCGCCACGCCATCATCCCGAGCAGGATCAGCGCGAGGCCGAGCGTGCCCATCATCTTCACGAGCGGATCGCGCGCGCGCGAAGGCGGGGCCGAAGACCATTCCGTAGAGGAGGTTGACGACCCCGCCGAACGCGACGCAGACCGTGAACGCGAGCCAGTGCGGGCCAGCTCGTGTGGTTGATCAGCCAGTAGGCGATCAGGGCGCCCGCGGCCCCGATGGCGCCGAACGCGAGGTTCAGCACGCCGGTGGCCCGGTACAGCACGACCAGCCCGACGCCGGAGAGCGCGTACACGCCTCCGAACGCCAGGCCGATCACGATGAACGGCTTGATGAACTGCCAGTCGACGCCGAACACGCTGAACGCGAGCACGTCAGTCATCGAAGCCTCCGGGCACCCTGATCATCGTCTGTTGCTTCCTGTCTGCCTAGCCGCGTGTTGAGCTTGAACTTCTTCTCCCAGACGCGCGTCTGGGCGATCGACTTGTCGACCGGCGCGATCGCGAAGCACTTCTCCTTCACGACGACCTTGCCGCTTCTTGTAGTCGACGGTGATGTCCCAGTTGTTCGGGATGTGGTACGGCGAGCGTTGCCGACGTACCACGGCTTGCAGAGCATGTCGGTCTTGACTGGTTCTTCAGGTTCCTCGACCGCCGCGTTGTACGACTTCGGCCGTGATCGGCCCCTTGATGCTGAGCAGCGCGGTGCGTCGCGAACTTGCCGCGTCCATGAAGCCCATCTGGCGCGAACGCCTGCGGCGCGATCTTGCGTGTACTTCTTCAGGATCTGCGAGCATCAGCGCCGTGTCCGGCCCGACGCTCGGGTCGACGTTGCTGAACTCGCTGGTTGATCCAGAGCTGTCCGTCGAACTGCGGGAACTGCCCGGCCATGAACGTGTTCGCGATCGGGGTCGACGAGCCCCACTTCACCTTGTCGACGATGCCCTGCGCGATCGCGGCCTTCATGAAGCGCCGGCGCCGTGTCGGGCGTGAAGTCGAGGATGATGCCGCCGCCGTCGCCGGCGAACTGGTACAGCTGCTGGACGAGCTGCGAGTTCGCGTCCGTGACCGGCAGGTGGGTCGGGAAGACTCTTGCCCGGGATGCCGGCTGCTTCGGCGACCTTGAGCGCCGCCCGCCGTCCGCGTACGCCGAGATCGTGTCCGGCGAGGCGACGGCGAGCTTCTTGACGCCGGCGCGGACGAGCGCCTGCGCGGCGCCGATGTTGCTGTAGCGCGGCCCCATGTTCGACCTCGACGAAGGACGGGGTGCCGAAGCACTCGGCCTGGACGCCGGCGCCGATGACGGTGAAGCCCTTTGACTTGTAGTACTTCCAGTTCGTCCCGCACTCGGCGAAGCTCGTGTTGCCGACGACGCCGACGACCTTGTCGCTCTCGATCAGCTTCCGCGCGAGCGCGGCCTCCTGCGCCGGGTTGAGCTGCTCGTTGTAGAGGATGTACTTGATCGGGCGGCCGTTGATGCCGCCGTTGTCGTTGACGCACTCGAAGTAGGCCTTGGCGACCTTGCCGATCGTCGTGAAGTCGACGCCCGGGATCAGCATGTCGATCCCGCCGAGCTTGATCGGCGTTCCCGTCGCCTTCTTGCCGGTGCCCTTGCCGCAGACCGATTTCGTCGCGGATGCCGTACCCGAGCCGACCGTTGGAGCGGTCACGCTCGGTTCGTGCGCCGATGGACGCCGCCGTCACCAGCACCGCGAGCAGGCTGGCCGCTGCGCACGCCACACCGACTTTGATCTTCGTCGATCTCATCAGTTCACTCCTCTGAGTTCTCTAGCTTCGTAGGGCTGGACCACGAGGTCGGTCCGCGCGCCGGATGTCGCCGCGCCACCGATCAGGATCTCGTCAAGTGCGCCCTCCTCGCGTCGGACGGCGACTGGGCGTCCACGGCGTGACAGGGGGCCTGACACACTCCACCGGCGTCTGACCTCTGCGCCTCCAAATGCACGTCCCGCATGCTGAGACCACTGTTTCGACGAATGGAACACCCGGCGCCGATGAGTTTGCGGCTGCGAGCGGTCGTCTTACAGGCTGACAGCACGTTGAACTGCCGACCGTCCATCGTCAAGCAGAAGGGACGACACATGCAGAAGCTCACTCCATGTCTGTGGTTCGACACCGAGGGCGAAGAGGCCGCGACGTTCTACACCTCGGTGTTTCCGAACTCGAAGATCCTCGAGGTCACCCGCTACGGCTCGGCCGGCCCCGCGCCGAGGGGATGGTGATGACGGTGAGCTTCGAGCTCGACGGCCAGGAGTTCATCGCCTTGAACGGCGGACCCGACTTCACGCGTTCAGCGAGGCGATCTCCTTCGAGGTCGAGCTGCGAGCAGCCAGGAAGAGGTCGATCGGCTCTGGAGCACACGCTTCCGAGGGTGGGGAAGAGGGCCCGTGCGGCTGGCTGGAAGGACAAGTTCGGCGTGTCGTGGCAGATCGTCCCGAACGTGTCTCATCGAGCTGCTCACCGATCCTGACCAGGCAGAAGGCCCAGCGGGTCGATGGCCGCGATGCTGCAGATGAGGAAGATCGAGATCGACGAGCTCGAAAGAGCGGCGGAGGCAGCTTAGGAGGGCTTGCTAGGGGATCGTGACGCCCTGCAGCACGACCGGGCTGTGCAGCGTGTAGTCGAGCTCGTCCGACTGGAGGACGCCGGCGGCGTGATCACGTCGACCGCCTTCGGCACCGTGCCCGGGTTGACGCGTGCAGTGCGGGTCGGCGCTCGCCGACGGCGCAGACGCCGAACTGGAAGTCCTGCGGCGTCGGCTGGAAGCCGCGCGCCTGGTCGGCCGCTGAACCCGTCCTGGCCGGTGAGCACGACCGTGAACGCCCCAGCCCGGGCCCGGGCGTGCCGAGCGTCGCCTTCGGGACGCTGAAGGTGATGAAGCGCGAGATCTGGTTGGCGCTGATCGCGACCGTGCCGAGCGTCGTGCCGGCGGCGTTCTCGTAGCGCTGGCCGAAGCCCTGCACCTGGATCAGCCGGCTCCAGGCGAACGCGGGCGCGATCGTGGAAGTTGCGCGACGCGTTGGCGGCCGCCGTCGAGGTCGAGCCGCAGCGCGCGCCGGATCGTGGACGTAGACGTCGACGAGCTGCGCGCCGAGCGGGCTGCCGAACGTCGGCGAGAGGTCGCGCGTCTGCACCCGGAAGATCACGTTCGTGCCGTCGTCGAAGACCTGGAACCGCTGGATGTCGAACGCGCCGGCGTGGAAGTTGCCGGAGGTCGGGTAGGCGTAGTTGCCGGGCCCGTTGTCGTCGCCGCTCGGATCCGGCACGTCGAGCAGCAGCGTCCCCGGCACGAAGTCGAAGACGACCGTGCGCTTCGACGTGCGCGGTGCCGCCGGTCGGCGCTGACGGCGACGACGTTGAGGACGGTCGTCCCGCCGGTCACCGGCGACGGCGACGCTGAAGGCGCCCGTCGCGTCGGCCGGTGGTCGACGCACGTCGTCGTGGCCGAGTTCGCGTCGGTGTTCGTGGCCGCGACGTAGACCGCGTTCCCGGCGCGGTCGTGCCCGTGACGGTGACCGGCGAGCCGCATCGACGGCGCTCAGTCGGCCGGGCTCGTGACCGTCAGCGGCGTCGTGCCCTGCGTGTGCGCGACGTAGCGCTGGAACGTGCGTCGCCGGCCGGTCGACGATGCGCCCGGCGCCGATGTCGGCGGCGAGCCGCACGAACGACGCGGCCGACCAGGTGAGCGGCGTCGCCGAGCCGGCCGGCTCGCCGTTGACGAAGCCGATCGAGGCGAGCGTCGGATCGGTGCCGAACGGCGACGCCGCGAGGTCGGCGGTCTCCCAGTCCTGCTCGGGGATGAGGCCGACGCCGCGACGCGAACGCGTCCATGCCGTCGAGCAGCGCGGCCGCGCCGGCTGCGTCGCCCGTCTGCGAGCGACTGCTCGGCGCGCTCGGCCGACAGCGCCGGCCAGAGGTGCCCGGTGCCCTGTCCCGTCGGCGCCCACGGGTGGCCGTCGCTCGGCGCCGTCGCCGTAGCCGTCGCCGTTGTAGCGGTGCCAGCCGGCGCCGCTCGCCGTGTCCGACTCGGATCGTGGCGTCGACGACCGGCAGCGAGGCGAGTGACGTCCGGGTCGCTCGCGGACAGCTCGCCGAGCCGCGACGAGCTCGAGGAAGCCGGCGTCGATCACCGCGCGCTGGTCGAGCGTCGGGCCGCCGTTGCCGACGTTGTACGAGATCGCCGCGTTCGGGTCGCCGGTCTTCGAGAGGCGGATGAAGTAGCGCGGCGCGAGCGGGCCCGTTCGTCGTCACCGTCCAGCCCTTGATCGAGCGCTGCCAGTCGTCGGCGACGCCGCGCCAGACCGCCGCCGAGGCCGGGTCGCCGTTCGCGTCCGCGAGATCGCGCGGCGGCGACGAGCCCGGCGATCTCGGCCGCGATCGTCGAGGGCGAGTAGCCGCCCTGCTCCTCCCAGCGCTCGACGCCGAACGCCGGGCCGTGCGCGGCGACGAAGTTCGCGGCGGGCTTGATGTGATTCGCGTAGAGCGACGCGTCGGTGAGCCCGAGCTGGTCGGCCATCAGGATCGGGTACGCCGTCTCGTCGAGCTGCGTCCCGAACGAGTCGGGCGCGGTCTTGCCGTTGACGAGGCTGTTGCGCGGCATCGACCCGTCCGGCAGCTGCTGGCGCTCGAAGAGGAAGAGCGTCGCAGCGCGCGCCGTCGCGAGGTCGCCGTCGGCCATCAGGCCCGTCCACGACCTCGTAGAGGTCGCGGGCGAAGACCTCGCGGTAGGAGCCGAAGTACGTGTTGCCGCGGATCGCCGGCCGAGACCGCCTGGCCCCACGGCGACGCGAGGCTGGCGACGATCGCGCCCGGGAAGGTCTTGTCCTCGGACGCCTTGAGCACGTTGGCGCTCACGAAGTACGCGTCGCGCGAGGTCGTCGGCGCGCTTCGCCTTGATGCCCGGCAGCTTCTTCGGCGGGTCGTTGAGGCTCCGGTCGTAGGCGTCCCAGCCCCTTGTCGACGTCGGGCGTGCCCTGTCGAACGTGTGCCTCAGCGCGCGCTCGGCCGTCTGGACGGCGCGCCGCCTGGCGTCGCGCCGAAGCCGAGCGCCATCGTGAACTCGAGGTCGCCGTCGTCGTGCTTCTGCCGCCGCTGATGCGTGCCGTCTGGACGACGTTGCCGTTGCTCGCGTCCGTGTACGACGTGGTCAGCGAGTGCGAGGCATCGAGCTGCGTGAGCCCGTCGCTCGCGCTCCCCGCGAAGCCGTTGGTCGTCTCGGCGAACGGGCCGTCGAGCGCGGCGTAGACGGGCTGGGCGTAGTCGCGGTTGACCGCGTTCGTCACCGTGTTCGGGTCGGAGGCGACGAGGACCGTGTGGCCCGTCGAGGTATCCGTCGTCGCCGAGTCGGCGCCGCCGTTCCCGCTGCCCCCGCCGCCGTTGCCGTTCACCGTCGGGTCGAAGCGGAGATAGAGACGAGTGGGTCGCCGTGCTTCTGCCCTTCTTGTCCACGTCGAAGGCGACCTTCATCAGGATCGCGTTGCGTGCCGGGGTCGGCGACGTAGTCGGTGACGATCTGGTACTTCCCGCTCGCTGGCGTCGCTCGTGACCCTGCAGGCCATGCCGCTGCTGTCCAGTGCGCTCGACCGTCGACGTCATGTTCGCTGCGTCTGGAGATCCGTGAAGGTCGAGCCGTCGGTGACGACGTACTGGAGCGTCTCGACGTTCGTGTTGTCGATCGTCGGGTAGTAGACGTCGCTCAGCACGCCGTTCGCGACCGTGAACCACACCTTCGACGTCGTGTTGCGCGCGGTGCCGAGGCAGTCCTTGCGCGCGAGGTCGAAGTGCGACAGCGCGCCCGGCCCGTCCGGAGCGACGCTCAGAGTCGCGGTCGCGGCGCTCGAAGCGACCCCGAGAACGATGCAGGTTGCGGCGGCGAGCGCGAGACCGGCCAGCCGCCTCGGTGGAGACAAGCTGCTCATAGATCGGACCGAGACGCTATACCCGCAGACGCGTGGAGTTCAACCACCTACCGCGCAAGGTCTTCTATCGTTGAGCCATGGCGACCTTTGACGCCTATCGTGTGACCGACCAACTGGACGATGCGGTTCTCGACGCGATTGCAACCCGCCTCGAGGTCCGAGGCCGACACCCGGCCTTCGTGCGAATGTTGGACGACTACCTCGATGCCATGGGCATCGATGACGCGAAAGCGGTCGTCGACCTTGGCTGCGGCACCGGTGTCGCAGCGCGGCGCATCGCCGGCCGGTCAGGGTTCTCGGGGCACGTCACTGGGATCGACCGCAGCCCGTACCTCATCGCCGCGGCCACGGGACTTGCGAGCGACGAAGGTCTTGCGGAGATCGACTTCCGCGTCGGCGACACGCAGAGCCTCGACCTCGGCGACGGCGAATTCGATGCTGTCGTCGCCCATACGCTGGTCAGCCACGTCGAGAGCCCCGCTGCGGTGCTGGCCGAAGCCGCACGCATCGCCAGGCCCGGCGCGTCGATCGGGATCTTCGACGGCGACTATGCCTCGCTGACCTTCGGGAACCCCGATTCCGACCAGGGCAAGCGTGACGACGAGGCTGTGATTGCCGCCATCGTCACCAACCCGCGCGTCATGCGCGAGCTGCCCGTCCTCGCTCGCGAGGCCGGGCTGGAGCTCGTCGCCTCGTTCCCCTACGTTCTCGCCGAGGTGGGCGAGGCCGACTTCTGGCTGCCCGCGATCGAGTCCTTCCGCCGGCTCATGCCCACGGCGGGTGCGATGACCGAAGCCGAGGCGAACGCCTGGGCCGAGCGCTTGCTGCAGGCGCTCGGAGTCGGGTCTCTTCTTCGGCGCCAGCAACTACTACGGCTACGTCCTGCGTCGACCGGACTAGGGCCTGCTTTCGCAGGCCCCAATCGCGGCCGAGGGCTACGGATACGAGACGATGTTGACCGGGGTCGTGTCCGGGGGCGTCGGTGCGCCGACGTCGTTCACGACATGGTCGATCGTGCCGTGGTTCGTGATCGAGAGGCTGAGGATGTCGTGCAGTCTCACGCCGGGCGTCACGGGCACCTCGAAGGCGCGGCTCGCGTGGATCGTCGGATCCACGTTGAAGAAGCAGTAGCTCCCGAGACCCCAGCCCTCGTGGGTCTTGACCCAGTCGGCGACCTTGTAGGCAGCCCACCCGAGGACGCCGTTGTGCTGCCAGGCGGCCTGGTTCGGCGGGTCGTACGGCATCTCGTTCTGGAACATGATCGTCTTGCCGTTCTCGCCGGCCCAGAAGACGTTGTACTTCTGGTAGTGCTCGGCGAAGAGGCCCGTCGCGACCACGTCGTCGCCGTTGACGACGACGCCGGTGTCTGCGGTGTTGCTCGTCCAGCCGACGCCGCTGCCGTGGTCTGCACGCCAGGCCCAGATGTGGTCGAGGATCACGTCGTCGGCGTTCACCTCGAGGCTCACAGTCGCCTTGCCGATGTGTGGGCCGCCGATGCGGAAGAACACGTCGTGGAGTGCGCTCGGGTCGCTCGGGTCGCTCCACGCCGTCGTGCTCGCGCGCCCGGCCGTTCGAGGCGTGCTGTGTGCCGACCTGGAGCAGTACCGGCGAGTTCACGGGTCCTGCATCGAAGATCAGACCCGCAGATCTCGACGCCCTTCACGTCCGCGCACCGTCATCGGGACGACGCCGTCCTGCGCCGTCGAGTGTCGCCATGCCGAGCCCGAGCACGATCGTGTCCGGCCGCTTGACCTTGATCGTCCTGTCGACGTCGTAGACGCCAGGAGTGAAGAGGAGGTTCTCACCGCGCGCCAGAGCGTTGTTGATCGACTTGACGCTGTCCGTGGGCTTGGCGATGAAGAAGTCCTCGATCGGGATCGAGTGGCCGGGTGTCTGGCCGTTGGCCCACGTCGTGCCGGACGTGTTGAAGCGGGCGTCTGGGACGAACACCTTGTAGCGGCCGTTCGCGTCGACGTAGAGGAACGGCTTCTCGCGCGAAGCCGGGTTGGTGTCGAGCGTCGTGTACGGCGGGGTCGGGAACGCCTGCGCCGGTGCGCCCTGGACACCGGCGAAGACCTGGTTCCAGACGCCGTTGCTCCAGGTGCCGACGACTGCTGTTGCGGACCAGGTACTGCTGCTGCGAGCCGTTGACGACGGTGTCGGAGAGCCGCGAGTCGGCGATGAAGCCGCCGCTGGCGAAGGACGGGGCAGTGCAGTAGTCCATGCAGCGTCATGAAGCCGTTCACGTGCACTCGCCTCATCGGCGCGGCCTGCGAGGTCGCCCAGAACTCCCCGGACTGGCAGCCTCCCTTGCCCGCGACGTTGATCGTCAGGTTGGACGACGGAGCGCCAGAAGTTCACGAGCGCCGTGCAGTCGCCCGGCCCGAAGCACTGGTTGTAGACATCGATCGTGCCGTTCACGGCGACGTCGTCCGGCGAGCTGCCGAGCCCCGCCACCTCGGTGTAGTAGCCGACCTGGAAGTTGAGTGGAGCGGTCGGGAGTTCCGTAGCTGCCGGGCTTGAAGAGCAGTGCGTAGCGCTGCGTCCCGAACTGGTTCGAGACCTGCTCGGCGGCGATCGCGTCGACGGTCGCCTTGATCTCGCTCGTCGACATGCTCGGATCGAAGATCTTCACGTTGGGGCCGAAGTCGGGGACTCCGGCCGCGGGCTGAGGAGCGGCGGCGGCGCCGGAGATCGCGACTGCCCCTGCCAGGAGTGCGGTCGCAAAGGCCAGCCGGAGGAGATGCGAAGCCACTTGGGGAACCTCCTTACTCGAGGAGGGAGGAACCTTAAGGCAGCGCGCCACTCTCCAGCCACTCGAGCTGCGCGGGGCTCAACTCGAGCTGGGACGCAGACAGCGCCTCGTCGAGGTGGTCCTCGGAGAGCGTCCCGACGACCGGCAGCACGTAGTCGGGCTGGTGCAGGACGTACGCGAGCGCGACCGCCACGGCGGAGGTTCCGAGGTCTTCGGCGAGCTCGGTCGCCCGCTCGCGCCGCGCTCGGTTCCCAGGGCTGTCCCAGCTTGCCGGGTCGCGCGCCTGCGAAGAAGCCGGTGGCGAGGCTCGACCAGGCGAGGATCAGCAGGTCGGTGTCCGCGAGGGCGAGCACCTGCTCCCTGTCGACGGCCAGGCAGCCCGGCCAGGGCTCGGCCACCATCTCGGCGAGGGAGAAGTGGTTGCTGAAGACGGCGAGTCCGTCCTCGCCGATCCGGTCGAGGTAGCTCTGGAGCTCACGGAGCCGGGAGACGGTCAGTTCGAGACTCCGAAGCCACCGATGCGCTCCGCAGCGACCTGCTCCAGCAGGGCGTCCGCGAAGGCGGCGACCGGGAGCGAAGGCTCGTCGCGGTGCAGGACGAAGACGTCGATCCGGCTCGACGCCGAGCAGGCGCCGCGCCTCGTCGACCTCGGAGGGGACGAGCTTCGGCAGGCAGTTCGGCGGATGGCAGCCCTTGGCGTACACGACGATGCCGTCCGGCGAGTGCCGCGCGCGAAGCCAGCCGCCGACGGCCTGGGCGGACTCGCCGTCTCGGTAGACGTTGGCGACGTCGAGTGCCCTCCCACCCGCTTCGTAGAACCGGTCGAGAAGTCGTGGGTGCGAGTGACGTGTCGGGCAGGTCGACCGTTCCGAAGACGAGTCGCAACGCATCGCTCCTTCTCACGCACGGGCGGCCCCGCCCCGCCGCGAGCAGTCGCGGGGGGCGGGGCGGACCGCGGTGCTAGTGGTGGGAGGTCGAGAACTGGTAGATGGTGGAGGTCTTGTAGACCTGTCCGGGGCGAAGGACGGTCGAGGGGAAGTTCGGCTTGTTCGGCGAGTCGGGATAGTGCTGGGTCTCCAGCGCGAACCCGTCGCCCTGCCTGTACATCCGGCCACTCGTCCCGACGAGCGTCCCGTCGAGGAAGTTCCCGGAGTAGAACTGGATTCCGGGCTCGGTCGTGAAGATCTCGAGAACGCGGCCGCTGTCGGGCTCCTGCACACGCGCCGCGCGGATCATCGACGTGTCGGTCGGGCTCCGCCGGTCGAGCACCGCAGTTGTGGTCGTAACCGCGGCCGATCACGAGCTGTTCGAAGCTGTCGCGGATCCTGTCTCCGATCGCGGTCGACCGGGTGAAGTCCATCGGCGTGCCGGCCACCGGGTCGATTGCCCCGGTCGGGATCAGCGTCGGATCCACGGGGGTGTAGTGGGACGCGTTGAGCTTCAGGACGTGATCGTCGATCGAGCCGGAGCCCTCGCCCTGGAGGTTCCAGTAGGCGTGATTGGTCAGGTTGACGACCGTCGCCTTGTTCGTCGTGGCGCGGTAGTCCATCCGGATCTGGTTCTGGTCCGTGAGGAGATAGGTGACCTCGGCCTTGAGCGTGCCCGGGTAGCCCTGGTCGCCGTCCGGGCTCGTGAACGTGAGCTTGAGGCCGACGCCGTCGTGGTTCTGGATCACCGTCGCCGCCCAGACGTGCTTGTCGAAGCCGACCGTTCCCCCGTGCAGCGAGTTCGGGTCGTTGTTGATCGGTAGGTGGTAGGTGACGCCGTCGAGCGTGAATGTCCCGAGTGCGATCCGGTTCGCGTAGCGGCCCGTGATGCACCCGAAGTACGGGACTCTTTGCCACGTAGTCGGCGAGGTTGTCGAAGCCCAGGGTGACGTTCTCGAAGTGCTTGCGGCGGTCGGGGACCTTCACCGACTGGATGATCCCGCCGTAGGTGAGGATCTTGACCTCCATGCCGTTGGAGTTCGTCAGGGTGTAGATGTCGACGGCCTGTCCGCCGACGGATCCGAACGGATCCTTCTTGACCGACGCGTCCGGGCTTGCCGTGTGTGTTCGACGCGAGCGCGCCGGAGAACCCGACGGCGCGCGACGAGTAGCACTGCCAGGCCGGCGAGTGCCATTCTGCGAAGCGATCTGCGCATTGCGTTTCCTCCCCGATCTCGGTTTTCTCCGATTAGCCGCAGATTTCGGCCCGTGCGGGCCGGGGCGAGTCGTCCGAGAGCGCTTACGTCATTCGCACCTCCTCTCCCGTGCGATCACGGATCCGCTTGAGGCTCTTCATCACGCCGTCGCCGTCACGCCCGAACAGGTCGTGCAGGTGGACGTAGTGGGCGTAGAGGTCGCTGTAGACGGCGTGATGGGCGTCGATCGGCTCGTAGACGTGCTCGCTGAGATGCGCCATCCGGAGCGAGGCCTCGACGATCGAGTCGTAGCCGCCGGCGTCGGCGCCCGCGGCGACCGCTGCCGACATCGCCGCTCCCAGCGCGGGCGTCTGCGTGCGACGCTGCCACGCGAGAACGCGCGGCCGGTGACATCGGCGTAGATCTGCATCAGGAGCTCGTTCCGCTCCGGCAGCGCCGCCGCAGGCGACGATCCTCGTCGACCGGAACTCCGGCCGACTCGAAGGCCTCCACGATCACCCGCGTGCCGAAGCGCGGTCGCCTCGAGCAGCGCCCGGTAGATCTCCGGCGCCTTCGTGGCGAGCGTCATCCCGACGAGCAGGCCGCTCAGGTCGGCGTCGACGAGCACGGAGCGATTGCCGTTCCACCAGTCGAGCGCCAGGAGGCCGCTCTCGCCGGGGCGGAGCTTCGCCGCCTCCTGCTCGAGGATCCGGTGCACGTCTGCTCCCTCTCGCCGGGCCGCCTCGTGGTACTCGGGCGGCACCGCCGTGCTCGGCGAACCACGCGAAGATGTCCCCGACGCCGGACTGGCCGGCCTCGTAGCCGATCAGCCCCGGGACGACGCCGTCCTCGACCGACGCCGCACATGCCCTCGACGAATCGGCGAGCTCGCTCGCCGAGGAGGATGTGGCAGTTGCTCGTCCCCATGATCACGACCATCGATCCGGGCTCGGTCACGCGTCGCCGCCGGAGCCGAGACATGGGCATCGACGTTGGCAACGGCGACCGGCGTTCCGGCGCGCAGGCCGGTCAGCGCCGCCGCTCGCTCGGTCAGCACCGCCGGCCCGCTGCCGGGCGGCAGGAGCGTGCGGGACATCTTCTCGTCCACGACGTGCTCGAAGCGCGGGTCGAGCGCCGCGAAGTAGGCCGGCTGTCGGGAAACCCGTCGCGCTTCGACCACATCGCCTTGTAGCCCGCGGTGCAGTGTGTTCCGGGTCTCGACTCCCGTGAGCTGCCAGACGACCCAGTCGGCGGCCTCGATCAGCCGCTCCGCGCGGTCGTAGAGCTCGGGCGCCTCGTCGAGGATCTGAAGCGCCTTCGCGAAGAACCACTCCGACGAGATCTCTGCCGCCGTAGCGTGGCGAGCCACGGCTCACCGCGCTCTGCCGCGACCGCGTTGATGCGATCGGCCTCCGGCTGAGCGGCGTGGTGCTTCCAGAGCTTGACCCACGCGTGCGGCTCGTCGCGTAGCTCGTCGAGCAGGCACAGCGGCGTGCCGTCGGCGGTCGTCGGCAGCATCGTGCACGAGGTGAAGTCGATGCCGATTCCGATCACCTCGCCCGGGTCGAGGCCGGACTCGGCGAGAACCGCGGGACTGCGTGCTCGAACGTCCGCAGGTAGTCCTCCGGGTCCTGCAGCGCCCAGTCCGGCTCGAGCTCGGACGTGGTCGTGCGGCGCCGGCAGCCGCTCGTCGATGACGCCGTTCGCGTACGGATACGACGGCGGTTGCGATCTCCGCGTCCGTCCGCGCAGTCGACGAGGACAGCCCGACCCGACTGCGGTGCCGAAGTCGACGCCGACCGCGTAGCGCGCCGACCTCACGCGTCTCCCCGCTGCGGCTCGACGATCACCTTCAGGCCGCGCCTCTCGCTCAGGCTCGCGAACGCCTCCGACCCCGTCGGCTCAGCGGCATACCGCTCGCTGACGAGCGAGCTCAGCTCGATGCGGCCCTTCTCGGCGAGAGTCGATCGCACGCGAGAGGTCGGTCGCCTTCATCCGGCGGCAGAGCGAGATCGTGAGTCCTTTGCGGCGCGCGATCGACGCCGTGAAGCACGAGCGGTCGTCGTCGGGGATGCCCACGAGGACGAGACGGCCGCCGGGCCGCAACGTGTCGATCGCAGTCGCGATCGCGTCGTCTCACCTGCGACCTCGAACGCAACGTCGACGCCGCCCGAGGCTGCCCGAGGCAGGATCTCGGTGCCCGCCCGGCGGGTCTGCACCGCGACGGTCGCGCCGAGTGCCTCCGCGGCCGCGATGCGGTGCGGGAGCGGGTCGGTCGCGCACGAGCACGTCCACGCCGGCATGCCGAAGCAGCTGGACGAGCAGGAGACCGAGCGGGCCGCAGCCGTACACGCCCGCCGTCATGCCCGGTCGCGACATGACCGAGGTCGAGCGCGTGCAGCGCGACTCCGAGCGGCTCGAGCAGCGTCGCCTCTGCGTCGGGGAGCGAGTCGGGCAGCCGATGGGTGAGGCGTTCCGGCCAGGCGAGTCGCGAGCGCAGCGCGCCGTCGATCGAGTTGTCCGGCGAACCGGCAGGCGACGCAGAGGTTCTCGTCGCCGGCGACGCACGGCGCGCAGCGCGCCGCACGGGATCGCGGGGTCGAGCGCGACGCGCTCGCCCGCGCGCGCGCCCCGTCTCGATCACGCCGACGAACTCGTGGCCGAGGACGAGCGGCTGCGTCGAGCACGACGTCGCCGATGGCGCCTTCGTGGAACCAGTGCAGATCGGAGCCGCAGAGCCCGACGGCGGTGACACGCACCAGGACCTCGTCCGGCGTCCGGCGTCGGCACCGGCTCCTCGTGGAGCCGCAGGTCGCCGCTTGTCGTGGAGTCGCAGCGCGATCATCGGGCCTGCCCGTAGTAGGCGTCCGGCCCGTGCTTGCGCGAGAAGTGCCGGTCGAGGAGGTCGTCGTCGAGCGCCGACGCCTCGGCTTTCAAGACGAGCGTGTACAGAGCGAGCTCGGCCACCGTCTCGAGCGCGACCGCGTTCTCGACCGCCTGCGCCACGTCGACACCCCAGGCGAACGGCCCGTGCGATGCGACCAGGGCCGCCGGAGTCTCGAGCGGGTCGAGCCCTCGGCCTTCGAACGCCTCGACGATCACGTCGCCGGTTCGCTGCTCGTAGTCGCCCTGGATCTCGTCCGCTGCCAGCGCGCGCGTCACCGGAACCGGCGCCGCGGAAGTGGTCGGCGTGGGTCGTGCCGAAGCAGGGAAGCTCGCGCCCGCCTGCGCCCAGGCGGTCGCGAAGCGGGAGTGCGTGTGCACGATGCCCGCCGAGCGCCTCGAAGCGGCGGTAGAGGACGAGCGTGCGTCGGCGTGTCCGAGGACGGCCGCCGGTCGCCGCGACGACGTCGCCCGTCTCCAGATCGACGACGACGATCGCCTCCGGCCGTAGCTCCTCGTACCGAACGCCGCTCGGCTTGATCGCGATCACGTTCTCGCTGCGGTCGACGCCGCTCACGTTCCCGAACGTGAGGACGACGAGCCCCGCGCGGACGAGCTCGCGGTTCCCCTGGAACACGCGCTCCCGCAGTTCGCCATGGTCGGCCACGCGCGCTACAGACCCTTCGGCCTGGTCGTAGTAGGCGTGGTTCCAGCGAAGCTCGTTCTTCAGGCCGGAAACGGTGGTCCGGTCGTCGATGATCGACGAGCTCGACGCCCGCGATCTCCGCGAGGTCGGAGACCGCCTCGATCGACAGCGCCTGCATGAAGCTCGTGTGGTGGGGGCCGCCCGCCTCGAGCCACGCCTTCGGCCGCGGTTGCGAAGCTCGGCTTCGGCCGCCAGATCGCTCGCGCGACCGGCAGCCGCGGCAGCTCCTCGTCGGGCGGCGACGACCTCGACCTCGTTCGCGACGAGCCGGAAGCGGTCGCCGAGGTCGAGGAGGCCGACGACGACCGCCGGCCCGGGTGCCGCCGTGAAGACGAGCCGCACCGGGTCGCTCGCGGCCGCCGATCGAGAGCGGGTGGATCTCGCAGCGTCGGCTTGCCGCCGCTGATCGACGGACAGACCTCGAGCATGTGCGCGCCGAGCACCTTCGGATCGCTCGGCGCCGAGGTGGTAGGTGTAGTCCTCCATGAACGAGGTGCCACCGTCGAGGCCCGTCGCTCATCACCTTCGCGATCCGGACGAGGGCCGCCGTCTTCCAGTCGCCCTCCGCCCCGAACCCGTAGCCGTCGGCCATCAGCCGCTGGACGGCGATCCCGGGCAGCTGGCGAAGTCCGCCCAGGTCCTCGAAGGTGGTCGGTGAAGGCCTTGAAGCCGCCGCGCGTCGAGGAACCCGCGCAAGCCGGCCTCGATCCGCGCCGCATCGCGCAGCGACTCGCGCTGCTCGCCGTCCGGCCGCAGCGCCGGAGCGAGCTCGTAGGCGTCCTCGTACTCTGACGATCAGCTCGGTCGACGCTCGCGTCGTCCACGCTCGTCGACCGCCGACGCGAGGCTCGCCGACGCCGTAGCCGTTGACCGAGACGCCCAGGCGAATCTGCGCCTCGACCTTGTCGCCCTCCGTGACCGCGACCTGGCGCATGTTGTCGCCGAAGCGGGCGACCCGCAGCGACTGCGCCTCGTGCCAGCCGCAGGCCGCGCGCGACCACGTCCCGATCCGCTCGAGCGACGCTCGGGTCGCGTCCAGTGCCCGACGACGGTCTTCCGGCGCGACGCCGCATCCGCGTCTGCGAGGAAGCCGAACTCCCGGTCCCCGTGCGCCGACTGGTTCAGGTTCATGAAGTCCATGTCGATCTCGGCCCACGGCAGGTCGCGGTTGAACTGCGTGTGCAGGTGGAGCGAGCGGCTTCTGCAGCGCGCGCGAGCCCGGCGATCCACATCTTCGCCGGCGAGAAGGTGTGCATCCAGGCGATCGAGCGCCGACGCACCGATCGGAGGCGTTCGCTTCGAGGAGCAGGCGCGCGGATCGACTCGCGGGCTCGTCACCGGCTGCTTGTGCACGACGCTCACCGGGATGGCGGCGGCGGCGTCCAGTCCGGCCGCCACCTGCCGCGACTGCTCTGCGACCTGCTGCAGAGCCGTCTCGCCGTAGAGGTGCTGGCTGCCGGTGATGAGCCAGACCTCGAATGTGTCGAGCGCTTTCATCCGTCTCCTTGTGCTCCGGGCGCGGGGTAGGAGGGCTAACCCCGCGCCCGGTACTCGGCGGCGACGATCTCGGTCAGCTCTTCGACCGACGTCTCGCGACGTCGGCCGGTCGAACGTGATCGTCCCGTTGCTGGAGGAGGTTCACCCGGTCGCGCGACCTCGAAGCACCTGGACGTAGTTGTGGGCGATGACGATCATCGAGACGTCGCCGCGCTCCTTCAGCTCGCGGATCAGGTCGAGGATCAACCTCCCCTCGCGTCGCGCCCATCGCCGCGAGCGGCTCGTCGAGGAGGAGGGTCGTCGCGCCGGAGTGGACGGAGCGGGCGATCGCGATCGCCTGGCGCTGTCCGCCCGAGAGCATCGCGACCTCGGAGTTGACCGACCGGAGCGTGCCGATCCCGATGTCCTCGATGTACTTGCGCGCGCCGCTTTCGCATCTCGCGGTTGTTCAAGCAAGCGGATCGGGCCGATGCCGTGCGTGAGCTCGCGCTTGAGGAACATGTTGTGCGCGACGGACAGCGACGGCACGAGCGCGAGATCCTGGTAGACGGTGTCGATCCCGAGCGACCGCGCGTGGTCGACCGACCGGATCACCACTTCCTCGCCGTTGACGAAGATCGTCCCGCTGTCCGGCCGCATGAAGCCGGTCAGGATCTTGATCAGCGTCGACTTGCCGGCGCCGTTGTCGCCGACGAGTCCGAGCACCTCGCCCTTGGCCAGGTGCATCGAGACGTCGACGAGCGCCGTCACGGCGCCGAAGCTCTTCGAGACGTGCTCGACGCGGATCGCGTCGGGCCGTGTCGCCGCTTCGGCTCACTGCAGCCTCCCGAGGTTGCGCAGCCGCGCGACCTGGACGTTCGCGATCATCGACAGCGATGATCGCGAGGCCGATGATCAGGTCGAACGTGAAGGCGCTGACGCCGATGATGTTCAGGCCGGTGCGGAGGATGATCAGGACGAGCGACGCCGATGAAGCTGCCGATCGACGGTGCCGACGCCGCCGAAGAGCGACGTGCCGCCGATCACCGCGCCCGGCGACGGCGAGGAACATCAGGTCCGGGCCGCCCTGGAGCGGGACGATCGTCGTGATGCGCGTCGAGTCGAGGATGCCGGCGAAGCCGGCGAGGAAGTTCGCGAGCACGAAGTTGCCGATCTTGATCCTCCGCACGTTGACGCCGCTCTCGGCCGCGCCGATCAGGTTCCCGCCGGTCGCGAACGGTCCAGAGCTCCCAGCGCGTCCAGGTGAGGATCGAACTGCACGAGGAGGACGAGGCCCGAGCGCCCAGAAGAACTCGGAGTTGAGGAAGAGCGTGTACTGCTCGGGCTGCGAGCCGAAGATCTTGTGGAACGTCTCGCCGCCCGGCATGAACTGCTGCGAGCCCTCGATCAGGTGCAGCGTGATGCCGTTGAGGAAGAAGAGCATGCCGAGCGTCGTGATGAACGACGGCACGCGCAGGAAGGTCGTGATCACGCCGCTCGTGAGCCCGACCGACGCCGAGACGCGAGGAGCGCGCGAGCGATCCCGAGCCAGAGCGGAAGGCTGTGCTGCTCGGGATCGCAGAGCCACCAGACGAGCGCCGGGCGAGGGCGAAGACACGCGCCCGACGGCGAGGTCGATCTCGCCGGAGATGAGCAGCATCACCTCGCCGGCCGCGATCAGCGCGATCGGGGCCATCGACTCGGTGATGTTCTTGATGTTGTCGCCTCCAGGAAGACGCTGTTCTGCGCCTAGAAGAAGAGCGTCAGCGCCGACGGCGACGACGAAGATGCTCGCCTCGCGGCGGCGTAGGAGAATGCCGGCGACGCGCCAGCCGAGGCCGGCGCGTCGCCCTGGTCGTCGTCGCCTCCGCCACGGCCATCGGCTGTTACGAGACGGGATACTTCTGCTGCGAAGAGGAGCCCTCGTACCGCGTCTTCGTCGTCAGGTACGGCTTGACGTTCGCCTTGGTCACGAACAGCAGGCCCGTGTTCGTGTCCGAGGGCGCCACCAGGCCGCCGGACAGCTTGTAGAGGAAGAGCTGGATCACCGGGTGGAAGCCCTGCAGGTACGGCTGCTGGTCGATCGTGAAGTTCAGGAAGCCCTGGTCGATCAGCTTGAGCGTGCCGGGCAGCAGGTCGTAGCCGCCGCCGATCACCTTCCCCTGCAGGCTGTGCTTCTGGATGATCTGGCCGACGCCCTGCGTGTCACCGGCGTCGACGGCGAACATCCCGGCCAGGTTCTTGTGGCCGAGGTAGTACGAGTCGATCGCCGTGAGCTCCTTGCTCAGGTCGGCGTCGGTCGCGACGATCTTCGGGTTGATCGGCTTGCCCGACTGCTTGATCGCTGCCATCGCGCCGTCGATGCGCGGCTGGATGTTGAGCGCGCCCGGCGTGGCGATGAACAGCGCGACGTCGCCCTTCGGCACGAGCGTCGCGATCCGCTGGCCCATCGCGAAGCCCGACTCGTAGAGCGCCTGGCCGATGTACGCCATGCGCGCCTTCGCGCCGGCGCGCGCGCCGTCGGCGTTGTAGGCGAGGACCGGGATCCCCTTCGAGCGTGCCCGCTTGATCGGCGCCTCGAACGCGCCTTTGTCGACGACGCACGACGGCGATGCCCGTCGGCCTTGGCGCTGACCGCCGCGTTGAAGGCGTTGATCATCTCGCCGACGTCGGCCTTCGTCGAACCGCTCCACGTGTACGTCGCGTTGACGAGCGCGCGGCGTCGGCCGCGCCGTACTGCGTCGGCACGAAGAACGGGTTCGTCGTCACGTGGTTGATGAACGCGAACTTCCAGCTGGATGGTGCGATGGAAGTGCTGCCGATCCATCGGGCGGCGAGCGCCCCAGCGCACTCAAGAGAGCCGGTAGCGAAACCGCGGCGCCTCAGCGTGATCCGGCGATCAGTGCCGCCCGATCGATGCCTTCAAGTTCCTGAGGAACGACCTCGTCGTCGCGCTTCACGAACCTCGACCTCCTTTTGACCCGGTGGTGTAGGGCTTGCCGCCTGCTGCGGTGGGTCTGGCCCCGGTCAGCGAGGTGGCTTTGAGCACGAGCGTCGTTCTGTATACAACATCCGTCCGTACTATGCAAGCGTATGCAGTGAAGTCGTATGCCGCTACGAGCACGCGAGGTGAGCGCTGGACAGCAGTGCGTTCCGTTCGCCCAGGAGTCGGCAGTCATGAGGCGTGCGGCGGCGAAAACGAGACGCACGCGGAAGCGGCCGGCGACGATGAAGGACATCGCCAAGGCCGCGGGCGTCGCGCAGAGCACCGTCTCGCGGAATCCTGAACGACACGCCGCTGCTCGTTCCCATCTCCACCGGAGACGCGCGAGCGCGTGCCGCTCGCGGCGGCCGGAGCTCTCGTACCGGCCGAACCCGCACGCCGCGCGGGCTGCGCGGTGCGCCAACGATGCTGCTCGGAGCGATCGTCGCGGGACATCACCGACCCGTTCTTCGCAGGCGCGATCGACGCGCTCTCGCTCGAGGCGCGCCACCGCGAGCGTACAGCGTCGTGCTCGGCCACGCGCGCGAGCGTGCCGACGAGGCGCTGGCACCTCGCAGCCGTGCTCGAGGCGCGACAGTGCGACGCGATCGTGATCGTCGGCGACATGCGCAACCAGCCGCGGCTGATCGAGGACCTGGAGAGCGTCCACGTCCCGGTCGTCGCCGTCTGGCACGGCTCGCGGCACGACGGGTTTCCTCACGGTGAACGTCGACAACCGCCAGCGGCATCGAGGCAGCACTCGATCATCTGATCGGCCTGGGTCACCGGCGCGTTGCCTTCGTCGGGCGATCCGGTGCTCGGCGACATCCAGGAGCGTCAGGCGGCGTACGAGGATTACGTCGCGCAGGGCCGCATCGAGGCACGCGAGGGCTGCATCCAGCACGCCCGGAACTCGCCCAGCGGCGGCGTCGCGGCCTTCGAGGCGTTGTCGCCTTCGCGAGACGCCGACGGTCGCGCCGCGACGGACGTTCTCGCATCAGGGATGCTCCACGCGGCCTTCGAGCGCGGGTTCAGCGTTCCGGCGGACTTCGATCGTCGGCTTCGACGACATCCCGTTCGCCGCCACGACGGTTCCGCTGCTGACCACCGTCCGGATGCCTGTCGAGGAGATGATCGATGGCGCGGTCGAGATGGTCGTCGACAAGACGCCTGCAGGCTGACGCCGCGGTATAACGAAGGTGTGGTAGCGGCAAGGGAGGCGGCGTGCGCGTCCCAGCTCCTCCCTGGTCGTCCGCCGCTCGACGGCGACGCTCGAACCTGGCTGAGCGCCTACGGGTGGTTGTCGCAAGCGTGGTCCCAGAGCGGGATCCTTTTCAGCGGTCGCCTTCGTATGCCATCCCGTGCGGGTAGCTGATCAGCTCGATGTCGGTTCCGAAGGGCGTCGCGAAGTAGTTGATCGTCTGCCCGGCGGCGGGGCCCTCGGTGACAGGGAAGGGGCCGAACCGCTTCTGCACGCCCTTGCGCTGCAGGAACGTCGACGGCTTTGTCGATGTGGCGGACGTAGAACGCGATGTGGTGCGCACCCCAGTCGGAGTTCTTCCGGAACGTGTGGTCCTGGTCCGGAGCCGTGTACTGGAAGAGCTCGACGCCCGGGCCGTTGCCGGCGCGAACCATCCGGATCTGCTCGACGACTGCGCGTGGGTCGACGTCCACCAGCTGGTGCATGAAGTCGCCGACCGGATCGCTGAACGGGCCGAACGTCAGCGGGTTGGTGCCGCCGAGCGCATCGCTCGAACCACGCGGCCGCCGCAGCCACGTTCGGAACGGTGATCCCGACGTGATCGATCCCGAGCAGGCCGGGCACCGGTCGTCGCTTTCGAGCGGAGACCATTCTGTTTCGGCGACCACAGGGCTTGACGATGCTGCTTCTCGTACGCCATCCCCTTCGGGTAGCTGATCAGCTCGATGTACGTCCCGAACGGCGTCTTGAAGTAGTTGATGCGTCTGCCCGGCTGCAGGGCCCCTCGGTGAGCGAGAACGGCCGAGGAACTTCTCGACTCCCTTCGACACCATGTGCGCGACGGCCGCGTCGATGTCGGTGACGTAGAACGCGACGTGGTGGCCCGACCAGTCCGAGTTGCGCGGGTGCGTCCGGCGCTGATCCGGTGCCTCGTACTGGAAAAGCTCGATGTTCGCGCTGCGGCCGAGGCGAAGCACCGGTGATCTGATCGATCACCGCGCGCGGATCGACGCCGAGCAGATCGTGCATCAACGTGCCCCGTCGGATCGGCGATCGGACCGAACGACAGCGGCGCCGATGCGCCCATCACGTCCTGGAACCAGGCAACGGCCTCGCCGATGTCGGGGACGGTCAGACCGACGTGGTCGGCGCCGACCGAGGCCGAGCTGGCCACGACCGTCGCCGTGCCCGGCTGGCGCGGCCCGCGCTGAACGGGTGAAATGCCGTCGCGGCGGCAGCGACGGCTGCGCCCTGCTTCAGAAAGTCTCTGCGGTCACGCTGGAGCATCGCTCACGGAGCCACCTCTCTCTCGACCGGTCCGAATGGCGGGACAAACCCTCTCATGTCGGCCGGTTCTTGTCGATTCGCCGGGATTCAAACCAGGCTGAATCGGCGAGCACGACCGACGTCGCGATCTGCCGCTCGCTCACCGTCCAGTACGTGCGAAGCAGGCGATCCTTCTCCTCGGGCGTAACGAGGCCTGAAGCCGTGCTTCTCGTAGAAGCGGATTGCCCAGGCGGCGTCCGCCCAGGTGCCGATCAGGACCGGGCGATCGGTCTGAGCGTCGAGGGACTCGAGCGAGGGTCACGCCGATGCGCCTCGCCGCTGCGAGGCGGTCCGGACGTATGCATGGCGGATCAGGGTCACGTCCTGGACGTGCTGGATGCCCATCACGCCGGCCAGCACGTCGTCCTCCTCGTAGCCCCAGAAGTCGATCCTGCGCCGATCTCCTCGCGAAGCTCCTCGCGTGGCATGTAGGGCTCCGACCAGCAGTCGGCCGGGATGACGCCGCGATAGGCCGTGGCGGCGTCGTTGACGATCTCGTAGATCACCTCGAAGTCCTGCTCGTCGCAGCGGCGGATCATGGAGGCTGACGCTAGCCGCGAACACCGCTGCCGATGAGTTCCACGCCGGCGACGGTCTGAGCTCTAGACGCGACCAGAGCGAGACGAGTGGAAACCGAACGCGACACGAGTAGGCGACGCGACCGCGTTGGACGTGCAGTTCACGGCCGTCATGGAGGTGAGTCCGGCCAAGGGCGGCTGGACGTATGTGGTTGTGGCCGTACTCGGTCGAGCTCTTCGGTACGCGTGGGCTCGGTGAAGGTGCGAGGCTCGATCGACGGACATCCGTTCCGGAGCTCGTTCATGGCGATGGGCGACGGCACGCACAAGCTTCCGGTCAAGGCCGAGACGCGCGAAGGCGGATCGGCAAGGAAGCCGGGGATACCGTGACTGTGCAGCTGGACGAACGCCTACACAGCTAGACGGGGCGCCGACTGCGATTCCTAGCTGCTGCCGAGGCCAGGCCCTCCGCTGGCGAAAGCGTCGCACGCCGATCAGTCTCCGGCCGAGGCGGCCCAGAGATCGATCGGCGGCGGCCTCGTCGATCGCATATGGCCGTACACCACCGGGAGTTGCGTCCAGAGCCATCGACGATCGGGGCGATGTCATCGCGTCCTCGCAGTAGACGCCGCCCGCGCTCCGCAAGGTGCGGCGAGGTGGCGGCCCAGACTTGGTTGCCGGCACCCAGCTCCGGTGTCTTGAACGACGGGTCGAGGCAGTTGCCGTGCTCGTCGATCCAGCCGGCATCGACCATCTCCTGCCGCGACAGGTGGCGTTGGAGCGGAGTGAGAATGCTTCCCGGGTGGGTGGCGAAGGCGCGAGCGCCCGCTGGGCCGTCCGCGCGCATCCAGGCCGACGGCGAACAGCACGTTGGCCGTCTTGGAGACCTGCCATAAGCGGTCCATCTGTCGTAGGCTGGTCCGGAAGTGGATGTCGTCCCAGCGGATGTCGGTGATGTGATGCGCCCCGGACGAGACAGCGACGACGCGTGCGCCGCCGTCGGCGATTGCAGGCCAGAGACAGGTTGACGAGGAGTAATGGCCGAGATGGTTGACCGCGAACTGTGCCTCCATCCTGGCCCCATCGGTCTCGGGACAGGCCATGATCCGGCGCCGGCATGATGAGCGATGTCAAGCGGGCGGCCGGTCTCAGGAAGCGGGCGGCGAAGGCTCGAACGCTCCGCCGGTTCGGCCTGGGTCCAGCTCCGTGCACCTCCGTGCCGGGAAGATCGTCGAGCGCCTCGTGTGCTGCTGCGGGTCTACGCGCGGGCACGATCATACACGCTCCCGCGCGAGCCAGCGGCGCGTGTGGTTTCCAGTCCCAGACCGGAATAGTCCGCCGGTGACCAAAGCCGTCCGACTCGTCAGATCCGATCACGGCGAGCAACGTCATCCGCGGTGCTCTGCGCGCCGAAGCGACTGCCGATGAGCTGTGTTCCGGCATCACTGGGCCAACCTAAAGCCCAGGAGTGCACTCTGAGTCAAGCCAATGATTCGAGACATGGGTCATCCGGAGGCCGGGCTCTCGATCGGCACGGTCGCCGAGGCGACTGGGGATGAGTGTGCATGCGCTTCGATTCTTCGAGCGCAGAGGGCATCTTCCTGCGCCCGATCCCTCGCTCCGATGGCGGACACCGGGTCTACGAGCAGGCGGACGTGGACTGGCTCCTCTCTCCTGCAACCTGGCTGCGCGAGTCGGGGATGCCGATTGCCACGATCAGGCGGTTCGCCGAGCTCGTCCGGCCGGTGCCGGCAACGAGCCGGATCGTCTTGCGCTGCTGCAGGAGCACGAACGGCTCGTGCGCGCCGGGATCGCCCAGCTGAACGCCTGCCTCCGAGGTGATTCACGTCAAGGTCGTCACGCAGCTGACCGGCACCTCCGCGACGGGACCGCCGCTGGACTGTAGGAATCGCTGAGGCCGACCGGGCCAGGTTCGTAGATAGCTGGCAGCCGGCGCGCAGGCCCGGGTGAACACCGCGAACGCCGGCTTCTTTGCGGCCGTCGGTGGTGATCAGCCCCGATTGCCAGCTGTCGGGCGACGTGCTGTCCCTGAGCACGAACCACGATGGAAGAGGTCGATGCGCGGGTTCGCGCGTGCGATCTCGAACGCCTGGCGAAGGTACTGCGCTTGCTTCGTCCAGCTGACGCCGAAGATGTCGTCCGGCGGCTTCGGTCTGACAGCCGTATTCGGTGATCCAGAGCGGCTTGCGGCCGTACAGGCTCAGATCACCTGGGAAATCAGGCGTGTCGATGTCGCCCGAGCCCGATCGCGCGCGAGCCGACGTTGCGCGTCGCCGGGGTCTCCATGGGCCGCCGTAGTACGGGTGATGCGCCCAGGCGTCGAAGTCGCGGAGGCCCATCCGCTTCGCCTCCTGCAGGAACGGTGAGCGGCGCGATCGGAGGGACGCGGGCCGGTCGCGTCGTTGTGGCCACGCGGGGCCGTCGCGCGCCGCAGGCGACGCGTTCTGGCCCGCCCGCCGCGTGCGCACTCCGTAGACGGCGTTGCAGATCTGGCGCGTAGGCGGCCGGCGCCGCCATGCGCCACCTTCACGCCCACGCGCGCTCGAATTGCGGCTGCAGGAACACCGAGCTGTTCGGCTCGTTCCAGGCGAGCCACATGTCGACGCGCGGGAGAATCCTCCCGCTCGCTGTGTCGAGGGAACGTGCCGCTGTAGCGACGTGCCGCGGCGTAGGAGAACTCGCGGAGGGTCGTCGCGGAAGCTCGGCGCTCGCTGAGGGCCCTGTCCGCCGTTCGCCCACTGCAGGCGTCCCCGCGATCGTCAGGAGCACCTCCATCCCGGCCCTGCGCTCGCGCCCTCGATCGCCCGGTCGTAGCGGCTCCACTCCGTAGGCCGGGTCGGCCGGGTCGGTTGGCCGTGGCAGGACGCTTGTTCGCGACTCCGTCGCGCCGCCCCAGGTGAGCAGCATCCGCACGACTTCGACGTTCAGCGACTTCATGGTCGGGAACGCGGTCTGCGGCGAGCCGAGACACGGACGCGTCGTCGAGAGATGCCGACGGCCATCCTCTTCGAGGCCATGCCGCCTGGCTGGGAAGCAGCAGGGAGACGGCCGCGCCGAGGCATCGCGGCAGGCAGGAACGGGCGTCGCGACATCCAAGCCCCCAAAGATGTTCATCGCGGGGACGTTCCTGAGGCGTTTCGTCTTTTCCTGCCGCGTCCGCAGGTCGTCCTGCTGGCGCTGCTGTCTCGCCGCACTCGTCGCCGGGGCAGGCGCGCCCGACCGCGCACGCCGCCGAGGGGCCAGTCCGCAAAAGCGCGCGACCGATGGTCGCGGGACAGGCGACTCAGGGCGGGCGGCTGTTCGGCGCGGAAGGCTCGTGGTCCGGCACCGGCAAAGGTCGACTACACCTACCAGTGGTTCCGCTGCGACCAGATGGGAGCGCACTGCCAGTCGCTTCGCGGCGTCACGAAGCGAAGCCATCTCCTCGGCGAGAACGACGTCGGTCAGCACGCTCGGCCTCGCGGTCCGCGCGAACCGATTCGGGTGGGTCGACGACGGCGATCTCGAGCCTGATCGGCCCGATCGGCGGCGCACCGCCGGTCCTCGCCTCGACCGCCGCAGCCGACCATCTCGGAGCGAGGTAGTGAAGGGAAGCAAGCTCAAGGTCGACCCGGGCAAGTGGAACCCTGCGCCGCAGTCCGTTCAGCTACCAGTGGGTCGCTCTGCGGCGACTCGGGACGCGTGCGTCCCTGATCGAAGGTGCGACCGCCGCGACGCATGTGGTGGATCAAGGCGATCTCGGTCATGCGCTCGTGGCGATCGTGCAGGCCCGCGCCGGCGTCGCGTCGCAAGCCGTCTTCAGCGTGGCGACCGCACCTGTCGGCGGCAGCGCCAGCCCGCCCCGCGCCCGCGCCGACGAGCCGGTGAAGGTGGCTGGTCCGCTCGAGCTCCGCACCGCCGTTGTCGCTTTCGTGATCCAGCAGGGCAGGCAGCTGACCGGTGCCGTGGGGTCCTGGTCCGGCTCCGGGACGATCAAGTACGCCTACCAGTGGCACCGCTGCGAGCACGGCCGGCGCGCGCTGCAAGTCGATCAGCGGCGCAACGGGCCGCACATACACGCTCGTCGCCGAGGACGTGGGGCAGACGGTCGGTTTCGGGGTGCGCGCGACCGACAAGGCGACGGGAACGAGGAAGGCGTACGCGAGTCTCGTCGGAGGCCGATCAGCGGACCGAAAGCCAAGCTCGTCTCAACCGGTCCAGCCGACGGTCGTCGGTGCGCCCGAGGATGGGTCAGACGCTCCAGGTCTCGGCCGGCGGCTGGAGCCCGACTCCGACCACGATCGAGTACCAGTGGCAGCGTTGCAACGCGAATGGGCGACTGTGCAAGCCGCTTCCCGGAGCCACCGCGAGCACCTACACCGTGACCGCCGCCGACACCGGGCACGGCCTGCTTGCCGTCGTCCACGCGAACCGCGGGCGCCGCATCGCAGGACGCGGTCGAGCGTCGCGACTCCCGCCGCCGTCATCGCCCAGGCGACCGGTCCTTCGAGTGGCGGGCTGCCGACGGTGACCGGGATGGCCAAGCAAGGCAAACAACTCACCGGGTCGACCGGAATCTGGTCGGGCTCGAGGCGTGATCGGCCACGGCGTATCAGTGGTACCGGTGCGACGCGCTGGGTGCGCACTGCAAGTCAGTCCACGGCGCCACGAAGCCGACGTACACCCGTCGCTGCCAAGGACGTGGGCCAGACCCTCGGTTCGCCGTCCATGCCACCGACGCCACGGGCACTGCCACGGCCTACGCGAGCCTCGTCGGCCCGATCGCGGGAGCCGGCGCCACCCTCGTACCGACTGCGCAACCCACGATCACGGGTGCGGCCAAGCAGGGCGCGACGCTCCGCGTCTCCGACGGCACCTGGAACCGGCTGCCCGCCTCGCTCACCTACGCGCTGGCAACGCTGCAATCCCAACGGCCGCCTTTGCGTCCCGATCGCCGGCGCGACGGCAGCCACGTACGTCGATCGCCGCCGACGACGCCGGCCACACAGTGCTCGCGCTCGTCCAGGCGAAGGCCAAGGCGAGCGGCGCCGCGCAGTCGACCCTCAGCGTCGCCACGCGCGGCCGTGTCCTAGAGAGCGGCGCAACCATGCGCGTGGGAGGGCGCTTCTCGGACTCGGCTAGCATCGGCGCCGGTCGCTCCAAACCGAGAGGAAGAGGCAGGACGATGAGCTCGCCGACGATCGTTTCCAACGACTGGGATTCGCGAGCACGCCGAGCGTCCCGCAGGCGGCCCGGTGTCGATCGGCGGACTGTCGACGGCGTTCGAGGAGAGCCACGCGTCCTCGGCCGAGGTCCTCGTGGAGGGAAAGGCTTCTCTACCTCGGATGCTCGAGGACATCGCGTCGGCGTCGTCCTCGATCCACATCAACCAGTTCGGCTTCCGGCCCGGCGCTCGTGGGCGACGAGGTTCGCGGAGGCGCTCGATCGCCAAGGCGACGGAGGGCGTCTCCGTGTGCGGCTCGTCGTCGACCGCCAGGGCTCAGATCCAGAGGGCGGCTCACGGGAGTTCTACGAACGCCTCGCGGCGGCGGGTATCCAGGTCTGCGTCGATGCGCGCGACGCAGCCGCGCGCGCGCTCGAGGTCCGCTCGGCGACGCAGCGCGAGCCACGGCGCTGGAACCTTCGCGGCGCTCGGGCAGCATCGACCATCGCAAGGTCGATCGTCGTCGACGGCCGGATCGGCTGGGTCGGCGGCGCCGGGATCGAGGATCACTTCGAGGACGGCCGCTTCCACGACCTGTTCGTCCGCGTCACCGGGCCCGTCGTCGCGCCAGCTGCAGCTCGTCTTCCTCGGCGGCTTCCGCTGGCTCGGCGGATCGGCTCCGCGCCGCCGAGGCTCGACGCCCTGTTCCCGGAGCCGGAGGAGAGCGGCGAGCGGATTCCGCGCCGTCGTCCTGCACAACGCGCCCTGGCCGGTACCGGCCGATCACCGACGCGTGGACCGTCGAGCGCTACTCGAGGGCGCGCAGCGGGACGCTCGACGTCGGTCAACCCGTACGTCACCGACCGCGGGATGATCCGGCGGATCGAGACGCCACCCGGCGGCAGTTCGGGTCGTGCGTCCGTCCCTTTCGCGGAACGCGAACAACTGGCGTGCGCGTGGCGGCAAAGAAACGCAATCACGACGCTGCCGACTCGGGCGTGGTGCGGTGGACCTCGAGTACCATTCATGCCCATGCGCCGGCGGCGGCGCCGTGGCGATGGCGAGGAAAAAGTTGGTGCGTAATCGTGGCAAACCCTCGAGGCGTGGAGCCTCTCAAGCGCATCTTTCTGCAGATCGACGCTGCAGATTCAAACACGTCAGTGGCGAAGCCGGAGGAGCGGCCCAGCGCGACCATGAGCGGCCCCGGCCCTGGGCGTGGCGTAATCGGCAGGCGCGAGCGGGCACACGCAGAGTCCCGATCATCTCTGTGCTGGCTGCTCGACAGCGCGACGACGACCCTCGATCGCGCCGCGATGGTTGGGCAATATGCGCATGGTCAGGTGAGAGGCGAGCGTCCCGAATCGATCGTATCGCGTCGGTCAGATCAGCGAGCGCCTGCGGGCTTCATCTACGTATCGACCATCGTCCTCAACCGTGCTGGCGGCGGGGTCAGCCCTTCCGGCTGACGTGGGGCAACGCGCCCTGCGCATCACCTCGGTCGTTCTCTCTGTCGCGCCGCCCGATGCATGGGCTGCAGCCAGCGTCGCCCAATGACGAGCATCTATGCCGTCGATCGATTTTTGCTTAACGCCGGCAGGGCTGAGATCTACCGGCGAGGTACCGCTACTGTCGCCGCGCTGCTGCTGGTGCCTTCTGGCGCGCGGTTCCCGACGAATGTTGCGCCTGGAGCGCGTTCGGTGTCGGTCCCGCCGCCTTCGCCGTGCAAGGTGTCGTCTTTGCCCGCGTCGAGCGGCTCGGCTGGCCGGCCACGCCCTGGTGGTGGCTGCGAACCCGAGCCTCGGCGTCGTTCTCGTCGGGCTGAAGGGTGTTCAGACCCATTGAGCACGCCCAGCGAGATCGTCCCGCGCTGGGAGTGGCGCACGTTCGGCGTGGGATTCTGAGCCAGCAGTCAGCCGAAGAGCAAAGTTGGCCAAGAGCTCACACCCACGCACGTCGACGACAGTGACGAGCTGTACATCGTCTCGAGCCGGGGGAACGAAGCATCAAGGTCCGAGGCGGCCTGCTGGACGTGAAGCGGCTCGAGCAGGAGCTACGAGGTTGAGCATGCGGAGGTCATCCCGCTGAAGGCCGAGTTTCCGATCGCTGGCAGTTTATCGTCGCCAGCAATACGTAACTGAACGAAGTACAA
>ERZ1370068.8330-contig-7193_pt1 | contig 39209 bp, 58 predicted proteins | sample MGYA00561227_ERZ1370068 | MGnify/ENA primary metagenome ERZ1370068 (study PRJEB38410, sample SAMEA6850437) | metagenome | study: Metagenomic assessment of the ecological functions of the soil: analysis of the soil microbiota associated with the...
TTACGTATTGCTCGAGGCTACTGCTGCGCGAAGCGGAACTGCGTCAGCTGCCGATAGGTTCTCGCCCGGCCGCAGCACCACCGGTTGAGAAGTGCGGGCGGCTGATCGAATCCGGGAACCGCTGCGGCTCCAGGCACAGGCCGCGATAGGGCAGGTGGGGCTCGTTCTGGCAGAGCATCGTCCGAGGAGTGGCCAGGCGGATGCCTTCGTAGAATTGCAGGCCAGGCTCAGTGGTCGACAATCTCCATCGCCAGGTCGCCGCTAGCGAAACCAGACGCTGCCGCGAGCGGCAGCTTCCGTCGCCTTCGCGGCAGCCAGCCCTGGTTCAGCACGAAATTGATGTCGTAGCCCGGGTCCGACTGCGTCGGCGCGGATCGGACTGCAGCATCGCGGAAATCATGACGGTGTCGATCACGCTGCGGATCTCTGCCGGTCGGTATCAGATACGCGGTCGAGCGGCGTGTAGAAATCCGCCGCCACCATCAGGCGGTGGTCGCGCACGTCGCCGCCGGGCTGCAGCGTGAAATACGAATGGTGTGCCGATTGGCGACGGTCGGCGCATCGGTGGTCGCGGTGGTAGCTCGATGCTGAGCGTGCCGGGACGCGTCGATCGCATAGGTGCAGCGCGCGCGTCAGCGCGCCCGGATAGCCGGCATCGCCGTCGGGCGAAGGCGATCTCCAGCGTCACCGAATTGTCGGTCGCGCCGATTACGCTTCCATACGCGCTTCGAAAACCCATCCGGCCCGCCATGAAGATGCACATGGTCGCCTTCGTTGACCGGCACCTTGTAGTGCTTGCCGTCGAGCGTGAAGCCGGTGTCGATCCGGTTGATGCAGCGCCCGACCGTCTGCGCCGAGATAGGCGCGGCCCGTCGATATAGCCCTGCAGCGAGCGATAGCCGAGCACCACGCGCCGCTTGGCCGACCCCATCGGCACTACGAGATGCGCAGGATCGCGCCATAGGTGATGACCGAGGCCTTCGGTGCCGTCAGGCGCCGCGCAGCTTGATTTCCTGCACAGCTCTGGTCGCCGAAACGGCCGAATTCCGAGATCGACATGGTCGACTCTGATCCGCTGTTTTCCGTTGTTTAAGCTACGGTTCCGAGGCTTGACTTGAAGCCGGCCTCCCGCCACTGATAAAACATATAATACTACAAATACCAACCCCGCTCATCGGGGGCCGGGAGGCCGTCAGGGTGCAGGTCGAACGCAAGCCGTACGCGCATGTTTTCGCAGCGCAGCATCCATGGCCGCATCGCGCACGAGATCGGCCAGCAGATCCTGCGCGGCGACCTGGCCGCCGGGCGAAGTCCTGCCCAACGAGACCGACCTCGGCGTGCGATTTCGGCGTCAGCCGCACCGTGCGCGCGAGGCGATCAAGGTGTCTGGCCGCCAAGGGCCTGGTCGAGATCCGCACCAAGATCGGCACCGCGTCAAGGCGCGCGATCAGTGGAACATGCTCGACCCCGATGTCCTGAGCTGGAGCCTGGCCTCGCACGACGCCGACAACTACGCCCCGACAGTGTCGCTGAGATGCGCCGGATGCTGGAGCCGGCTGGTGCCGCGCTGGCTGCGCAGCGCGCGACCGCCGAGCAGATCGCGCGCATCCGTGACGCCTATGGAGGGCATGGCCGCGGCCGGCGAGAAGACCGAGGAAAGCGTTCGATCACGATTTGCGCTTTCATCTCGCGATCCTGGAGGCGACCAACAACGCCGTTCCTGGTCTCCATGGGCCATGTGATCGAGAATCGGCGATCGCCTTCAGCATCAAGCTGTCGGCGCAATTCCCGAACCTGCGCGTCCAGTCGGTGCCGCTGCATAACGCGTCGTGCTGGACGGATCGAGAAGCGGCGACGCGCGCGGCGCCCAGGCGGCGATGGTCAAGCTGCTGCAGGAAGCCCACGCGCGCGACATCGAACAAGATTCTGGCCAAGCCTGCGCCGAGCGGCGCGCGCTGCCGCCACCAGGCGGTGCGCAAGGCACCTAGCATAGCAAGCATGGACGAGATCATGGCCGACGGCACGGACGGCAAGAAGCAGCTGAGACTCCCGTCACTGGTATGGCGGCGCCAACAAGGACACCTTCATGCACCGCAGCTGGATCAAGAACCAGGGCCATCCGGACCACGATGTTCGATGGCCAGCCGGTGATCGGCATCTGCAACACCTGGTCGGACCTCACATCCGTGCAACGCCCATTTCAAGCGAGCTGGCCGAGGTGGTGAAGCGCGGCGTCTACGAGGCCGGCGGCTTCCCGGTCGAGTTCCCCGGCGATGTCGCTCGGGCGAGACGAACCTGCCGCCCGACCGCGCATGCTGTTCCGCAACCTCGCCAGCATGGAGGTCGAGGAATCGATCCGCGCCAATCCGATCGACGGCGTCGTGCTGCTGGTCGGCTGCGACAAGACCACGCCGGCGCTGCTGATGGGCGCTGCGAGCTGCGACCTGCCGACCATCGCGCTCATCCGGCGGTCCGATGCTGAACGGCAAGTTCCGCGGCTGCGACGTCGGCTCCGGGCACCTCGGTCTGGCAGTTCAGCGAAGCGGTGAAGGCGGGCGAGATGACGCTCGCCGATTTCATGAGCGCGGAATCCGGCATGTCGCGTCTCGCCCGGCCACTGCATGACCATGGGCACCGCCTCGACCATGGCCAGCATGGCTGGAGAGCGCTCGGCATCGGTCTGCCGGAGAACGCCGCCTATCCGGCGGTGGATCTCGCGCCGCAAGCGTCTGGCGCACCTGGTCGGCAATCGCGCGGTCGAGATCGTGCAACGAGGACCTGCGCATCTCCAAGGTGCCTGACGCGCGAAGCGTTCCAGAACGCGGTCCGCACCAACGGCGCGATCGGCGGCTCGACCAACGCGGTGGTGCATCTGCTCGCGATCGCCGGGCGCCTCGGCATCTCAATCTCACGCTCGATGATTGGGACCAGTGGCGGCAGGAGGTGCCGACCATCGTCGACCTCATGCCCTCCGGCCGCTTCCTGATGGAGGATTTCTGCTACGCCGGCGGCCTTCCGCGTCGTCATGAAGGCGCTCGGCCGAGCACGGCCTGCTCAACAAGGACGCGCTGACCGTCAACGGCAAGACCGCCTGGGACAACGTCAAGGACGCGCAGAACTCACAACCAGAGTCATCCGCCCGCTGGAACAAGCCGCTGACGTCGCCATGGCGGCATCGCGCGTGCTGCGCGGCAACCTCGCGCCCGACGGCGCGATCCTGCAAGCCGTCGGCGGCGACGCCGGCGCTGATGCAGCATCGCGGCCGCGCGGTCGTGTTCGAGGACATCGACGACTACAAGAAGCGCATCGCCGATCCCAACCTCGACATCGACGAGACCTGCGTGATGGTGCTGAAGAATTGCGGGCCCAAGGGCTATCCCGGCATGGCCGAGGTCGGCAACATGGGCCTGCCGCCCAAGCGTGCTGAAGAAGGGCATCACCGACATGGTGCGCATCTCCGACGCGCGCATGAGCGGCACCGCCTACGGCACCGTGGTGCTGCACACCTCGCCCGGAGGCGGCGGCCGGCGGCCCGCTGGCGCTGGTGCAGGACGGCGACATGATCGAGCTCGACGTCGCCGGCCGGCAGCTGCACCTCGAGAGTCAGCGACGAGGAGCTGGCCGGCGCGGCGCACGCCAGTGGACAGCCGCCGGAGCCGCCGATGGACAGCGGCTACCAGAAGCTCTACGTCGACCACGTGCTGCAGGCCGACAAGGGCGCCGACCTCGATTTCCTGGTCGGCAACCGCGGCGCCGGCATTCCGCCAGGAATCGCACTGAGCGAGTACCGCCTTGGGCCAAGGCCGATGCGGCGACCCAACGAAATAGATCACGCTTGAAGCATACAGCCGAACGAACCAAATCTGATGAGGAGGGAACAATGCGTAGGTCAGTGTGCAAGCTCATAGGCGGCACTCTGTCGTCGTCATGGCGGCGATGGCCTCGGTCACTGGCGCCGAGAGTGGCCGAGGCCGGGAGCCTCCGGCAAGAAGATCGCGCTCAGCAACAACTACGCCGGCAATTCCTGGCGCCAGGCGATGCTGAAGAGCTGGGACAAGGTGACCAAGCAGGCGGTGGCGGACGGCATCGTCGCCGCAGCCGACGCCGTTCACCACGTCCGAGAACCAGGTGACCGAGCAGGCCGCGCAGATCCAGAACCTGATCCTGCAGGGCTACGACGCGATCGTGCATCAACGCCGCCTCGCCGGATGCGCTGAACGGCGCGGTCAAGGAGGCCTGCGACGCCGGCATCATCGTGGTGTCGTTCGACGGCATCGTGACCGAGCCCTGCGCCTGGCGCATCGCGGTCGACTTCAAGCAGATGGGCGAGGACGCAGGCTCGACTATCTCAACGACAAGATGCCGAAGGGCGGCAACCTCGCTGGAGATCCGCGGCCTCGCCGGCGTGTTCGTCGACGACGCGATCCACAAGGGCATCGACGAGGGCGTCGCCGAGATACCCGCAGTTCAAGATCGTCGGCTCGGTGCATGGCGACTGGACCGCAGACGTGGCGCAGAAGGCGGTCGCCGGCATCCTGCCGTCGCTGCCCGAGGTCGCCGCCGTGGTGACCCAGGGCGGCGACGGCTATGGCGCGCGCGCAGGCCTTCAAGGCGGCCGGCCGTCCGACGCCCGCTGCATCATCATGGGCAACCGCCAGGACGAGCTCGCCTGGTGGAAGGAGCAGAAGGACGCCAACGGCTACGAGACCATGTCGGTCTCGATCGCGCCCGGCGTCTCCGACGCTCGCGTTCTGGGTGGCGCAGCAGATCCTCGACGGCAAGGAGGTGCCGAAGGACCTGATCGTGCCGTTCCTGCGCATCGACCAGGACAACCTCGAAGCCAACCTCGCCAGACCACCGAGAAGGGCGGCGTCGCCAACGTCGAATACACGCTGGAAGACGCGCAGAAGGTGATCGGCGCGAAGCAAGCGATAGAACGACCGGCAGAGCCAGCGTGCTCCAGCGCCACCGAACAGATCGTCAGCCTCGCCGGCGTCGACGAAAGCTTCGGCGCGGTGCGCGCGCTTGCCGACGTCGACCTCGCGGTCGGCGTCGGCGAGTGCCTGGGGCTGGTCGGCCATAACGGTGCCGGCAAGTCGACGCTCGATGAACGCTGCTGGCCGGCACGCTGGCGCCCGATGGCGGGGAGATCGCGTCAACGGCGTCGGCGCAGGACGCCGACTACGGCGTGCGGCGGCGCCAGCGCGCACGGCATTCGCTGCGTGTTCCAGGAGCTGTCGCTCTGCCCGAACCTGACGCGTGGCGGAGAACGCCCGCATCTATCATCAAGCGCCTGCGCGGCTTGGGCTGGCGGCGCGGCGCCGCGGCAGCTGATGCAGCGACAAGCTCGACGAGATCTTCCCGGGCCACGGCATCTCCGCCCAGTGCGACCGTCGGCGACCTGCCGATCGGCCAGCGCCAGATGGTGGAGATCGCGCGCGCCTTCACCGTGACCGACAGCCCGACCCGGCTGGTGATCCTCGACGAGCCGACCTCGTCGCTCGACGCGCGTCGCGGGCAAGCAGTTGCTGACCTACGTCCGCACGCTCGTGGCGGCAGGGCGGCGTCGTGTCGTGCTGACCTCGCACCTGCTCGGCGACATCCTGGATCACTGCGACCGCATCGTGGTGATGAAGGATGGCGGCGTGGTCGCCGATCGGCGCGGCGGCGAGCTTCGACCGCGACGCCTGGTCGCCGCCATGGGCAACGTCGGTGAGCGAGGCGCGCATCGCTGCGCGAACGCGCGCCGGCGGCCGCGGCACGCGCCGTGGTCGTGCGCGCCCGCCGCAGCAGCAGGCCGACCAGGCCGCAGCTGGTCGCGCATCAAGGGCGAGATCGTCGGCCTGTGCCGGGCTCGGCCGGCCATGGCCAGACGCGCATGCTGCTGCAGATCTTCGAAGCGTGCCGGCGCGAAGAGGCCGAGACCGCCGTCGCCGGCACCGGTCGCGCTGATCGCCGGCGACCGGCAGAATGACGGCGTGCTGCAGCTCTGGTCGATCGCCGCAGCAACATCTCCAGTGCGCTCGCATGCGGACGCTGGTGAAGCCGGCCTGATCGACAGCGCCGGCCGAGGCGCGCGCATGGCACGCAAGCTGGCGCGGAGCGCATCCGCATCAAGACGCCGGACGTCGACAACAACATCCTGTCGCTCTCCGGCGGCAACCAGCAGAAGGCGCTGTTCGCCCGCGCGCTCGGCTCCGACGCCGAGATCATCCTGATGGACGACCCGATGCGCGGCGTCGACGTCGGCACCAAGCTGGAGGTCTACGAGCATGATCCGCGCCGAGGCGGAGAGCGGGCCGCACCTTCATCTGCGGTACACCACCGAGATCGACGAGCTGCAGCAACTGCGACCACGTCTACGTGTTCCGCGACGGCCAGATCGTCGCCGACATCGCGCGCGCGCGAGCTGACCGAGGAGAAGGTGCTGCAGGCCTCGTTCCGAGGAGGGCGGGCATGACCGACGCAGCCTGCCAGCCCTGCGCGCGAGCAGTCCGCGTTCTGCCGCGATCCGACGCTGCTGCGCCGTCGCTGCCGGCGGCTGCTCGCTGGCGGCGGTGCTGATCGCGATCTTCATCCTCAACGCCGCGCGCATGAGCTATCGTCGGCCTCAACCTGATGCTGCAATACGCGGTGCCGATCGCGCTCGCGACCATCGCGCAGATGTTCATCCTGACGGTCAACGATCTCGACCTTCGATCGGCGCCTTTGTCGGCTTCGTCGCCTGCATCGCCGGCGACCTGGCTGGACGACGAGCCGCTGCTCTGCCTGCTGATGCTGGCGGGCTGCATCGCTGGTCTATGCGGCGCTCGGCGCGCTGATCCAGCTGCGCAACGCTGCCTCAGATCGTGGTGACGCTCGGCATGTCGTTCGTCTGGCTGGGCATCGCCGTCTGATCCTGCCGACCCCGGGCGGCACGGCGCCGGAATGGCTCGACGGAGCTGATGACGCTGAAGCCGCCTATCGTGCCGTTCCCGATCATCGCCGCGGTCGTGATCGCGCTCGTCGCGCATGTCTGGCCTGATGAGCATCCTCCTACGGCGCGGTGCTGCGCGGCGCCGGCGGCAATGCCACGCGCCGTCGACCGCGCCGGCTGGTCGCTGCTCAAGATCCGCATGCTGATGTTCGCGCTGGCCGGCTTCTTCGGCGTGCTGTCGGGGCTCGGCGCTGATCGGCCTCACCACCTCGCCGGATGCGCAACATCGCCGACCGCGTACACGCTGCTGTCGATCGCCGGCGTGATCCTGGGCGGCGGCGAGTTCGTCGGCGGGCGCGTGTCGCCGATCGGCGCGGTGATCGGCGCCGTGACGCTGACCCTGACCGGCTCGTTCCTCATCTTTCATGCGCATCTCGCCGGACTGGCAGATCGGCGCGCAGGGCGCGATCCTGATCGTCGTGCTGGCCCTGCGCGCGCTCATCAAGCCGCGGGAGGCGACGATGACAGCCATCGGCCGCGCCGTCTCGGCAACCAGCCGCTGGCTGCTGGTCCTTCCTCGGCGCGCTGGCTGGTCGTGGCTCGCCACCATCCTGTTCACCGAGCGGCCAGGGCGGCGGGCGAGGTGCATGACCGCGGCGCTTCACCTTCGCGACCTTCACCGTGATCGTCGGCATCGGCCAGATGTTCGTCATCACCACCGGGCCCGGCAACGTCGACCTCGTCGATCCCGTCCACCATCGCGCTGGCCGGCGGCGTGGCGATGAAGATCATGGGCGGCGAGGACGGCCTGATCCTGGCTCGGCCTGCTGGCTGCGTCGGCTCGCGGGCTCGCGGTGGGCGCGTTCAACTACGCCGCTGATCCGCATGCTGCAGCATCCCGCCGATCATCGCGACCTTGTCGTCGAGCTTCGATCGTCATGTCGGTCGCGATCTCCTACGGCCGCGGGCTGCAGATCAAGCCGCCGCCCAGCTTCGCCGATTTCACCACCGCGCAGATCGCCGGCATTCCGCTGCTCTCCATCTGCGCCATCCTGTTCGCGATCGTGATGGCGCGTGATCCTGCAGCGCACCGTCTATGGCCGCTGCGTCGCCCTGGCGATCGGCCAGAACATGCGCGCCGCGCACCTGGCCGGCGTCAAGGTCGAGCGCACCCGCTGCATCACCTACGTGATGAGCGCCGCCTTCGCCGGCCTCGTGCGGCGTGCTGCTGGCCGGCTTCTCCGGCGGCAACGCGCTGAACATGGGCGAGGAATACCTGCTGGCGACTCGATCGCCGTGGTGGTGATCGGCGGCACCTCGGTCGCCGGCGGCCGCGCCAACGTGCCGGGCATCTGGGGCGCGCGCCTTGTTCCTGTATCTGCTGGTCACCATGCTCAACACCTACGGCGCCAGCGCCGGGTGCGCCTGGTGCTGACCGGGCTTATCATCATCGCCATGATCACGCTGGCCGGCGGCGACAAGCCGAGTCCGCTGAAGGGGAGGATAACGCATGCCTGCGAATGACGGTCTCTACGAGGTTTTCGACAAGCGCTTCAAGTCGCTGATGATCGGGATCGCGCATCTCGACAAGCTGGCGGATTCGGCTGCATCTGGGCCGAAGGTCCGCGTCTGGTTCGCCGATGGCGGCTACCCGCTGTGGAGCGACATTCCCGAACAACCGCATGCTGCGCTGGACGCCGGAGACCGGCGTCAGCACGTTCCGCGCCGAGTCCAACAACAGCAATCGGCAACACCCGCGACCGCCAGGGCCGCCTCATCACCTGCGAGCACCTGACCCGCCGCGTGACCTGCACCGAGCCGGACGGCCTCGGATCACCGTCATCGCCGACAAGCACAAGGGCAAGCGCCTCAATTCGCCGAACGACGTGATTGTGAAGTCCGACGACAGCATCTGGTTCAGCGATCCCAGCTACGGAATCGCGACCGAGTTCGAAGGCAGCCGGTCGGAACAGGAGCAGGGCGGCTGCTACGTCTACCGCGGTCGATCCCGAGTCTGGCGAAGATCGCGACCGTGGTCGAGGATTTCGTGAAGCCGAACGGTCTTGCTCTTTTCGCCCGACGAGAAGGTCCTCTACGTCGCTGATCCCGCCGCCTCCGCACGATCCGAACGCGCCGCACCATATCCGCGCCTTCGACGTGGTGGGACGGCAAGAAGCCTGACCAACAGCCGGGTGTTCTGCGATATCAAGGCCGGAATCCCGGATGGCTTCCGGGTCGACGTGAACGGCAACGCTGTGGACCAGCTGCCGATGCCGGCGTCGAATGCTACGCACCCGACGGCGCGCTCGCTTGGCCGGATCAAAGTGCCGGAGATCGTCGCCAACGTGACCTTCGGCGGCAAGCGCCGCAATCGGCTGTTTATCACAGCGACCACATCGCTCTATGCGGTATATCGTCAACACGACGGGCGTCCAACGACCCGCAGGCCCGTAAGGAGACCAAGATGAACCAGATCAGCCTCGGCGGAACCACCATCCGGCTTGCATCCAGGACGACAACGTGGTGGTGGCGGCCCAGAATATCGGCGCCGGCGCGACCATTCCCGGCGAAGGCGTGGTGACCGCGAGCGCCGGTGCCGTCGGGCCACAGGATCGCGACCCGCGCCATCGCCGCCGGCGACTATGTGCGCAATATACAACCAGATCTATCGGCGTCGCGACCGCCGACATCGCGCCGGGCGATCATGTCCACGTGCAGAACTGCGCCATGAGCGACGTTCGAGCGCGACTACGCCTTCTGCGCCGACATGCGCCCGACCGAATATTTCACCGGCCAGGACCGCGCCACGTTCCAGGGCATCGTGCGCGAGGATGGCCGGGTCGCCACCCGCAACTTCATCGGCGTGTTGACCACGGTGAACTGCTCCGCGACCGGTCGCCAAGCGCGTCGCCGCGGCGTTCGAGAATGGCGGGCTCGACGACGTACCCGAATGTCGACGGCGTGGTCGCGCTGGTGCACGGCACCGGCTGCGGCATGGCGACCAAGGGCGAGGGCTTCGATGTCCTGCAGCGCATCTCTGTGGGGCTATCCTGCGCCATCCGAACTTCGCCGGCGTGCTGCTGATCGGCCTCGGCTGCGAGGCGGCGCAGATCCGCTTCCTGCTGGAAGCCTATGGCATCAAGGCGACCGAGACCTTCCAATACATGACCATCCAGGGCACCGGCGGCACCCGCGCCACCATCGAGGAAGGCGTGAAGCGCGTGCAAGGCCATGCTGCCCAAGGCCAACCAGGTCAAGCGCGAGACGCTGTCGGCCGAGCATCTGTCGCTCTGCCTGCAATGCGGCGGCTCCGACGGCTACTCGGGCATCACCGCCAACCCGGCGCTCGGGCGCCGCGGCCGACCTGCTGGTGCGCCACGGCGGCACCGCGATCCTGTCGCGAGACGCCGGAGATCTACGGCGCCGAGCACCTGCTGCACCCGCCGCGCGCGTCGACCGCAAGATCGGCGAGAAGCTGATCGACGCGCATCAACTGGTGGGAGGACTACACCAGCCGCAACGGCGGCGAGATGAACAACAATCCCTCGCCCGGCAACAAGGCCGGCGGCCTCACCACCATCCTCGAGAAGTCGCTGGGCGCCGCGGCCAGAGGCGGCACCGACCAACCTGGTCGATGTCTACGAATACGCCGAGCCGATCACGGCGCAAGGGCTTCGTGTTCATGGACACGCCCGGCTACGATCCGGTCTCCGGCCACCGGCCAGGTGGCGAGCGGCGGCAACATCATCTGCTTCACCACCGGGCCGCGGCTCGGCCTTCGGCTGCAAGCCGGCACCGAGCATCAAGCTCGCCACCAACACCGCCATGACCAGAAGCTGTCGGAAGACATGGACATCGATTGCGGCGAGGTGCCTGAGCAAGGGCGTGCCGGTTCCCGAGATGGGCCAGCGCATCTTCGACCTGATCCTGCGCGTCGCGTCGGGCGAGCAGTCCAAGAGCGAGGAACCTCGGCTACGGCGACAACGAGTTCACGCCCTGGGTAATCGGCGCGACGATGTAATCAGTGGATCATCAATGCTTACGCCTCAAGCGACACGCTGCCCAGCGACGGCACCGCCGGGCACCCTGGTCGGCCGGGCCTGCGGTGCCCGGCAATCCCGGCGGCCCCATGCGTGGTGCTGGTCGAGGCGGACGGGCTCTGACGATCTCACCGCCCGCTATCCGACGCTGTCGGCACTGCTGCAACGAGCGCAATCCGACCGAGGCGGCGCACCGAGCCGGCGGAGGCCAAGCGCATCTGCGGCCTGGACGAAGCGGCGCTCGCCAACTCGCCCATCGGATCACCGCGCGCCTGACAAGCCCTACCTGCTGGCGCCGCGCCGACCTGCAGGCGCTGAAGGCCTGCGGCGTCACCTTCGTGCTCTACCATGCTGGAGCGGGTGATCGAGGAGCGTGCCAAGGGCGATCCCGCGGCGGCGACCGGCCTCCGCGCCGCCGATCAACGCCGAGATCGGCGGCGACCTTGCGCGCGTGAAGCCGGGCTCGGCCGGACGCCGAGAAGCTGAAGCAGGCGCTGATCCAGCGCGGGATGTGGTCGCAGTATCTCGAGGTCGGCATCGGCCCCTATGCCGAGGTCTTCACCAAGTCGCCGCTGATGTCGGCGCGTCGGCACCGGCGCGGATATCGGCATCCATCCCGAATCCAGCTGGAACAACCCGGAGCCGGAGGTCGTCCTGGCCGTCAATGCCAGCGGAACCGATCGTCGGAGCGACGCTCGGCAACGATGTGAATTTGCGGGATTTTGAGGGCGCAGCGCGCTGCTGCTCGGCCAGCGCCAAGGACAACAACGCCTCCTGCGCCCTCGGCCCCTTCATCCGCCTGTTCGACGACACCTTTGCGCTGGACGATCTGCGCCAGCTCGGTCATCACCGTGCGGTCGACGGGCCGGACCAGTTCGTGCTCGATGACGCTTCTTCGATGGCGAAGATCAGCCGCGACGTGACCGACCTCGCGTCGCAGACGCTCGAGCAAGAACCACCAGTATCCCGACGGCTTCATGCTGTTCTGCGGCACCATGTTCGCGCCGATCAAGGATCGCGACGCCAAGGGGCAGGGCTTCACCCACAAGGTCGGCGACATCGTGACCATCGCGACCCCGAAGCTGGGCGCGCTCACCAACCGGGTGAAGCATTGACGGCGACGTGGCGCCCTGGACCTTCGGCACCGGGGCCCTGATGGCAAATCTCGCGCAGCGCGGCTGCTGCGCTGCGAGCAGGAAGAGGATTGATCCGAGCATTGAGCGGGCGTTTGAACGGCAAGAAAATTCTCGTCACGGCGGCGGCGCAGGGCATCGGCCGCGCGATCGCGGAGCGGTTCGCCGCTGAGGGGCGCGAACGTCATCGCCACCGACATCAACATGGAGGTGCTGGGCACGCTCTGAAGGGCGCCAACCTGACGACGCGCCGCCTGGACGTGCTGGATCTCGCCGCGGTGGCCACGCGGCGGAGAAGGAGATCGGCGCCATCGACGTGCTGGTGCAACTGCGCCGGCTTCGTCCATCACGGCACGATCCTGATTGCGAGGAGAAGGATTTCGACTTCTCCACCAATCTCAACGTGCGCGCCGCCTATCGCATGATCCGCGCCTTCCTGCCCGGCATGCTGGCGCGCAAGAGCGGCAACATCGTCAACATCGCCTCGATCGCCTCCTCGGTCATCGGCGTGCCGAACCGGTTCATCTATGGCGCGACCAAGGCCGGGCTGATCGGGCTCTCCAAGGCGGTGGCGGTCGATTTCGTGACCCAGGGCATCCGCTGCAACGCCATCTGCCCCGGCACGGTGGAGACGCCGTCGCTGGAGCAGCGCATGCGCGGCGCGCGGCGACGCGGAGGAGGCGCGCAGGCCTTCATCGCGCGCCAGCCGATGGGCCGGCTGGGCAAGGCGGGAGGAGATCGCGGCGCTGGCGCTCTATCTGGCGTCGGACGAATCCGCGTTCGTGACCGGCCAGGAATTCGTGATCGATGCGGCGGCTGGACCGCCGCGTAACTTCATTCAGAGAGGAAGTGATATGGCGAAACCAGAACGCGTTGGTTTGATCGGCGTCGGCCTGATGGGCCACGGCATCGGCAAGAACATCCTCAGCAAGGGCTTCGCGCTCAACGTGCTGGCCAACCGCAACCGCGGCCCGGTCGACGACCCGGTCGGCAAGGGCGCGAAGGAGCTGAAGAGCCCGCGCGACATCGCCGCCAACAGCGACCTCGTCCTCACCGTGGTCGGGCAACTCGACCCAGCTCGAGGTATCGTGTTCCGCGAGGACGGCCTCTCGCCGGCGTGCACAGGGGATGGTGCTGGCGGACTGCACCACCGCCATGCCGGATCTGACGCTGAAGATCGCCAAGGCGATCCAGGCCAAGGGCGGCCGCTTCGTCGACACCGCCGATGACCCGCACGCCCAAGGAGGCGGAGGCCGGCAAGCTGGCCTGATGACCGGCGGCGATCCAGCGACGCTGGCGGAGATCCGCCCGGTGCTGGAATGCTTCTCCGACCTCATCGTCCATTGCGGCGACGTCGGCGCCGGCCACAAGGTGAAGCTGGTCAACAACATGCTCAGCCTCGGCTACGGCATGGTGACCGCGGAGGCGTTGCTCGCCGCCAAGAAGGGCGGGATCGATCTGAAGGCCCTGCGCGATGTGGTGAGCGGCGGCGGCGCCAACAGCATCATGTTCCAGCGCCTCTGCCGCCTACGCGATCGAGAACGACAACACCGCAGCTGCGCTTTCGCCATCGCCAACGCGGCCAAGCGACGTGCGCTACTCGTCGCACGTGCGAGAGCCTGGGGGCAGCGACGCCGGTTGCGCAGGCGGTGCACCAGGCCTATGCGATGGCCAACAATTCATGGGCTTCGGCGACCAATACGTGCCGAGCGATGGTGACGTGCTGGCGAAGTGGAACGAGAAGCAAGTAGGGCGTCGGCCGATCGCAGCACTTCTCTCATCCGTCATACCGGCCGTGAGCAAGGGCCGACCCAGCGAGCTTCTGTTCGTACCCGGCCGCATCCAATCCCGGCCGCACCGAACGTCGCGGATGGACTCGGACGCAAGTCCGTGCCTGGCGATGACAGCATGGGGCAACGTCGCGTACTACTTGGCTTCACGATCCACTCGTGTGCCGGGTCGTTCTTGAACACCCAGCGCCGGCTCGGGCCCGCCATCACGTTCAGACAGCACAGATCGTACACCATGCGGCGCGCCGACCGGGTGGTAGCCGCGCGGGACCATCACCGCAGTCGCCGTCCTCGACCGCCATGGTCTCGTCGATCGAGCGGTCGTCGGTGTAGACGCGCTGGAACGCGAAGCCCTGGGGCGGATTGAGGCGGTGGTAGTAGGTCTCCTCCAGGAAGCTCTCCTCCGGCAGCGCGTCGCGGTCGTGCTTGTGCGGCGGATAGGACGACCAGTTGCCGCCCGGCGTCACCACCTCCACCACCAGCAGGCTCTCGGCGGCCGCGGTGTCCGGCAGGATGTTGTAGACGAGGCGCCGGTTGGTGCCCTTGCCGCGCTCCTCGAACCCCGACCTCCTGGGCGGGAATGATGCGCGGCGGAAACTTCTTGCCGCCGGGCGCGGTGCAGATGCCGACCTCGATGTCGGTCAGCGCCTTGAGCTGGCAGCCGGTGCCCGATGGCAGATAGACCGACCAGCCGGCCCTCGAACACGGTCTTGCGCCCGCCGATCTCGACCGCGCGGGCGGCCTTCGATGATCGCGCTCTGCCTTGCCCGACAGCACGACCAGGCAGCTCTCGCGGCCTTCCGCCTTCCAGTTCAGGTCCTGGCCCTTGGCGCGGCGATAGACCTGGAAGCCGACATACTTCCAGCCCGCGCTCTCCGGCGTGACCGACAGCGCCAAGCCGTCATTGTCCGGGCTTCTGTCCCTTGACCAGCAGGTTCGCCATCTGCGTTCTCCTTACGCCAATTTGGCGTCCTTGGCGTAGCGCTTCAGGTTGGCTGCAGCCCATCGTGGCGTATTTCAGCGGGTTGGCCTTCTCGGTCCTGCTCGGCCTCGACCACCAGCCAGCCGGAATAGCCGGGCAGCTCCTTGAAGAACGCCGGGTAGTTCGACCATGCCGTCGCCCGGCACGGTGAAGCAGCCTTCGACCACGGCGTCGAGGAAGCTCCAGTCCTCGCTCGCGTGCCGTGCCAGCACGTCCTTGCGCACGTCCTTGCAATGCACGTGGGCGATGCGGTTGCGATACTTCTTCGCCAGCGCCACCGGATCGGCGCCGCCGAAGGTGGCGTGGCCGGTATCCAGCAGCAGCTTCACGGCGCGTTGCCGGTCGAGCTCCATGAAGCGCATCGATATCCTCGCCGCTCTGCACCACCGTGCCCATGTGGTGGTGATAGGCGAGGCGCACGCCTTCCTTGCCACCGTCGTCGGCGACCTCGGTCATGCGCTGGCCGAACTCGCGCCCAGTCGGTCGACTTTCAGCTCCGGCCGCTTGCGACAGCGGCTTGCTGCGGTCGCCGTGGGTGGCGTTCGAGGTCTCGGCGAAGATCAGGATGTTGGAGCCGAGCGCCTTCGAGCAGGTCGAGATGCGGCGCGCAGGTGCTTCCATCTCCTCCTTGGCGTCGCGCAGCAGCAGCTCGGCTCGAATACCAGCCCGACACCAGGTCCAGCCCGGCCTGGCTCAGCACCGCCTTCAGGGCCTTCGGCCTCGCGCGGGAACTTGTGGCCGAGCTCGATGCCCTCGTAGCCGGCCTGCTTGGCTTCCTTGAGGCAGGTCTCCGAGCGGCGTCTTGCCGCCGAGCTCGCGCAAATCGTCATTCGACCAGCCGATCGGATTGACGCCGAAACGGACACGTCATGGCTTCTCTAATCTCCAACGCGCTGCAATGTGGTGGATTTCGTAAGCCTTGCGCGCGGCGCGCACCTTCGGGCGCTCCGACACCTCCGGCACGGCGACGTCCCACCAGAAGCCGCCGGCCTCGGTGGATCTTGTGGGATCGGTCTCGATCACGATGACGCTGGTGCGGTCGGCCTTGCGGGCGCGCGCCCAGCGCCGCTTCCAGCTCGGCCGATGCTGCGACGCTTTCTCGGCCTTCGCGCCCATGCTCGCCGGCGTGGCGCCGCGAAGTCGATCTCCGGCAGCGTCTCGTGCCTGGCGTGCTGCAGCAGGTTGTTGAAGCCTCGCCGCCGGTCGCGCGCTGCAGCCGGTTGATGCAGCCGAAGCCGCGATTGTCGAGCAGCACGATGATCAGCTTCAGCCCGAGCATGACCGAGGTCGCGATCTCCGAATTCATCATCAGGTAGGAGCCGTCGCCGACCATGACGACGACCTCGCGCTCGGGCTCGGCCATCTTGACGCCGAGGCCGCCGGCGATCTCGTAGCCCATGCAGGAGATAGCCGTATTCCAGGTGATAGCCGCCCGGCGCGCCCGACTGCCACAGCTTGTGCAATTCGCCCGGCAGGCCGCCGGACGCGCTGACCACGATGTCGCGCTCGGCTTGCGCGCGCGCTGCACCGCGCCGATCACCTGCGCCGTCGGACGGCAGCGCCGCATTGGTCGCAGCGGTCGCCGCGGCATGCCTGCCGGTCCAGGTCTTGCGCGCCGCCGCGGCCGTTGCCTGCCACGCGCGCCGGCGCCGACCAGTCGCCCAGCGCCTTGTCGACTGCAGCGATGCCGGCGCGCGCGTCGGTCGACCAGCGGCATGCGCGCGATGCTTGCCGGCATCGAACGGCTGCACGTTGAGGCCGATGATCTTGCGCTCCGGGTCGCTGAACAGGCGCCCGGAGCCGGTGGTGAAATCCTGCAGCCGCGTGCCGACGGCGAGCACCACGTCGGCTTGCTGCGGCCAGCGCGTTGGCGGCGCGCGTGCCGGTGACGCCGATCGAGCCCATGTTGAGCTGGTGATCGTGACGGCAGCGCGACTTGCCGGCCTGCGTCTCGGCGACCGGAATGCCGTGCTCGCTCGGCGAAATGCCGCCAGCGCCTGCTCGCGCTCGGAATAGACGCACGCCGCCGCCGGCGACGATGAGCGGCTTCTTGCGCCGCTTGCAGATCGCGCGACCGCGCGCGCCAGTTCGTCGCGCGTCCGGCCGCGATCGCGCCGCTGCGTCCACACACGCGCGTCTGCGAAGAACGCCTCCGGATAGTCGATAGGCCTCGGCCTGCACGTCCTGGCACAGCGCCAGCGTCACCGGCCCGCATTCGGCCGGATCGGTCAGCACCGCCATGGCGCGGGGCAGCGCGGCGATGATCTGCTCCGGCCGCGTGATGCGGTCGAAATAGCGCGACACCGGGCGGAAGCAATCGTTGGCCGAGACCGTGCCGTCGCCGAAATCCTCGACCTGCTGCAGCACCGGATCGGGCCGCGCGGTTGGCGAAGACGTCGCCGGGCAGCAGCAGCACCGGCAGCGCGGTTGACATGCGCCACGCGCCGCCGCCGTCACCATGTTGGTGGCGCCGGGTCCGATCGAGGTGGTGCAGGCCATCATGCTGCCGCCGCCGCGTCGCCTTGGCGAACGCGATCGCCGCATGCGCCATCGCCTGCTCGTTGTGCGCGCGGAAGGTCGGCAGCTCGTCGCGCGCCTGCGTACAGCGCCTCGCCGATGCCGGCGACATTGCCGTGGCCGAAGATCGCCCACACGCCGGCGAACAGCGGCACGTCCCGCCGTCGCGCACGCTGCGCTGGCTGGCGAGATAGCGCACCAGCGCCTGCGCCATGGTCAGGCGGATGGTTTTGCATAGAACAGCTCCAGTCTCGATCTTGTTGGCATCGATAGTATCAGCCGCCGCCAGCTGGCGCGCCAGGCTTTTCCAGGCCTCGGTCAGGCGCTGGCGAAGCGCTCGGCCATGTCGCGCGACCGCGCCGTCATCGTCCAGCTTGCCGCGCAGCCAGGCATCGGCCGGCTCGGCGAAGATGGTGCGGCCGACGGCGAAGCCCTTGACGATGCGGATCGCTCTGCCGCCGCTCTGGAACGCCTGGTCCAGCGCATCCTCGCTGCGCTTCGAGGCCGAGCAGCACCACGCCGCGCAACACGGATCGCGGGCTGCGGATCATCGTCGCCGATCATGCTGCCAGGCGATGCGCGTCGCCTGCGGCTCCAGCTTCCACCAATCCGGCTTGATGCCGAGCGTCGTAGAGCCGGCGCAGCACGCGTCGCGATCGTCGTCGTCGTCGAGCGGTGCCATGCTTGCCGGCGATGATCTCGACCAGCAGCTCGCGGCCCGACCGTCCGCGCGGCGTCGTAGCAGCGTCAGCAGCCGTCGCTCCTGCTCGGCGCTTCAGCGCGTCCGGATCGTTCGGGATGATAGAAGCACAGGCACTTGATGACATGCGTCGACCGGCCATTCGGCGAGCTGCGAGCCGAGGTCCTGCGGAATCTCGAAGCCGCAGCGGCCGCGAGCCCGGCCGCTCGACCGGGCGGGCGATCCAGAGATCGTGATCGGCGGCGCGTCGAACAGCGCCTCGCGGCCATAGGTTGCCGTCGAGCAGCATGCCGAAGCCCGGCTGCCCGTCCGCGACCTCGCCGCCGCCGCCTCACCGCCAGCACCTTGAACGCGCTGATGCGCGCGCGGGATGCGCCGGCCTTGTCGGCGAGCTCCTCCAGTTGCGCGCGATGGTCGATGGCGAACGCCATCAGTGTCGGCCAGCGTGTCGCGCCGCGTGGTCGCCCAGTGGATGTGATTGAGGTCGGCGTCCGTGCGCGCAGCGCGTGGTGCTTGCTGCCGTATCTTCAGGAAGAACTGCAGCTCGGCCCAGGTCGGATATTCCGGCGAGCAGAGCAGGCGCGACACGGCGAAGGCGCCGCAGGCATTGGCCCAGGTCGCGCAGGTCGCAGCGGCTCTCCCGTCAGCCAGCCGCGCAGGAAGCCCGACATGAAGGCATCGCCGGCGCCGAGCACGTTGTAGACCTCGATCGGAAAGCCCTCGCCGACGATGCCGTCCTCGAGGTCGTCGCGGATCGGCACCGGCGAAGACGATGCAGCCCATCGGCGCCGCGCTTCAGCACGATGGTGGCGCCGCTGCGCACGCGCGGATGTCTTCGCAGCGCCGTCAGCGATCGTCCGGCGCCGCCGGCGATCGTGATCTCTTCCTCGGTGCCGACGATCAGGTCGCAGTCGGGCAGGATCGGCTGCAGATGCTGCGACACGCGGTCGGAGTGCGACGTAGCGCTCGATCGCCCGCGGCCGTGGCCGGCGAGGCCCCACAGGTTCGGCCGGTAGTCGATGTCGAACACGACCTTGGCGCCGGTCTCGCCTTGCGCGATCGTCATCGCCTTGCGCTGCGGCCGCCGCGGTGTTCGGCCGTGGAGAAATGCGTGCCGGTCACCACGATCGCCCGCGCCGAGGCGGATGAACGCCGCGTCGATATCGGCTTCGTCGAGCGCCATGTCGGCGCAGTCGCTCGCGGTAGAAGATCAGCGGCGAAGACGCCGTCGGATCCTCGCACGCCCAGGATGCACCAGCGCGGTCAGCCGCTTCGGGTCGGTGACGATGCCGTCCGACGGCGACGCCCTCGCGCGCCATCTGCTCGCGGATGAAGCGGCCCATATGCTCGTCGCCGACCCGGGTGAGCACGCGCGGACTTGAGGCCGAGCCGCGCCGCGCCGATCGCGATGTTGGACGGGCAGCCGCCGACCGACTTGGCGAAGGTAGCCGATGTCCTCCAGCCGCGCCGCCGATCTGCTGGCCGTAGAGGTCGACCGAGGAGCGCCCGATGGTGATGACGCTCAAGGTCTTGGGCCATTGGCCTTCCTGCCCAGTAGTTTCGCACAGCGCCGGGGAGCGTTCGACTCGCCTCCCGTTCTCAGCGCGCCAGAATGGGCGCACCCTATCGACGCGGCTGCTTGACGTTGGCGCTTGTCTTAACGAAACAAACATTCTATTTTCTGTCAATAACGGAATGAACGTGGTCTCTGAAGGAGCGCACATCATGCGGATCGGGCTTTAGGCGCTGGGCGGATCGGCCAGATTCACGGCGCGTTCTGCCGCTCGCGCATAAGTGCCGCAAAGCTCGCCGCGGTGTCCGACGTCGACGCCAAGGCGGCGCGGCGTCGCTGCCGAGCACCGGCGCGGCGGCTGCCAAGGGCATCCCCGACATCATCGGCGACAAGAACATCGACGCGGTGCTGATCTCGCACGCCGACCGACACCCATGCCGACCTGATCGAGCAGGCGCGCCGCAGGCCGGCAAGGCGATCTTCTGCGAAAAGCCGGTCGACCTCGACTGCGACGCGCGTGCGCGCCTGCCTCGACGTGGTCGCCGAGGCCAAGCGCCAAGCTGATGATCGGCTTCAACCGGCGCTTCGACCCGAGCTTCGCGTCGCTGCAGCGAGCGCATCGACGGCGGGCGAGATCGGCACGGTCGAGACTCGTCACCATCCTGTCGCGCGATCCGGCGCCGCCGCCGTCGTCCTACATCGCGCGCTCCGGCGGCCTGTTCCGCGACATGATGATCCACGACCTCGACATGGCGCGCTTCCTGCTGGGCGAGGAGCCGGTCGAAGTGCATCGCCATCGGCCGCGTGCCTGGTCGATCCCGCCATCGGCCAGGCCGGCGACGTCGACACCGCCGTCGGTCACTCCTGAAGACCGCCGAGCGGCAAGCTCGCGCAGATCTCCAACTCGCGCCGCGCCACCTACGGCTACGACCAGCGCATCGAGGTGCACGGCAGCGGCGGGCCTGCTGCGCGCCGGCAACCAGCTCGCGACCACGGTCGCAGAAGGCGCCACGCGGCGATGGCTTCGCTATCCGATCCCGGTGCTGCAACTTCTTCCCGAGGCGCTACACCGCCGGCCTATCGCGCCGAGATGGATGCGTTCGTCACCGGCGTGCTGGAGCGGCGAAGGCGACCGCCCCCGACCGGCGACGGACGGCCTGAGAGGCGCTGGTGCTGGCGGACGCGGCGCGGAGTGCGTCGGCGAGATCGGGTAAGAGCCGTGAAGGTCGGATAGAGCAAATCATCCACCCACTCCGTCATCCCAAGGCTGGCCTTGGGATCCACGAGTTTGCCTGCAACAACGCGATCTTTGAAACTCGAGGGATGGCAGCGCCAAGCTCATGACGGAAGAGTGGGATACGTGCACTCTGGCGCGTTCTACCCCGTCGCCCCCAACGCCACCACCAGCGACTGCGCAAGCACATCGAGGCCCCCAGCGAGCGAAATCGTGCACCGCGGGCGTCCTCGACGTAGAACACCACGTCGCATTGCGCGGTGAGGGGGCTGAGGGGCTGGTCGGTGATGCCGACCACCGGCACCTTGCGCTGCGCGGCGAAGGCGACGAAGTCTCCACCACGCGCGGCGTGTAGTAAACGGCGATAGGTGATGGCGACCAGCGGCGTCGCGCGGTCTCCACCGCCAGCAGGCGCTGCTCCTGGTCCATGCCGCCGATCGGGCAGTGTCGGGCCGAGCGTTGGCGCGCCGGCCGTGATCTTGCCGAGGGCGTAGTAGAGAGATACGGCGCGCGCGGGAAGCGAGCGCGCTGCGCCACCAGGTAGACGGTCTCGGCCTTGCGCAGGATCTCGCAACTTCCGCGCGCGGTCGAGGGGCTGCTCGCCTTCGGTCTCCTCGCACAGGTGCTGCAGGGCGGCGATGTTGGCCCCGGGGCGAAGCGGGTCAGGATGGCCTGCGGGGCCATGTGGTCGCTCTGGTGCCGTGCAGCTCCTCGCGCATGGCGGCGATGCGCTCGGAATTAGCTCGGCCGGCTCTCGCGCAGGCGCTGCTGGAAGATGCGCCGCAGGTCGGAGAAGCCCTCGAAGCCGAACGCCTTGGCGAAGCGGATCAGCGCGGAGGGCTGCACGCCGGCACGCTGCGCCGATCACGGCGATGCGATCTGATCGCGATCTCGCTGGGATGCTTGAGCGCGAATCTGGCGATCTGGCGCAGCCGCTTCGCTCAAGGTCGGATAACGCGCGCCGAAATCGCGCGGTTGAGGCCGACGACGTCGGCCGGGCCGCCTGCCTGGCACGGCGTCGTTCGCCGCGCCCGGGTTCCGCTCGGATGTCGTGGCTCTTGCGTTTGGGCATCTGCTTCCCGCTTTTGATGGGATGACCGCAAAATAGAATAAAAATTCCTCTGCTTGATACAAACGAAAAGATTCCAGAATTTGGCCAACCGCCGCGGAAACGATGCGGTCTTGAGTTCAGCAACGCCGCAATCCATCGGAATCGGTGTCGTCGGCACAACGGCATCATGCAAGTGCCGCTCCATGCCAGGGCGTTCAGGTCCGCGCCGGACGCGATTTTCGAGACCGCCCTGTCAGCCAGTCTCGAAGTGGTGGGCGGACGTGAACCCTGCCGCCGCGCAGAAGCTGCGGCCGCGCAGCGCTTCGGCTTCAAGCGCGCCGTGGGTTCGTGGCAGGAGCTGGTCGCCGACCCGGCTGTCGATGCGGTCTCCGTCACCACGCCCAACGCGCTGCACGCGGAGATCGCCATCGCCGCGCTCAAGGCCGGCAAGCATGTCTATTGCGAGAAGCGCCAGCTGGGCCGCCGACCTCGGCGCGCGCGCCGAGGAGATGGCCGCGGTCGCCAGCCGCGCGCGAAGCGGGCAAGACGCTGGTCGGCTGGCAACTGCATGCGCTCGCCCGTCACACCCGGTTCGCCAAGCAGCTGATCACGGATGGCGCGATCGGGCCAGGCCAGCTATTTCCGCGGCGTGTGCGACGAAGACTACATGGCGGACGCCGAGACGCCCTATTCCTGGCGCTGCCGGCGCGACATGGCGGGCCTCGGCGCGCTTCGGGCGACCTCGCCTCGCACCCGGTCAGCGTCGCGCACGACCTGATCGGGCCGGTGCATGCCGCCTGGTGGCCGACACGCGCATCGCAGTCCCGAAGGCTCCCAGGCCGGGCCGCCGGCGACGGCACCGAGCGGCGCGACGTCAAGGTGGCGCTGAGCGGCGATGCACCGCGCGGTCGAGAACGAGGACACCGCCCACGCGCTGGTGCGCAGTTCGACGACGGCGTCATGGGCACGCTGGTCACCAGCCGCGCGCACTGGGGCCGCAAGTCGCAATCTCGGGTTTCGAAGTCTTCGGTGTCGAAAGGCTCCGCTCTTGTTCGACCAACACGAGCGCATGAACGAGTTGCAGATCTGCGACCAAGCGGACGCGACGGGATGCGCTGCGACCAACAGCTCACCGCCTGATCCCGATGGGGCCGGAACATCCGCGGTTCTACGGCCGCTTCGCCGCCAAGGGCCAGCGGCATCGGCTTCCAACGACACTCAAGATCATCGAGGCCGCGCAATCTGCTGGACGGCAATCGCGGGGAAGGAAACGCGCTCGCCCACCATCGCCGACGCGCTGGCGATCGAGAAGGTGCTGCACGGCATCGTCGGGTCGACCAAGAGCGGGGCAGCTGGGTGGAGCTGCGCGCTCTCCCCGGTCAGCGCACCTTGGCCTCAATGCCTCCGGGCTGGATGCGCGCTTCCGCGGTGAGTCTGGCTGCGCGGGCCGTTGCGGCTGGCCTCGGCCCTTTTGCGGTGGCTGCTGTGGATGCGATTGCGTCGCCGCGTTCTGGGCCGGCTTTTTCGGCAGACGATTGCGGCTGGATCTGGGCCGCCGCGACGCTGCGCGATGGCCGGCGGCGGAACGAAGGCCGGCGCGCCCGGCGCTCCCCGTGCATGATGCCGCGGGCGCGCTCGAGGTTGCAGCTTCAGGCTGGCGGCTGTAAACCTCGCGCCCGACGTCCCATTGCTCGGCTCGGCTCTGGTCCTGATGCGCGAACGCACGACGAAGCTGGTGTCGGCGAAGCTTTCCAGCCCGAGGATCTCGATCGGCTGCAGGACGTGGTATCCTGAACGAGGAGTCCGCGCCGCAGCTGTTCGTCGGTCTCGCGTGGCAGGACGTCCATCACATCGTCCGACGTACTGATACGAGATCCTGGTATCCACGATCGTAGCAGGAGAATCTTGCAGGCGTCATGCTGGCGGACCATCGCGACCGAGCCGAAATTGACCGTGTGCAGGCTGCCGCTGAGGTCGCGCGCGCATCGTCCGGATGGTCATGCGCCCTCCACTCAGGCCGCTCTGCCGCCGATATCGACCACGTCGCCGATGTTGATGGTGCCTTCGAACATGGTGAAGAACGCGCCGGCGATGACGTCCTTGACCAGCGACTAAAAGCGTTCGGAAGCCGACCGCCAGGCCGATGACGCCGGCGCCTCGCCAGCAGCAGGCGCGATGTCGACGCCGAGCTCGGCCAGGATGACCAGGATCGTCATCGCGGTGCGATGACGATGATGCGAGGAGGGCATTGCGGATCGAAGCGGCAGCAGTGTGTGGACACGCGCCGAGCGCAGGACGGACAAGGCCCCGAATCATCCTGCCGGTTGAGATGCGCATAGATGACGCCGCCGAGAGCCCCCAGGCCACCAAAGCGCCAGCACCAGCACGATGACGATGTCGGCGACTCCGGCCCCGCGCACTCCGCGCCCGACCTGCCCGAACAGCAGAGTCACGCACACATCGACGCGCCAGGCGGCGAGGATCAGCAGGATGGCGGCGATCCGCACCGCATGAGGTGACGACGCGCGCGCCGCAAGCCGGGGATGTAGCGATTGGCCCGCGTGGCGACGATCGGATAGCGGGCAACCAGCGCGGCATCGACGCCCGACGAAGCGATTGAACAGCGGCGCGGCAGCCATTTCTCGCCGACGGCGACCGCTCCGATCACCGTGGCGGTGATGATGGTGGCGCGCACCAGGTAGAAGAATCCGCCGGCTGATGCTGGAAGGCCCACACCAGGCAGATGCCGACGACATAGACGATGACCGCGACGTGCCGTGATCTCGGCGAGCCGTGGAGCGAACGATGCCGGGGCACGATGCGCCGTCCGCCCTCGACCGGCCGGCCGCGGATCCAGTGCGCCACCGCCTCGCGGTCCTGCAGGACGATGAGTACCACGAGCGCTGGGCGGTCACGACGAAGCCAAGCGACCTTGACGCCTGACGAGATAGCTGGAGGGCGGGCATCAGTCTGAGCAGCAGGGCGGTCTGCAGAGCGTGACACGTAGCCCCACACGCCGACGACGATGAACCGCCGCGACCAGATACAGATAGGCCGCCGTCAAGTCCGACAAAGGAGCAGCCGCAGGCCCGGCTGCCGGGCTGAGCAGGCAGCGGGCCAGACCGCTCCCGCCATGCTGATGACCGCCGCATTGATCATCGCGAGCAAGGCCAGGCGCGCGGTGGGGAGGGGCGAGGCCCAGCTTGCAACCGCCAACTGACCACGCCGAACGCGATCGGCGGCAGCAATTCATGACCAGCCGCGTGGCGGCGAAGCGGACGCCGGAACATGGGTGGCCTCCGCGCGCGTGGCCAGCCGCCGCCGGCCGGCATCTGACGGCAAAACCCACCATGTAGGCGGCGAGCGGTACTGGCACCGAGGCTGAGCGCGAGATCCTCTTCTGACTCAGCCACATCGCAGCCGGATCGGGAACCCTGACCTCCAGCCAACTGAGGATGTTCCCGGTCGCGCTGAAGCTGCGCGCCACGTTTTCGATGAACTGGCTGAATTCCTGGAATCCGGTCGACAGGGCGCTCAGCATGCCGCGCCGATGCCTTGCTCCGGCGCCGCCGCGGCCTGCTGGACCTGAAGCATGGTCTCGATCTGTTTGGCGAACTCGTCGCGCTTGGCCGGATCGCGCAAGGTCTCTGCGCATGTTCTGCAGGTTCGCGCGTCGCGGCGGGCGGCGCGGACTGATCTGCGCTCGGGGTGATTTCGGAACGGGACAGCCGTCTGCGCGGGATGGCCTGCGGCGCGGCCACGCACAGCGAGGGCCGCCAAAGCCGGCGCGAGCCACCCTCTCAACCATCCAGCAGTCAGTTTCATTGGCTCTCCCACAGACGGAAGGCGGGCGGGGCGATTCTCGCACTCCGACTCCGCGCCCAGCGTCGCTGGCATGTTCGGACAAAAACACGCCGGGCGTCGCCAAGTCATGAAACAATCCAGGATAAACCCGTTGCAGGGCTGAAAACCTCGTATATTAGTGTGTGACCCCCTTCAGGGAGGTCAGATGCGAATTGCGCAATCTGGGAAACCGGCGGTAACCTGGCGTGTAGATCGGAAATCGGCTGCCGGGGCCGCGCCGCTGGGCAATCTGTGTCTGCCGTGGTGACCGAGCAGATTCGCCCAGGCCAGCCCCAAGACGTGTCCTGCCGGACAGCGGCTGCCGCTTCAGCTTCGATACCGCGCCGCTCTACGGCTATGGCCTGCAGCTGAACGGCGTGCTGGGCGACGCGCCGCGGGAAACCGCGCGATCAAGATCGCCCTTGTCGACCGTTAAGGTCGGGCGTTCGCCCCGGCCCGGCATAGGCCGGGACAGTGTCGCGGATTTCAGTCGCCAACGCCGGTTCCACGCCGAAAGTCTGATCTATCCCTAACGACGCGCGACCATGTTGCGTGATGCCTGAGGATCCCGCGCAGTCGGGCTGGGCCTCGGGATCGTGCATCGACGTCGGACTGATCTCAACGATGTCGGACGCGACTGGCACGGCGACAGGTGCAGCCGGAGTATGTTCCGCGGCAAGGGGATGCGATTCGCCTCGGGCCAAGGCGCTCATGAAGCTGAAGGCCGAGGGAACGATCGGCGCCATCGGCGTGTCGGCTTGAACTGCGCGGTTGTGTGCGAAGACGCGCTGAACGCCGCCGACGTCGACTGTCTGCCGGGAGCGTCGCCACGGGCTACGCTACATTCCTGCATGGAAGCGTAGGGACCGCTCGATACGGCCTGTTCCCCGTGGCGCGCGCCGCAAGCGGCAACTGGTCTGATCATCGCCGGCGGCGCGTTCAACCCGGCTCTGCTGGCGCGGCTTGGGGCAACCGGACGCGACCTTACAACTAGCGGTGCCGTGCTGCCGGACATCGCGAAGCGTGCGTTTCCGGAGACGTGGACGAGGTCTGTGCGCATCACAATGTCCCGCTGCCGGCCGCCGCGGCCGGCAGTTCCGCTGGCGGCATCGTCCTGGTCGCGGCGACCGTTATTCCCGGTGCGCGCAAGTGGCTGCCAGGTGAGGTGGCGAGCCACTGGCAGTGGGCGCACATGAATATCCCCGCCTCCTTGTGGCGGATCTGCGCGGGCGTGGCTCGCTGCATCCCGAGGTGCACCGGTGCCGCAAGGCCCCGTCCTCTAGTTTGAACTTCAGTGGCCCCAGGAGAATTGACGTGAAACTACTGCGCCATGGCCCGAAAGGTCGCGAGAGAGCTTCCTGATCCCGGACTTAGGACGGAGAGATCCGGGACTGGAGCGCCCATGTCCCCTGACGTTGCCAGGGCACTTGCGCTGCTGCCGGACTCCAGTGAAGAAGCTCTGCAGTGGCGTGCTCGATCTCCCGCAGAGCTAAGCCGCCGGCGCGGGCGACCTGCGCATCGGTCCAGTGCGTCGGGCAGGATCGGCAAGTTCGTCTGCATCGGCCTCAACTACGCCGACCACGCCGCCGAGATCGGGCGCGCCGATCCCGAAGGAGCCGGTCGTGTCTTCATGAAGGCGCGACGAGCGCCGTCTGTCGGCCGCAACGACGACGGTCGTGATCTGCCGCAGGGCTCGGTGAAGACCGACTGGGAGGTCGAGCTCGGCGTCGTGATCGGCAGCAACGCGCGCTACGTGTCGGAAGAGCCACGCGCTGGACCACGTCGCCGGCTACTGCGTCGTCAACGACGTGTCGGAGCGCGAATACCAGATCGAGCGCGGCGGCACAGTGGGACAAGGGCAAGGGCTGCGACACCTTCGGCCCGATCGGCCCCTGGCTGGTGACGACGCGACGAGGTGCCGGACCCGCAGGACGCTCGCCATGTGGCTCGAGGTCGACGGCCAGCGCTATCCAGAACGGCAGCACGCAGGACGATGATCTTCGACGTGCCGACGCTGGTCTCCTATATGCAGCCACTTCATGACGCCTGCAGCCCGGCGACGTCATCTCCACCGGCACGCCGCCCGGCGTCGGCATGGGGCAGAAGCCGAACCCGATCTACCTGAAGGCCGGCGCAGACCGATGCGCCTCGGCATCGCCGGCCTCGGCGAGCAGCAGCAGAAATTGGTGCAGGCGTAGGGTGCACGCTCGCTAGTCGTCGCCATGGCAAGGCTTGGCCTTGCCATCCACGAGTTTCGTTGTGCGCACGCGGAGCTAGTTTCGGGCAGATCCTCAGGATCCAAGGCCAAGCCTTGGGATGACGGAGTATAGTTGGCAACTCGAGGCTCACGCGCGAGGAGCAACGCCATGACCAGGATCACCGCCGTCACCGTCCGCGACATCCGTTTCCGACCCGCGCAATCTCGACGGTCGATGCGTGATGAATCCCGATCCTGACTATTCCGCCGCCTATGGTGCTGAAGACCGACAAGGCGGTCTGAAGGGCACGTGGCCTCACCTTCACCCTCGGCCTCGGCACCGAGCCCGCGTGGCGGCGGCGGAGGCGCTGGCGCCGGCGGTGATCGGGCGCGATCTCGCCGACATCACCGGCGACATGGCAGTTCTGGCGCGGCCTCACCGAGTTCCGCCAGCTGCGCTGGGTCGGGCCGGAGAAGGGCGTGCTGCACCTTGCGACCGCGGCGGTGGTGAACGCGATCTGGGATCTGTGGGGCGCAGTGAGCAAGCCGGTGTGGCGCCTCGTCGCCGACCTCACGCCGGAGGAATTCGTGCGGCCTGATCGACTTCGCCACATCACCGACGCGCTGACGCCGACGAGGCGATCGCTATCCTGCGCTCCGAATCCAGCGAGCAAGGACATGCGCATCGCCGAGATGGAGAAGAACGGCGTCCAGCCTACACCACGTCGGCCGGCTGGCTCGGGTTATCCGATGATAAGGTGCGGAGCGCCTGACGCGCGAGGCCGGTGCGGCAGGGCCTCGATTCCATCAAGATCAAGGTCGGCCGCGATCTCGCCGACGACAAGAAGCGCTGCACAGGCGGTGCGCGATGAGATCGGGCCCAACCGCAACCTGATGATCGACGCCAACCAGATCTGGGACGTCGGCGCAGGCGATCGAGCGGGTCACGCAGCTGGCGCCCTACAAGCTGCTGCTGGATCGAGGAGCCGACCAGCCCCGACGACGTGCTCGGCCACGCCGCGATCCGCAAGGCGCGAAGCCGCTCGGCATCGGCGTCGCAACCGGCGAGACTGCGCCAGAACCGCGTGCATGTTCAAGCAACTGATGCAGGCCGAGGCGATCGACTTCTGCCAGATCGATGCCTGCCGCCTCGGCGGCGTCAACGAGAATCCTGGCCGTGCTCCTGATGGCGGCGAAGTTCGGCGTGCCGGTCTGCCCGCACGCCGGCGGCGTCGGCCTGTGCGAGTACGTGCAGCACCTGTCGCTGATCGACTACATCTGCGTCTCCGCCAGCTCGAGCATCGCGTGGTCGAGATATGTCGACCATCTGCACGAGCATTTTGAGGACCCGGTGGTGGTGAAGAAGGCCGCTACATGCCGGCCAAGCAGCCCGGCTATTCCATCACCATGAAGCCGGCGAGCCTCGACCGCTACGAGTTTCCCAAGGGCGTGGAGTGGCGCACGTAGCGTCAATGGGATTAGACTACGACCGTAGCGCGATTCGAGGGGGTTCATGCGCGATTGCGGCAGACTTCCTGGCCGCCTACACGGCGACGGACTTCGTCGTGTTCGACGGGCCGGAACAGTGGGCGATCCATGTCGGCGTGGCATCGCCGCGCGTCGATGCGTTGATGGACCGCCATGGCGCGGCCTGCGCCACCATCGTCACTGCCTTCAACCCACGCAGCCGGGTGTTGCCACCGGAGGCGAACAAGGCGCGCCACCAGGTCGCTGGTCCGGCTGCTGGAGGAGCGGGGCTGACCTTCCTCCTCGGGGAAGGCCGCTGATCCGAGCGGCCAATGGACTGCCGAGACCGTGAATGCGATCGTCTTCGGCATTTCCCTGGCGGAGGGCTGGAGATCGCCCGCTCGCTTCGATCAGAACGCAGTGGTCTTCGTCGAGCGCGGCAAGGCGCCGCGCCTGGAATTTCCTGAGGGGGTGACGCCTGCATGCCAGATATCACGCTGTCCACGGGGACCCGCACCCACCCTCGAGACCGAAGCGCATGCGGCTGCGCGCCCATCGCCTCGAGGACCTCGACGCGTGCGTGGCGATGTGGGCGGACCCCATCGTCACGCGCCATATCGGCGGCAAGCCGTTCACGCGCGAGGAGACCTGGTCCGAAGATCATGCGCTATGCCGGCCACTGGGCTGCTCATGGGATTTGGCTATTGGGCGGCTGAAGACAAGGCGACCGGAACCCTTCCTCGGCGAAGGCGGCTTCGCGCGGAGTTCCGGCGCGACGTGCGGCCGCCGATCGAAGCGCATGCCGGAGATCGGCTGGGCCCTCATCCCCCCGGCCCACGGCAAGGATCAGCGACCGAGGCAGTGCGCGCCATATGCGCCTGGGGCGATCAGAACTTCGGATCGACGTCGACCGTCTGCATGATCGATCCGGAGAACATCGCTTCCGCTTGGGTGGCCAAGAAGTGCGGCTACCAGGAGTTCCGGCGCGCTACCTACAAAGGACCACTCGACGATGCTCTATCGCCGGCAGCCCTGACGATCAGCCGCTCTAGGCGTTGAAACCCGCGAACCGCTTGAGCATTGCGTCTTGCGGGGTTCTGTTCCAGGATAAACCATACGTGCACGATCGTCGGAATACCAAGCCGGCTTGCTCCGAAGACGGTGCGGGTGTTTTCAGAGTTCTCCCTCCTTGCTTCCCGCCAAGCCTGTATCTGCAAGCCACCCATCTTCGCATATGATCTCGGAAGAGGCATGGCGGCCGTTGACAGGGTTGTAGAGCATCGCCGAAGACGCGGTCGCGGTTCGCCGTCGGCGCCGGCATGCGCTGCTCCGGCTCGGCATCCCGATTCTCGGCGTCGCGCTTCGTCATCGCGGCGATCTTCGTGATCGCCCTCTACTCGCATACCGCCAACCGGCGCGGAGCGCTGGCCCTGTCGGATAACCTTCTCGACATGCTGGATGCGCAGATCGCACAACGGGTCGCTGCCTTTCTCGACCCTTCGGAGCGCATCTTGCGGGTCATGCGCTCGGTCGCCTCCGATGTGCCGGTGACCGAGCGCCGCGCCTCCGATGAGCGCTACGCGATCCAGTGTCCTCAGGGAGCTGCCGCAGATCGCGGCGGTCTATGTTGGCGACACCACCGGCAACTTCCTGATGGTGCGGCGGCAGGACGACGGGGTCCAGACCAGCAGATCGTCAACCAGCCCGGCAATCGTCGCATCTTCCTGATCGACCGCAATGCCGCCGGCGATGAGATGGCGCGGCGCGAGGACCCGACCGACGACTATGATCCGCGCACCAGGCCGTGGTTCACGGGCGCGCTCGACACCGGCGATGTCTACTGGACCGGCATCTACATCTTCTTCAGCGACCACAAGCCCGGCATCACCGTCTCGAGCCGCGTGCCGGAGCCCGGCGGGCTTCACCGCGTGTTCGGTGTCGACGTCACGCTGGACGAGCTGTCGCGATTCCTCGCCGTCGCTGGAGATCGGCCACGACGGGCGCGCATTGATCATGGACAACGATGGCCGCGTGATCGCGGTGCCGAACTCGGAAGGCCGTCATCAAGCCGGTCGGGGACGCGTTCGTTCCGCCCAAGGTCGAGCGAGATCGGCGATCCGCGGTGCTGACCGCCGCGTTCGATCGCTTCCGCGTCGAGGGGCCAGGGCCGCCGAATCGTCGAGCACGACGGCGTCCGCTACATCTCCAGCGCGACGCCGCTGCCCGGCTCCGGCCGCAGCTGGTGGGTCCTGATCGTCGTTCCGGAAGACGATTTCATCGGGTTCGTCGCCAGCAGCAACCGCACTCGCGCCTCGCCATGTCGCTGATCATCGTGATCGCGGTGATCGGTCTTGCTATCCTGCTGGTGCGGCAGGGCCTGCGGTCCGACCGCTCCATCCGGATGATGACGGAGCGGGGGCGAAACATGGCGCGGCAGAGCGCGGCCTACATCGCCATCTCCGACCAGATCGCGCAAGGCAACCGGCGCGACACCGCCGGCCCTGACCGAAAGCATTGTCGACGTGACTGGCGCCCGGCGCGGGAGCGTCTGGCAGCTGGCGGCGAACAACCAGATCCTGCGTTGTGCCGACAGCTATGATCGCGACAGCCGGGGCATGCCGGCGGATTCGAGCTGCATCGGCGCGAACTGCCGGCCTTCTTCGAATTGCTGGAAGGTGGCGCGGAGATCTCCCTGGCCAATGCTTCGACGGATCGTCGCAGCGCTCAGTTCCACGCCTTGGTCATGCAATCGCTGGGCAGCCGCGCCCTCGATGATCGCTCCCGCTGCGCCGCGGAGATCGTGATCATCGGCGCGCATCTGCCTGGAGGATTCGGGACCGCTGGAGGGCGTGCAGGACTTCCTGCGCACCGCTCGCCGCCATGGTTTCGGCGACCTTGGCGCCGGAAGCGCGGGACGACGCCGGCCGCCCGCACGCCCGTGGCCAGGGAGCAGGCACAGGCGAGCGCGGCCATTCAGCCCGATCCTGTCGGCCGATCTCGCGCCGACGGCCGCCGAAGCGACGCCCAACCTGCGCGCCGAGCATTTCACCGAAGTGCGCCGTGATGTCTCTGTCTCTGACCGGAGCCATCGCAACTGGCCGGAGAAATGCGGCGCGAGCGAGACCGGCATGGCGGTGCAGATCAGCGAGTGCCTGCAGGGAGATCGCGAGCGAGCATGGCATCACGTATCTCAAGTTCGTAGGGCAGAATGCGATTGCCGCCGCCGGCTTCGAGCGACCAGGACCAGGACGCCATGAACTGGATCGCGGCGCTGGCGATCGCGGTCCGCGGACCGCCTGTCGGTGCTGACCGACATCGCCGGGCCGGGGGCGGAGTTCCGCGTCGGCCTCGGCTTCGGCGGCTGCTATGGCTGCCTGGTCGGGCGCGAGCGCCAGCAATTCAATCTCTGGGGCGAGGCGTTCGAGACGGCGCGATCTCATGGCGCGCTCGGCGGCGCCCGGCGCGATCAGGCCAGCGCCGGCGCCTACGCGCGGCTGCGCCAGGACTTCCTGTTCCGGCCGCGCGGCACCTTCTATCTGCCGGGTGTCGGCCAGTCGCGCACCTTTGTCCTGGCGAGGCCAGCTGTGACGGGCGCGCCGCCGGCACTTCCTGGACTCGCCCGCGGCGCGCGCTGCGCGCCGCCCTATGGCGCTGGCTGGGCCGCTGCAGTGCTGACGCGGCTGCGGTTTCGTGCTGTCCTTGATGGCGCTCAGCGCCGGGCATCGTCGCGGAGGCGCTGTTCGCCAGCGGGCGTGGCGCGCGCTCGGCGCGGCTCGAGTTCCGCCGCGTGCTGCGCATGGCCGCTCGGCGGCAGCCTGACGGCGACGGTCTTCGTGGCGACGCTGGTCGGGGTCGGCATGGTCTATCAGGCGATCTATTGGCTGCGGGTGGCGGGGCAGGAGGGTTCGCTCGGCAATCTGCTGGTCGCCATCCTGCTGCGCGAACTGCGCGCCGATCCTGGTCGGCATCATCCTGCTGGGCCGCAGCGGCGCGGCCATGCTGACCGAGCTCGGCCACCTGCATGCCGACCGGCAGCTTCATGCCTTGCAGGCGCAAGGCGTCGACCCGTTCCAGGTCCTCGTCATGCCGCGCGGCGATCGCGTTCGCGCTGGCCTCCTACAGCTGGGTGTCGTGTTCGTCCTGGTGACGATGGTGGTCAGTTCGCGCTCGGCGAGCATGCTGGAGGTGGTGCAGAACATCGCTGTGGTCGTTCCTCGACGCGCTGCTGCGCGCCACCGCGCCGGCGGACTTCGTGGTGTTCCCGGTGAAGATGCTGGCCATCGGCCTGCTGATCGGCGATCGACGGCGTGCCTGACGGCGCTGCTGGCGCAGAGGGATGAGGATATCGGCCGCCTGATCTCGCGCGGCTTCATTCCGCGGCATGCTGGCCATCATGCTGACGAGCGGCCTGCTCAGCCTGGCGATCTGATCGCTGGCGGCTGCGATATCCGATCCTCGCTCTGTCGAACGTGCGATCGGTGGACGCTGTTCGGGCGCACGGCCGGCGCGCTGGACCTGCAGCTCGAGCCGGGCGACCTGGCGCTGATCGATGCGCGCGACCTGCCGCTGGCCTCAGCGTTTGCCGACCTCTGCTGCGGCCTGCAGCCGCCGGCCGGAAGGCGAAGTGCGCTTCCTGCAGCGGCGACTGGTCACGGCAGCCGGCGGAGATGGCTGATGCCTTGCGCGGCCTGGTCAGGCCGGAGTGATGTCAGATCCCGGGCTGGCTGCGGTTCCTCGACGCCACCACCAATGTCCTGCTGTCAGCAGATCCACCACACGCGCTCCGATCTCGATGGCCTGCGCGAAGACGCCGCTCGCCTGGCCAGCGCATTTCCGGGCTGCCCGGGTTGCCCAACGGACCGATCGGCGAGCTGTCGCCCGGCCGACCTGGTGCGCGTCGGCCTATCCGCGCGTTCGTCGGCGAGCCCAGGCTGGTCGATCCTGGAGAGCCCGGTCCAGGGCCTCTATCAGGACATGGTGCCGGCGCTGCTCAACCGGCTGTGGGAGGTGCGCGACCGCGGCGGCGCGACCGATCTGGCTGACGCGCAGCCGCATGATCTGGGACAACCCGCTGTTCCCGCGACCCATCGCCTGCGGCTCGACCATCAGGGCCTCGTCCGCGATCAAGGCGGCCGCATGATCCGGCTGCGTCGCACCGACGAATGGGTCGGCGCGCTGGTGATGGCGGCGGTCGCGCTGCTGCTGATCGCGGCGCTGCAGGCCGGTGTGCTGCGCGAGTGGAGTTCAAGCCGACCGCGCGAACTGCGTCTGGTCCTGCCGTCCGCCAGGCGTCGCCGGAGCTGGAAGTCGGCGCCGACGTCGAGATCCTGGGCACCAGGGCGGGGCGGGTGACGAGATCGTGCTCGATCCCAAGCTCAGCAGATGTCACGCCATGCTCGAGATCGACGAGCAGGCGACGGCGCGCTTCATCCGGCGGGACAGCAAGGCCCGGTCATCCGCCGGCGCTTCGGCGTGGCCGGCGCCGCCTTCGTCGACATCTCGCGCGGCGACCGGCGAGAAAGGAGATGGATTGGACCTACGCGGTGGTCGGGGCCGTCACGGAACGCGCGCCGACCGACAGCGTCAGCGCAGGTGATCGACGAAGACGCGGCAGAAGGTGTTCCCCGATCCTGGACAATGCCGGCCGGGTCGCCCAGTCGCTCGCGGAGGTCGCCGAGCGCATCAACTACGGGCAGGGCAATGTCGGCCGCCTGCTGGTCGATGAATTCGATGGTGCGGGAGGCGGAGGCGACCGTCGGCGCGGCGCGCGATGCGGTGGCCGCGCGCTCAGCCTGCCTGATGGCGGAGCTGCAGAAATCCGCCGGCAACCTCAGTAACGCCCTGACCCGGCGAGGTGAGCGGGCCGAACGGCGTTCCGGCGGTGCTTGGCGCAGACCGACCCAGAGCACTGGCGACCCTCCGAGAAGATCCTCGACGCGACGTCGCGGTGGCCACCCAGCGCACGCCGGCGATCAGCAAGAATGTCGAAGGCGGCACCGCCAACCTGCCGGCCCTAGCACTGACGCAGCTCCAGGTCACGATCCAGAAGCTGGATCAGCTGGACTGGCCGCAGCTGCAGCGGTCGTGGCTGCTGGGCGGCGGTGGCGCGCAACCGCAGGAGCCCAAGCAGTTCTCCCCCTCGCATGGTGCCGCCTTGAAGCGGAGCTTCGCGTGCGCGTTGCTGGTCCTGCTCTGCGCGCGCAGCGGCGGCGACGAGACGGCAAGCCGGCGAACGCGCCGGAGGACCAGGCGCTGGCGCGCCACTGAACAGGCCGGGAAAGATCGCCTACGACCTCGACCCGGCCGGACGAGGCGGTGGCGCCAGTTCAGCGGCCCTGACCCGGGCGCAGGCCCGCGGACGACCTGCAAAGGCGATCTGCCCGGTCTCAGCTTCAACTCTGGCGGTGGCGCAGCTGCGGGCCAACCGCCGGCCGGCGGACGCACTGGCGACCACGCAGCAAGCGCGCGCCGAGGCTGGTCCGGCGCGGCAGCCGGCCGTTCCCGGCCGTTGCTGCTGGCGGAGGCGACGGCGCTCTACCGGCTCGATCAGCGCGCGACCAAGCGGACGCCCTGGCGGCCGAGGTCGAAGGGGCGGGCGATGCCGATGCCGCGGCGGGCGCGAGCTTCCTGCGCAGCCTGATCGCGGATGAGGTCCAGCCGACGGAGCCGGGACTGCGCGCGCGGCTGACGGGGCCGGCTGGCCGGGGCGTCACCGCGCCGCTCGCGTCGCCGACCGGCTGGAGCTGCAGGCGCGGCCTGGCGTTGCGGCAGGGACGATTTCGCCAGTGCCGGCTCAGGCGGCGCACTGCAGGCGGCCACCGGTCGTCCGGCCGGGCTGGACTATCGCGGCATGGCGCGCGCGCTCGCGGTCGCGGCGGCTGGCGGCGGGAGCGCGCGGGCGACCGCGGGCTCGCGGCCGACCTCTATCTGCGCGCGGGCCGCAGCGCCGCGGCGCAATCCGATCAGGCCACGGCGCGGCGCATGGCTCGAAGCGCGCGCTCAGGCCTGACCGAGGACGACGCAACGCAAACGACGCCGCCGAGGCGGCCCTCGCCGGCTTTGCCCTGGCGCCTGTTCGCGCGCTCGACCCGCCGCCGCGTCGCACCAGACAGTTCAGGCTCGCTGCTAGCCGGCAGGCCCGATGTCGACGGTGTCGGTCACCTCTGGCGTCCTGCGGAACGATGAGGCTGGTCTTCCGATCGTCCGCCCAATGCGCGACCTTCACGAGATAAGGTCGCCTGCTGCTCGCTGACCCGGCGTCCCACGCCGCCGCGCTCCGACGACGTGGAGGCCTTCCGGTCCAATGAAGAAAGTATGCGGCCCGAACTACCGATTCAGTTCCGGGACGGTCGGGTGATCGTCGGGATGACCTCGGCAGGCAACTGATCCAGCACGTGCTCCACCTGGTTTGTCTTTGAGCTTCATGGCCCCAGTTCCTTGGCAAATACGGTTAACTTTCGCCAACAAGGGGAGCGCAGACAGGTGTTCCCGGGTGGGAAAATAACTGCAATCAACTCCTGATAAGCGATGCAATTTAGGGAAATTCTCGGCAGTCTCACGTGTATCGAACAAGTAGAAATACGAAGTAATTAATAGAAGAAGATAAAATTTTTCGGATAATAAGGACTTTCGTAACCTTAAGCACTGTTCACCACGAAAAATCTGCCAGATTTCATCTTCATGTAGTGCGCAAGTAAGAATTATGCTAGAGTATTCACACGGGAGTGCGAAGTCGGGGAAACTTCGGGTGCGTTCGGAACTCGTTTTGGGAGTGGGCCACTGATCAAGGGATCACCGACCAACCTGTTTGATTTCAGCAAGTGGTTCGGCAATTCGTTTAGCTGCCAGAACTGGGGCCAGGCATGCCCGGCACCCAACGGCCCGTCCTCGACGCCGACTGCAAGTTCCGGCGGTGCGACTGGACCAACCACCACGCTGACCGAGTCACCTCAATCCGAGGAAGCCGGATATGCGAACGCGATGGGTTGAGTACAAGCGCGCACCGGCGAGAGCCGGCATCTGTTCAGAACACGAACGACGACGGCTGGAACGCCGGCGTCAAGGCGGGACACGCGCAGCCTCACCGCGCTGCAGGCGACGTCGACGCCAACAACATCGGCTTCTTCCTGATCCCCAACGGCGCCAATGACTTTCGAGCTCGACGCTGACCTCTATCGACCGTGAAGTTCCAGGTCGGATCCAACGGCGACAGCAAGATCGTCATCGATCGCCAGTATGGCAACGATGTCGTTCTGAGCGGCAACGACGTGCTGTTCAGCAACCAGGTCCACAACAAGGGCGACTACGACTACGTCTCGGGCAAGGTCGGCACCGATGGCCAGACCAAACGCCGGCGCGAAGATGGGCAGCCAGTCCGATGGGCCTGACGGCATCCTGGGTACGATGGCCTGGGACGACCAGTCGATGAACAGCTGCGGCGGCTTTCGACCGCGACTTCAATGACGTGGTGTTCACGGTCACCAGAGCGGCGGCACCAATCCGCCGGCCAACAGGCGCCGACCGACATCAACCTGAGCAGCGCCAGCCATCAACGAGAATGTCGCCGGCAGCGTCGTCGGCATGCTGTACGACCGGTCGACCCCGATGCGGGCGACAACGCACACCTATTCGGTCAGCGACAGCCGGTTCGAGGTGGTCGACGGTCAGCTGAAGCTGACGGCCGGGACCAGCCTGAATTATGAAACGCGGCAGCAGCGTCCAGGTGACGGTCACCGCAAGGATCAGGGCGGCCTCCAGCTACTCGGAAAACTTCACCATCGCAGTCAACGACGTCAACGAAGCGTCCAACAGGCGCCGACCGACATCTCGATCAGCAACCTGTCGGTGAACGAGAATGCGACCCGGCGCCAATCGTCGGCACGGTGTCGACGGTCGATCGCCGACGCCGGCGACAAGCACAGCTACACGGTCAGCGACAACCGGTTCGAGGTGGTCAACGGCGCAGCTGAAGCTGATGCGCAGGCAAGAGCCTGGACTACGAGACGGAGAGCAGCGTCAAGCTGAACATGCAACCAAGGACCAGGGCGGCCTCAGCTACACCGAGAGCTTCACCGTCAAGGTCAACGACGTCAACGAGGCGCCGGCCAACAAGGCGCCCACCGACATCTCGCTGAGCGGTGCCACGATCATCGAGAACGTGGCCGGTGCCGTGGTCGGCACGCTGACAACCGTCGACGCCAATGTGGGCGACACGCACACCTACTCGGTCAGCGACAGCCGGTTCGAGGTGGTCAACGGGCGAACTGAAGCTGACAGCCGGGACCAGCTTGAACTATGAAAACGGCAGCAGCGTCCAGGTGACGGTCACCACCAAGGATCAGGGCGGCCTCAGCTACTCCGGAAGACTTCGCCATCGCGGTCCAGAACGTCAACGAGGCGCCGACCGACATCTCGATCAGCAATCTGTCGGTGGACGAAAATGCAAGCAGCGGGCCGTCGTCGGCAAGCTGTCTACGGTCGATCCCGACGCCGGCAACACGCACAGCTACACGGTCAGCGACAATCCGGTTCGAGGTGGTCAACGGCGAACTGAAGCTGAGTGCGGGCAAGAGCCTGGACTACGAGACCGGAAAGCAGCGTCAAGCTGAACATCACCACGGATCAAGGAGATTGGACTACAGGCTATTCCAGGAGACGATGACGGTCACGGTCAGCTTGAAAAATGAACAGGCTCGAACGCTGGTCGGGACTCCGCAATCAATACGGTCTCGGAGCTAGCAGCGTTGGGCACCGTGGTCGGCATCACGGCGTCGGCGTTGGATCCCGACGCCGGGGACAAGCTGACCCCAGCCTGTCCAACAACGCG
>ERZ1370068.9048-contig-7855_pt1 | contig 39208 bp, 41 predicted proteins | sample MGYA00561227_ERZ1370068 | MGnify/ENA primary metagenome ERZ1370068 (study PRJEB38410, sample SAMEA6850437) | metagenome | study: Metagenomic assessment of the ecological functions of the soil: analysis of the soil microbiota associated with the...
GATGTGCTTCGTTCAGTTACGTATTGCTGCTCTCCGCGTATCGGCACCGAGCGTGGCCGCGACGAGGTCGATGCGACCGATCGCGATCCGGACCGGCGTTTCCGCGGGCGAGCGCCGGCAGATCCGCGAGCCGCACGACGAGCGGCAGCTGATCGAAGCGGACCAGCGTGTCTCGAATCACCGTCCCCGGTGGTCTCGGCGACACCGCTCCTGCAGCGAGCCAGCGCAGGCACCAGTAGTGCTCCATCCGGTCCTGGAACTCGGCGTAGCTGCGAGTAGGTCGCCTCGAAATCGGTGAGCGCCGCGAAGAGCTCGGCGTCGTTCTCGGCGTACGGCGGTTTCGCTCCCATCGAGCGTCGCGAGCAGCTGCCGCTGATTCACGAGATCGCTGTAGCGGCGAAGCGGCGAGCTCGACCACAGGTAATGTGCGACGCCCGAGCCCCTGGTGCTCGCCCGGCGCGTGCTCATCTTCACCTTGCCGTCCGACTGCGTCCGGTAGAGGCCCGCGACCTGCCCGCGTCGGCGAGCAGCTTGCCCCAGTGCTGTTGACGAAGATCATGAGCTCGGCGATGAGCTTGTCGAGCGGACTGCCGCGCGGCCGCGGGACGATGCGCACGCGGCCGGCTTCGGACCTTCGGTCGTCGCGTCCCAATCGACGTGGAAGCTGTAATCGATGCGCGCGATGTCCGCCTTGCCACGCGCATCCGCACCAGCGCGCTGCGCGAGCTTCCACGAGCACGCGAAGTTCCGTCGTCCATGGCGGATCCGGACGGTCCGCGGCAGATCGGCGGCGAACGCTTCGCCGATCGCATCGAGCCGCAGGTTGGCGACGATCGGCACGCGATCGACGCGCGTCTCTGCCGGAGCAGCGTCCCGTCGGTGCGCGACTTCGACGTACAGCGACAGCGCCGGCGGATTGCGGCCTTCCGCCAGCGTGAACGCGTCCACGCACGTCGTCGGGCAGCATCGTGATCTTGCGGCCCGGCATGTAGACCGTGGACAGCCGCGCGCGCGCCGCGGCGTCCAGCGGCGACCGCGCGCGGAATGCCGAGCGCCGGCGCGGCGATATGGACGCCGACTTCGTAGTTGCCGTTCGGCAGCTCGCGCACCGAGAACGCATCGTCGATTTCGGTCGTCGTCGCGTCGTCGATCGAGAACGCGCGGACGTCGGCGCGCGGCAAGCTCGGGCACATGGCGCCAGCGCGCCGGCAGGCGGCAAACGCAGATGCCCCTGGGAAACGCCTGCGCCAGGAACGCGTTGTAGTGGTAGTCGTGCGACGAGGGATCGCGCCGCACGCGGCGAGCAGCGACGACCGGATTCTTCTGCGCCGTGTCGCACGCCGCGGCGAGCGCTCTTCCACTCGAGCGTGTTCTTGTCCGGCTGGTAGAGCAGCATCGTCGAGCTTCGCGCCGAAGCGCGTCGGGCAGGTCGGCGCGCGCGGAGCTCGTCGCCCCAGGCGGCCATCTGCTCGCCTTCGCGCTTCTTGCGCTCGACCGACGCGAGCGCGGCGCCTTGAGCGCCTGCGGCGGCGCCTGCCGATAGTCGGCCCTTGCCTCGCTTGTAGAAGATACATCGGCGCGGCCGCGAGCGCGCAGCGCGACCGCGGCGGCCTCGCGCCGGCGCGGGCGATGCGCCGTAATATTCGCGCGCGAGGTCGATCGAAACCGAATTCGCCGTCGCCCGAAACGTCCCACAGGAAATTCGGGTCGAGCTCGGCGGCGACGCTTCTGCGCCTCGGCGATCAGCTGCCGTCGGCGAAGGCTCACGCAAGCGCAACAGGACCGCCGTCGCCTTGATCTTCAGACGCTTGCCGGAGGCGGCCCTCGACCTGCAGCGACGCATCGTTGTCGGTGATGACCGTGCCGGCCTTGAGCTGGCTGTCGTCCTCGAAGAGAACATGCATGAGAATGACAGTTCAGGAAGCGGCAGGAACCGAGCTCCCGGAAGCGGCATCCTGCCAGGGCTGCGCCGAAGCGCGCGGCCATTTCGCCGGCCGTCACCAACCGGCCCTGGAGGATGACGTTGAGCCCGCGACGAAATTCGCCGCCGATGTCCTTGACGGGCACGGCCAGCGTGCCATCGCGCCTCCATCTGCTGGCTTGCGAAAGCGAAGCCCGATTCGCGGACTTCGCGCAGCGCCACGCGCAATTTGTCGGGGATGTAAGCGTGTGCTCGTGTACAGGGTGGAAAACCGTGTACGGCAAGATACCCGTCGAGCTCGTGCGCGCGCAAATGCGCCGAGCATCACCTGGCCAATCGACGCGTGCACACGCTGGCAGCCGCCGACCCACGTTGAGCGCCGGAGACATGATGCGAGGACGCCGAGCGGGCGATGTACACGATCTCGTCACCGTCGAGTATTGCGAGCGAGCAGGCCTCGTGCAGTTTTTCGCCGAGCCGATCCAGGATCGGCTGCGCCAGCACCGCGAGCGGCGACGTCGACAGATAGGCATGGCTGAACGACAGCACGCGCGGTCGCAGGTAGAACCGGCGCGCGTCGTCGGCCGCGACGAAGCCGAGCTTCGACAGCGTGTGCAGGCTGGCGTCGCGCCGCCGCGCGCGGAATACCCGTCCTGATGGCTGACCTGCGCAATCGACTATCCGCCGCTTCTTGTCCGACAGGGCCAGCATCACGGCGAGTCCTCGCACGCCAGCGCCGTGACGAAAATCGGGGTCGTTGCCAAACTGCGCGATGGTCTCGGCCACGAGCTCCGCCGGATCGCGGCGGCCGGCGCCGACGCAGGCGAATGGGCGAGACTCGACGAATGGTTCCGTGGGTTGAAGGACATTGGCTTCTGCTCGACATGTGAAGGGTCCTCTTCGATTACAGTCGCGAGATCATTCGGGCTGCCCGCAGCGGCTGCTACTGTCGGTCAATCGCGGGCGACAGCCGCCCAGAGGTTATATTTTGCGCCCACTTATCCATGATCACGATATCGCGTGCAATTCTGCGCACAAACTGGGCGCCAGTCGCACAGAATGTCGACATGCGCCCTTGACCATGACAGATATGACAGCCGTATCGTTCGTCTGGATCCGTGGATGTGAAAACGGCGAGCGGAGTTGCGCGCCCCGGCGCATCGGCGGAAACAGAACCGCGTACTATTACGCTCCGGCGCGTGGCCAAGCGTAACAGAAGGTCCACACGATAACCTTCACCCCTCCGTATCCGTCGGCGCGCGCTGATTTCGCGCATCGGCCGAAACCCCGAGGAGAACCTGAGTCATGCCCGCGACCGAAACGAAGAAACCGATTACCGAGGAACAGCAGCAGGAGCTCGACGACGGTGTTCGCGCGCGCGCAGCAAGGCGCTCGCGATCATCGAGACCTACGACCAGGCGCGCGTCGACCGGCTGTGCCAGGCGGTGGCCTGGGCGGTCGCCAACAAGCGGACGTTCACGCGGCTGGTCGACGATGGGCATCGCGGAGAGCGGGCTCGGCGACGCGGTGAGCCGGATGGGCAAGCGGATGAAGATCCGCGGCGTGCTGCGCGACGCGCTGCGCCAGAAGAGCGTCGGCATCATCGAGGAGCTGCCGGAGAAGGGCATCGTCAAGTACGGCAAGCCGGCGGGGATCATCGCCTGCATCGTGCCGACCACCAATCCCGGACCTCACGCCCGCGGGCAACGCGATCTACGGCATCAAGGCGCGCGACGTCGTCATCTTCTCGCCGCATCCGCGCTCGAAGAAGACCTCGTTCGAGACCGTGCGGCTGATGCGCGAGGCGCTGGAGCGCGAAGGCGCGCCGGCCGACATCCTGCAGTGCCTGACCAAGGTCAACATCCCGATGTCGCAGGCGCTGATGGCGCGCGCCGACCTGATCGTCGCCACCGGCGGGCAGCCGATGGTGCGCGCCGCGTACAGCTCGGGCACGCCGGCGTACGGCGTCGGCGCGGGCAACTCGACGATGATCATCGACGAGACCGCCAACATCGAGGAAGCGGCGCGCAACACGCGGCTGTCGAAGACGTCGGACTTCGGCTCGGGCTGCTCGGCCGACGGCAACCTGATCATCGAGGCGTCGATCTTCGACAAGCTGCTCGCGCAGCTGCAGGACGAGGGCGGCTATCTCGCCAACGCCGCAGGAGAAGGCAGCTGCTGCGCAGGGTCGATGTGGGACGACGAGGCGCACCGCACCGTCCGACACCGTGGCGATCGCGCCGCAGCAGCTCGCGAAGGCGGCCGGCTTCACGATTCCCGCCGACCGCAAGTTCATCATCGTGCACGGCGACGGCATCGGCAAGGAGCATCACGTTCTCCGGCGAGAAGCTGACCACGCTGCTCGCCGTCTACAAGTACAAGGGCTTCGACCAGGCGCTCGACATGATGCGCGCGCGTCTACGAGGTCGGCGGCAAGGGCCACTCCTGCGGCATCTACTCGTTCAACCAGGATCACATCCATCGGCTCGCGCATCGCCGCGCCGGTGTCCCGGATCATGGTGCGCCAGCCGCAGTCGAAGGCCAACGCCGGCGCGTTCAACAACGGCATGCCGATGACCTCGAGCCTGGGCTGCGGCACCTGGGGCGGCAACATCATCTCCGAGAACGTGCACCTCAAGCACTACCTGAACACGACGTGGGTGTCGGTGCCGATCAAGGAGGACAAGCCCTCCGACGAGGAGCTCTTCGGCGCGTTCTACGACCCGGCGCTCGAGAGCCGAGGTCGAGACGATCACGACCTGATGGCGGGACCTGCGCCGCGGCCGCTGACGAAGACGCCGCATGACGACCAAGACGTCCGACGAACTCTGCCGATGCAGCGCGTGGTGGGACACGTCGATCATCGACATCCATCCGGGCAAGATCGCGATCCGCGGCTATCCGATCGAGGAACTGATCGGCCGCGTGCGTTTCCCCGACATGATCTGGCTGATGCTGCGCGGCGAGCTGCCGTCGCGCGGGCAGTCCGATCTGCTCGAAGCGGCGCTGGTGCCTGGCGTCGACCACGGGCCGCACGCGCCGTCGATCGCGATCGCGCGCATGGCGGTGACCTGCGGGCTGCCGGTCAACGGCGCGATGGCATCGGCGATCAACGTGCTCGACGACATCCACGGCGGCGCCGGCCAGCAGTGCGTGGAACTCTATCGCGAGATCGACGCGGAAGCCGGTGAAGACGGCGATCTCGTCGCACGCGGCCACCGCCGTCATCCGAGCGCCATCGCGACGCGGGCGAGAAGATCGTTCCCGGCTTCGGCCACCGCTTCCATCCGGTCGATCCGCGGACCGCGCCGCTGTTCGAGCTCGTCGCGAAGGCCGAAGCTGCCGGCGTGGTTACGGGGCGCTGCGCGGCGATCGGGCACGCGGTCGAAGCTGCGCATCGAGGCATCACCGAAGCGCCACATCCCGATGAACATCGACGGCATCACGGCCGTCATCTTCTGCGAGCTGGGCTTCGAGCCGGAGCTCGGCCGCGGGCTCTGTTCATCCTGTCGCGCGCGGTCGGCATTCTCGCCCACGCGTGGGAGCAGAAGCAGCGCGGCCGCCGCATCATGGGGCCGATGCCGAAGGAGATTCCGTATCGCTACAGCGGGCCGGCGCGTCGCGCCGTGCCGCCTCACGCCGCCGCAAGTGCGCGCGGCAACGACTGAACCACATCGTCCTGCGGCTCCGTGCCGCGCGACCGAAGGACCGGAGGAGCGAGCCGATGAAGGACCTGATTCGCGAACCAGCTGGTGAAGTACCTCGAGGCGCGCGGCGTCGAGCACATCTTCGGCCTGTGCGGCCACACCAACATCGCCGTGCTTGCGGCGCTGTCGAAGAGCAAGAAGATCAAGTTCGTCAACACGCGGCACGAGCAGATCGCCGCGCACGCGGCCGACGGCTACGCGCGGGCGACCAAGCAAGACCGTCGGTCGTGCTGTCGCACCTGTCGCCCGGGCTCACCAACGCCGCGACCGGCGTGGCCAACGCCGCGCTCGACTCGATCCCGATGGTCGTGATCGCCGGCGACGTGCCGAGCCACTACTACGGCAAGCATCCGCACCAGGAAGTGAACCTGCACGCCGACGCGTCGCAGTACGAGATCTACCGGCCGTTCGTCAAGCGCGCGTGGCGCGTGGATTCAGCGCACCTGTTTCCCGAGATCATCGAGAAGGCGTTCGCGCTGGCCGAGAGCGGGCGCCCGGGGCCGGTGCTGGTCGACGTGCCGATGGACATCTTCTCCAAGGAGATCGACGTCAAGCTGTTCGAGCGGCTGCGCGCACAACACCAAGTCGTTGCACGAAGCCGTCGCTCGACGACGAGACCGCGGACCGAGATCGTCACGCAAGCTGCTCAGCCGCGAAGACGCCGGTGCTCTACGTCGGCGGCGGCATCATGCTCGCCGACGCGACGAGCCGAGATGCGCGAGTTCGTCGAGCACCTGTCAGATGCCGGTCGCGCACACGCTGATGGGCAAGGCGCGCTGCCGGACGACCATCCGCTCGATCCTCGGCATGACCGGCTTCTGGGGCACGAAGTTCATCAACGACAAGTGCCTGCGGCGCCGACTGGATCCTGGGGCTCGGCACGCGCTTCTCGAGGCCGACTGCAGCTCGTGGGAGACCGAGTACACGTTCAACTTCCCGCCGACGAAGCTGATCCACATCGACATCGACCCGGCCGAGATCGGCCGCAACTATCCGGTCGACGATCGGCGCCGTCGCCGATCTCAAGGCAGGCGCTCACGGTGCTGAATCGCGTCGCGCGCAAGCTGGCGCCGACAGGGCGTCAAGCGGCCCGAGCTCGTCAAGCGAGATGGCGGCCGTACGCGCCAGCAGTTCGTCGCCGGCAACCAGAAGGCGCATGCGACGAGCAATGCGTATCCGATGCGGCCCGAGCGGATCCTCGCCGACGTGCGCGAGGCGTCTGCCGCGCGACGCGCTCCTCATGCACCGACGTGGGCTGGAACAAGAACGGCGTCGGCGCAGCAGTTTCCGATCCTACGAGCCCGGCACGATCTTCACGCCGGGCGGCTACGCGACGATGGGCTTCGGCGCCCCGGCGGCGCTGGGCGCGAAGGTGGCGCTGCCCGGACCGCGTGGTCGTCGCGCTGGTCGGCGACGGCGGCTTCGGCCAGAACCCGGCGATGCTCGCCACCGCGTTCGAGGAAGACATCGCGGTGGTCTGGGTGATCATGAACAACTTCGCGTTCGGCACGATCGCCGGTCTCGAGAAGGCGCACTTCGGCACGACGTTCGGCACCGTGTTCGAGAAGGACGGCAAGCCGTGGTCGCCCGACTACGCGGCGATCGCCAAGGCCTACGGCATCGACGGCGTGAAGATCAGGCCGGCCGCCGAATTCAAGCCGGCGCTCGAGAAGGCCGATCAAGTCGAAGCAAGCCCGTTCGTCATCGACGTCGAGATGCAGAACGAGCCGGTGCCGACCGCCGGGTCACTGGAACATCATGGACATCTACTCGCCGGGCAAGAAGGTGCATCACGTCAGCACCAGCGGCGCGGTGCATGCGCGGACTGAACCGCACCGAGCCGCCACCGGAACGGAAGGCCAGCGCGATGAAGCACGATTACTCCCTCGCGCACCTGACCGTGCTGTCGCTGACGCCGCCGCAGCTGGTCGACGTGGCCGCGCGCACCGGCTATCGGTATGTGGGCCTGCGGATGACGCGGGTGACGCCCGACGAGGTGCTGTACGACCTGCGCGCGACCGCGCTGATGAGGGAAACCAAGGCGCGGCTCGCGGACACCGGAGCTCGCGGTGCTCGACGTCGAGCTCTTCCCGCATGGACCCCAAGCTCGAGCCAAACGATTTCGTCGCGGAACTCGGAGCCACGGCCGAGCTCGGCGCGCGGCACATCATCGCCCAGTTGCCTGACCCGGATCGCGAACGAGCGACGGCGCGCTTCGCGAAGCTCTGCGATCTCGCGAAGCCGCTCGGCATTTCCGTCAGCCTCGAGTTTCCGCACTGGACGGAGACGGGCAATCTGGCCGCTGCGACCAAGGTCGTGCGGACCGTGAACCGGAGCAACGCCGGCATCCTCGTCGACATGCTGCACTTCGGCCGCTCGGACTCGAGCCTCGACGAGCTCGCGAAGCTGCCGCGCGAATGGTTCTCCTTTGCTCCACGTCTGCGACGCCGCCAGGGAAGTGCCTGCCCACGATGGCCGCTATCATCCGCACGGCGCGCGACGAGCGGCAATTTCCGGCGAGGGCGGGATCGACGTGCTGAGGATTCTTGGCTGCCTGCCGCAGGACATTCCGTATGCGCTCGAGATTCCCCGCGTCGCGCTGACGAAGGCGGTGGGACCGGAAGAGGTCGCCCGTCTCGCACATCCGCGTCGCGCGGAGCCATCTCTGACGATGCCGACGGTTCACGCCCACGCGCACGACAACGATCAACGACAGAGAGCGCGGCATGAAAGCGCATCGTCGACGGGTACTTCCGATTGTTGCGGCTGTTCATCGCGGTCTGCCTCGCCAGTCATGGTCGTGCTCGTGTTCGGCAACGTCATTGCTTCGCTACGCGTTCAATTCCGGCATCACGGTGTCCGAAGAGCTGTCGCGCTGGCTGTTCGTGTGGCTCACGTTCGTCGGCGCGGTCGTCGCGCTGCGCGACCATGCTCACCTGGGCATGGACTCGATCGTGTCGAGGCTGCCGGCGTGGGGCAAGAGGCCTGCTTCCTCGCCTCGAACGTGCTGATGCTGTACTGCGTCTATCTGTTCTTCAGGGAAGCTGGGACCAGACTCTCATCAACCTCGGCAACATGGCGCCGGCGACGGGTCTTTCCTCGGGGTATTTCTATTACAGCGTCGGCATCTTCTTCTCGGTCATGGCCGCCGCGGTGCGCTGCTTCGCAATCTCTGGCAGGCGGTCACCGGCAAGATTGCCGAGCAAGACCTGATCCAGGTCCGCGAGGTCCAGGAACGAGACCAAGATCGGAAGATTGCGCAAGAAGGCCGGGGACGGCTCCGCGCCCGGATCTCCCGGAACAAAGGTCCTAGGAGCGCCGCGATGACCATCGCCGTCTTCCTCGTCTCGCTGCTGGGCGCGATGGCGCTGCGGCATGCCGATCGCGTTCGCGCTCCTCGTTTGCGGCGCGGCGCTCATGTATCACCTGAATATGATGGACGCGCAGATCATCGCGCAGAACCTGATCTCGGGTGCCGACAGCTTCCCGTTGATGGCGGCTGCCGTTCTTCATGCTCGCGGGCGAGATCATGAACACCGGCGGCCTGTCGCAAGCGGATCGTCAACGTCGCGCTGACGCTGGTCGGCCACGTGAAGGGCGGCCTCGGATACGTCGTGGTCGTCGCGTCGTGCATCCTGGCTGCACTGTCGGGCTCCGCGGTCGCCGGACGCCGCCGCGCTGTCCGGCGCTGCTGTTGCCGATGATGGTCAAGGCCGGCCACAACCCGGCGACGTCGGCGGGCCTCATCGCCGCCGGCGGCATCATCGGCCCGATCATCCCGCCGTCGCATCGGCTTCATCATCTTCGGCGTCGCCGCCGGGCTTGTCGATCTCGAAGCTCTTCCTCGCCGGCATCGTGCCGGGGATCCTGATCGGCGTCAGGCTCGCGGTGGCCTGGTGGTGGGAAGTCCGCGCAAGGAGCACATCAAGACCGCCGCCGAGAGCCACGGCGCGCGAGGTCGTCCACGCGCTGGTCGACGGCGCATGGGCGCTCGCGCTGCCGGGCATCATCATCTTCGGCCTCAAGTTCGGAATCTTCACGCCGACCGAGGCGGCGGTCGTTGCGCCGGTCTACGCGCTGTTCGTCGCGATGTTCATCTACAAGGAGCTCAAGTGGACGGACCTCTACCGCGTGTTCGTCGACGGCCGCCGAAGACGACCGCGATCGTCATGTTCCTGGTGGCGGCCGCGCTGGTTTCGGCGTGGCTGATCACGATCGCCGAGCTGCCGGGGCAGGTCGTCGGCGCTGCTCAAGCCGTTCATGGGCAGCCAGTTGCTGCTGCATGATCGCGATGCATGGTGCTGGTCGTGATCGTCGGCACTGCGCTCGACACTGACGCCGACGATTCTGATCCTGACGCCGGTGCTGATGCCGATCGTCAAAGAGGCCGGGATCGATCCGATCTACTTCGGCGTGCTGTTCATCATCAACAACTCGATCGGCCTGATCACGCCGCCGGTGGGGACGGTGCTGAACGTCGTCTGCGGCGTGGCGAAGATCAAGATGGACGACATCATCAAGGGCGTGTGGCCGTTCATGATCGCGCAGCTGATCGTGCTGGCCCTGCTGATCTTCTTCCAATCCTGGTCACAGGACCGGCGAAGTGGTTCAGCGGCTGAGTCCGGCGATTTTTCTAGTGCCACGGCCCGGCAGAGCAAAGCCGGCCGGTGCCCTACTGCAGTGTCTACAAGAGAGGAGCCTGAAATGAAGCAAACGATGAAGTGGATGCTGGCGGTCACTTGCGGCCTGCTGGTGACCGCCGGCGCCGCGCAGGCGCAGGTGAGGAGCAGACGTTCCGCTGGACCACCCAGAACCCGACCGGGCACCCGATCACGCAGGGCGGGCAAAAGTTCGCCGATCTTGTCGCACAGAAGAGCGGCGGCAAGATGCAGGTCAAGTTGTTCCCGGGCGGCGTGTTGGGCGGCGACGTGCAAGTGCTCTCCGCGGTGCAGGGCGGCACGGTCGACATGTTCTCGATGAACTCGGGCATCCTGCAGGGGCAGGTCAAGGAGTTCGCGATCGTCGACTTCCCGTTCCTGTTCAACGACGCGAAGGAGAGCGGACGCGGTGCTGGATGGTCCGATCGGGAAGATGCTGGCCGACAAGCTGCCGGAGAAGGGCCTCGTGCACCTCGCGTATCTCGACCTGGGTTTCCGCAATCTGACCAGACAGCAAGCGGGCGATCAAGACCGCCGACGACATCGCCGGGCTGAAGATCCGCGTGATCCAGTCGCCGATCTATATCGACACGTTCAACGCGCTGGGCGCGAACGCGGTGCCGATGCCCTTCCCCGAGGTCTACACGGCGCTGGAGCAGAAGACCATCGACGGCCAGGAGAATCCGTTCACCGTGATCGAGGCGAACAAGTTCCAGGAAGTGCAGAAGTATCTCGCCGGGACGCGGCACATCTACAACCCTCAGACGATGGCGATCAGCAAGAAGACCTGGGACCGCCTGAACAAGGACGAGCAGGACATCCTGATTTCCGCGGCCAGCGAGACGCAGGCATACCAGCGCAAGGTCTCGCGTGACGCGCAGGACGTCGCGCTCGCGAACCTGAAGAAGAACATGGGTACACGGAGCTGCCTCCGGCCGAGACTGCGAAGATTCGCGCCAAGCTCAAGCCCGTCATCGACAAGTACAGCGCCAATGTCGGGGCGGATTTCGCGAAGCAGGTGTACGCCGAGATCGACCAAGGTCCGCGGCAAATAAGAAACCAGGAGGTGCGTCCGCGGTGCGGCCCTTTCGCCGCACCGAGGGTGCTGCTCACGCCATCGCTGCGCAATCGTCATGGAAAAGGTTCGAATCGCCGTCGCCGGCGCCGGGCTCATCGGCCTTCGCCACATCGAGGAAATCGGCAAGAGCCGCGGGGCGGCGCTGTCGCGCGATCGTCGACGTCTCGCCCAGGGCGGCCGAGGTGGCGCAGAAGGCCGGCGTGGCGCTTTACCGTTCGCTCTCCGAGCTGTTCGCGCGAGGATCGTCCGGACGGCGTCATTCTCGCGACACCGAACCAGCTTCATGTCGAGCAAGGCCTCGAGTGCGTGGCGGCCGGGATTCCGACGCTCGTCGAAAAGCCGGTCGCGCACAGCTTCTCCGAGGGTGTCCGCCTGTGCGGGAGCGGCCGAAAAGGCCAACGTCAAGCTGCTCGTCGGGCATCACCGCCGTCACAGCCCGGTCCTGCACAAGGCAGTCGAGATCGTCAAGTCGGGAATCCTCGGGCGGCTGGTCGGCGTGATGGGCAGCGCCGTTTTCTACAAGCCCGAGCGCGAGGCTGCTACGATGGGCCGAACGCCTGGCGTCGAAGCCCGGCGGCGGCCCGATCCTGATCAACATGATCCACGAGATCGGCAACCTGCGCGCGATGATCGGCGAGATCGTCGCAGTGCAGGCGTTCGCGTCGAACGCGACGCGCGGCTTCGAGGTCGAGGACACGGTGGCGGTCAACCTGCGCTTCGACAATGGCGCGCTGGGCACCTTCCTGCTGTCCGACACCGCGCGCGTCGCCCAAGAGCTGGGAGCAGACCGTCGCAAGAGAACAAGGCGTACCCGACCTACGCGGATGAAGACGCGTACACGATCATCGGCGCGAGCGGCTCGCTGGGCGTGCCGACGATGCGGCCTGAAGTACTACGAGCGGAACGAGGACCGGTCCTGGTATAAGCCATTCAGCACGCGTGCCGAGACGGTCGTGCGCAGCCGATCCGCTGGCCAGCCAGATCGAGCACTTCGCGCGCGGTCATTCGCGGCGAGGCCGAAGCCGCTCGTCGACCTGCTCGCGACGGCTTGCAGAACCTGCGCGTCACCGACGCGATCGTCGAAGCCGCCAGATCCGGGCGGGTCGTCGATACCTCCTCAATCAGAGGTGTCCCGCATGATCAGCGGCAGACCACCCTCATTGCCCACATCGGTTTCCCGACCGAGGCGTTCAAGGCGCCGCTGATCTACAACCCGTGGTTCGCACAAGGCGGGGCATCGATGCGGTCGTCGTGCCCATGGGCGTGCAAGCCGGACGACTATCAGCGCTTTCTGAAGTCGCTGTTCAGGCTGACCAACATCCGGGGCGCGCTGATCACGATGCCGCACAAGGTGACGACGGTCGAATCTGATCGACGAGGCCAGCGCCGACGGTGAAGATCGCCGGCTCGTGCAACGCCGTGCTGCTGCGGCCCGACGGGACGCTGCTCGGCGACATGTTCGACGGCACGGGCTTCACGCGCGGCCTGAAGCGCAAAGGCTTCGTCTGCGACCACGCGAAGTGCCTCGTCGTGGGATCGGGCGGCGTGGGCTCGGCGATCGCGGCGTCGCTCGCCGCCGCAGGCGCCGCCTCGATTTCGCTCTTCGACACCGATACGGCAGCCGCCGGGTGCGCTCGCCGCGCGCTTGCGGCAGCATTATCCGAAGCTCGAGGTCGACATCCGGTCCAGCGACCCGGCCGGTTACGACCTTGTCGTAAATGCGACCCCGCTCGGGATGAAGGCCGGCGATCCTCTGCCGGTGGACGTCACACGCCTCGCCGCCGTCAACGCTTCGTCGGCGAGGTGGTGATGAAGCAGGAGATTACGCCGCTCCTGCAGGCCGCGCGCGAACGCGGATGCCGCTTTCAGGTCGGCACCGACATGCTGTTCGAGATGATTCCCGCGTATCTCGAATTCTTCGGGTTCGGCACGACGACGCCCGGGAATTGCGCGCGGTCGCTAAGGTTACGTAGTCCACTATCACTCCCAGGAGTCAGCAATGAAGATTTCGACCTTTGCACTTGCCGGGCTTGCCGTCTGCGTCTCGATCATTACGCCTCCGGTGGCGGGGCAGGACGTCCAGGAGCGGGTCATCCGCTTCGGGCATTTGAACAACCCCGATCACCCGGTAAGCATGGGCGTCAAGAAGTTCGCGGAACTCGTTGCGGCCAAGAGCGGCGGGAAGCTGCAGGTCAAGGAGTTTCCATCGAACCAGCTGGGCACCGAGCAGCAGCAAACGTCGGCACTCCAAGGCGGAGTGCAGGAGATGCAGGCGCCGGCGACCACTTCGCTGGTCGGCATCGTGAAGGACTATGGCGTCATCGATTTTCCGTTCACGGTCAGTACCCACGCCCAGGCCTTCGCACTGCTCGACGGCCCGCTCGGCAAGGCCCTGCTCGAAAAGCTTCCCGAGAAGGGTCTGATCGGACTTGCCTACTGGGATCTCGGTTTTCGCAACGTCACCGACAGCAAGCGGCCGATCACCAGGCCCGAAGACCTCGATGGCCTCAAGCTGCGCGTGATTCCGAATCCGGTGTTCCTCGACACCTTCAAGGCCTTCAAGGCCAGCCCGGTCCCGATGAGCTTCAGCGAGCTCTATACGGCGCTGGAGACCAAGACGGTCGACGGGCAGGAGAACCCCTACGCCGTCATCCTCTCGAACAAGTTCTACGAGGTTCAGAAGTACGTGAGCGGGACCAACCACGTGGCACGGCACGAACATCATCCTGATGAGCAGGAAATTCTGGGACAAGCTTTCGCCGGCGGAGCAGAAGATCCTGCAGGACTCGGCGATCGAGGCGCGCGACTACCAGCGCCGGGTGAGCCAGGATGCGGCGGCCAAGGCCGTCGGCGAGCTCACGTCAAGGGCATGCTGTTCAATGAGGTGTCGCCGGCCGAGCGGGAGCGCATGCGTGAAATCTCCAAGCCGGTTACCGAGCAAGGCGTTGGCGACGTACGATCCTGCGATCCAGAAGCTGTTCACGTCGGAGGTCGAGAGAGGATTCAAAGCTCAAGTGGTCCGGTTGCGATGGCTCCGGTCCGGTAGTGCGATAATCGAAAGCGAGCGTCACGAGCAAATCATGAACCCGGCAAAGGCCATCGACATCAGGGGACGCAGGCTCGGCGGGAGACGCCGCTGATCTGCTCGCCGCTGGTGGCGCGGACCCGCGAGCGGGTGCTCGCGGAAGCCGCGACGGTCGTCGCCAAGAAGCCCGACGTCATCGAATGGCGCGTCGATTATTTCGAAGGCATCGGCGACACGGCGGCCGTGCTCGACACCGGGAAGCGCGCTTCGCGCCGCGGTCGGGGACACGCCGATCATCTTCACGCAGGCGCTCGAGCAAGGAGGGCGGCCAGCCCACCGCGATCGACGACGAGGGCGTGGTCGCGTCTCTATGATGCCGTCGGCGCCGGCTCGCTGGTCGATTTTCTCGACTTCGAGATGGGCAACGATCCGGCGGCAGGTGCGCCGCGTCGTCGATGGCGCGCACGGGCACAAAACCCGCGTCATCCTGCTCGTATCACAACTTCGGCTCCACGCCTGGGCTCGACTTCCTGGTCCAGCGCTTCCTCGAGGCGGAGCGGCTCGGCGCCGACGTCGCCAAGGTCGCGGTGATGCCGCGCGAGCGCGGCGACGTGCTGACGCATGCTCGCGGCGACGTCGCAGCGCGGAGGCCGAAGGCCGCGGATCCCGCTCATCAGCATGTCGATGGGGCCGCTCGGCGCCGTGACGCGGATGATCGGCGGCGTGTTCGGCTCGTCGCTGTCGTTTCGCCGTCGGCGAGGGCAGTTCGGCGCCCGGGCAGATGCCGATCGCCGATCTCAAGGCGGTGTACGAGATCATCGGCCGCGCCCGCCGGCGGTCGCTGAGGTCGCGCAGGTCCCGCGCGCTCATAATCCGCACCTCCCTTCCGGCGTGCGCGGCCGGCGACCGACGAGCCGCGCTCAATCGCTCATGCATGTCTTTTTCGAGGACGACGGCGCGTTCAAGGCCGGCACCGTTCTCGCCGACAACGACAGCTCGCTTCAGGTCGACACTGCGTCAGGCAAGCGGCATGAAGATCAAGGCGGCCAACGTGCTGCTCCGCTTTGCCGAGCCGTCGCCTGCCGCGATGCTCGCCGACGCGCCAGAGGCTCGCCACCGGGCTCGACCCGAATTTTCTGTGGGAAGTGAGCGGCGAGCGCGAGTTCGGATTCTCCGATCTCGCGGCCGAGTATGTGCCCGGCCGCGCACCGAAACCTGCCGAGGCGGCCGCCCTCGCGTTCTGTCTGCACGGCGTCGCCGATGCACTTCTACAAGAAAGGCAAGGGTCGATACCGAGCCGCGCCGGGGACGCGCTCAGGGCTGCGCTGGCAGGCCTGGAACGCAAGCGCAGCGTGAGACGGAGCAGAATCGCGGCCTGGGCGGCGGAACTGAAGGCGCACCGGCTGCCCGAACCGCTGCGCGCGGCGCTGCCGATGCTGCTCTACAAGCCGGACAAGCTCGCGCTCGAGACGCGCGCGGTGAGCGCCGCGTGCGAGGCGTTGCAGACGAACCCGCTTGCTCTGCTGGCCGCGTGCGGCGCGATCCCTTCGACGCACGACTACCATTTCAATCGGTTTCTGTTCGACGCATTTCCGGGCGACACGGGGTTCGCGCCGTTCGGCGATCTGCCCGCGACACCCGATCTGCCGGCAGCCCAGGTGCGCGCATTCTCGATCGACGACGCGGCGACGACCGAAATCGACGATGCTTTCTCGGTGCGCGCGCTGCCGGGCGGGAGTTTCGAGATCGGCATCCACATTGCAGCTCCCGCAGCGGCGATCGCCACGCGGCACGGCACTCGATGCGATCGCCCGGGCCCGTCTTTCCACCGGTCTACATGCCGGGCCGGAAGATCACCATGCTTCCCGAGGCGGTGCTGGCGGAGTTCACCTATCTTCGGGCAAGTCGCAGCCCGCACTGTCGCTTTACGTCGAAACGAGCGCCGACGGGACGCCGGTCAGGCACGAGACGCGCGCTCGAGCGCGTGCCGGTCGCCGAGAACCTGCGGCTGGACGCGATCGACGAGCAGTTCGCGCGACCGGCAACCCCCGGCGAACCGAGGTGGACCGACGAATTGCGCGCGCTGTGGCGGCTCGCGCAGAAGCTCGAAGCCGGCGCGCGGCAAGCCGGACGTTCCGCGTATCGACTACAACTTCCGACGTCGACTGGGACGCCGCGCCTGACAGGAAGGGTCACGATCGTGCCGCGACCGCGCGGCTCGCCGCTAGACAAGCTGGTTGCGGAAACTGATGATTCACGTCAACAGCACCTGGGGCCGCGCTGCTTGCCGATGCGGGCGTTCCGGGGCTCTACCGGACGCAGCTGGCGGGCAAGGTCAAGATGAGCACCCGACCCGAAGCGCACCAGGGCTTGGCGTGTCGCGCAATATCTCTGGGCGAGCTCGCCGTTGCGCCGCTACAGCGATCTCGTCAACCAGCGGCAGCTGCATCGCCGTGCTCGCCGGCGCGAAGCGCGCCGTATCCCGAGAACGACGCCGAGCTGTTCGCGGCAGCGGCGGATTTCGAAGTCACGTATGCGCAATACGCCGACTTCCAGAACCGGATGGAGCACTATTGGTGCCTGCGCTGGCTGGTGCAGGAGCGCCTCGAGGAGGCATCGGCAACGGTCGTGCGCGAGAATGTGGTTCGCTTCGACGCGCTGCCGCTCGTGACGCGCGTCGCGGATCTGCCGCCGCTCGCGGCGGATACCCGCGTGCGTCTCGCCATTGGCCGCATCGATCTTTCTCGCCACGACGCTCGAGACGCGATACGCGGGGCTTGCGGTGGATTAGTCCCCTGCGGAGCTATACTGTCAGCCGATGCCCGCCAAGCCGGCCAGTCGACGACCCCTATCCTCGCCTCGCGCGGTTGCGCCGCGGAAGGATGCAGTGCGGCCGCGGACCTCGCCCGGTGGCGGTTCCCGAGCCGCGAACGATGTCGCTGCCGTTCATCGTCGAGCGAGCCGCCGGCCGACCGCCTCCTTACGATGGCGATCGCCGCCTCGATTCTGCTGCACTCCATCGTGCTGGTGCTGCAGGTTCAGTCCATTCGATCTGTCCGCGCTCGACCCGAACGGGCCGCAGCTCGAGGTCGCACTGGTGAATGCCAAGTCCACTTCGAAGCCGACCAAGGCGGAGATCCTCGCCCAGGCGAATCTCGATGGCGGCGGCAACACCGATGCGAACCGTCGCGCCAAGAGCCCGCTGCCGGTGTTGCCGCACGACAACGCGTCGACCGAGCTGGCCGTGGCGACTCAGAAATTCGAGCAAGCGCGGCAGGAGGTCGCGGGAAGTGATGACCCAGGCCCGGGCCGCCCTGTCGGTTGCACCGCCCGTGCCCAAGGCGACCGATGCTCAGGAGACGCCGGATCTTCCCAGTGCAGAAGCGAACTCATGCAGAGCTACGCTGGAGGCAGATGCGCCTGGAAGCGCAGATCGCGAAGCAGATGGAGGCTTACGAAAAGCGCCCGAAGCGAAGATTTCTCGGCGCGCGCGCGGAGGAATATCGCTTCGCGCGTTATGTCGAGGACTGGCGCCTCAAGGTCGAGCGCATCGGGAATCTCAACTACCCGGCTGCCGCACGCTCGAAGAAGCTCTACGGCAGCCTGCTGCTCACCGGTGGGCATCCGAGCCGACGGGAGCCTGGACAGCATCGCGCTCGACCGCTCGTCCGGCCAGAAGATCCTCGATCTCGCCGCGCAGAAGATCGTCGAAATGGGCGCCCCCTACTCCCCGTTCCCGCCCGACATCAGGCGAGACACCGACATCATCTACATCACGCGGACCTGGACGCTCTTGCGCCGGGCGATTCGCTGACCTCGCAGTGAGCGCGCGCAACGCGCCTCGTCCCTCGAGGTTCCGCTGAGCCGTCACGATGCGTCACCTCGGACGCTGGCTCCTGTGGTTGCTCGCGGCCTGCATCGGCGCGCTGGTGCTGATCCAGGCCTGGTACGCGGTGCAGATTCTGGTGGTGGCGCGACCATGCGCCGCACGAGACCGCATTCATGGCGCTGCGCCAGGCGGAGCTCTGCAGAGCACGCCAGGCCTGTGCGCATCGCTTGCGTCTGGGTGTCTTACGAGCAGATTTCCCCGCAGCCTCGCGCGCGCCATGATCGCGGCGAGGACGCCAAGTTCGTCGAGCACGAAGGCTTCGACTGGGACGGGATTCAGCAGGCGCTGGACAGAAACTACCGCAAGGGGCGAGTCGTTGCCGGCGGCTCGACGATCACCCAGCAGCTCGCCAAGAATCTTCTTCCTGTCGTCGCAGCGGAGCTACTGGCGCAAGGCGAGGAAGCGGCGATCACCGTGATGCTCGAAGCGCTGCTCGACAAACGGCGCATCTTCGAGCTCTACCTCAACGTGATCGAGTGGGGCGACGGCATTTTCGGCTGCGAAGCCGCTTCGCGTCGCTATTTCGGCATGAGCGCGCGGGATCTATCGGCCGAGCAGGCGGCGCGACTCTGCCGCGATGGCCCCCAACCCGAGGTACTACGAACGACACCCGGAAGCCCGCGGTCTCGCCCGCAAGATCCCGATCGTCCTCGCGCGGATGCCTTCGGCCGAGTTGCCGTAGTTGCGATTGTCGGGCACGATTGGCGATGTCCGGCGCTTGGGGCGAGACTGGACGCAGTCGAGAGGCGGATATCGCGGTGGCTCATCGCGCATCGGCAGTGCTGTTGCGCATCTGCGCGGCGATCGACCGCCTGTTCGTCCTCGAGGTCGGGCCGCTCGGCGCAAAGCGTGCCGAACAAGCGCGGGTCGTGTGGCTTGCGACCGGCATCAAGAACCGGCCTTCGGACGTGGAGCAGTACGTCCGGCTGCTCGCGCAGCATCATCAGCGACGGCGAGCGGCGCGAGGAATTCATCGAGGAAGCGAAGGGCTGCATCAGGCTCTAGGACGAGGCAGGGGCCCGGCCGGCCGAGCCGCCGCGGCGGAGGAATAGGCGGGCTGCCGGGACTGTTTTCCTCGATGCGCGACGTACCTTCGGGGCCGCAGCGGGGGTAATAGCCCGATTCGATCGGGACTTGGTTGTCAAACAGGTTGTAAGCCACTAAGTACGTTGCCAGATACGCTGCCCAATCCGGATTTGGTCGCTGCGCTGCCGCGACTGCGTCGCTACGCCCGCGTGCTGACCGGCGACCTGCATCGCGCCGACGACCTGGTGCAGGACACGTTGGCGCGGGCGTGGGAAAAGCGACGGCTGTGGCAGGCGGGTAGCGATCTGCGCGCTTGGCTGTTTACGATCATGCACAATGTCTACGTCAATCAGTTCTCGCCTGCGCCAGCGCGAATATGCGCAGGCATCGCTCGATGCCGACGAGGGACCGGTCGCCGGCTGGGAGATTCCGTCCGCGCGACGCAGTCCGATCGGGTGGAGCTCTCCGAGGTGCTCGAGCAGATCGGACGCCTGCCCGTACCGCAGCGCGAGGTGCTGATTCTCGCCGCGGTCGAGGAATTGCGCTATGAGCGAGATCGGTGCGGTGCTCGGCGTGCCGATCGGCACGGTGATGTCGCCGGCTCTCGCGGGCGCGTGACAAGCTGAGAAAGATGAGCGACGATGGAACCTCGCCGCTGAAGGTGGGTGAAATGAGCACCAGCGTGGGGGCCCAATGAGCACCGCCGGGCCGCCCCAAGGTGCGAATTGCTCCCCGCTTTGGGGGCAGCGCAGCGTCCAGATTGGCCAATGAGGCCGCAAGCGTGTGGGCCTAATGAGCGCCGGAATGCCCCTGTCCGAAGACGATCTGCACGCGTACGCGGACAACCAGCTGCCGCCGGAGCGTGCCCAGGCGATCTCGGCCGTGCTCGCACGCGAGCCGGCGCTCGCCGGGCGCGTGGACGAGATCAGGAAGCAGAATGCATTGCTGCGCGACTCGCTCGACCCCTGGCTCGCCGAGCCCCTGCCGCGCGAACTGATCGTCGCGAGCGCGCGCTCCTCGGCGCATCCCCGCCTGTCGTGGCTGCGTCCGGCACTCGCCGTTGCGGCCTCGCTCTTGATCGGGGTGGGCATCGGCTGGTTCGGGCGCGGCGAGATGCTGCAGCTCGAAGGCACCCCCGTCACATTCCCGCGGCAGGCGGCATTGACTCATGCGCTGTACGCGGCGGACGTGAACCGGCCCGTCGAGGTCTGGGCCGCGGAAGAACAACGGTTGGTCACCTGGCTGTCGAAGCGGCTGGGCTTCCAGCTTCGCGCCCCGGATCTGCAGAGGGTCGGGTTTTCGCTCGTGGGCGGGCGGCTCGTGGCCGGAAACGAGAAACCGGGGGCGCTGTTCATGTACGAAGACGCAGACCGGCATCGCATCTCGCTGTTGGTGCGCAAGGACAACATCCCCTCGAACGAAACCGCGTTCCGCTACGCGTACGAGGGACGGCGTCGGCGTGTTCTACTGGATCGATGAGAATTGCGGCTATGCCATCTCCGGCCGCATCGACAAGGAGTCAGCTGCTCGCGATCGCGCGCGTTGTGTACGGCCAGCTCGCGGCGTTCGAAGCTGCGCCGCCGCCGCGGCCGTAGTTGCCCCCGCGGCTTCCCGCGGCCAAACCGACCGCCGTCGGCTAGGCGGCTCTCGCGTGCAGCTTCGCGGGCTTGAGCCGCTTGAGCTCCGCTGCCGAGATAGGCTGCGATTGCCCGCATACCGTAGACACCCGCCTCGGCCTCCGCGGCGCCCGGGTTGTAGTTCGTATTGGTGTTGACGTCGTAGGTGTAGAGCTCGCCGGTCCTGTCGGTAATGAACTCGATGCCTGCGACAGCGATGCCGTTGGCGGCGAGGAAGCGGCGGTAGCGTTCGATGATCGGATGGTCGAAATCGCGAACGATGCGAAATCGCGGCGGATGGCGCCGCTTGCGCGTCGCCCACCGGGCAAAACGCGTCCCCGACCTCACACACATCAGCGGGGCGACAATTCGAAGCCGAGCGTCGTATCGACGCGCACGGTATAGAGATACCTGCCGCCGACGAATTCGACGCGCGTTAGTGAATGGCTCCGGCGCGCTGATGTATTCCTGGATGAGCGTGATGCCGTCGACCGAGTCTTCGAAGGCGGGGCTGTCGATCGTGGGCTTGAAGCGCCTCGAGGCTCTGGAACAGCTTCACCCCCAGACCCTTGCCCGCGCGGTTGTGCTTGGTGATGAACGGGACGCCGACCCTTTCCGCGGCGGCGACGATTGCGTCGCGGCCGACCGCTGCGACGGTGCGCGGCGTACGAATGCCGTGGGCCCTGAGCGCGGCATATTGCGCGACCGTTGTCTGATCTCGAGCTGCAGCGCGCGACCGTTGTTGACGACGCGGCGGCCGTGCAATTCCAGCCAGGCGAGCATTCCCGCCGTCAGCTCGGGGGCATAGCGGTGGCCGCGAGTGTGACGACGACGCTCATGCGGTTGTAGAACACGCCCTCCGGCGGTACCTCGTCGAGGTCGAGGCCGTCCCTCGTTCAGGAACCATTCTTCGAAGGGCAGATCGAGCGCGGCGAAAGCGGCGCGCAGCGGCTCGACCCATGCGTCGTTTTCGTGAATGACGTAGATCTTGGGCACGGCGCGGATCCTCTCGTGTCGCCGGCGCTCCGGAAGTCGTGCTCGAGCCCGGCACCAGCCCCACACGCTACGTAGAAGCTGGGACCTCGGGAAGAAACCAGAAGTTCGAAGCTTGTGATCCGCCGTGCTATGCGGCGATCGCAGTCAGAGACTGACCGGCCCTCGCGGCGTCTGCAGCATCGCGGCGAGCCGCGGCTGCGCGCCGTAAGTCACGCCAAGCGTGCCGCCGAGGCCGAGCGCAGCAAGTGCCTGACGGATCGTCGCGGGCTCGCGCGTGTGCGCCGGCCAGCGCGACCAGATCGAACGCGGCTGTCGGCCATCGCGTCGGCGGGGTGCCGTGCATCGGCCCACTGGATCAGCGCGTCGGAAGGATGCCGCCGCCGGGAAGATGCCCGTCGTCGGGAATCGTTATCCGCCACCGGAAGGACGCGCGCTCCATCGAATGCGCGGGTCCGAGGTCGACTCCGGGCAAGCGAGCCGCGAAGCCTCGAGATCCTCGGTCCGGAGCGACCCAGTGGATGAGACGGGGGCTTCCCGCAACGCCGTACGCATCGACGCGGTGTCGAGCTCGAACCAGCGCGGGCGCGACGGTGTCGTCGCCCTCCGGATCGATGGCGATCACTTCGAGGTAGACTGCGCTCGCCGAGTCTCAGCAAGCGCGTTGTGCGTGCCCATCGCGACGTGCTTGCCGCCGCGCTGCGGACGGACGCCCAGCAGCTGCTTCGACGTCGATCCTCTCCTGCTCCAGCGTCGCGGCCCACGAGCCAGATGATCGAGTGCGGCGAGCGAGCAGACCAGGCCCTGGCGTCATCGCGGTTGAATCAGCTCTGGCGCTCGTCCGCAGCGAAGTCGAGCTCGACCCGCGCGCCGTTCGAGGTCGATGCAGGAAGACCTGCCAGGTGCCTGAGCCGACCTGCCGGCGGCAAACGTGCTCGATGTCGCGCGTCTTGAGCGCGGCGAGCGTATCGCGCGAGATCGCTTCCGCTGAAGGCCATGTGGTCGATCACGCCCGGCCTGAGCTCGCCCGTCGGGACTGGCCGCCGATGACGTGCAGCATCGGGGCTCCGCCGGTCGCATACAGCCACGCGCCCGGGAAACTCGAGGTTGGCGCGCGGCCCCGTACGGCGAGGCCGAGCAGATCGCTGTAGAAGTCGCACCGTGCGCTGGCACGTCGTCGGTGAGGATCGTGAAATGGTTCATCGCGGTAGCGGCCATGGCTTCCTCCTATCTTAGCCCGTCAGGATCATGGCGTCGACGAAATCGCCGAGCAGCGCCGTGGCATCGGGTGGCAGCGGATCGTTGTACGGGAAGCTCGCGTCGCCGCCGCTCCAGGCGTGGCCGAGCGCCGGCGATCGCGCACGTAACGCGCGACGATGCGCCCGCCTTCGCGGCTATTCGGTCACGGTCATCGATCGCCCATCGCTCAGGGTCTGCGTTGCTGGCCGTATCCGGCGGCGGGAGTTCGCCCGGCGGATGATCCTGCGCCTCCGAGAGCGGCCGTTGAGACGCGAGATATTGGCGCACCAGCTGCAATCGACGTTGATGGCGACCACGATGCGATCCTCGCCGCCGTGAATCGCGAGCAGCGGCGACGGGCAGCGTTCCCGGCGGCGCGTGCAGCGCGCCTGCCCGGCGAGTCGCTCGACGTCGGTATCGGCGCCGCGGGCCATGGTGCCAATCGCTGCGGCCGGGCCGGAGGCTGCGCCGCAGGCGACGCCCGAGTGGGCGATGACGCCGGCGACAGACTCTGCGGTAGCGCAGTCCTGCGACTGCGGCGAGCGCAGCCGCCGGCGGACATGCCGGCCACGAATACGCTGCCGCGGATGCGACACGATACGCGCGGCGCACCGCGCGCGATCTGCGCGGCGACGATCGCCGCCTCGCCCCAGCCGGCCACCGTGCCGCTGTCGAACCAGTTCCAGCAGCGTCCACGGATTGGCCTTCGCGGTCTGGCGCGGCAGGAGAACGAGGCCAGCCTTTCTTGTCGGCGAGCGCTGCAATCCGCGTAGCGGTGGCGATGTCCTCCGGCGTCTGCCTGCAGCCGTGCAGCAGCACGATGCAGCGGGCGGCGGCGCCAGCGCGAATAGCCGTGCCGGCACATAGACGAGATATTCGCGCTGCAGGCCACACCCACGGCGACGACTGCGAGCCAGCCTTTCCAGCGCGAATTTGCTGCCGGCGACGAAGCGTCCGGGCTGCGGCGGCTCGCGGCGGAACAACGCCGCGCGAAATAGGCGCGGATGCGCGCGACCAGAACGCCGTTTTCGGTGTCTCCTCGTTGCTCAGATCAGGATGATGTCGTACTGCTCCTGCGTGTAGAGCGTCTCCACCTGCAGCGAGATCGGCTTGGCGATGAAGTCGCCCAGCTGCGCGAGGCTCTGCGACTCCTCGTCGAGAAACATGTCGATCACCGACTGCGCGGCGAGGATGCGGAACTCGCGCGCGTTGAACTGCTTCGCCTCGCGCACGATCTCGCGCAGGATCTCGTAGCAGATCGTCTGCGCGGTCTTGATCTCGCCGCGGCCCTGGCAGGTCGGGCACGGCTCGCACAGCACGTGCGCGAGCGATTCGCGCGTGCGCTTGCGCGTCATCTCGACCAGGCCCAGCTGCGTGAAGCCGTTCACGGTGAGCCGCGTGCGGTCCTTCTCCAGCGCGCGTGTCGAGCTCCGCCAGCACCGCGTTGCGGTGGTCGGCGTTCTCCATGTCGATGAAGTCGATGATGATGATGCCGCCCAGGTTGCGCAGCCGCAGCTGGCGCGCGATCACCTGCGCCGCTTCGAGGTTGGTCTTGAAGATCGTGTCGTCGAAGCTGCGGCCGCCGACGAAGCCGCCGGTGTTGACGTCGATCGTCGTCATCGCCTCGGTCTGGTCGATGATGAGATAGCCGCCCGACTTCAGGTCGACGCGGCGCGCCAGCGCCTTCTCGATCTCGTCCTCGACGCCGTGCAGGTCGAACAGCGGACGATCGCCGAGGTAGTGATTGATGCGCTCGGACGAGCGCGGGCGTGTACTGCGCGCGCGAAGTCCTGCATCTTCACGAAACGTCTCGCGCGAGTCGACCAGGATCCGCGCGGTCTCCTCGGTCGACATGTCGCGCAGCACGCGCTGCGCGAGGTTCAGGTCCTGGTACAGCAGCGACGCCGGCGGCGCTTCGCGCGAGCGCACGGTCAGGTCGCCCCACAGCTTGGTCAGGTACTCGATGTCGCTTCTGCATCTCGCGCTCGGACGCCGTCTCGGCCATCGTGCGGATGATGAAGCCGCCGGCGAGGCCTTCCGGCAACAGCTGCTGCAGCCGCTCGCGCAGCGCTCTCGCGCTCGGCCTCGTCGCTCGATGCGCTGCGAGATGCCGATGTGCGAGTCCTGCGGCAGGTAGACGAGCAGCCGGCCGGCGAGGCTCACCTGCGTCGACAGGCGCGCGCCCTTGGTGCCGATCGGGTCCTTGATCACCTGCACGAGCAGCGACTGCGCCCTCGTGCAGGATCTTCTCGATCGGCTTCGCTCCGCCGCCGTGGCCGTTCTGCCGGTGCTCCCAGATGTCGGCGATGTGCAGGAACGCGGCGCGCTCGAGGCCGATCTCGATGAACGCGCTCTGCATCCCCGGCAGCACGCGCGCGACGCGGCCCAGATAGATGTTGCCGACCAGGCCGCGCGCGCTCGCGCGCTCGATGTGCAGCTCCTGCACCACGCCCTGCTCGAGCATGGCGACGCGCGTTTCCTGCGGCGTCACGTTGATCAGGATCTCGTAGGTCATCGCCCCGCTTCCACTGTTCACAGCACGGGAAACCCGAGTCGCGCGAGAAGCTCGGCGGTCTCGGAACAGGGGCAAGCCCATCACGCCGGAGTAGCTGCCCTCGAGATGCTGCACGAAGGCAGCCGCGCTTGTCCCTGGATCGCGTAACCGCCGGCCTTGTCCGAAGGGACTCGCCGGTCGCGACGTAGCGTTCGATCTCGTCTGTCGATAGCGCGCGGAACGTGACCTGCGAGGTCGAGACGGCGCAGCGTCGAGCTGCGTCCTGCCAGCGCAGCGCGACCGCAGTGATGCACGTCGTGCGTGCGGCCCGACAGCGCGACGCGAGCATGCGCGCACGGCGGCGCTCGGCGTCTGGCCGTAGATCTCGTGCCGTCGAGCACGACTTCGGTGTCGGCGCCGAGGACGGGTCGTCGGCGGCAGCTCGCGTCGCTGCATGCGGTGCCAGCCGACGGCGGCCTTGGTGCGCGCGATGCGCTTCGACGTATTCGCAGCGGCGGCTCGCCGTCGCGCGCTGCCTCGACGACGTCGCGCCGTCGCCCCGGCGCTTCGCGCAGCAGCAGCACGTCGAACGTCGACGCCGATCTGGCGCAGCAGCTCCTGCCGGCGCGGGCTCTTCGATGCGAGGTAGACCGAGCGGTACGCTCGGTCAGCACGAACAGTTCGCTCATTCGCGGTGGTAGGGATGGCCGCATGAACAGGCTCGACCGCGCGGTAGAGCTGCTCGGCGAGCAGCACGCGCGCCGAGCCCGTGCGGCAACGTTAGCGCGGAAAGCGACATTACGACATTGGCATTGCGTCTTCTAGCGCTGTCCGCGAGGCCGTCGGCGCTGCCGATCACGAACGCGACGCTCGATCGCGTCGGTCGCGCCAGTCGCGCGAGATGCTCGGCGAGCGTGCCGTGCGTCCAGGCCTCGCCGCGTTCGTCCAGCGCGACGACGATGGCAGCCCTTGCGTCGCTGCGGCGATGCGCCGCGCCTCGGCGGCGAGAGTCTGCGCGACGTGGTCTGGCCGCGGTCACGAGGCTCCGGCTTGAGCTCGACGAGTCTGCAGCGCGAACTCGCGCGGCAAGCGCCGCGCATAATCGTCGACACCGCGGCGATCCACGCAGCCGGCATGCGTTGACCCGAGCGCGACGAGGCGGAATTTCATGGATGCGCGCAATGAACGGTGACGGTGCGCGAATGCGTAGCCCGGGCTGAGCAACGCGAACCCGGGAACCTCGAACTCGCGCCGCGCCCCGGGTATCGCGCTCAAGCCGCAGCCGCGCTACGCCGCTGCTACGCCGCGCGGGTGCTGAGCGGCGTCCAGCAGTTCCTCGAGGTTGTAGTACGCGCGCACGGCCGGGCTGCATGATGTGCACGACGATATCGCCGCATCGACGAGCACCCATTCGCCCGGCTTCTCAGGCCTTCGACGCCGACGATCGTCGCGCCCGCCGCCTTCAGCGTGTCGCGGACGTGCTGCGCCAGCGCACTTCACCTGCCGGGCCGATCCGGCAGTGGCGATGATCAGGTAGTCGTAGCAGGCTGGTCGAGCTTGCGGACATCGAGTACGGTGATGTCGCGGGCTTTGATGTCTTCCGAGGGCGGTGACGGCGGTCTTCTGGAGTCTTGTTAAGACGCATCCGTGAGCGGATCGAATACAGTTGGTTGCGATCAATATAGGCCAGAACCGCTGTCGGAAGCAAACCGGCGCACCTCGCTCACGCCCGTAGCGCCCGCGCGCAGTCGCGGCGCGAATCGCACTGGCCGAGATCGGCTGCGGCGTGACCGGCACGCGCAGAATGCGCGCCGGCAGAGCGCGCGTTACAAGGCGCATCGGATCGGTGGTGAGCCGCCGCTCCCAATGCGTCTTCAGCGTTGCGGGCAGTCCTCGGGCGCGAACGCACTGCCCGGCCGCGCGACGACGATGAAGTGCGCCAGAGCGAAAACGCGTCCCGCGCCACCGATTGCCATCGCAGTCCTGCGAAACGCGTCGGCGCCGAGTGAGCAGAGCAGAGCGGGCGCCCCGGTTGCTCGCGGCGCAGGCTCCTCGAGCGTCAGACACCGTGTAACTCTGGCCGGCGCGCTCGCACTTCGCGCGCGTCGGCCACAGAGTCCCGGGAACTCGGCAGCAGCCGAGCATGCGGCCATCGCCAGCCGATGCACTCCGAGGCGAGCCGGCGGCGCGCGGTGCGGCGAGCGCGGTGCCGGAATGCAGCCGGACCTCGGCACCGAGCGCAAGACTTTCTGCACGTCCGTCGGCGAGCCGCAGGTGTCCGTAGTGCACCGGGTCGAACGTGCCGCCCAGCGACGGCGAGCGCGGCCGGCGGCGCCGCTCATGCGTGCCGCGCCGCGAGGTCGACGGCGTCACACGCCACGGCGGCTGCCTGCGCTGGCGAGGAGGGATTCCACGTGGATCGAGATCGGCCTGGATCACGCGCAGGACCTCGTCGTTAATGACCTCGGTGTCGCGCAATTGCAGCAGCTCCGCGCGTTCGGCGCGCAGCGCGGCGAGCCGCAGGCTGGCGCTCGGCCTCGTGCAGCGCGTCGACCCGGCTGCGCCGCTCGGCGTTGGCCGAATGACGGTCGATGCTGGCGCTCGTAGCTCATCGATCAGCGAGTGCGCGTACGCAAGCTCCCCGGCTCCGGTCGAGGCTGCGGCAGCTCCTGGCGGATCGCCGTGCGTCGCGGCCTGCGCGAGCTGCGAGCCGCGCGGCGCGCTCCTCGCGCGCCACGCATGCCGTCGCCGCGCACGCCGAGCCAGCGGATGAACAGCGGCAGCGTGAGCCCGTGCACGCAGCAAGCGTGATCACGATCGCGCTGCGCGGCGAGGAAGATGATCAGCTCCCGGCCCGGGAACGGCGCGCCGGTCGGCGGTGTAGAGCGGGATCGACAGCGCCGCGGCGAGCGTCACCGCGCCGCGGATACCGGCCCAGCCGACCAGGAACACGTTGCGCGGCTCGTGGATGCCTTCGCGCTCGCGGATACGTTGCGACAGGAGCAGCGGGAGATAAGCGGCCGCAGGAATACCCAGGCGAGCCGAAGTACGATCACGGCGGTGACGACCGCCAGCGCGAGCAGCGCGAGCCCGAAGGCGATCCGCCTGATGTATCGCGGCGATGACCGTGTGCAGTTGCACGCCGAGGAAGCAGGAAGACCAGACCGTTGAAGACGTACAGGAGCATGGTCCACACTTCCCACGCGTGCCTGCGCGTCGGGCGTCGACCAGTCCGCGAGTCGCTGACGCCGGCGTAGAGGCCCGGCGTCCGACGACCGCGAGGATGCCCCGAGACGCGAGCGCCTCGGCGGCGAAATATGCCGCGTAGGGTGTGAGCAGCGAGATGATGGTCTGGATCGTGGGATCGTCGACGCGAAGCGGACCAGATGCACGCGCAGCTAGGCTGGCAGCCCATGCCAGCGCGAGGCCCGATACGAACCCGCCGCCCGAGAGCAGCATGAAGTCGATCGCGGCGGTGCTCCAGCTGAATGCGCCCGTTACGACCGCGGCGATTGGCGAACTTGAATGCGATCAGACCCGATGCGTCGTTGATCAGGCTCTCCGCCTACGATCGTGGTCACGCGTGTCGGCACCGGCGAGCCGGCCGGTGATCGCCGTCACGGCGACCGCATCGGTGGGTGAAATCGACCGCGCCGAGCGCAGAATGCGGCCGCGAGGGGCAGCGCCGGAACGAGCCAGTGCACCAGATACCCCACCGCCACCACGGTCAGCAGCACCAGGCCGAAGGCGAGCAGCAGCACCGGGCGCAGGACCGAGAGCAGGTCGCGCTTGGAATGATCCAGCCGTCGGCGAACAGCAGCGGCGGAATGAACAGCAGGAAGAAGACCTCGGGCGGGACGCTGCAGCGAGCCGGGACGGGCACGAAGGACAGCCCGACGCCGGCCAGCGACCTGCAGCAGCGGCAGCGGATCGGGACCCACTTGTCGATCGCGCCCACCACGGCGATCGCGAGCAGCAGCCCCAGCGTGATCTCGATGACGCCCATGCGGCGAATTGCCACGCCGCGCGATCCGTCGACTTCTCGCTCAGGAAGCGCGACCCGGCGTCAGCTGCGAGAAAGGCGATTTCCTCAGGCGTGGATTCGCGGCCGAGGATCGCGTTGCGGTGCGGGAAGCGGCCGAAGAGCCGGATGACGCGACGCGTGGCGCTCGGCCCAAGGGGAGCGGCTCGGCACAGGCCGGTCTCGTCGCGCAGACGCGTGAACATCGCGAGCGAGCGCTGCCGCGCGGTCAGGATCCTCGGCGTGCGTCGTACGGCAGATGCAGGAACCAGCGCTCCACCGGGATCGAGCGGCCGGTCGTCGCCACGTCGCGATGGCTTCGGTGACGATGGCGAGCGCCAGCGCATCGCCGGCGAAGGCGCGCGGGCTGTCGCGAAAGCCGTTCCGGGTGAACTGGTCGAGCAGCAGCACGCGTGCCAACGCGCGCCCGCCGCGCCGTCCAGTCGGCGAAACCGCCAGCGAGCGGTCTCGACCGCCGCAGCCGAAGCGGCTTCGGCGTATTTCCGCGTCGAACGCCTGATTCTTGCGAAACCAATAGCTGCGGGACCGACCGTACTCCCGCGCTGCCCGGCTGCTCGGCCCAGAAGTCGAGGACGGAATGCTGCAGTAACCGACATGTGCCACTCGCACGATGCGCTCCCGATGACTGATATAGTGCCACGGTGTCGGCAATGCAACCTGCTGCTCGGGCTGCGCTGCGCCCTCGCCTCTTGTTTCGATGCGCACGTCCTACCGCGACATCTCTTCTGCTCGCCTGCTGCCAGGCGCTGCTGCTGGTCAACAACGCCGGGCTGATCGCGATGAACGGCTCGTCGGCTACGCGCTCACCGACGAACAAGGCGCTCGCGACACTCGGCGCGACCACCTACGTGCTGGGCTCGGCGCTGGCCGACGATGCCGGCCTCGCTGTGGATGGGAAGCGTCGGCCGCCGCCGCGGCTTCATGACCGGCGCGGTGATCGGCGTCGTCGGCAGCTGGTCTGCGCGTCGCGCTGATCGCGCTCGAGCTTCGCGCTGTTCTGCGTCGGCACCGCGATCATCGGCATCTATACGGCGTTCGGTTTGCAATACCGGTTCGCGGCGGCGGAAGTCGCCGAGCCGCCGATTCAAGGCGAAGGCGATCTCGCTGGTGCTCGCCGGCGGGATCGTCGGCGGCTTCCTCGGTCCGGAATCGAGCGCGCTGGGCGAAGGACCTCTTCCGCGCGCCGTTTCTCGGCTCGTTTCTGGTGCTCGCGGCCATCGCCGATCGTGCGCTCGCCGTGCAGGCGCAGGTGCGGGTGCCGACAGCCATCGCCGCGGAGCGCACGGCGGCGGCCGGCCGCTGTCCGAGATCGTCGCGCCAGCCGGTGTTCATCGTCGCCGCGCTGGCCGGCGGCGCTCGGCTACGGGCTCATGAATCTGCTGATGACCGCCACGCCGCTCGCGATGAGCTTCTGCGGCCTGCCGCTACGCGCGGCCGCGTTCGTGATCGAATGGCACGTGGTCGGCATGTATGCGCCCGGCTTCGTCACCGGAACGCTGATCAAGCGCTTTCGGCGTGCTCAGCGTGATCATCGCGGGCGCCGTGGCTGATCGGCGGCGTGCGTGGCCGTCGCGCTGACGGGCAATCGCATCGGCGCACTTCTGGGTCGCGCTGGTGCTGCTCGGCATCGGCTGGAATCTCGATGTACACCGGCGGCACGACGCTGCTCACCGAGGCCTACGCGCCGGCGGAAAAGGCGCGGACGCAGGGGTCGAACGACTTCATCGTGTTCGCGGTCATGGGCGTGTCGTCGTTCGCTTCCGGCGTGCTGGTCATCGGCGCGGGCTGGGAGACGATGAACGTGGGCGCATTGCCTTTCATCGCCGCGGTCGCCACTGCTGCGCTGTGGCCTCGCGCTGTCGCGTCGCCGCGGCGCGGAGCGCAATCGCCTTCTGCCCTGGAGGGATCTGACCGGCCGACGCGTTTCGGGAGGCATATGTCGACCAGCATTGCCGAAGAATTCGCTGCGAGAGTGGGTCGGGCGCGGCGAGACGCGGACCGATACGTTCGATGCGCGACCGGTGGCGTTGCTGTCGGCCACGCTCGGATCGCGGACGATCCCGCCGCCGCGCACCGGCGCTCTGCTGCCGCCGCTGTGGCATTGGCTCTATTTCCTGCCGTCGTATCGCCAGTCGGAGATGGGGCCCGACGGGCACGCACGCGACGCGGCGGCTTCCTCCCGCCGGTGCCGCTTCCAGGCGGCGGATGTGGGCGGAAGCCGCTGTGAGTGGACGCGTCCGCTGCGCATAGGCGACACCGTGACGCGTGACTCGCGCATCGTGTCAGTCACCCCGAAGCGCGCGCGCGAGCGGCGAATTGGTGGTTCGTTCTCGTGCGACACGAGTACTCGACGGCGGACGGACCCGCGCTCGCCGAAGAGCACGACATCGTCTATCGCGGTCTCTCTCCGGGGAAGCAAGCGACGAATCCGGCGGCCGGCGCGCCGGCAAAGGCAACCTGGACCCGGCGGATCGTGCCCGACGACGTGCTCCTGTTCCGCTATTCCGCGCTGACGTTCAACGCTCACCGCATTCACTACGACCGGCGCTACGTTACCGAGGTCGAAGGCTATCCAGGGCTGGTCGTGCACGGGCCGCTGCTCGCTACCCTGCTGGTGGACCTCTTGCGCCGGAATGGCGTCGGGGAGACGCTGCGTACGCTTCGAGTTCCGCGCCCGCAAGCCGCTGTTCGATACTGCGGCGTTCGATGCTTTGCGGCCGGCCCGCGGACGACGGCACCGGTAGCGCTCTGGGCGCAAGGCCCGGACGGCGCGCCGGCGATGCAGGCGACCGCGACATTGCCATGAGCTCTCCCCGATGAGCGAGCTGCCATGGCGCCCGACCGCTACCAGGAGCTGCGCGACGCTGTGCGCGCGCTCTGCCGCGACTTCGACGGCGTACTGGCGCAAACTCGATGCCGAGCGAGGCGCATCCCGAGAGCATTCGTCGACGCACTCACCCGCGCCGGCTGGCTCTCCGCGATGATCCCGGTCGCAATACGTGCGGCTCGGCCTCGACTCGCCGAAGCCTCGGTGATCATGGAGGAGATCAACCTGCTGCGGCGGCAACGCCGGCGCATGTCACGGGCAGATGTACAACATGGGCACGCTGCTGCGCCACGGCTCGACCGCGCAGAAGCAGCGATACCTGCCGCAGATCGCGAGCGGCGAGCTGCGCCTGCAGTCGATGGCGGTCACCGAGCCGACGACCGGCACCGACACGACCGAAGCTCAAGACCGACCGCGGTGCGCCGCGGCGACCGCTACGTCGTCAACGGGCAGAAGGTGTGGATCTCGCGCGTGCAGCACTCGGACCTGATGATCGTGCTGGCGCGCACGACGCCGTTCGACCGAGGTCAAGCGCAAGTCCGAGGGAATGTGCGATCTTCCTGGTCGACCTGCACGACGCGCGTCGGCGCACGGCATGACGGTGCGGCCGATCGCCGAACATGGTCAACCACGAGACCAACGAGCGTTTTCTTCGACAACCTCGAGATTCCGGCCGAGAACCTGATCGGCGAGGAGGGCAAGGGCTTCCGGTACATCCTCGACGGTCTGAACGCCGAGCGCACGCTGATCGCGGCCGAATGCATCGGCGACGGCTACTGGTTCATCGACAAGGCGCGACGCTACGCGAAGCGAGCGCGTCGTGTTCGACCGGCCGATCGGCCAGAACCAGGGCGTGCAGTTTCCGATCGCCGAGGCGTACATCGAAGTCGGAGGCCGCGAACCTGATGCGCTTCAAGGCGTGCGCGCTTGTTCGACGCGGCACAGCCCTGCGGCGCGAAGGCGAACATGGCGAAGCTCCTCGCGGCCAAGGCGTCGTGGGAGGCGGCGAACGCGTGCCTGCAGACGCACGGCGGCTTCGGCTTCGCCGCCGAATACGACGTCGAGCGCAAGTTCCGCGAGACGCGCCTCTACCAGGTGGCGCCGATCTCGACCAACCTTGATCCTCGTCGTACGTCGCCGAGCACGTGCTCGGCCTGCCGCGATCGTTCTGAGGTGCGATCATGCGCCCGCTCGACGGCATCACCGTCGATCTCCGCTCGAGCACGCGGTCGCGGCGCCGTTCTGCACCGCGGCAGCTCGCCGATCTCGGCGCGCGCGTGATCAAGATCGAGCGGCCCGGCGGCGGCGACTTCGCGCGCGCGCTACGACGAGCGCGTCCGCGGCCTGGCGTCGCACTTCGTCTGGGCGAACCGCTCGAAGGAGAGCCTGACGCTCGACCTCAAGCAGCCGGCGGCGCAGGGACGTACTCGCGCAGCTGCATCGCACGGCGCCGACGTGCTGGTGCAGAACCTCGCGCCCGGGCGCGGCGGCGCGGCTCGGGCCTGTCGTACGCAGACGCTCGAGTCGCGAGCATCCGCGGCTCGATCGTCTGCGACATCTCAGGCTACGGCGCCGACGGCCCGTACCGCGACAAGAAGGCCTACGACCTGCTGATCCAGAGCGAAGCGGGCTTCCTCTCGGTGACCGGCGACGCCCGACCGAGCCGGCGAAGGCCGGCTGCTCGATCGCCGACATCGCGGCCGGCATGTACGCGTATCACCGGCATCCTCGCGGCGCTGCATCCAGCGCGGCAAGACCGGCGCAGGGCGCGGCGCATCGACGTATCGATGCTCGAGACGCTGGTCGAGTGGATGAGCTATCCGCTCTACTACGCGTTCGAGCGGCGCCAGCGCCGCCGCCGCGCTCCGGCGCAGCGCACGCGACGATCTATCCGTACGGCCCGTTCTGCGGCCGGCGACGGCAAAGACGGTCGATGCTCGGCCTGCAGAACGAGCGCGAGTGGGCCGGCGTTCTGCGCCGATGTCCTGGCGGTCGGGCTGGCCGCCGATCCGCGCCTCTCCGGCAATTCGAGGCGCAGGCGAGAACCGCGCCGCGCTGAAGAAGGCGATCATCGAGGAAACCTTTCGCCCGCTGACCGCGTCCCGGAGGTGGTCGCGCGGCTCGATGCCGCGCAGATCGCCAACGCGGGTCAACGCCATGGATGAGTCTGGGCGCACTCCCAGCTTGCCGCGCGCGGACGCTGGGTAGAGCGTGGACGCGCCGGTGGGACCCGTTCCTGCGCTCAGCCGCCGGTGCGTCAACGACGCGTTCGAATACCGGATCGACCGCATCCCCGCCGTCGGCGACACAGCGAAGCGATTCTGCGCGAGCCGGTTCTACCAGCGACGAGAGAGATCCGCCGCTGCGTGCCGCTGGAATTTCCGTAGACCTCGTCGACGGTCTTGTTGGCGGCCGTGCGCGTGCGCCGCGGGCGCCTCGCCCAGCGCGTGCGGCTCGGCGGTGGAGGTGCGCCGTGTCGCCGGGGCGAACGTGAACGAACGACATCGTGGCCGTCGTCGACGATGACCGAGCGCACATCCGCATCGACGCCGCGATCGGCCGGAAGCGCGCGACGCTGCGCCTCGAGGCAGGGTCCAGGCGTCGATCAGAAGTCGGCGATTGATCGCTGCGAGGAACAGCGCCATCGCGCCGAGCAGCACACCCACCGCGATGGCGACGGTCGCGTCGAACCGCCGGACGCGGCCCGTAGGCGGAGCGAGACGCCGGCGACGACCAGCGTCAGCGGAAATGCCGAGCAGCGCTACCGCATCCTCGAGCAGCACCACGGAGAACCGTCATGTGTTGCGATTGGTGATGACACCCTTCCAGCCGCCCGATTTCGCGGAGCGCCACGACGAAGGTGGCGCCCCTCGAGCGCTGTGCCGAAGGCAGCAGCCCGAGAATCAACGGCGTGAACGGCGCGACCGGCGTAGCTCTCACCAGCGCGTGAAGCCGTGGTAGAGGTTCACCCCGCAGCTGACGAGAGAAAACGCCTACGGCAGAGACCAGCGCCCAGGAAAGAACTTCTCCTGACCGCGCCCGAACGGGTGCAGCAGCGTCGAGGCCACCGCGGCAGGCCGCGCACTTCGCCGGATCTTCAGCAGCACCTGATTCGCGACGATCGGCGAACAGTGGATGGTCTCCGGCGAACAGCGTGGGCGAACCGGTGACGGCCCAGCCGAAGCTCTCCGCCGCGGCGATCGCGGTATTGGTGCCAATCGAGATGCTAGAAACCGAGGACGACATCGAGTCAGACTCGTTCCCGGGTTGAAGCCTCCGGTGCAGCTCCGGCCCAGGTCTGACCACAGCGAGAGCGAACCCGACCTGCCGAGCACGATCCACTTCTGGCTAGGTCAGGCCCTCGAGGCCGACCGGCCCGCGCGCGTGCAGCTTGTTGGTCGAGATGCCGATCTCGGCGCCCAGCCCGTATTCGAAGCCGTCGGCGAAGCGCGTCGAGCGCGTTGACCATCACCGAGCTCGAGTCGACCTCGCGCAGGAAGCGCATGCGCGTTCGGCGTAGTCCTGCGGTGACGATGGCGTCGGTGTGCTGCGAGCCGTACTTCGCGATGTGGTCGATCGCCTCGTCGAGCCCGTGCACGACGCGCATCGACGAGGATCGGCGCCAGGTACTCGGTGTGCCAGTCCTCCTCGGTGCGCGGCCTTCATCGCCCGGAGCCGACCTGCGCGCGCGCGACGTCGTCGCACGCGCAGCTCGACGCCCTTGTCGCGCGTAGATGCTGCGCCGAGCGGCGGCAGGACGCTGCTGCGCGATCGTCGGCGTGCACCAGCAGCGTCTCCATCGTGTTGCAGGCGCCGTAGCGCTGCGTCTTCGCGTTGTCGGCGATGCGCGACCGCCATCTCGAGGTCCGCGCGCTGCGTCGATGTACACGTGGCACACGCCGTCGAGGTGCTTGATCACCGGCACGCGTCGCCTCGTCGGCGACGCGCTCGATCAGGCCCTTGCCGCCGCGCGGCACGATCGCGTCGACGTAGCTTATCCATCGCGCGATCAGCTCGCCCACGGCGCGCGGTCGGTCGGTGGTCACGAGCTGGATCGCACGCTCGGCCGGCAGCCCGCGGCCTTCAGTCCCTGCGCGACGCAGGCGGCGATCGCCTGGTTGGACTGCATCGCCTCCGATGCCGCCGCGCAGGATCGCATGCGTTGCCGGACTTGAGGCAGAGGCACCGCGGCGTCCGCGGTGACGTTCGGACGCGACTCGTAGACGATGCCGATCACGCCGAGCGGCACGCGCATCTTGCCGACCTGGATGCCGGACGGGGCGGTACGCGAGCCCGGTGACCTCGCCGACCGGGTCGGGCAGCTGCGCGATCTGCTCGCAGGCCCTCGGCCATCGACTCGATGCGCCTTCGCGTGTCAGCGTGAGGCGGTCGACGAACGCAGGCATCGTCGCGGCCTGCCGCACGCGCGCGGACTTCACGTCCTCGGCGTTGGCGGCGAGGAGTGGTCTTCCTCGTCGCGCACGAGCGCCGCCGCCGCCGCCTCGAGCGCGGCGGTTCTTCGCCGCGGTCGGCGCGCGGCGAGCGGCGTTGCCGCAGCGCTTGCAGCCGCCGACACCTTTACGTGACGCCGACGTCGGCGATGTACGCCTGAAGGTCAGGGCCGGGGACGTTGAGGTTCGTCATGCAGCCGGTTCTAACCTTTCCGGTCGGGGCATCGTTCGGGTTGGCTGCCATGGCGCGGGCGCCGTGGCGCAAAGCGGTCGTCGCGCGCGGGTGGCGCGGCGAGGGAGATCGTGTTGACGACCGAAACCGCGCAGAGCCCGCAGGTCGGCGTTTGCAGGCTGAAGAGCCCGACGAGGCTGCGCCGCGTGTGCGAGCCAGCGCCCATGCCTCGGCAGCTCAACCGGAAAATGCTGGCGGCGCGGAGCCAAGAACTTGTGCGCGTCGAGCGTTCTGCACGCCGTCGTCGGTCCCGACCAGGATCACGTCGGCGCCGCGCAGCGCAAAGTCCCACGGTGGTACGACGCCGGCCAGTCTGCGTCGCATCTGCGGTCTTCGAACTCGGCCGGGTTGAGGATCGCCAGGTCCGCGCACGTCGGGGAGGACGTTGCCGTTGTCGGTGGGGCGAAGTCGGTCGCGCAACGGCGGCCGGCCGCCCAATGCCGACGCAGCTCGCGCGCGGCATGGCTGCGCGCCATCGGGATCACCTCGACCGGCAGCGGAAATCGTCCGAGCACGGCGACCAGCTTCGACTGCGTCGACGATGCAGACGAACTTGCGCCGACCGCCGCGACGATCTTCTCGCGCGTCAGCGCGCCGCCGCCGCCCTTGATCATCGCGCCGATGCTCGGTGATCTCGTCGGCGCCGTCGATGTAGACCGGGAAGCTCGTTCACGTTGTTGAGCTCGCACGACCGGATGCCGTGGCCTTTCGAGCGCGCTCGCGCCGACTTTACCGACGCTCACGGCACCGCTGATGCGGTTCTTGATCTTCGCCAGCTCGTCGATGAAGAAATTGGCAGTCGAGCCGGTGCCGACGCCGACGACGCGCATCCTCGACCACGTGCTTGATCGCCTCGCGGGCGACCGCCTGTTTCTAGCTCGTCTGCGGCCGTCCATCGGCCGCATTCTTCCGCGCCGGCGGCAGGTCGGTGCAGACGCCCTCGTAGAGCTCGGCCGCCATGCCGACCGACTCGCTCGAGCGTCGGATGCGGATGGATGGTCTTGCCGATGTCGACCGCGTCGGCGCCCATCTCGATCGCGAGCGCGATCTCGCTGATCAGGTCGCCGGCGTCCGGTGCCGACGATCCGCCGCCGATCGACGCGGTGCGTATCGCGCCGTCGAAGATCAGCTTGGTGAAACCTTCGTCGCGGCCGTTGGCGATCGCGCGTCCCGATGCGGCCCAGGGAAGATTCGCGACTGCCGTACTTGCGTCCCCTGTTCTTCGCCTCGTCCTCGGTGACTCCGACCCATGCGATCTCGGGATCGGTGTAGGCGACCGGACGGAATCACGCGCGCGTCGAAATAGCGACTTCTGCCCGGCGGCGGCTTCGGCGGCGACGTGCCCTCGTGCACCGCCTTGTGCGCGAGCATGGGCGGACCCGCGATGTCGCCGATCGCGAAGATGTGCGGCACGTTGGTGCGCATCTGCTCGTCGACCGGGATGAAGCCGCGCGTCGTGCACCGTCGACGCCGGCGCTTCGGCGCCGATCTTCTTGCCGTTCGGGCGTGCGGCCGACCGACGACCAGGATCAGTGTCGTAGAGCTGCGGCGTCTTCAGGCGCCTGCTCGCCTTCGAACGTCACTTTCATGCCCTCCTGCGTCGCCTCGACCCTGGTCGTCTTGGTCTTGAGCATCACGCTGTCAGAAGCGGCGCGCTTGTTCAACGTCTGCCACACGCTTGACGAGATCGCGGTCGGCGCCGGCCATCAGGCCGTCGAGCATCTCGACCACGTCGAGGCGCGCGCCCAGCGTCGAGTACACCGGTGCCCATCTCGAGGCCGATGATGCCGCCGCCGACAACGAGCATGCGCTTCGGCGCTGGCGGCAGCTCCAGCGCGCCGGTCGAATCGACGATGCGCGGGTCCTCCGGTACGAGCGGCAAGCTTCACCGATTGCGAGCCGGCGGCGATGATCGCCTTCGCGAAGCGAACGACCTGCGTCTGCGCCGGTCTTCGCCCTGTCCGGGGCCGTCGGTCAGCTCGACCTCGACATGATAGCAATACGTAACTG
>ERZ1370068.6519-contig-5498_pt1 | contig 39207 bp, 52 predicted proteins | sample MGYA00561227_ERZ1370068 | MGnify/ENA primary metagenome ERZ1370068 (study PRJEB38410, sample SAMEA6850437) | metagenome | study: Metagenomic assessment of the ecological functions of the soil: analysis of the soil microbiota associated with the...
GTTGTACTTCGTTCAGTTACGTATTGCCTGACCTGGTTGATCCAGATGGCAGTCATCTGGCAGGTTCTGGACATCATGCATCCGGTTCCCCCTCGTAGACGCAACCCGACGTGCGTCTCCCGCACAACAACCTTAGACAATCCCGGCAAAGCAGGCCGCACGCGGTCAAATCCATTGGGCCAGGACCTCGCTCGAGGGTTTGACAAGCCCTCGATGTCGTTCAAGTAGCGATGGTCGAGTTGTTCATAAAAGGGCTGAAAGGCTGCCTTGATGTCTGCAAAATCCATCACCCACCCATCCGCTTGTCTATCGGTCCCGTATGTAGAGCTCGACTTGGGAAACGAATGACCATGAAGGCGCCCGCACTTGTGCTGCGGCGGAACATTGGGAAGCCGGTGGGCAGCCTCTATCGTGAAGGTCTTAAAAATATCCATCTGCCCAAACTCTCACGGGATCCTAGCCACTTATGAGTTTGGAGGCTCAATCGCCACCGCGGGTGTTCCGAGACGGTGTTACTGAACGACCAGCTCCCGTATTCTGCTTTCGGGACGGGCCGTCCATGGGCTGTATGAAGAAGTGCGCGAAGTCGAGTCTCCCCCAACTCCTCGAAGTCAAGGCCCGGTTGGGGAAGAGATGACTTTCAGTTCGCTTCTACCTCGCCGGAGGACCAAATCCGTGCCCGCTTTCGGACTCACGCACGTCAATCAAGGCCGCGCAGGGGAGGCTGCGTTCCATTGGTCTCTACAGCGACCTCGAACCCAAATCGGTGTAGGCTTGTCGACCAGCTTGTCATCTAGTTGAAGCAATGGTTCACCACCAGTGCAGACCACAAACCGTCTTGGGTCGGCCCGCATCCCCCAAGCCATGCCTTGGCTGCTTATGTTCCCGGCAAGTTCAACCGCTGTCGCGAGGAAATGCCCGCCACCAGGACCATTCGTTCCGACGGGGAAGTCCGGTATCGCAAAATCGACAAATCGCTCCGGCACGGTCTTCTTCGCGACCGGACCAGGAGGTTACACCGGCGAATCGACAAAACACTGCCGCGCGGCCCGTGTTGGCGCCCTCCCCCTGCAAGATTGTAGAAGATTTCTTTAACCGCGTACGACATGGTGGCTTGTGGGGTGCGGTACGAGATCGAGGTCGCTTAGCTTGTTCTCGCTGAACCCTTTGAGACGCAGCAGGCACGAGTCACATGTTCCACCCGGAGCCTCTCCACTGGGAGACGGGTCGTAGCAAGAGCTCGTCAGGGCAAAGTTGACTCCGAGCCCAAGCCTCTCTGGATGATTTCAGCCTTGTTCATCTGGATGAGGGGTGTGTGAATCTTGAGTCGCTGGCGTCCACTCACCCCACTTTGGTTGCGGGTCGCCATGCGCTCATATGCCGCGATGTATTCCAGCCGGCGGTCGGGATATCCGCTGTAGTCGAGAACTTGGACGCCGATGAAGACATCGCTTGCACCGACTACACTTCCGCCCAGGCGAGCGCGAAGAAAGGAAAATCGTGTTTCGCTGGCACGTACGTCGAGGATCCCGCCCCCGATTTCATCCACGGTCAGTGCTTGGGCATCAATCTCGCTGGTAAGTGCTGACCCCGAACTGTCGAAGATCGAAACTTACGATCACGTGCCCGCTAAGGCCAAGGCTCGCTGCAGTGGCTTTGGCCCGCTCTAGTTCGACACGATGTCGTTGTCCGTAGTCGAAGCTGAGGGCATAAACGTCATACCCTTTGCGACCGCGCGATAGCTGCGAGTCGTCGTGGAGATCCACCCCACCGCTCAGCAGCACTACGGCCCTTGGGTTCATTTTCTCCTACCCCCTGCGCCTCAATTTGGCCGGCGCGCGCGCGCGGTTCACATGGGCGGGCTCTGAACATTGCATACTCTCGGACGGCTTCAGCCTCGGCAAGTGTGGTACAAAATAATACGGTTTTCGGTACCGGAAACCCGGGGGTACGTCGCCCTTACGGCGCCAACGCCAGAGCGTCGTTCGAGATACCCCGAGGTCTTTGGCGATCCGTTCGGCTGGCAGATACCGGGTCCCGGCAACCTCTAGCCCTGCTCTAGCGGACCCATCGCCCTGTTTCATTGCGCGTTGCGTTGCGTTGCATCCAATCACACAAGATATGGGCCTATCAAGGGTCTCCAGACCCCATGTTGATCAGCCCCTGGTCCGCTGACGATGACCCTGCCCTTTGAGGGCCTGACCGCATGCCTGAAATACCCGCGGGCATCTCGGGTCCACTACTTCCATGCGCAGCACCGACTCCGGAACGAACGGCCCTTGCCGCTATGGTTGGGCACGAACACCTCCCGCCTCGATGACGTGGAGGATCTCCACCGCCCGGTGGAACAAGCGCAAAGTTGGCCGCGCGCTCTCGATGCGTCCGGTTACGGTGCAGCGCCGCCACGAATCCGTCCTTGAGATCGGGCGGGAGGATGAGGAGAAGCCTAGGCGCAAGGCCGGGAAAGAAAGCGCGCTGCGGGGAGGTCACGCCCCGTCAAGGGCGCCCTCATCGGTGCTATCGTAGGCGTCCAGGGCCATGATCTGCACCGGCTGCGGCTTCGAGGCTTCTCCAGACTTCGCCTTCTGCCCGCGCTGCGGGCAGCGCCTGTCCGCCGCCGGCGAGGCGAAGGCGGCGCCACGTCGCCGCGCCGCCCGCGCCCCGCCCGCCCCGGCAGCCCCGACCCGCGAGGCCGACCGCCGCCAGGTCACGGTGCTCTTCGCCGATCTCACCGGCTTCACCGCGCTCGTCCGAGCGGCTCGATCCCGAGGTAGTGCGCGCGTTCCAGACCGCGCTGTTCGACACGCTGGCCCAGGCGATCGCGCGCTATGACGGCTTCGTCGAGAAGTTCGTGGGCGACGCCGTGCATGGCGGTGTTCGGCGCGCCGGTGGCCCACGAGGACGATCCGCAGCGGGCGCGTGCGACGCGGCGCTGGACATGCTGGAGCGCGCCGCGACGCTCAGCCGAGCAGTGGGCGGCGGCGGCTCGGCCAGCCCGTGACGCTCCACATCGGCGTTCACACCGGGCCCGGTGGTGGCCGGCAGCCTCGGCGGGGCACGCGAGGCGCCGCCTACGCGGTGACCGGGCGACACCGTGAACACGACGGCGCGGCTGCTCGTCGGCGGCCGCGCCCGGGACCATCCTCGTGTCCGAGGCCACGCATGCGGCTCGCCCAGCACTCGCTTCGCCTTCGAGTCCGCCGGCGAGCTGGCGCTGCGCAGGGCAAGACCGGAGCCGATCGTGGTGCATCGCGTGCTGGGCGCGCTCGCCGAGCCGGGATCGGCCCGCGGGCTGGCCGCGCTCGGGCTCGGCGGCGCCGCTGGTGGGCCGCGCCGCCGAGCTCGCGCAGCTCATGGCCGCGTTCGAGCGCGATGCGGCAGGGCCGCGCGCAGGTCGTGAGCGTGGTCGGGCGAGGCGGGCACGGGCAAGTCGCGGCTCATCGCCGAGCTCTGTCGCGCCTGGGCGCCGACGCCGACGGCCGGCTCGCCGGCACCGCCGTGCGCCGCGCCGCCTGCTCCTCGCTGGGCGAGCCGACGTACGGCGTCTTCGGCGCGCTCTTCCGGGAGGCGTACCAGGTCGGACCCGGCGGACTCGCTGGAGGTCGCGCGGCGAGAAGCTGATCGCCGGGCTCCGGGCGCTGGGCGCGCGGGACGAGGAGGCGGAGGCCATCGCGCCGGTGCTGAGCTACGTGCTCGGGGTGGAGGAGGCACGGCCCGCGACATCGAGCCCGAGCAGCTCCAGCGCCAGATCGCGCTGGCCGCGCGGACGCTGATCGAGCGGCGCCTGCAGCACGGGCCGCTGCTCATCGTCGTCGAGGACCTGCACTGGGCCGACACCGCCTCGGTCGGACCTGCTGCGCCACGTGCGTCGATCACCTGGCGGACCGGCCGCTGATGTTCCTGCTCTCGCATCGGCCGGAGCGCGCCGCCCGCGCAGTGGCGCGCGCGGCGCAGTCGGTCATCCGGCTCGGCCCGCTCTCGCCTCAGGAGACGCGCGCGCTGGTCGAGCGGGCTGTTCGGCGCGGTGGCGCGGCGACGCGCTCGGCGCAGCTCCAGGACTTCGTCGCCGACCGGGCCGGCGGCAATCCGCTCTTCGTCGAGGAGATCGTTGCGCAGCCTGGTGGGCAGGGGCGTGCTCGTGCGCGAGGGCGATCGCTGGGCGTGCACCGGCGGCGTGCGAGGCGGTGGACGTGCCGTCCAACGCTCCACGGGCTGCTGCTCTCCGCGCGTCGATCGGCTGCCCGCCGAGCGCGCGGCGCCTGCTCCAGGAGGCGCGCCGTGCTCGGGGCGGCCTTCGACGAGGCGCTCCTGCGCGCCGTCGCGACGGACTCGCCGCGCCGCCGGCGCCGCGCTCGAGCGCCTGGTCGAGGCCGATCTGCTCCAGCCGGCCGGGCACTGCGCGCGAGGAGCCAGCGCTACCGGTTCACCCACGCGCTCGTGCACGAGGTGGTCTATCAGAACCTCCTGCTGCGCGCGCCGCACCGAGCTGCACGAGCGGGTCGGGCGCGGCGCTCGAGCGCGCCGCCGGGCGCGCACCCCGAGCGGCTGAGCGACCTCGAAGCGCTCGGCCACCACTGGAGCCTCAGCGCCGGACAAGCCCAAGGGCGCCCGCTACCTGCTGGCCGCCGGCGACTGGGCGCCGCGCGGTCTACGCGAACGAGGACGCCATCCGCCACTACGAGCGCGCCCTGCGCACGCCTCGCCGACTGCGACGGCTGCGACGACCTGGCGCGGCCGCGCGCGAGCGGCTCGCGGATCTGCTGGGGCTCACCGGGCGGCGGGCGGAGGCGCTCGCGCACTACGAGGCGGTGCGCGGCGGCTATCGAGGCCGGCGCCGATGGCGCGGGGCGGCGCGCGCTGCACCGGAAGATCGGCGGGCTGCACTGGGAAGCGGGCGACCGCGAGCGGGCCGGGGCCTGCTTCGCCGTCGGGCCTCGAGCGGCTCGGCGACGGACGGCGACCCGATCGAGCGCGCGCACCTCTTCCAGGAGATGGGGCCGGCTCGCGTTCCGCGCCGGCGACAATGCGGCCGCCATCGCGTGGGCCGAGCGGGCGCTCGCTGAGCCGGCCGCGAGCGAGGCGGAGGCGAGCGCCGAGCCCCGAGCGCGGCGCGCGAGGCCGCGGCGATGCGCGTGCACGCCTACAACACGCTGGGCGTCGCGCTCGCGCGCACCGGCCGCCCTGCCGAGGCGGTCGGAGCAGATCGAGCAGCAGCGTCGCGCTGGCCGAGGCGCACGATCTGCTGCAGGCGGCCTGCCGCGGCTACACGAACCTCGGCGTGCTCTACAGCTCGCTCGATCCGCAGCGCAGCATCGAGACCTGCCTCCGCGGGCTCGAGACGGCGAAGAAGGTGGGCGACCTCGGCTTCCAGTCGCGCCTCTACGCGAACCTCGCCGTGGCCTACTGCGCGCTCACCGACCGCTGCGAGGCGGAGGGCGTCGAGGCGGCGCAAGCGGCCATCGACGCTCGACCGCCGGCTGGGCCTGCTCGACCACCTGGCGGTGCCGCTGATCGTGCTGGGCCAGATCCACCAGTGCCACGGCGATCACGCGCTGGCGCTTCGCCTCCTACGAGGAGGCCCTGGGCCTGGCCGAGCAGGTCGGCGAGCCGCAGCTCCTCTTCCCCTGCTACGATGGCCTGGCCACGCTCCACCTCGACGCCGGCGACCAGGCTCAGGCCGAGAACCTATCTCGCCAAGGCGCAGGCGGTGTGCGAGCGGGCCGGGCTCGAGCCCGACGCGCTGATGGTGCTGCCACTGTTGACTCGTCTGCTAGCGCTGACCCTGCGCCTGCTAGCGCTGATCCCAAGGAGGATCCCGATATGACGACCGCGAATCCCGCCCCCGGTTGCCCCGGGCGAGGCGGCGCCCGATTTCTCTCTGCCCGCCGTGGACGGGGCGCCGATCGTCTCGCTCGCCGACTACCGCGGCCGCAGCCCCGTCTTCCTCTCGCTGATGGTGGGGCTCTGGTGCCCGTTCTGCCGGCGGCACATCGCGCGCAGTGGGCGCGACCGAGGCCAAGCTCAAGGCGGAGGGCGTGGAGATCGTCTGGTCGTCGCGACCGCGCCGGAGAACGCCAAGCTCTACTTCAAGTTCCGCCCGACGAAGCCTGCGGCTCGGCGCCGATCCGGAGCTCACCACTCACCGCGCCTACGGCGTGCCGCGGCCTGCCGTGACCCCGGAGTTCATGCAGACGCTCGCGGCCACCAAGGTGAATCCCACCGGCGAGCTGCCGGCGCCGCTCCCATCCCGAGGCGGCCGCGAAGATCGCGGCGATGGACGGCTACGTGGACAACCCGGTCGACAAGGCGGACGTGGAGCGGCAGTGGCCGCAGCTCAAGGCCCAGTTCCTCATCGACCGGGGCGGCATCGTCCGGTGGGCGAACTTCGAGTGCGCCAAGGGGCATGGCGGAGCTCCGGCCAGATGCCCTCCGACGAGGAGATCCTGGCCGCGGCGCGCGCGCTGCCGCCGCGCTGAGGCTTGCGCCCGCGCGCGACGGACGCGCACGCGCACGCCGGCGCGGACTCTCGGGTGTCGCACCGAGATTGCCTGACGAGAGCTCCGGCAGGCTTGAACAAACCCAGAATGGGGTTTATCATACCCAAGATGGGAACGAACCGAACTCCCCGCAAGACCTCGCCCGTCGGGGAGAGTCTCGCCCGTCGGGGAACAGTGGCCTGGCCAGCGCGCTCTTCGTCCAAGGTCCAGCAGCGCGTGCTCGGCGTGCTCTTCGGGAACCCCGGCCGCAGCTTCTACGCCAACGAGCGTGATCAGCCTGGCACGCTCCGGCACGGGCGCCGTCCAGCGCGATGCTGGCCCGGCTCGAAGCAGCCGGCCTCGTGACCGTCACCCACATCGGGAAGCAGAAGCACTACCAGGCCAACGCCCTTTCACCCGTCTTCGCGGAGCTGCGCGCCCTTGTCCTCAAGACCTCCGGCTTGGCCGACGTGCTGCGCGCCGCGCTGGAGCCCCTCGTCCCGAGGATTCGCGCCGCATTCGTGTATGGCTCGCCTCGCGAAGGGACAAGACACCGCGACCAGCGACATCGACCTCATGATTGTCGGAGAGGGACTGACCTACGCCGACCTCTTCGCGGCCGTGGAGAATGCCTCCACGCAGCTCGGGCGGAAGGTGTCCCCCACCATCTACACTTCGAAGGAGGCTGAGCAAGCGGCGCAAGCAAGACTCCGCCTTCGTGGCGCGCGTGCTGGCGCCCAGCCGGCTCTGGATCTTTACTACAGAAGCGCCCCCGCCCCAGGTGCCCCAGGCCGGGACGCTGACACTGCTGGCCGTCGGGCTGGCCAGCGAGCGTCGTCGCGCGCCGGAGGGCAATACAGGCGGCGCAAGAGCGCTAGTCAGCGGTCCAAGCGGACCACAATCCATCAGACGTTCGCTTCAGATCGACCCTTCATGCCCGCCCCGGCGAGGTGCTCGCGCAGACCTGACGAAGGCGAAAATAAGAAGCTATCCGATCGACTGGCGGCTGGGTCGCGGCGCTCGGATTCCACTTAGGTCCGCCTTCACCCTCGATCGCCCCGCCAGCCGCCTCCATCCCGCGCCGCGCCGCCTCGGGCCGCACCGCCGCGAACCCCAGCACCAGCGCGTTGGTCGGGCCTCCCCGCCCCGCGAAGTACGCCGCCAGCGGCGTGGCCTCCACGCCCCGGCGCTGCCGCCTCGCGCGACACGGCCCCCGCGTCCACGCCCGTGCGAGATCCGCGATCGCGTGCAGCCCGGTCCGCGTCGGCCGCACGCGCAGCGCGCCCCCGCAGTAGCGCTGCCGCCGCCGCGGTCAGCGCCTCCAGCCGCTCGCGATACGCCACCCGCATCCGGCGCAGGTGGCGGGCGAAGTGGCCCTCGACGAGGAAGTCGGCGAGGACGGTCTGGTCGAGCACCGGCGGGTGCTGGTCGGCGGCCGCGCGCGCGGCCACGAGCCCGTCCTGCAGATCGGGCGGGACGATGAGGAAGCCCAGGCGGAGCGACGGGAAGAGCGTCTTGCTGAAGCTGCCGACGTAGATGACGCGGCCGTCGACGTCGAGGCCGTGCAGGCACGGCGATGGGGCGCGCGCCGTAGCGGAACTCGCTGTCGTAGTCGTCCTCGATCACCCAGGCGCGCGCGCGGCTCGCCCAGCGGAGGAGCGCCAGACGGCGCGGCAGGCTCATCGGGACGCCCAGCGGGTACTGATGCGAGGGCGTCACGTAGGCGAGGCGGGCCTCGCCCGCGCGCCGCGCCCCCAGCTCCACGTCCAGCCCCTCGGCATCCACCGGCACCGGGAGGATCCGCGCGCCCGCGCCCAGGAGCGCGCTGCGCGCCCCGGGTAGCCCGGCTCTTCCATCCACACGCGGTCGCCCGGATCGAGCACCACGCGGCTGATCAGCTCGAGGCCTTGCTGGGCCCCGGCCACGATCAGGATCTGCTCCGCGCTGCAGCGGGTGCCGCGGGCCGCCTGGACGTGATCGGCGATGGCCTCGCGCAGCGCGCGCAGGCCCGCCGGCTCGCCGTAGTCGAGCTGGGTCGGGGTGATCGGTCCGCATCCGGCGGCTGGCGAGCCGCCACCAGAGCGCGACCGGAAAGCAGATCCACGCCGGGCGTGCCGATGCGGAAGGCGCGCGGGGGCCCGTCGAGGCGGTGGGCGCCCTGGGGGCGCGCCACCAGCGCGGCGCCGCGGCGGGACAGGCCGGGATGCTTGAGCCGGATGGGCCGGGGCTGGGCGGCGCCCCGGCGGGTCAGGTCGTCCGGGAGCTCGCCGCCGCCACGAAGGTCCCGGATCCGCGGCGCCCGGTGGGAGATAGCCCTCGGCCTGGAGCTGCTGCACCGCCAGCAGCGTGGTCGTGCGGGAGACGCCGAGATCGTCCGCCAGGGCGCGCGAGGAGGGCAGCCGCGTCCCCGGCGCCACCACGCCGTCGAGGATGGCGCGCTGGATGGAGGCGCAGATCTGGCGCTGGAGGTCTGCCGCGGTCGCGGCCGTCCAGGCGGATGAGCAGGCTCGTGGACGGCTTGCTCGTGGATGGTGCTCGTGACGGTCTGGAAGTGGCCATACCTGGATAGCGGCCCCGCCGCCGATTCGATGGTACCAGCCCGGCCGCCCCACCGCCCGCCAAGTGGCCCTATGCGTTCCGGCGGAACTGGCTATTCGGCGCCCCCGGGCCGGGCGAGAGAATCGGCGTGTGAGGAGGCCCAACGTCACCCCGCCAGAGGAGACACGCCATGGAGCTCGCCATCTTTTGCCCGCTTTCCACGCGCGTCCCGGCAACGAGGCCGCCGTGGCGGAAGCGATCCTCGAGAACATGCCGCCGTCGCGCTCGGAGCCGGGCTGCCTCGACATCCACGCGTTCCGATCGATCCGCGACTCGCGCCTCTTCTTCATCCACTCGCGCTGGAAGCGATGAAGCGGCGTTCGAGGCGCACGCCGTCCTGCCGCACACGGTGCGCCTCCTCGCGCGCGTGGAGCCCCTGATCGATCACCCGCTCGACGACGTCAACCGAACGGAGCAGATCTGCTAGAGGCCGCGGGATGGAGCAGGAGTGCCCGGTCGTCGAGCTGCGCCAGTACACGACCCACCCTGGCACGCGCGACACCCTGGTGCGCGTGTTCGAGCAGCACCTCATCGAGGACCAGGAGCGCTGCGGGATGCGCGTCCTCGGCCAGTTCCGCGACCTCGGCGATCCCGACCGCTTCGTGTGGCTCCGGGGCTTCGCGGACATGGAGCGCGCGCACGCGGGCGCTGGAGGCGTTCTACTCCGGGCCGGTGTGGCTGGCGCACCGCGAAGAAGCCAATGCCACCATGATCGACCACACCAACGCGCTGTTGCTGAAGCCCGCCGGGCCGGGACTGGGCTTCCGCTTCGACTCGCGGCTGCGGCCGCCGCTCGACGCGGTCGAGGCGCTGTCGGCGGTCCAGACGCCGGCGAGGCCCCGGCCCGGGATCAGGCCCAAGGCACAGCCAAGCGCGGGGCCACGACGCGGCGCCCGGCGGCGTCGTGATCGCGACGATCCTTCACCTGGCGGTCCCGCCCACGCCCGACGTCCTCGCCGCGCTGGCCAAGGCGAGCGAACCTGCTAGCGCAGGCGGCCCCGCGACTCCCTCGCCCGACTCTGTCTCCGAGCCCGCCCGAACGGCTACCCGCGGCTTCCCCATCCGCGAGGACGCGAACGTGGTGGTGCACCTCGCCTCCTATGCGAGCGCGGACGACTGGAAAGCCGGCGGCGATCATCTCCCCGGCCGTCGCCCGCGTGGAGCACCTGCGGCCTCGCGCCGACGCGGCGGTCACTTCCTGCGCCACCCGCCCCTGCTCTGACATCGAGGACCCCTGACACCGAGGAAAATGACATGACCAGACAGGAGAACGTCAGCGACCACCACCAAGCCCTCCGCGACGGCTCGCACGATTTCGACTTCCAGACGGCCGCTGGCGGCATCCAGAACGAGCGGCTGACGGAGCGCCTGAAGGCGTCGCACGGAGTGGGAGACGTTCGAGGCGCGCCAGGAGGCGCGCCTCCCGCCCGGCGGGCCTCGGGAACATGGACGACTTCATGACCGACTTCTGGCCCGGCTTCGTGGGGATGTCGCTGCGCTCTACAACCCGCGCACGCGCACGTGGAAGATCTACTGGGCCAGCAACTACATCGACGGGTTCGAGCCGCCGGTCGAGGGATCGCTTCGACGAGCACGGCGTGGGCGTCTTCGAGGGGCGCCAGGAGCTGGACGGACGGCCCATCCTCGTGCGGTTCACGTGGTCGAACATCACGCGGACGACCGCGCGATGGGAGCAGGCCTTCTCCCCGACGAGGGGAAGACCTGGGAGAAGAACTGGATCATGACGCATGACGCGCGTCGAGTAGCTGCTAGTCCGTCAGCGGCATCTCGATGCGCTTGTCGCCGAGCAAGACGCGCACCGTGAGCTCGTCCCGCCGAGTGCCCGCCGGCGACCGCACCCTGGTAGCTGCCCGCGGGCGACACGGGATCGAGCTGAAGTCTCCGCGAATGAAGCCGTCGGTCGACCTCTGGCGCAGCGAGACCAGCGCGTCGGCGAGGGGCTGGCCGCGAGTGTCGGTCAGGCGCACCGTGAAGGTCGTGCCCTCGGGGCTGGGCGCGCGGCTGACCTCGACGCGCGGGACGCCGGAAACTCGGGAGCCGCTGGCTCCGCACCGACCGCGGGGCGGGATCGGGCGAACGATCCGGCGGGGCGCCTCCACGCGCCGCGGAGGCAGGGACGCCGAGCGCGAGGAAGCGCGCGCCGCCGGCTCGGCCGGGGCGGGCTCCCGCGTCGCGGCGGAAGAAGCGCTCGCCGAGGGCATTGCGGGGGCCGGGGGCAGCGCGGGGATGAACCCGTGGCCGCCGGCGATTCCGGGCAACGGGGCCGTCGGCGAGCGATCCGGCGCGTTCGATGCGGTTCGCGCGGGCTCCTCCGGGGCCGCGACGCCCGAGGGTGGGGTTGGCACCCTGGCCGATGGGGTCAGGCCGCCCGCCCCTGGGGTCGGGCCGCTGGCCTCCATTGCCGAGCGGCCGCGCGTGCTCGATCCTGTTGGGCGGCGGGTCCGCCACCGCCGGCGTGGCGGTCTCGGCCCTCGGCGGCGGCGCATCGCCCAGCGCGCCGGCCAGGCGCTCGCGCGCCTCCGGCCAGACGAAGTAGAACCCAATCGCGAGCGCGGCACCCACCAGCAGGACGGCGACGAGGCCGCCGCGGCGGCGGGGACGGTACGAAGTCCTCCTCGTCCCCGTACCTGTAGCTGTCCCTGTCCCTGTCTCGCTCTTCGAGGTCCGCGGCCCAGTCGTCGAGCAGCTCCTGCTGCGAAGGGCGCCGAAGCTGGCGCGGGCGCCGGACGGGCTCTTCACGCATGACCGGATCCGGCGGGGCGGCCCGCCAGGCGGAGCGGCGGCGGGAGCGGCGGCGCGCGCGGCCGGCGGCGGCGGCGGAGCGGCGGCGCGCGCGGCCGCCGGGCGCTCGACGGGCCGAGGCGGCTGCACCGGCCCGTCATCCTCGCGCGAGATCATCGCGTAGCCCTGCTCGGCGAGCAGCTCGGTGAGCGGGGCGGCCCGGCGGCGCTCCGCGCCACGGGCCAGCGCGGGGTCCCGACCTCGTCAGATGCCTGCCGCCGATCCTCCACGATCTCGACCTGCTCGCCGCGCGAGATGATGGCGGTCGAGCGCGATCGTCAGCGTGCCGACGCCCGAGGAGTCACGCGCCAGGATGAGGACATGTCGCAGCATGGTCGCCCCTCCTCACCAGCCACTGCACGTGCCGCGAGGAGCGCGGCAGGTTCACCTGCGCCCGTCTCAGTGCCCGACGGTCTTCCGGATGCTCCCCAGGTGCTCGCCGATATGGCTGATCAGGATGCCCTCGACCACCTGCTGGGCGGTCATGGCGGGCATGCCCGTCAGGACGGTCCCGCTCCGCTCCAGGTCGGCGTCGGACAGCCCCCGCACGACCGCGGCCGCGGCGGCGGCGCCCTTCTCGTGCAGCGCCAGCGTCTCCGCCTTCGTGCAGCCGGCGAACTCGCGGGCGTGCTTGGCGTTGCTCTCGTTGAGCATGTCCATGGTGAAGTTGGGAATCGACTGGCCGCCGGCGACGGTCTTGACGATGCCCGAGATCGGCTCGTGCCCGCCCGCCACGTGATGCGCGGTGACGCCCACGGGCCACTTCTCCGACTCGGTCACCTTCTTCCAGTCGGCGTCGGAGAGCTGGCCGATCGCCTTCGTCATCTCGGCGGCCTTGGTCTCGAACTGCTTCGCCAGCGCTTCGGCTCGTGCGCCCATGATGTTCCTCCGTGTAGGGGGCCGTGCATGCGGCCCGTGCGTGAGACCAGGGTCAGGATCGCTGCCTGGCAGTATACGCCGCGCGAGCCACCGCCGACATCACGCGCGCGCTACGGGCGATCGAACAATGGCCTGCACCGATAGGCGGCATCTGACGACGACGGCGGCGTCCGAAAAGCCTGCCCGGCCTGCCTCAGCCGAGGAGTCTGTCGTATTCCGCGTGACTGCCGATCCAGGAACCAGACGAGCCCGTCGTCGACCTCTACCGCAAGCGCACGATGGCTGGCTTCCGACTCGCGCCGACCAGATCCGCCCAGTCTTCTTGAAGCGGAGTGACGAATGTCGCGGATCTTGCTTGAGGCGCTCGAACGCCTGATCGGCAAGCCTCTGGATTTCAAGCGGGAGGCTCCGATACGCGGCCCAGAACTGCGGCGAGGCGTGATGAGTCAGAGAGGCGTGGTTTTGCCGGAAGAGTGGTCGCGAAGCGCGTCCTGGGCAAACCGATCGAGCTTGCCGGCCTTGATATCAGCCTCGATCTGGCGGTCCCAGGCTGCCCAATCAAATTCCAGGAACCAGGCGCGGAGCGTAGCCAGCTCTTCCGGGGAGAGCGCCTCGATCTGCCGTTCGATGTTCTCGACGTTGCCTCATGTGGGATGTCCTGACGGATAGAGTCTAGCACTGGCTCGGCGGCGGCTGACATGTCCGATATTCGATACACCGAGGGCCGCTGGTGGCGCCCGACTGGTGTCAGACTCGGTTGAAGACGGCCTGGATGGCCAGCAGGCGCCCTTCATCCCGGTTGCGGTGCCCGACGCGGATGATCTCGTCGAGGCGCTCGCCCATGATGAGGCGCTGCGCGCTGTGGGCGGGGATGGCGGCCGCGTCCCGCACGCCGGCCGTCTCGGCGGTGACGTCGTCCCAGGCCCGCGCGCGGAAGCCCGCCGCCTCGATCAGCGCGCGCATCTCCGCGGGCGGGCGCAGGAAGCTCGACGCGGCGTCGCGCGCCCACATGACGGGATAGAGGACGGGCCCGCCCGGGCCCGGCCATCGGCTCCTCGGATGGCCAGGAGGCCGCCGGGGCGGAGCACGCGGTGGAAGCCGGCGTAGAGGCGCGCCTTGTCGGCGATGTTCATCCCGCTGTTCTGGGTCCAGACCACGTCGAAGAACGCCGCCGTCGAATGGCAGCGCGAGCGCGTTGCCGACCTCGGTGGGTCACCTGGGCCGCCGAGGCCGAGCCGCGCGGTGAGCATCTTCGCCGCCTGCACGAACGACTCCGTCAGGTCGATCGCGGTGACGCGGCAGCCGAACTCGACGGCCAGGGTGCGCGCCGGCCGCCCACGCCGCCGCCCGCGTCGAGCACGCGCATCCCCGGCGCGAGCGCGGCGAGGCGGGCGAGGCGCACCGTGGCGTCCTTGCCGCCGCCGTGGAACTGATCCGACGGGGCGAGGTCGTCGATGGTCAGCGCGTCGAGGTTCCTTCCCGGCGGCGGCCAGCGCGGCGAGGATGGCGGCGCCGAGGCCCTCGCGGCCCCAGTGGTCACGCCGACGGCCCGGCCTGCTCCTTCGCTATCATAGCCAGGCGGCCTGGGACCTACCGCGCCGAGCTGCAACGCGCGCTTCACCCTGGCGATCGCCTTCTCGTCCAGCGTGTAATAGGTCCGTGCCTCGGTGATCTTCGCGCAGACGATCCGTGCATGGACACCGACGACTCTAGCATCCCACGGGCTGCTTGAGGGAGGAGACTAGAACCCGCTCTGCCGCATGCAGACGCGATAGGCCGCTCGGTACGCGGCGTTCTTCGCGCCCTCGCCGCCCATCCCCTGGATCTGCGGGTCCGCCGACTGCGTCTCGGCCACGGGCTCGCCCTGGCGCGCCACCGTGATGGTGCTCGCCTTCCGCGCGCGCGTCGGCGCCGGCCTCGTCCTTCGACGTGGGCGTCGCCGCGCCGCTTCGGATCTCCTCGTGGGCCGCCCGGTTGCAGGCCGCGATGTGCCCGGCGTTCGGGACGTCGGCGTGAGCGATGCCGAGTCCGCCGTAGATCCCGGCCACGAGCAGCAGCGCGCCCCACATCTTGTCGCGCCCCCTCGGCGGCATCATGTGCGGCTCCGCATGACGGGTACCTCGGCGCCGCGCCGGGCGCGCGGCATCTCGGTTGGCGACTGGGGCCCGCCTTCTGCCCTTCCTCCCCGCGCCAGCTCCCCGCGCGAGGACTCCGCGTGGGACGATTCGCTGCGTTCTGCCGCGCGCGTCGCCGAGCTCCATCCACTGGTGCGTGTTGAAGTTGTACTGGCAGACGACCTCCGTCGCCGTCGAGGCCGAACAGATCGTTCTGGGATGCGCAGATCTGGATCAACTTGGCCATGGGCTTCCCCGATGCGCTCGCGCGCCGACCGTGTCACAGGTCCTTGAATCGGTCGTTCATCCGCTCGATGCGCTCCTTTTCCTTCGCCTCCGCGTCCACCTCGGTCGAACCGCTCGCGCCACACCTCTTCGAGGCTCACCCGGTAGCGCGCGTTGGCGGAGGCGATCCACTTGTCGAGGGATGCGATCCAGTGCTCCACCCGGTCCTCCTCGCTCTTGAAGATGGCGGAGGCGCGATCGAACTCCACGCGCTTCGGGAGCACCTTGTCGGAGAGTTCCTCCGACGCCTTGAAGAGGTCAGCCACACGGCGGTCGGGCTGTCGCTGAGCTGGACCTCCCACCGCCGGCCATTCGTCGTCTGCGGGCCGGTCGTCCGCTTGATCTCGTCCACCCTCGCGGATCCGTTCGCGGCGTGATTTGCGTCCCGGCCGTCGCGTCGCTCATCGCCGAATCCGCGCGGGCCGCCGCCACGGGCGCCCCACGCGAGCCCCGCCAGGGCCACTCCGGTCATGATGAGCATGGACGCCATCCATACGAGGTCTTCGGTCGACATGGTCTGCCACCTTTCACGGTACGAGCGCCGCGGGGCGAGTCCGTCGGGAGCGACGACACTGATGGATGAAGGAGAGGATTCCGCGCACCCTGCGGCGCTCGGCGCGCGCTCGGGTGATGCGCTGGGATGGCCAGCTTCAGCGACGTGGATGCATGATACACTACTCACCAATCGGCCGTCGGATAAGAGTAGTGAGGCCGAGAGCTCATCTCCTGTCGGTGACCCGCACCAGATCGGCCGATCCCCAGTGCCGTGTCCTGGGGGGACTCTATGCTGCAGGACTTCCTCACCAGGAATCGCGAGATCCTGATCGACCGCTGCCGATTGAAGGTCGCCACTCGTCGCGCGCCCCGGGCGGATGAGCAGGAGCTCGCGTTCGGGATCCCGCTCTTCCTCGATCAGCTGATTGGCGCGCTGCGGTTAGAGCAGTCGTCCGGCCTCCGGCGAGGCCGGCCCGAACGCGTCAGAACCGCGCAGCGCCGCGGCCGGCGGCACGGCAGTGAGCTACTCCGTCGGGGCTTCACCGTGGGCCAGGTCGTCCACGACTATGGCGACCTCCTGCCAGGCCATCACCGACGTGGCCGTCGAGCAGAACGCGGCCGTTCACCCGGGGAGTTTCGCACGCTCAACTGGTGCCTCGACAATGCGATCGCCGACGCTGTCACCGGAGTTCGGGCGCCAGCGCGACGAGTTCGTGTCGGACGCCTCCACCTGGCCGCCAACGAGCGCCTGGGGGCGCTGTCGCACGAGTTCCGCAATCTCGTGCACCGGGCGATGCTCGCCATGGCGACGATCAAGCAAGGCGGCGTGGGACTCGGCGCCACCGGCGCCTCCTCGAGCGCAGCTTGACCGGATTGCGGGACTCTCGTCGACCGGGCGCTCGTCGACGTGCGTCTGACCGCCGGGCTTCCGGAGCGACGGGAGCGGATCGTGGTGGCGCACTTCATCGCCGAAGCGCAGCTGGGGCCACCCTCGACGCGGCGGCGCGGGACCTCGAGGTCGTCGTGGCGCCCGTCGACGAGGACCTCGCCGTCGAGGGCGATCGACAGATCCTGCCGCGGCGCTGGCGAACGTCCTGCAGAACGCGGTCAAGTTCACCCGGCCTCGCAGTCGCGTGTCGCTGAACACCTACGCCACGGCCGGATCGCGTACTGATCTGGGTCGAGGGACCAGTGCGGCGGCCTGCCGGATGGGAAGACCGAAGAGATCTTCCGGCCGTTCGAGGCAGATCGGCGACGATGATCGATCGGGCTCGGGCTCGGGCTGCCCATCAGCCGGCGCGGCGTGGAAGCGAACGGCGGCCATCTCTACGTGCGCAATATTCCCGGCACCGGCTGCGTGTTCACCATCGATCTACCCCGCGCGACCTAGCTCACCTCACGACTTCCGCGCGCTGACCCGCGCTACGCCCCGACCTCCCGCAGCCGCCGCTCCAGGTGGCGCCGCTCCGGCTCGTTGCCCACCAGCTCCAGCGCGCGGCGGTAGGCCTCGCGGCCTCGGCGGGGCGGTCCAGCCGGCGCAGGAGCTCGGCGCGCGCGGCGGGCAGGAGGTGATAGCCGTCGAGCTCGCCGCGCTGGTCGAGCTCGTCCACCAGCTCGAGGCCGCGCTCGAGCCCGCCCGCCATCGGCGATGGCCACCGCCCGGTTGAGCTCGACCACCGGCGAAGGGTGCACTCCGCGAGCACGCCGTAGAGCGCGGCGATCTGCGCCCAGTCGGTGTCGGCGGAGGCGCGCGCCTGAGCGTGGACGGCGGCGATGGCGGCCTGAGCGTGTACGGGCCCGGCGGCCGCCCGCTCTGGCGCAGCGCGGCCTCGACCAGGGCCGCGCCCTCCTCGATCTGCGCGCGGTCCCAGCGCGCGCGGTCCTGCGCCTCGAGCAGCACGAGATCGCCGCCGTCGTCGAGGCGGGTCGCGCGCGCCGCGAGTCGTGCGAGCAGCATGAGCGCGAGCAGGCCCTGGGCTCGCGCGTGCGCCGGCAGCAGCTCCACCAGCATGCGGCCGAGCCGGATGGCCTGCTCGGTGCAGCTCGTTCCGCGATCAAGCGGGTGCCAAAGCTGGACGAGTAGCCCTCGTTGAAGACGAGGTACACGACCACCAGCGCCGCGTCGAGCGCGCTCGGCCAGCGCCTCCGCGGCCGGCATCTGGTAGGGATACGCGCGTCGCGGATCTTGGCCTTGGCGCGCACGAGCCGCTGCGCCATGGTCGGGCGCGGGCACCGAGGAAGGCGCGCGCGATCTCGTCGGTCGACAGCCCGCCCAGCGTGCGCAGCGTCAGCGCCACCTGCGCCTCGAGGGCGAGCGCCGGATGGCAGCACGTGAAGATCAGGCGGAGCCGGTCGTCCGGCACGGGCGCTCCTCGTCCTCGTCCGCCAGCGGGCCGACGACCGCCGCCGACCGCGGGGTCGTCAGCTCGAGATGCCGCGCGATCTCGTCCCGCTTCTGATGCAGGCGCGCGCGCCGGCGCAGCCGGTCGATCGCCTTGTGCCGCCCGGTGGAGACGCAGCCATGCCACCGGATTCGCCGGGGGCCGGCCTCCGGCCACTGCTCCAGCGCCACCGCGAAGGCATCCTGCAGCGCCTCCTCGGCCAGGTCCATGTCGCCGAGCAGGCGAATGAGCGTGGCCAGGATGCGCCATACTCCGTCCGGAAGATCTCCCCGATGCGCGTCTCCACTGGTGGGAAGGCTACCCCACCGCGAGGCCACGCGCTACCAATCCTCGCAACCCTGAGCGCTCAGCGGCGGCGCAGGCGCGCCCGCTGAAGCGCGCGAGTGCCGACAAACCCTACTTCGGAGGCCTGCTCCGGATCGGCCGCACCTCGATCGAGAAGCCGGCCAAGACCAGCGGGTGTTTCGCCACGAAGCGCGAGCGCCTCGTCGAGGTTCTTGGCCTCGAGGATGGTGTAGCCCGCGAGCTGCTCCTTGGTCTCGGCGAAGGGGCCGTCCGTCATCACGGGCTTCCCGCCCTTGACCCGGACGGTCGTCGGCGGTCTGCGTGGGCTCGAGCGGCTCGCCGCCCTGGTAGAAGCCGGAGGCCCGGCGGGCCTCGCTAGTAGTCCCACGGCCGCCTGGAACACACCGCGTTCCGCTCCTGCACGGACTTGGCCTCCCACTCCTTCTCGTCGCGATAGTATCATCAGCAGGTAGCGCATGCGGTGTCCTCCCGGTGGGATTCGGGGCTCGGCGCCCGCGCGCACGCCTCGAAGCAGCCAGTGCGGCCAGGACCGCGGTGACGATCACCAGCCTCGGCGCTCAGCGCGGCCGTGAGCTCGAGCCCCTGGGTGAAGGCCTCGCGGGCGGGCCTGAGCAGCTCGGCGCCGAGCGGGCTGGGCAGCCGCTCCGCCGTCGCCAGGGCGCCGCCCAGAGTCGCCCGCGCGGCCTCCGCCGCGTCGGGCGGGACGCCGGCCGGGACCGCGGTCGGTCATGGCGCGGCGATAGACGGCGGTGCCGATGCTGCCGAGGATGGCGATGCCGAGCGCCCCACCCAGCTCGGAGCTGGTCTCCGAGATGGCGGAGGCGGCCCCGGCCCGCTCGACGGGAGCGCTGCCGACCACCAGATCGGTCGGCGAGGACGATGGCCGGCGAGGCCGAGGGAGTAGAGGACGGAGCCCACGACGATGGCCGCGAGGCCCGGTGCCCATATCCACCTGGGTGAGACGCCGAACCCGGCGGCGGAGAGGAGCAGGCCGGCCGACCATCATACGGCGCGGGCGGATGCGGCGCGCGATGCGCGGCACCAGCATGGAGCCGGCGACGAAGGCGACGCATGGAGGGCAAGGTCCAGAGCCCGCGCTGAAGCGGCGAGAGCCCCGAGCACGAGCTGGAGATACTGCGCGATGAAGACGTAGGCGCCGAAGGCGACAAAGCGTCGCTGCCATGTAGATGGCCAGGGACGCGCTGAAGGTGGCCGCGCGGAAGAGGCGCAGGTCGATGAGGGGATCGGCCAGCGTTTGCTGCCGGCGCACGAACAGGATGCCCACCGCCAGGCCGGTCAGACGATGGTCGCTGCGGGCATCCAGCCAGGCCGCCCTCGGCGATGCGCTTGAGGCCATAGATCATCAGGAGCACGGCGGCCAGGGAGAGCCCCGGCGCTGAGCAGATCCAGCCGGCCCGCCTGCGGGATCGCGGAACTCCGGCAGCAGAGTCGGCCCCACCACCAGCAGCGAGCACCATCACCGGCACGCCCAGCAGGAACACACCGAGCCCCACCAGAAGTACTGCAGCAGGATGCCGCCCAGCAGCGGACCGATGGCGGCGCCCACCGAGTAGCTGGTCACCCAGACGCCGATGGCGACGGTGCGCTGCCCGGGGATCGAGGAACATGTTGCGGATCAGGGACAGGGTCGACGGGCGCCAGGGTCGCGCCCGCGACGCCCAGCAGCGCGCGCGTGGCGATGAGCATCTCGGCGCTGGTGGAGAAGGCGGCGAGCACCGAGGCGACGCCGAAGGCGGCGGCGCCGATCAGCAGCAGCCGGCGGCGGCCGATCCGGTCGCCCAGCGTGCCCATGGTGATGAGCGAGCCCGCGACCAGGAAGCCGTAGATGTCCACGATCCAGAGGAGCTGCGCGCTGCTGGGCCGGAGGTCGGCGCTGCAGCTGCGGCACGCGCCAGGTTCAGCACGGTGAGGTCCATGGAGTAGAGCACGCACGGCAGCGCGATGACGGCGAGCCCGATCCACTCGCGCCGCGTTGCCCGGGATTCACCGTCTCGCATCCTACTTTCGCTTTTCGCGGCCTGCCGCGCGGCCTTTCAGAGGCCGGCGGTCTTCCGGATGCTGCCGAAGTGCTCGTCGATGTGGATGACCAGGGCGCCCATGATCAACTCCTCGGCGCTCATCGGCGGGGCGTCGGTGAAGACCGACCCGCGCTTGGCGAGCTGCTCGTCGCTCAGGCCGCGGACCGTCGCGACCGCCTTCGCCGCACCCTTCTCGAGGAGCTCACGTGTCTCCGCCTTGCTGCAGTCCGCGAACTCCTTCGCGTGCTGGGCGTTCATCTCGTTGAGGATGGTACGCGTGAAGCCGCCCGGCAACTGCCCGGACACCAGCGCGTTGAGCAGCATGGGCACTCGATCCAGAGAGCCCGCCAGGTGATGGGCCGTGGCGGCCACCGTCCACTTCTCCGCCTCGGTGACCTTCTTCCAGTCCGCGTCGCTCAGCTTGTCCAGGGTGACGGCGGCGTCCTTCGCTTTCGTCTCGATCTGCTTCGCGAGGGCCTCGCCCTTGCCGGCCGAGGCCTGGACGGGCTGGAAAAGCTGCACGAGATTGCCGTCCGGGTCGGTGAGGGTCGCGATCCACAAGTTGCCGTAGTTCTTCAGGGCCTCGATGAACTTGACCCCCGCGCCCTGCAGGCGCTTCCAGTCGGCCTGATGTCATCGGTGGCGAGGCCCACCATGTGCCGTGCCGGGTCCGTGGTGCTCCCGCGCACCTCGCTATGGCGTGCCCAGCCCCAGCGCCGGCCCCTCGGCCGTGCCGAACACCACGAATTGCGGCGAGTCGATCTCGCACCGGCAGGCCCAGCACGTCCCGGTAGAACGGCAGCAGTCGGTTGAGGTCCTCGCTCCAGATCGTCGCTCCACTCAATCCCTTGATCATGGTCTCGTCCTCCTTACTTATGGTCGAACCAGAGCCGCGAAATCGACAGGTCCGGGGCCTCAGGCGCCGCCCAGCTTACCGCCCACCCAGGCGCATGGCAGGGAAATGGCGATGACGGCGAGGGAATACCAGGCGGGCCCGGCTCTCCCACATCGCCACGGCGCCCGCGGTGGACAGGACCACGCCCACCACGCCGAGCGCCACCGCATGCTGCATGGGCCGGTCGGGCGCCAGCCGCGCCGCGATATAGCAGCCCAGCACGCCGTAGACGATGCGATAGGCCAGCGCGACCAGGAAGAGCGCGCTGGACATGGGCTGGCCCCAGGGGGGAAGATCCCCGTCGCGTGCATCGCGACGTCGGTGGCGATGGTGATGGCGAAGATCGCGAGCAGGCCCGCGAGCACCGCCCCGACATGTCGTAGCGTGCGGCGCGGACGCCGCGTCTCGGTCATGACGCTCATGCGCCTCACCCTCCGGCCTGGCTCACCTTCGGCCGGATCGGCGCCAGCCGCGAGCGGCCGTACGCGATGAAAGCGGCGAGATCCCCACCAGCAGGGGGATCAGGGCCGAGGCGACGCCCATGTAGATCACGGAGAGCACCACCGCCCCGATCATGATGACGATCAGGCCCGCGGCGGCCACCGGGGTGAGGCCCGGGCGAATGCGGAGCAGGCTGGGCAGGATCAGGCCGATCGCGCCCAGCAGCTCGCAGACGCCGATGAAGCGGAGGAAGAGGCCCGGCAGGGCCACCGGGTCCTGCATCTGCTCGATCGGCAGCACCAGCTTCATCCCGCCCGCGAAGACGAAGAAGGGCGGCGAGCAGCCCCTGGACGATCCAGAGCGCGACGTTCATGCGCGGCTGCCGCCGGCGCGACCCGCCGACTGCGCGCGCGCAGCGCTCTCCGCCTCGCGGGAGCTCGGGCGTCAGCGCGGGACCGAAGTCCTCCGCCTCGAAGATCTGCCGGATCTCGATCTCGCCTCCGGCCCGGTGGGATTCGGGCAGCGCTTGACCCAATCGATGGCCTCTTGCTTCGACTTCACCTGGAAGATCCAGAAGCCGGCGACCAGGTCCTTGGTCTCGGGAAGGGCCGTCCTTCACCGTCCGCTTCTCCCCGAGAACTTGACCCGCGCGCCCTTGAGCTGGGCTGCAGCCCCTCGCCCGCCTGCAGCACGCCGGCCTTCGCCAGCTCTTCGTTGTACTTCCCCATCGCCGTGAGCAGCTTCTCGTCCGGAAGCACGCCCGCCTCGGAGTTCTTGTCGGCCTTCACGATGACCATGAATCGCATGTGCGTCTCTCGCTTGGGTAGTATCAGGATGGTCGGATCAGGATGGCGATTCCAGGATTTGCCTGTCGTCGTCATTTGGGTGCATGTCCCAGGCGCGCCAGGGTCTGCTTTCGCGCCCCTCGACGGCCCCGAACACCTTGACCGCCTGATCGCGCTCCTTCGCCGTCTCGAAGGCCATGCGCATGGTGACGGTGGTCCCGCCGTCCCGCTCGTCGAAGGTCGCCGCCATGGAAGGCCGGCCCCGAGAGGTGCGAGAAGACGATCCGCTCGGGCTCCACGATCTCCTCGAAGACGCTCCGGTTCCTGTAGTCGACGCCGTCGGGGCCAGTGCATGATGAACTGCCACGCGCCGCCGGGCCGCACGTCCATCTCCTGCATGGTGGTGCTGAAGCCATTGGGTCCCCACCACCGCACCATCTGCGCGGGGTCCGTCCAGGCCGCGAAGACGCGCGCCGCGGGGCGGCGATGTCGTGGTGGTGACGATCTCACGATCGGGCATGTCGAGTCGTCGATGGCCTGATAGGCCGAGGTCCAGAAGTCGAGCGTGACCGGCGGCGGCGAGGGGAATTCCGCGCGCGCTGGGTCATCAGGATGCCCACCATCTCTTCCCGTGGGATCCGAGGCCCAGGACGTGCCGAGCCCGCCGTCCCAGCCGTACTGGCCGGCACGCGTCGCGATCGCCGTCGCGGCGGGTGACCACCGCCATGCCGAAGCCCCACCCGTGGCTGTCGAAGAAGCCATTGGCCAGGTCGTCGGACGCCGCCTTCTGCGCGGGCGTGAGCTGGTCCGTGGTCATGGCCTCGACCGAGAGCCGTGACAGGATGCGCGTCGTGGCCGCGTTTGCCCCCGTCCAGCAGCATCCGCGCGAAGGCGAGGAAGTCGTCGACGGTCGAGACCAGCCCGCCGCCGCCGGACGGGAAGCGCGGGCGGGCGGCTCCACTGGCCGCCCTCGGCCGGCGTCGTAGACGCGCGACCGCGCCGGTCGCGGGATCGCCCAGTAGCTGGTAGCGAAGCGGTCGAGCTTCGCCGGCGGGCACGCTGAACGCGGTGTCCTTCATGCCGAGCGGCTCGAACAGGCGCTCGCGCAGGAAGACGTCGAACGGCCGGCCGGCGGCGCGCGCGATCAGGACGCCGAGCACGTCGGAGCCCGTGTGGTACATCCACCGCTCGCCGGGCTGGTGCATGAGCGGCAGCGACGCCGACGCGGCGGCATCCACTCGTCAGGCGTGCGGCGGCGGTCGCGGGCTCGGCGGCCCGCTGGCCGATCCCGCTCGCGCGAGCGCCTTCTGGATCGGCATCGTGCCCGGCGGCGCCATGATCATGCCGGAGCCCAGCCGGAAGGTCAGCAGATCGCGCACGGTGATCGGCCGCCGCGCGGGCACGGTGTCCTCGAGCGGGCCGTCGAGCCGCCTGAGCACCTTGCGGCCGGCCAGCTCGGGCAGCAGCCGATCCACCGGCTCGTCCAGCCGCAGCTTGCACTCCTCCACCAGGATCATGGCCGCGGCGGCCGTGATCGGCTTGGTCATCGGAGGAGATGCGGAAGATCGTGTCGCGCCGGACCGGCCCGCTCCCGCCGCGCCGAGGCCCCCGGTCGCCTTCAGGCCGATCGCCTCCACATGCGTCTCACCGCGCCGGCTGACCAGCGTGACCAGCCCGGGCACCCCGCGCTCGACATGGCCGGCCATGACCTCATGCATCCGGTCGAGACGCGCCTTCGAGAAGCCTCCCTTGCTCATCGGCGGCTACCCCGGTCCGCCGACTGCTGCTCGCTGACGGTCTTGAGCGCGGCGAGACCGGCCTCGAAGTCCTTCGCCGATCATCTTGTCCACATTGAACACGATGCCCATGACCTTCGAGATGAAGGGGCTGGGCTCGTGGATGGCCCAGGTCACCTGGGTGGAGTTGCCCCGCGGCTCCAGCGTGAAGTCCACGATGTTGTGGGCCTCGAAGGGCCGGGTGAAATCCAGCGTGAGCGTGACCCGCGACGGCGGGACGGACTCCACGATCTCCATGCGCCCCTGGCCGATCTCCTTGTTGCCGTCCCACTCGTACACCGCGCCCTTCCCGCTGGGCACGCCGCTCATGGTGCGCTTCATGCCGGGGTCCTTCTTCTCGAAGGGCGACCAGGCGCCCCAGCGCTGGAAGTCGTTGATGAGCGGGAAGATCCGCTCCGGCGGCGCGTTGATGGTCGCCGTGCGCTCGACGCGGAAGCTGTCCGGCCGGGTCGCGGCATAGATGAGGAATCCGCCCACGACCGCACACCACCGCGAGGGAGATGATCTTGAGCATCTCAGGCCTCCACCAGCATCTTGAAGCCGCCGTAGACCATGCGCTTGTGATCGAAGGGCATCGCCCCCGGCTCCATCATCTTCGCGATGCGGGGATCCTTCATCACCTTGGCGTTGACGCGGTCGCGATGCGCGCGCGACTTGAACACGATCCACGACAGCACCACCGTCTCGCCCCCTTGGCCTTGACGCTCTTCGGGAACGGCACCAGCTCCTTCGCCTTGAGGTCGTCGCCCACGCACTCCCGGTATTCCAGCGCACCGTGATCCCGCCACACACGGCCGGCGCGGCGCGCGATGCGACGGTAGGCGGCGAGGTGCCGCCGGGGAACAGGCAAGACGAATCCATCGACGTAGCGCATGTGGTGTTCTCCCCTAGATCGCTTCCTGCCGCTGCAGGAGCGAGTTGAATACGGTTCCCGGCACCCGCAGCCGGCCATCGTCTTCGTAGAGCCCGCGCACCTCTGCGAACGAGGCGTCGGGTTTCTGCGTGAGGGCAGCCAGAAGCCGGTCGAAGAGCGCGAGCTGGTCGTCGCGCAGCGGTGCGTCGGGGCCGGGCATGGCGCCCCAGACGTCCCACGGCAGCGTCTCCACCTTGTTCAGCGCCGCGAGGTCGCGCACCAGGTCCCCGCGATGAACCAGAGCCCGCGCAGGTTGCCCTTGATGATCCCGAACCGGGCCGGGTCGCCCTGCCCGGCGCGGCACCGCCCCAGGCGTCGCCCGCGACCAGGAAGCGATCGCGCGGCACGTCGAGCACGTCATGGTCGATCCGGAGCTGACTCCGCCACACCTCGTCGAACTGCGGGTCGGCGAGCGCCCACCGCCCTGCGGCGGCCTCCCAGTACTCGCAGACCCAGTGGTCCTCGAAGTACGGGGGATTGAAATACGAGCCGAATCCGCACCGGGCCCGGGCGGGGACGCCGTGGGCCGCAGCATGGCCACCAGCAAGAGCACGAAGTGATGGCACACGCCGACCAGTCGCTTCTCGGGCGGCCGGGCGACCGAGAGCGGTCGAGGCGCGATGGCCAGACCGGTCCAGCATCGCCTCGACCCGGCGAATATGGCTCTCGCCCTTCGCTCCTCCGGCACGTCGAACCCGTAGAACTCCGGATTTGCCACGAACTCGCGCACCGCGAGGCCTCTGCACGATGCCGGCGAGGACGTCGACGTCGCCGGGCAGCCCCTCCAGCATGGACCGCATGCCGGCCCGCGTCCGTCATGGTCGCGGGCCGCGCGTAGAACTCGAGATGCTCGGACCCGCCGCTGATGGCCGGCAGGATGGTGATCTCGCCCCTGTCGGCGATGGGCGTGGCGAGGCCACCCGTCCACCGAAGCAGCTCTCGTCCCCACGAAGACATTGACGTGGGGACGGACCTCGCCCCGGTTCCGTGAGCACGCGGTCGCGCACCCCGGGCGCGATCATGCCCAGCGCCGCCAGCGCCTCGCCGAGCGACGCGCACGCCTCGGTCCACCTCGACGTCGATCCGGCTCCGCCCTCCGCGAACGGCCGCAGAGGCGTCGGGATCAGGAATGCGACGCGCATCACCGCCGCGCGGCCCGCCGCGGCTTCGCGCGCCGCGCCTCGCGGAGCTGCGCGCGTGGTGTCGGCGATCACCGCCGCGCGCACGCAGGTGATGGAGGGCAGGCCGTCGATGGCGAGATGCCACGACCGGCCGCTGTCCTTGAGGCGTAGAGCTTGCCGTTGCGCGTCCCGGAAGTAGACGCTCGGCCGGGTCCAGGCTGTCCGTGGCCAGCCTGTCGCGGCAGCACGATGTCGAAGATCGTCGCGCTGCGGCAGGCCCCGCGTCAGCGCTCTCCCACGAGCGTCCGGCGTTCCGCGTCCGGTAGACGCGGAGCTTCGCCTCGGCGCGACGCGCACCGTGTCCGGACTCGATGGGGATGATGTACACCGTGTCGGGCTCGTGAGGATGCGCCGCCATCGCGAAGCCGAAGTCGGACGGCACCCCGTGCGCGATGTCCTTCCAGGAGTCCCCGGCGTTGTCGGAGCGGTACGAGCCCCCAGTGGTTCTGGGCGAACAGGCGCTCGGGGCGGCTCCCGTGCTGGACCACCTTGTGCACGCACTGGCCGAACTCCGGGCACTTGTCGGGCATGAACTCGGTACGGATGCCCTTGCTGCGCGCGTCCCACGTCCGGCCACCGTCGTCGGTGCGATAGACGCCGCCCGGAAGAGATGGCGATCCACATGCGGTCGGCATTGCCGGATCGCGGACTATGGTGTGCAGGCAGAGCCGCCGCCGCCCGGCGTCCACCGCTCGCGATGCGGATGATCGAGCAAGCCTCGCACCACGCTCCAGGACTTGCCGAGGTCCGTGCTGCGGAAGAGCGCGGCCGGCTCGACGCCTGCAATAGAGCGTGTCCGGCTCGTCCGCTCGCGCCCGGGCGCGATCTGCCAGATCTGCTTCAGCTCGAGCCCGCTCGCGGCGGAAACTTGATGTTCTGCTCGTGCGGCTCGTCCTGCGGTCTGGCCCCAGTCGTCGGTGGAGGCCAGTGACGGCGCCCCAGTGCATGCTCGCGGCGCCCGCCCAGACGCGCGGCCGCTCCCCGCGATCGTCATAGGCCAGGGAATAGATCGCGCGGCCGGGAAGGTACGGGCCTTCGAGCTGCCATGAGTCGCGCGCGCGCGCGCCGCGCGCAGAAAGAACACTCCTCTGCATGGTTCCTGACCAGGATTCTCACCGTGGTCATGATCTCGACCCCCCTTCACCGCATTGTCGATCCGGAAGCCCCACTTTCGACAGACCCCGGACGCGTTTTTTCGTGAAATGGACGGCTAATGATGGGCGCGAATGGCTGATGGCTACGGAGGACACCCGAGAACAGCTTGACGCTACACACCCTTAGTGGGCGGCGACCGCCGGGCTCGGCAGCACGGCGGTCATCGGACGGGCGGCCGAACGTGACCGCGGATGGCCACCGCGCCCAGCCCGATCCCGAATGAGCCCATGTACAGCCAGAAATAGCTGCCGAACGTGTCGTAGAGCCAGCCCCCGCCACCGGGCCGAGCGCCATGCCCAGGGTGGCCACCATACCGACCGCGCCGAAGGCGGTGCCCATGATCCGGGCGCCGAAGTACTCCGCGCACCACGATGGCGTAGAGCGGCATCACGCCGCCGTAGGCGAAGCCGAACACGAGCGCGAGCGCGTAGAAGCTCGCAGAGCTCGCCGATGACGATGTAGAGCGAGATCGGCGCCAGCGCCTGCAGCGTCAGGCCCGTCGAGCAGCATGCGCTTGGCGCCGATGCGGTCGGCCAGCGACGCCCCGCAGACGATCTTGCCGCTGAGCGAGCCGACAGCCCGGCCAGCGCTGAACACGGTGACGGCGGCCATCGCGGTGATGCCGCGGTCCGATGGCATTGGTCACCATGTGGAAGATCGGGCCCGAGTGCGCCGCGCAGCACGCGAAGTGGGTGAGCGCGATGGCGGCGAACTGCGGCGTGCGGAACGCCTGCGCCGCCGTGAACACGCGCCCCCGGACGCCGGCGTCCGCCGCGGAGGTGATCCGGCCGCGGCCGCCGCGGGGTCGCGCACGAAGAACGCGGCGGGAATGATGACGAGCCAGGCGATATTGCCCAGCACGAGCATGGCGATGCGCCAGTCGTAGCTGGTACGATGATCCTGCGCGCGCCAGGGGTCCATCGACCGTGGACGCCCAGGCCCAGCCCCGCGGACACGAGCGCGACGGCCAGGCTCCGGTTGCGGCGTGAACCAGTCGCGTGGTGCGAGGAGGTCAGCGGCGCGTGAGCTGCCCGCGGCCAGGCCCACCAGCACGCCGAAGAGGAGCTGGAACTGGCCGAGCGTGGCTGGCCTGGCTCGCGCGTGACCAGGCCGAGGCCCAGCAGGACGCCCCGCGTCAGGACGACCGCGCGGGTGCCGGAAGCGGTCGGACAGCGCGCCCCAGCGGAACGCCCCAAGGCCCATGGCGAGAAGTTCAGGAGCGCGCGGCGGTCGAGATGCCGGCCGCGACCACGCCCATGCGCTTCCGAGCATGGGCTGGAGGAAGATGCTCAACGACATCATCGCGCCCATGCCGATGCAGGTCACGACGATGCCCCACACCGACAATCACCCAGCCGTAGAAGAGCGTCACGATGCGTGCGTCCCCTCACTCCCTAGCGTCGAACGGGCCAGGCCCAAGCATCGACACGGCCGGGCATCGCGTAATCAACCGGCGCTTTTGCTACGCCGAAAACGCTTCTTTTTCTCACTTCGGCCGGGGCAGCCGGAACCTCCGCGTCCCAGGTGCTCAGCGCCGTATGATGAGGTCGCCCCGCGCGCGCGAGGCAGCGGTGTGACGGCCATGCGTCACCACGCGAAGAGGAGGCTTCGCGCGCGTCATCGCAGAGCGATTTTGCCGAGGTCGGCCGGAGTTCGGCTGCACTGGGCTACCGCGTCGCCGGCACGGGCAGCCCCGTGGTCCTCCTCCACGGCCATTACGCGCAGACCGGCCACATGTGGCTGCCCGCTCGTCCCGTCGCTCGCCCAGCGTCACACGGTCATCGTGCCCGACCTGCGCGGCGCCGGAGGCATCCGCCAAGCCGGAGTCCGGCTACGACAAGAAGACGCTCGCGGTCAGGATCATCCACGCGCTGACCGACTCGCTGGGATTCGATCGCGTCAGCGTTGTCGGTCACGACATCGGCTTGATGGTCGCCTACGCGTACGCCGCGCAGTTCCCGCAGGCGCACCGAGCGCGTCGTGCTGATGGACGCGTTCCTGCCCGGCATCGGCAACTGGAAGGACGTCTGGCTGCTCCGCGATCTGTGGCACTTCCACTTCTACGGCGAGGTGCCGCTGGCGCTGGTTCAGGGGCGCGAGCGCATCTACTTCGAGCACTTCTGGAACGACTTCGCCGCCGATCCCAAGCACTCGGTGCCCGAGGCCGATCGCCGGCTCTATGCGGCGGCGTACGCCCAGCCCGGCGGCATGCGGGCCGGGCTTCGAATACTTCCGCAGCTTCGAGCGCGACGCCCAGGACTTCGCGCAGCTGGCCACGGACGCGGCTCGCCATGCCGATGCTGGTGCTCGACCGGCGAGAAGGCCAGCGGCGCATTCCTCATCGAGCAGGCCAAGCTGGTGGCGTCCGGACGTCCGCGGCGGTCGTGATCAAGGGCTCGGGGCACTGGCTGATGGACGAAGCCCCGACGGCGGTGATGCCGGCCCTCATCGACTTCGTCGATTGAACGGAGCGGCTCGAGATCCACCAGGCCTGCTATAGTCCCCAGCGGGGTAGGTCCTCGGGCGGCGCCCTCGGCGTACGGGGGATACGGCATGGATGTCCGATTCTGGGGTACCCGCGGGTCCATGGCCAAGCCGGGTCCCACCACGCTGCGCTACGGCGGCAACACCTCCTGCGTGGAGGTGCGCGGCGACGACGGCACGCTGATCGTGCTGGACTGCGGGACCGGGGCGCACGGACTGGGACAGGCCCTGACGTCCTCGGGCGCGCCCCACTGCGACGGCCACCTGCTGATCACCCACACCCACTGGGATCATATCCAGGGGTTCCCGTTCTTCGCGCCGCTGTTCGTGGCCGGCAACACGTGGGACATCTACGCTCCAGGGGCGATCGGTCAGCAGCTCGAGCGCACCCTGGCCGGGCAGATGGAGTACAACTACTTCCCCGTCACCCTCGCCCAGCTCGGGGCCACGATTCGCTTTCACAACCTCGCCGAGGGCCGCTTCGCGGTCGGGGGCGTGCACGTCACCACGCAGTATCTGAACCACCCGGCCCTTGCGCTGGGCTACCGCCTGCAGTCCGGGGGCAAGGTGGTGGTGTACTCGGCCGACCACGAGCCGCACGCCCCGAACCCGGCGGCCCGAGCGCAGGGTGAGCCGGCCGAGCATGACGAAGACCTGCGTCACGTCGAGTTCCTCGCCGACGCGGACCTGGTCATCCACGACGCCCAGTACACGGTCGAGGAGTACCCAGGGAAGACGGGCTGGGGCCACACGCCTGCCGAGTGGGCGGTCGACTACGCGGTCGCCGCCCGCGCCAAGCGGCTGGCGCTCTCCCATCATGATCCGCTCCGGGACGACGGGGCGCTGGATCGCCTCGTGGAGACCTGTCGCCGGCGCGCCAGCGCTGCCGGCAGCGCGCTCCAGGTATTTGCCGCGGCCGAGGGAGGGGAGATCACGCTCTCGAGGGCGACGCCACCGCGCCGGTGGCGGCCCGCCTGCCGGAGCCGACGCCGAAGCGCCGGGCCGCACACGATCCTGGTCGCCGATGACGACCCCGCTGATGGTGCGGCTTCTGACCCTCGCCCTCGAGCAGGACGGCTTCCGGGTGGTGACGGCCAGCGATGGCAAGATGGCGCGCTCCGCCTCGCCCGCCTCGAGCGCCCGGCTCTGATCCTGCTCGACTGGCAGATGCCCGGCGCGGACGGCATGGAAGTCACGCGCACCACTTCGCGCCGAGGCCGATCCGGCCCTGCGCGACGTCCCGCTGGTGCTCATCACGGCCCAGTCCGGGGCGGAGAACACGGCGGCGGGCTTTGCCGCCGGAGTCGACCGACTATCTGACCAAGCCATTCCGGCCCGCGCACGTCCGGGCCCGCGTTCAAGCCTGGCTGCTGCGCCGCCGGAGCGAGGTCCGCGCGGGACATGAGCGGGAACCGGCCACGCTCGCATCGAGTCGCTGAGCCGCGCCTCCGGCGTCCTGGTCGCGCTCCTCGGTCTCGGGGTCCTTCTCGGCTGGCAATTCGATATTGCGCTGTTGCGAGGCGGAGCGCCCGGGCGCACGGGCGATGAACCCGCAACACCGCCCTGGCCCTGATCCTGGGCGGCGGCGCGCTCTGGATGCGGCACCGCGCCTCGCGCGAGATCCGCGCCGTCGCCGATGGGCGCGGCCAGTCCGGATCGCCGCGGTCGCCATCACCACTTCTGGGCGTGATCACGCTCGCCGGCTACCTCACCGGCTCACAACCTCGGCGTGGACCAGCTGCTGTTCCGCGCGCGACTCGGCGGCAACCGCATCTCGCCATACGAGCGGCCTCGGGCTCGTGCTGATCGGCGTCGCGCTCATGGCTCCTCGAATTCCCCGGCCTGGTCGCGGCGCGCGCCCGAGCAGATCGTCGCCCTCTTCCCGATGGGATCGCGGTCGTCTCGCTCCTGGGCTACGCGTATCGCGTGGAGACCCTGTACGCCGTCGGCGAGTACAAGCCCATCTCGCTGCTGACGGTGTTCGGCTTCCTCGTGCTGGGCGCCGGCATCCTCTGCGCGCGTCCGGACCGGGGCGTCGTGTCGGTGATCGCCGGCGACCACGCGGGTGGCGTCCTCGCTCGCCGGGTCTTGCCCGCCGCGCTCCTCGTGCCCGCCGTGCTCGGCTGGCTCCGCCTGCGGGGCGAACGGGCGGGGCTCTTCAGCCCCGAGCTGGGCCTGGCCTTCGTCGTGGTGCTGATTATGTTCATGTTCGCGGCGCTCATCGCGTTCACCGCCCGCTCGCTGGCGCGTGCCGATCAAGCCCGGCAGCTCGGCGAGCGCCGCGCGGCGGCCGAGCACGCCACGACCCGCGTGCTGGTCGAGTCCGCGACCCTTGCCGCCGCGCGATCCCCGGCGTCCTTCAGACCGTGTGCGAGAGTCTCGGCTGGATCATGGGCGCCCGGTGGAGCCTCGATGGGAGACCCAGCTGCTGCGGTGCGAGAGAGATGTGGGTCGCGCCACTCCGGCGGCTCGAGTTCGTCAACGTCAACCGCCGCTTCAGCTTCGCCCGCGGCGTCGGGCTCCCGGGCCGGGTGTGGAGCACGGGCGCGCCGTCTGGATCACCGACGTCGTCCAGGACCCCAACTTCCCCGGCCTGGCGTACGCCGCGGAACGAGGGTCTGCATGGCGCGTTCGGCTTCCCCATCGTCGGCCCGAGCGGCTTCCTCGGGCGTGATGGAGTTCTTCAGCACGGAGATCCGCGAGCCCGACGAGGCCGTGCTCGCCGCCGTTCGAGAGCGTCGGCGGTCAGGTCGGGCAATTCATCGAGCGCAAGCGCGCGGAGGCCGAGCTCGAGCGCGCCAAGCTGGCGGCCGAGGCGGCGACCGCAGGCGAAGTCGGACTTCCTGGCCAACATGAGCCACGAGATCCGCACGCCGATGAACGCGATCATCGGCATGTCCGAGCTGCTGGCGCACGCCCGACTCGACGCCGCAGCAGCGCGAGATGGCCGAGCACGATCCGGATGAGCGGCCAGCACCTGCTGACCATCATCAACGACATCCTCGACTTCTCGAAGATCGAGTCCGGAATGCTCGAGCTGGAGCAGGCGCCGTTCGATCTCGCTGGCCTGCGTCGAGGAGGCGATGCAGCTCGTCGCGCCGAGGATCACGGGCACGGACGTCGAGCTGACGTACGCGCTGGACGAGTCGACGCCGGGCTTCATCGCCGGCGATGTCGGACGGCTGCGCCAGATCCTCGTGAACCTCCTGGCCAACGCCATCAAGTTCACGCCGGCGGGCGAGGTCGGGGTGACGGTGCTCGGCCCGGCCGCTCGAGGGCGTCGCGTCACGAGGTTCACTTCGCCGTGCGCGACACCGGGATCGGCATCCCAGAGGACCGGTTCGACCGTCTCTTCAAGGTCTTCAGCCAGGTGGATGCCTCGCACGACCCGCCGATACGGCGGCACAGGCCTGGGGCTGGCGATCTGCAAGCGCCTGAGCGAGCTCATGGGCGGGCGGATCTGGGCCGAGAGCAGTCCGGGCGAAGGGATCGACGTTCCACTTCACGATCGTCGCCGATGCGGTCGAGGCGCTACGAGCGCGCGCCGCCTCCGACGGCGAGCGCCGGAGCTGACCGGCAAGCGGGTCTTGATCGTCGATGACAATCGCAGCAACCGCTTGATCCTGAAGCTCCAGACGGAGCGATGGGGCATGCGCGCCCGGGATACGGACTCACCGGCCGTGGCGCTCGGGTGGATCGCTACAGGGCGATCCCTTCGACGTCGCCCTGCTCGACTACCAGATGCCCCGAGATGGACGGCATCGCGCTCGCCCGGGAGATTCGCGCCGTGCGCGGCACCCAGTCGCCGGTGCTCATCCTGCTCTCGTCCGCCGGACACGCCGCTCACCGACGCGCACGCCCAGGCCGGCTTTGCCGCGGCGCTCTCGAAGCCCTTGAGGCTCTCGCACCTGCGCGATCGGCTCCTCGAGACGGTCGGAAACCTCCGCGACACGTCGGCCGTGCGTGACTGCCGAGGCGTCGCGCGATGTGGGCCGCCGGCGCGCGCGCCGGCGGCGCCCGCATCCTGCTCGCCGAGGACAACGCGATCAACCAGAGCGTCGCCGTCCGACTCCTCGAGCGACTCGGCTACCGCGCCGACATCGCCGGCGACGGACGCGAGGCGCTCGCGCGGCCTCGAGCGTGCCGCCCTACGACGTCGTCCTCATGGACGTCCAGATGCCGGAGATGGATGGCCTCGAGGCCAGCCGCGCCATCTGCGCACGCTGGGCCGCCGGCGCGCGCCCGCGCATCATCGCGATGACGGCGGAGGCGATGCAGGGTGACCGTGAGAAGTGCCTGGCGGCGGGCATGGACGACTACATCGTTAAGCCGGTGACGCTGGCCCAGCTCGCCGAGGCCCTCGCGAAAGTGCCGCCCGTCGCGGCCGCCCCCGCCCCCAACGCCCACCCGGCGCCCGCGCCGCCGGTCGAAGGACCGCCGAGCCGCGGCCGGCCTCGCCTTCGACCCTGGTGTGCTCGACCAGCTTCGAGAGGATCTCGGCGGGTCGGGGCTCCGGGAGGTGATCGAGACGTTCCTCGGGAGAACGCCTTCGGCTCTCACGCGCGCTCCGCGACGCGGCGGAGCGCGCCGATGCCGGCGGCATCCGACAGACCGCGCACATGATCAAGGGGACGAGCGCCATGCTGGGAGCGCGCGAGCTGTCGGAGCAAGCCGCCGAGATCGCGAGCGCGTCGGTCGAGCGGGAAGCATCCAGGACGCCGCGACCCGCGTGGCCGCGGTCGAGGCATCGTACCGGGCGATCGAAGCTATTCTGCGGGCGGAGAGCTGAACGGCTTCGGACGTAAGTGGTGCCGGCGGCGCTACCTAGCCGTTGTAGAAGCGGCGGCCGCGATCACGCAGCCAGAGCCGGATGAGGTGACGCTTGCGCTCGGGCTCCGGCAGTCGCGAAATGCCGTGCGCTTGTGGGCGATGAGCCGGTTGTTGACGAACTGCATCTGGCCCCCTCGAAGTGGAAATCCATCCGAAGCTCCGGCTGCTCCATGACGCGGTCCAGCGCGGCCTCTCCCGCGGAGTCCAGCGGCACCCCGGCCAGCGCCTGACCATTGCGGACCTGAAAGCGTGAGAGCCGGCCCTGGAGGCGGTCCCCGTCGAGCTCGGCATGCGCCCCTCGTCGCCCATTGCCACCTCGGCCTCGGCAAGCTCTACCGGCGCACAGGCAAGCGGGAGCAGGCTCACGAGCACCTCACCACCGCGACGACGATGTACCGCGAGATGGACATGCGGTTCTGGCTCGAGCAGGCGGAAGTGGAGATGAAGGCGTTGGAATGAGGTGGCGGCACGCCATCGGCGCCGCCCGCCCGCTCCACGGAAGAGATCGCGACGAGGGTCACCGACAGCGCGACACCGTCACGTCCTCCCGCGCGTCGACATCAACACCCGCCTGCGCCCCCTCGCGCCCCTTCCTCGCGGCCCCTGCGCTCCCAGGCCGTCACGCCCCCAGCCCGCATGCCGCAGCCCCGCTGGACCCGCAGGCATAGCTCCGGCGAGGTCCCGACCAGCTCACGACGGCGGAGCGAGCTTGGCCGACGCTCGCGAACTCGCTCAAGAACGCGGCGGTCCGTTCTGGGGCTTGACGCGATCGCCCAGAACCGGTCGGGGTGGTTGTAGCCGTCGGCGTACACATTCGCGATGGTCTGATCGCGAGTGGCGGCGCCCAGCAACTGGCGGCCGTGTGCCGTCGGGGGTTGAAAACCGTGCGTTCGACGCATCGCTCACCGGCACGACGTACGAACACATCTCCCGTTCAACGCGCTGGCAGAAACGCCCGATCGAAGGTTTCGGCGTTGCCGATCGCTTCACTCAACACCTGCGCGGCGTGTGACGCGCTGTTGGCACACCCTGCCCTGTAATCGGATCGATCACGACGTGCGCGTCGCCGAGTGCGATGATGGTACCGGCCGTTCGACAGCTGCACAAAGCCTCGACGGACCGTAGGGCGTGATGGCCGCATACGCCAGATCCAGAGGCCTGGACAGTTCGAACCTCTGCCGTATCGAGGCGTTCATAGACCGTCGGCAGCGTGCTCGCGCAGCATGGTTGAGCACCGTCGCGATGAATGCGCGCGGATCATCCTTTATAGCGCAGGTGTCTGAGCGGTTCGAACAGCCCGCCCGTGGTGATGAGGATGCCGATGCCGGTCAAGTCGGAGTTCGAACGACTAGAACGGGAACCACCAGGATCTCACCGGAGCCGGGCGTGACGATGACCTCCAGCGCGCGTGGCTCCGAATGGGCGACGCCCCGAAAGAATCCGGCGACACAGAGACGCTGAGGGCTCTGTGTAGGGCGAATGCTCAGCCACGGCGCGGAAAGATCGTCGACAGGCTCGCGCGGCCTGACGCCACTACCAGTAGATCGTGCCGCGACGCGACGCTCCTCGAGCTCGTCCGCCTGAGAACGTGCGGGTGACCACGCGTCCCCGCGGGTCGAAAAATCCTACCGAGCGCGGCGTGCGCCGTAGATGCGCATGTCGACCGCCTGTGCTGGAGGCCCCATCGAGCCGGAGATGGCGATTGGCGTTCCCCCGATGCAGACGGTGTAGATGCGTCATGTCGTGAAGCGGAGAATCCCGGTGATTTACGGCAAGCTGCCGTTCAGCCTCGCGCGTACAGCCATTGCGAGCGACCGTGTTCGAGAGCTGGCGGGTGAGTTGTTGCTCTGGAGTTCGTTCGGAATAGATCGTGGCCGCGATCCCTTTCTGCTGGAGACCAAGGCCGAGCTTCAACCCAGCAATCCCGCTACCGATGATGCCGATATCTGCCATCTGAGAGTCCCCCTTCTTCCGGTTGGCAATTGGCGTGCTGCATTAGGATAACCGCCAACCGCGGCGGAATTGTCTCTGGGATCGGCATAATGTTGGGTTTGAATTCGGTGAGCGTGTGTGACGTTACGGCGATAGAGGGAGTGGCGAGCCCGCATCGGGAGGCCGCACCAGCTGACCCCCAGTGCGCTTAACGACGGCTGATGGCGAAGAGCCGTCGAGGCCCCCTCTGAGGCCCGTCACGCCGTCGGAAAGCGCCCGTGTGGCCATCAGCGTTTCGTTCGCGCGTCGTCGACATCAACGCCCTCCGCGGCTTCCGCGCCTCGCGCTTCCTGTTCCCAGGCCATCAGGCCTCAGCCCGGCCCCCGCCCCCGCTGGCGCGCAGGCTGCGGCTCCCTGCAGGAACCTGCGAGGTCCACTGCTCGATCACCTGATCCGCGCGCGCGAGCACCGACGGCGGGATCGTCGAGGCCGAGGGCCTTGGCGGTCTTGAGGTTGACGACCAGCTCGAACTTGGTGGGCTGCTCCACGGGCATATTCGAAGGGCTGGCACCCTTGAAGATCTTGTCCACGTATACGGCGGCGCGGCGAGCCGAGTCGAGGGTGCTGTTGCCGTACGACATCAGGCCGCCCGCCTCCACCAGCTCAGGGCTTGCGGAGATGACGGCCAGCCGGTGCTTCAGAGCGCGCTCCACGATCTGCTTTCGGTCTCGGAGGAGGGTGGGACCCATCACGATGAAGATGGCGTCGGCATGCTCGGCGACGACCGTGCTGAAGGCGCCGTCGTAGTCGGTGTCTCGAACCTCGACAGGTATGAGCCTGACCCGCAGGGCCTCTGCCGCCTTCTGCGCCTCCTTCAGCTGAGCGCTGGAGGCGAGCGACCCGGCTGCGAGGACGGCGATGCGCGCGGCCTTGGGCACGGCCTCTTTCAGCAGCTCCAGCCGCTTGCCTGCGAGGGAGTTCTCGGCGACGGTCGAGACCCCGGTCACGTTCCGCCCGGCCGCGAGAAGCTTGCCACCAATCCCCTCGCGACTGGGTCCGTCGAGATGACCATGACGATCGGGATCGTCGCCGTCGCGTCGCGGACGGCCTGGATCGCCTGGCCCGAGACCGCGACGATGACGTCGGGTCGGAGCTGCACCAGCTTCACGCGCGAGCCCGGGCAGCCGATCGAACTTGTCCTCGGCGAATCGGCGGTCGACCACGAGATTTCGGCCCTCGACGTAGCCGAGATCGCGCAGCGCCGTGGGGAGGACGTTCGCCATCGTCGGGATGGACAGATCTGGAACCCCGCCGGCCGAGAGGAGGCCCAGGCGGTACACCTTGCCCGCTGCCTGCTGCGCCTGGGCGGCGAGCGGCGTCGTGAGCAGAACGAGGAGCAGGAGGACCTTGCCGACCATGGGGCCCCATCATCGGCGAGGGCCGCGAGCTGGGGCAAGTGAGCCGGCTCTCTGATACAGAGGCAGGCTTGGCGCCGTTGCTACGATAGAAGGGCAGCCATGCCCTTCATCCCCCGATGCTCGCCACCCGCCTGGAGGACCCGCGCCGGCTCGCGGACCCGCGCTACAGCGCCGAGCCCAAGCTCGACGGCCAGCGCGCCCAGCTTCACGTGCGCGACCACCGCACCGTCCACGCCTTCAGCCGCCCCGGCCGCGAGCTGATCCGCCTGCCCGGGCTGGCCTGGCTGCGCGAGATCCGCTGGCCCGTCGCGTCGGCCGTGCTGGACGGCGAGGCCGTGGCCGGCGACGGGAGCGAGGGCATCAGGCCGTCTTCGAGGCGCGCACCCGGCACGGGCAGCGCCCATGGCGTTCGACCGGGTTCGACCTCCTCGCGATCGACGGCCAGCAGCGCCCTGGGCGGAGCCCTGGACGGCGCACGGCGGGAAGCGGCGAGGACTGCGGCGCGCTTGAGCAGCAGATGCTCGAGAAGGCGTGGACGCTGACCGAGGCCGCGCTGGACGCGGCGGTGATGCCAGCTAGGAAGTCAGGGCTACGACTTCAGGGGCGCAATGGGCTGCCGGCTCTTCACCAGCCTCGATCAACGGAGGCGTATACGCGATGCACAGGCGACTCGTTCTTTCAGCTATTCTCGTGACGTCTCATTGCCCGCGGGATCACACCAGTAGCTCAGCCAGCTGATCCGATCGCGGCCCAACTTGTTGGCAAGTGGGGAGGGCACCCGGTACCAAACGGTAAAGGGAGGGAGCGAGGATCGGACGCTGATCAATCTCTTCTGTCGTGACGCAGCGGGAGGGGGTAAGTGGATCGCTGCGGGGCGGCACGGGGTAAAGGGCGCGCGCCAAGGCGCAGATTGACGTGGATACGGACCCGGGCCAGTGGCCGTCGTTGCGGTGGCGATGCCGAACGGGCAATACGTAGCGG
>ERZ1370068.11229-contig-9861_pt1 | contig 39205 bp, 42 predicted proteins | sample MGYA00561227_ERZ1370068 | MGnify/ENA primary metagenome ERZ1370068 (study PRJEB38410, sample SAMEA6850437) | metagenome | study: Metagenomic assessment of the ecological functions of the soil: analysis of the soil microbiota associated with the...
GATATGCTTCGTTCAGTTACGTATTGCTCTTCTGCACGAAGACATGCATCACTTTGAGGCGGCGCTGTACATGGCGCAAAGCCTGGGCTGGCGATCGACGACCCACGCTGGCGCAGCCGGCCCCGCTGGGCAGACGCCTGCAGCTGGTCTGACGTTCGACGCGGGACCGTGGTCGCTGGGCAGCAGCGCGGAGGGCTTTGCATTCGACAACGAAGCCGGCGGCGCACGCCGGCGCAGCTACCCGCCGCGCCGGTCGACAGCCGCGTGCTGCGCTGGGCCGAGTACCTGCCCTTTGTATCGAGGCCGGCGGCTACCGCCGCCAGCCGCAGTGGTGGGGCGAGGGGGCCAGTGCCTGGGTCGCCGCCGAACGCCTCTTCGGCACCTCGCTACCTGCGACGTCTGGGCAGCGACTGGCAACAACATCGCAACGGCCAATGGCTGCCGCTCGAACCCACGCTGCCCGCTTGCCACCTCACCGCCTTCGAGGCCGACGCATGGTGCCGCTGGGCGGGTCGTCGCCCGCCGACCGAAGCCGAGTGGGAACGCGCCGCTGTGCTGCGGCCCGGCGACTTCGAATGGGGCCAGGTCTGGGAGTGGACCGCCAACCAGCCCCTTCGAACCCTATCCCGGCCTTCGCGCCGCACACCTGCCGGCGTATCGTGAACTACTCGGTGCCCTGGTCTGGGCACGCGCCGCGTTAACTGCGCGGCGCCTCGTTCATGACCCAACCGCGCATGCGACACCCGCGGTATCGAAACTTCTTCATGCCGCATCGCAACGACGTGCCGGCCGGATTCAGAACCTGCCCGGCTCTGAGCAGGCATGCGGGCAGAGCGCCGACGACGCGCGGGGACCGTGGCTTGCGCGGCGTGGCGAAGTCCCCAAGCCCTCGCCGACCGGCCTTAGCTGCCGCTGCGCGCGTCGCTGGCCTTTCGGCAGCGCCGCGGCTTCGCGCGCGACGGTGCGTTGTGCACGAGCGCGTTGGTGTCGGCCAGCATGCCGGTGGCGCGCGCCTCGTCCGTCGCATCGCGCGGGGGCTCGGCGTAAAGGCGCAGCCCTGCGGGGTGGGGATAGAACTTCGACGCATAGTCATAGCCAGCCGCCTTGGACAGGCGCTGCACGACGATCGCCGGGTGATCGCCCAAGCGGTGAGCGGCTTCGTCGTCCGCTCTTGCGCTGGGCGCGAGCAGCGTTGTCGCCACCACCGTGGCCATTGAAACCGCACCGAGAGTCCGTATCGCATTCATGTCTTGCTCCTGGGTTGAAACGACCGTGCAGTCACCATCGGCGCGGCGGCGTGGCAAGATCGCTGAAAACGGCCTGTAAGCGTTCTCCAATCTGCTGAAAACGCAAGAAGCGTGACCCACAAGCACGGGCAGGTCCAACCGCAGCGGCACGCCGCGGTGAATGCCGTCGAGAGGCCTCGCGCTGTCGGGCTAGCGGACGCGCCGGAGCCAGCGCTTCTCGGCTCGATGGCAATGGCGGCGGGACTCGCGGCCCCGCCGAGCCAGGGGCAGTTGATCAGCTCATGCGTGCACGTGGCGATGGAGGCCGCGCGCTCGAAGTTCTCGCGGGGCGACGCGAAGCGCGGCTCGACGAACGGGAAGCGACTGCGTCATGAGCAGCCCGGCGAGGTTCGCCTTCGGGTCGAGCCAGAAATGCGTGTTGAGCACGCCGGCCCAGCCCTGCGAGCCGGCGTTGCGCATGCCCGGGATGTCTTCCTCGATGCGCATGAACGCCATGCTGTGCGACTTGCGCTTGCCCGGGAAGAGCTCGCAGTCGGCGGTGATCGCCGGCACCGCCGTCTTCAGGAGCGGGATCGGGATGTCGCCGATCTGGTTCGCGAGCATCGATTCGAGACCGCTTCTCGCTCAGGATGCGCGCGCCGTCGAGCGTTCCCTTGTTCAGGTACATCCGCAGGAAGCGCATGTAGTCGGGCGCCGTCGAATAGAGGGCGTGGCCCATGCCGTAGAACTCGGGCTTCGACGGCGGCGCGATGTCGAAGTCGCCGAACTCGCTCGCCCTCGCCGCGGATCTTCACCGCCGCGAGCCGGCGCCTTCATGTGATCCTCGACCTCGAAGCGCGTGTCGCCCATCTTCAGCGGATCGAAGATCTCCTCCTTGCAGAAGCGATCGATCGAGCGCCCATCGACCTTCTCGACGATGCGGCCGAGCCAGTCGATGCCGATGCCGTAGTCCCAGCGCTCGCCCGGCTCGAACTGGAGCGGGTAGCTTGAGCGCAACGGCCAGCCCCGAGAGGATCGACTGGCGCACCGGTAGCCTCCATGTAGCGCGGCACTTCGGTGTTCCAGAACTCGTAGACCAGGCCCGACGTGTGCGTCGCCAGATGCCGCACGGTCGCCTTGGTGCGCGGTGCGCGCAGCTTCGGGCGCTCTGCGTCGAAGCCTTCCAGCACCTTCAGCTCGGCGAACTCGGGCAGGATGGTTTCGACGACCGTGTCGGCGCTCGAGCTTGCCGCGGTCGATCAGGATCATCGCTGCCGTGCTGCCGACGGCCTTGGTCATCGAGAAGATGCGAAAGACGGTGTCGACCGTCGCGGCCTGCCCGGGGCTGCGCTCACCCGCGGCGCCCGACCAGATGACGCCTCCGGCATCGCCCACCATGCCGACGAGAAACGGGACGTCTTGCGTTGGCGACGGCCTCGCTGATGACCTTGTCGAGATCCGCTTCATGTCTGCCTCCGCTGCGGTTAAGATGCGCGCGACCGGAAGTATTTGACACGACACCGATCGGCGAAATCCATCGTAGGCGCGCCGATCGTGCTACGCAAGAGAGCTTTTTGCGGTCCATGGACTTTCGCACTCCGAAAGCGAGGCTGGTCTGCCCGCCGCAACGCGGCGGTCGCGCGCCGGGTGCGGCGAACAAGGTGGGTATCGGCGACAGGCGCGGCCGGATGTCACGCGCCTGCGCGCGGACAACGAACAGGAGCTGCGCGCCAACGCACGCAGAAAGAGCAACGGGCCAGGTGCCGGCACTTTAGCCCGTTTAACGAAACCAAAAATTGTGGCGCGGCTGGCAGGATTCGAACCCACGACCCCTTGGTTCGTAGCCAAGTACTCTATCCAACTGAGCTACAGCCGCGCGAGGGCGCGAAGTATATCAGCGCGCCTTCGCGCCAGCTCAGGCGGCGCTCAGTCGATCGCCGCCGCGCAGCCTGCTCGTTGCGCAGCGCGCGCGCTTCGTCAGCCTCTTCGCGCGCCAGACGCGCCACGCATGCACCATGCGCGGCGCCGCCAGACGGCTGCAGCCCGCGATCGGCCGCGGCCGATCTCGAGCGGCCGCTGTGGCCTTGCCCCACAGGCCGCGCGCGGCGCGAACACCTCGCCCAACCGCAGCCAGCACCGCGGCCTCGGTGGGGAAGGCCATGCTGCGCCGCCTCGGTGGCCTGCAGCCAGTCGGTGCCGATGCCGCTCGCAGCCGCCGCGAGCGCCGAGCCGACCTGCGCGCGTGCTTCGGCGTTGGATCTCTTCAAGTCGTTCCACGGCGGGCGCAGCCACGGGCCGGCCGTCGGCCGCGTGTGCCCATCTCCGCGGCGCGCCGCGCCGCCCGCGCACACCACGAGAGGCATCGCGGCGGTCGGTCTCGTCAGAGCGCCGCCCAGGCGCGGCGCAGCTGGTCGAAGTCGTGCGCGGCATCGAGCAGTTGCAGCGCCAGCGATCGCAGCAGACCCTGCGCGGCATCGAACGAGAAACGCCTGGTGCTTGGCCAGCAGGCCGCGCGGTGTTGAGCGCCTCGGTGTGCTGACATCGACAAGCGCGCGGCGCGCAGCCTCAAGCGCCAGCGCCTGCGTGCGCCGCGCGAGCGCCGGGCGTCAGCTCGGACAAGCAACGAGGCGCGCCCGCGGTGCGTCGCCGTCGTCGAGCGCGCACTCGGCGCCGAGCAGCCGCGCGCCCTCGTCGACCGCCTGCTGCCGGCGCGGCCGCGCCGCCACGCGCCTTCAGCGCCACGCGCAACAGCTGGTCGCGCCGCGTGCGAGTCACTTGCACCCGGTGCAGGCTGCGCGCGGCCAGCAGGTGCGCCAGCACGCGCAGCTCGCGGTCGCCGGCCAGCTGCGTCGATGCCGGCAGATCGCCAGCGCGCTACGCTGCGCCGCCTTGTGGCGCACGGTTGAAGCGGCCCGCAAAGTGCTCGGCCATCGCCTCGCGCAACGCAGCCTGCGCCGCGCGCTCGCGCTGCGAGCGCGCGCGCGCTCCTTGGCGCGGGTGGGCAGCGTGATCAGCGAGTCGAGCGCCTGTGATCACCAGCATCAACGCAAGCGTGCAGACCAGCGGCGCCGATCAGGAACAGGTTCAAGCGACGAGGTCGACGCGATGGTTGCCGTAGAAGAACGACACCAGCGCGTTGTTCGTCGCCCAGGGTCAGCGCGGCGACGGTGGCCGCCGCAGCGAACAGCATGCACCCGAGCCAGATTGGCGGCCACGCCCGGCACGTCGCGGGCGCAAGGCCCCCAGGCGGCCTAGCGAGCGCGGCGAGCCTGGGGGCTCATTTTGCATCACGGCCGTCAACGCGGCCAGCGTCTCGTCGGGGCGCGGCACCACGACGCCGCGCGACTGCGAGCTCACCTGCCGCAGCAGCTCGTTCGTCGCGTTGACGCGGCGCGAGCTCGAGCGGTCGAAGTGGCGTTCGCAGCGCGACTGCACCTCGCGCAGGTCAGACTGCGCGGTGCCGGAGCTGGCGCGACAACAACGCCAGCCGCGCGTTGAGCAAGCCGCAGCTTGAGGTTCTCGCGCAGGAAGTACGCCTGCTCCGGGCGCCGACCAGCATCGCTTCGGGCTGGTCGATGCGCGTCACGCGCACCAGCGACTGCGCTTCGTCGAGCACGCGCTGCACCAACGAGTCCCAGCGCGCTGCCAGTTCGCGCGCGCCACCGCCGCCGCCGCAGCGCGCGGCCGATGCCGCTGCCGGCACCGCAGCGGCGCGTGCCTTGCTTCGCGCCGCCGGCCCGCGCGGCGCTCGGCGCTGCACCAGCAGCGGCAGCTCGTCGACCATGCGCACCGCCTCGTCGACCTTGATCACCCAGCGTGGAGATGTCGCTCACCGCCACCGCGCGCACGCGATCGAGGTCGTGCACGCACGGCGCGTCGCACGCGCTCCAGGCGCGGCTGCGCGTTGCGCGCCAGGCGCTCGTCGGCCTGCTTGAGCGTGGCCAGCAGCGGCTCGGTGCTGCCGGTGATCGCGGCCTGCTGCACGCGCCACGCGCAGCGCGGCCTCGATGTCGGACAGCATGTTCTCGTCGCGCGAGCGCGTCAGCGACTGCAGCAGGTCTTCGAGCTGCGTGCGCTGCAGCGTGTTCTCGGCCACGCGCGACTCGAGCAGCGCCACCTTGGCACGCGCATCGCGCGACGCGTCTTGCGCCTGGCGGGCCAGCACGCCGCGCCTCGGTCGGCAGCGTCGTGCTGTCTTGCTGGCGCCGCACCAGCTCCTGCTCGAGCGATTGCACGCGCTGGCTGGTCTGCCATGCCAACCACAACGCGGCTGGCACCCAGCACCACCGTCGGCAGCAGCAGCCACCACGGTGCACCCGCGCCGCCGCGCGGCGGAACTGCGGGCGGCGTGGGATCGATCGCCGCGCGCGGCGGCGACGTTTCGACGACGAGGCTGGTTCACGGTGCAGCGATCAAGGTCGCTGGTCGAGGTGCGGGCATCGATTGTATCGAGCGCGTCAGATGGACACCACGCGCTTCCGAGCGTAGGCCGCACCGACCGCACCGAGGCCGAAGCCCGACGCGCGCAGCGTCGACGCGATGCGCGGATGGGTGGCGATGGCACGACCTGACGACCAATCGGACTGCGGCGCCAAGCTGGCGCAGGTGTTCCAGCCGCCTGCGAGCTCGAGAACAGCCAGCAGTGACGTGACGGCGCATGCCAGCGCGCGCGGCGCAGCAAGTCGGTTTGCGGCGTGGTCAGCGACGGCAGCGTGCGCCGATACGCCTGCACGAATGTCACTTCGGCGCCGGCGCTCGCGCAGGCGATCGGCCAGCCAGTCGCGGCCGCCATCGCCACGCACGACGCAGCACGCGCTGGCCCTGCCACGCTTGCGCCTCGAGCCGCCGCCACAGCGCTTCGGAGTCGAACTGCGTCGGCGTCGTGCGGCGGCTCGACGATGGCCGCCGCCGGTACGCCGGCTTCGCGCAGCGCCTGCGACGTGCCCGGCCCGGTGGCCGCGGCCCGCGTCCCGTCGGGCCAGCTGACGACCGCCGGCGCGCAGATCGGAAAAGCTCTTCACGCAGCCGGGGCTCACGAACACCACCAGGCCATGCGTCCGGCAGCGAGCGCCATGCGGCCGTCGCTGCGGGATCGGCCAGCGAGTCGATCTGCAGACAGCGGCAACGCCTGCGCGGTGACGCCGCTGCGCGCAAGTGCGGTCACCCATTCGTCGGCCTGCGGCTGCGGCCGCGTCACCAGCAGCTGCATCGCGCTCACGCCGCGAGGTAGGCGTCGGCGCCTCTGCTTGCGCAGGCGCCGCGGCCGCCTCGTCGCCGAGCGCGCTGGCAGCGGCCGTCGCGTCGGCTGCGCCCTGCGTCTGCGCGCAGCAGCGGCTGGGTCGGGCGCGTCGGCATGCCCGAGCGCAGCGCGCAGCAGCAGCGTGTCGCCCTGCCAGATGGCGCAACGCGGCCAGCGGCACGCAGTACAGCTGCCGCCCAGCGCGCGCGAGACGGCTCGCTCGGCATGCGCGGCCAGCCAGGTCGGCGTGTGGTTCAACGCGGCCGAGCGGCGCTCAGCCGCTCGATCGGCTGCGCACTTCGACAGCCAAGCGCACCTTGGCCGGCGGCACGGCAGCATCTGCTCGAATTCGAAGCGCTGCGCGATGCGCGCCGCGAGTTGCCAGCCGGACCAGGCCCGCAGCAGCGAGCACGATGGCGTCGTAGCTGGCCTTCGTCGAGCTTGCGCAGCCGCGTGTCGAGGTTGCGCGCGCAGCTGCTCGATCGCAGGTCGGGCCGCAGGCTCAGCAACTGCACGACGCGGCGCAGGCTCGAGGTGCCCGACGCGGGCGCGCGGGTGGCAACTCGGCCAGCGTTGCGAAACGCGACGACACGAGAGGCGTCGCGCGGGTCTTCGCGCTCGAGCACCGCGGCGAGCTCGAAGCCGTCGGGCAGGTCCATCGGCACATCCTTCAGCGAATGCACCGCGAGGTCGGCGCGGCGCTCTTCGAGCGCGGTTTCGAGCTCCTTGACGAACAGGCCTTTGCCACCGACTTTCGACAGCGTGCGATCGAGGATCTCGTCGCCGCGCGTGGTCATGCCGAGCAGCCGCGCATCGAGTGCGCAATGCTCGCGCACCAGCGCGCGCACATGCTCGGCCTGCCACAGCGCGAGACGGCTTTCGCGCGTGGCGATCACGGGTCTGCTCAGGCATGCGTCGATTATCCGCCGCGGCCTGCGGCGCACCGTTGCAGCAACTCTACCGTTGCGGGGCCGTGCCGGAGGTGGTGGCGAGCGCGTGCACCGCGTTGCGCCGTGTCGCGCGCTTCGCGCCATTGCCGCTCGATGGTCGCGCAATCGAGCGCGCGGCTGGTCGCCGCCGACAGCGGCCTCCGCGATCGGCGGCGCGCGAGGTCGTCGTCAGCCATCGCGCAACCACCGTCGCACAGCTGGTCGCGGTTGGCGTCGCGCCGCGCCGCGTCATTGCACGCGCGCTGCGCCGCAGCCAGAGCGCGCGCGTCGGCGGCGCGTTCCAGTTCATCGCTGCGTTGCCACGCGGCGTAGCGCTTGCATCACCGGCAGCGGCTCCGGCGTGGCCTGCACCACCCACGCGGTAAGACGGCCACGATGGGCGTCGAAGCGGCTGGCCTTGGCGGCCCGGAACAACGCCTCGTCGACCGCCTGCGGTCTGCGCCGCGAGCTCGAGCCAGGCTGCCGCGTTGTCGGGCTCCTGCGCGCTCCAGCGCCGCGTGCCGAGCGAGATGCCACACCGCCGAGGCCGGCGTCGCGCGCATCGCAGGCGCGCTGCGCGATCTGCTGCACACCAGGCATCGCCGCTGGCTCTGTGCCAGTTGGGCCAGCGCATCGGTGGCCGCCACGACGCTCGGCAGCGGCGCCGGGCAATCGCTGCCCGGCGTGCACGGCGGCAGCGCCGGCTTGCGCATCGGCAGCGCTTCGCGGGCGAGCATCACGCGCAACCACCAGCCAGCGGCTTGCGCGGGAACGTCGGCGCGCGCGCGCAGCGCCTCGAACGCCTGCTGCAAGCCCAGGTTCGCCTGGCGCGCGAGGTGACTCGCCTTCTGCGCGGTCGATGGCGTGTCGACGGGCGCAGCCGGCGGCATCGGTGAGGCCGCACACCGCGCCGTCACGGACCCGCTCGCTCAGACGCCGAGGCCTCGATCGCGCTGGCGCCGCGCGATGGCGGCACCGCCTGGGTCGTCGGTCTGGCGGGCTCGACAACTTCTGGTTCCGATGCTCGCTGCTCCGGCCGCAACGCGGCGACCGCGCTGCGCGACTTGGCGACGGGCGCCGTGCCCTGCTGCGTTGGCAGCGGCGGCGGTGTCTTGAACCATGGCACCAGGGCCAGCGCCCACAGCGCAACGGCGAGCGCCCAGGCGGGCACGCAATCCCCACAGGGCGATGTGTGGCCGCAGCGATGCCAGCTTCGAGGATCCGCCGACACAGGAGTCATGTGTCAGCAGACCCTAACGCTTCGCGCACCGATGTCAACTGCCTGCGTGAAACGAAAGCTGCTCACCGTTGGTCAGCACCACCGCCCAGCCCAGTGGCTCTTCCTGCGAGGCGTGGCGGGTCAGCGAACGCACCGCGCGACGCGCCACCAGCGCGTTGCGGTGCACGCGGAGAAAGGCGTCGCCCAGCCGCTGCTCGAGGTCGCCCAGCGCCTCGTCGAGCACCCATTCGCCCTCGGCGGTGCGCAGCGTCACGTACTTCAACTCGGCTTTCAGATACAGCACCTCGGTGGCGGGGATGCGCAGCACGCGGCCGCGGTCGCTCACCACCAGCATCGGCACCGCGCTCGCCGTTGGCTGCACGCGGTTGCAGCCGTTGCGCGACGCGCAGCAACGCGGCCTGCAGGCGCTCGCGCCGCACCGGCTTGGTCAGGTAGTCGGTGGCCTCGAGCTCGAACGCGCGCAGCGCGTGCTCGCCGTGCGCGGTGACGAACACCACCGCCGGCGGCTGCGGCTGGTGGCGCAACTCGTCGGCCAGATGCGGCCCGTCCAGGCCCGGCATCGCGACGTCGAGCAGCACCACATCGCAGGTGTTGCCGCGCAGCCATTGCAGCGCGCTGGCGCCGTCGGCGGCCTCGCCGGCGACGACGCAGCGCGGCTCGGTGCAGGCCTGGACCAGCGAGCGCAGGCGCGTGCGCGCAAACAGCTCGTCGTCGACGATCATCACTGCCAGCGGCGTCGAACGATCGTTGGCCGGCAGCGCGAGTGCCGGTGTGCTCATGCGGTTGCCACCGTCATATCGGCACGGTCACCCGGGCGTGGTACTGCGCGTCGGAGCTCCAGGTCTCCAGCGACGCGCCGAAGTCGTGCAGCAGGCTCAAGCGTTCGCGCACATTGGCCAGCGCGATGCCGGCGCCCGGCGACGACGGCGTGTCGGGCAAGCTGTTGCTGATCACCACCTGGGCGCTGCCAGTGACGTGCCTTGACGCGCACGCGCACGGTGCCGCCGCCGCAGCGACGTTTCGATGCCGTGGCGCACCGCGTTCTCCACCAGCGGCTGCAGCACCAGCGGCGGCACGCCGCGCCTGCGAAGCCGCGGGGTCGACGCTCCCAGCTGATTGCCAGACGATCGCCGAAGCGCACCTGCTCGATGGCCAGGTAACGCTGCGCCAAGTCGATCTCCTCGGCCAGCGTGACCGATGCGCCGACCTCGGCCAGCGCCACTCGAAACAGCTGTGACAGATCCTCGAGCACGCTCTCGGCGCGCTCGGGATCGATCCGCACCAGCGCGACGGCCGTGTTCAACGCGTTGAACAGGAAGTGCGGGCGAATGCGCGACTGCAGCTCGGCCAGGCGCGCGCTGGCGTCGGCCGGGCGTGCGCTGCGCGCGCGCTGGTCGAGCCACACCCGCACCAGCGACGCGAACGCCATGCCGGCGAGCACGGTGGTGAACAGCGGCCAGGTGCCGCCGTTGGCCATGCCCAGCGGCAGCAGCAGCGACCAGCCGGCCACGGCCGTTGCGCCGCCGATCAATACCGCTGCTGCAGCGCGCTGCCACGGCGCGATGCGCGCCGCACCGGCTTGCCGGCACACACAACGGCCAGCCACAACAGCGTGCCGAGCCAACGCTGGAAAGGCCAGCATCGCCATCTGGGCGATCCAGTGCGGCGCGCTGTTCGATGCCGCCAGACCCGCCACGGCAACGCCGACCTGCACGAACAGCACGACGCGCAGCACGAGCGTCGGTTGGCAGAGGTCGAACAGCTCGCTGACGCGCGCCACCTGGCGCGCCCGCACGATGTTCGGGTCTTCGAACTCGCTGACGTCGAACGCCGTGTGGCCGCCGCAGCTCGCCACGGCCGCGTGGAGTTGGGCCACAGGCTGGTGGGCCGGCTCTCGTGCGGCTTGGTCGCGGGCGCGGGCGTGGTCTGCTCGGTCATGGAGGCTCGGCGAGCCGTGTGCTGAGGTCGAGCCGATAATACGGGCTGATCTGCAGCGCGAGACGCCATGGCGCACAACCCGCTCGACAAGAAATCACAGGCCTGGTCCGCACTGTTCTCCGAGCCGATGGATGCGACTGGTGCAGCGCTACACCGCCAGCGTGGATTTCGACCAGCGCCTGTGGCGCGCCGACATCGCCGGCAGCCTGGCGCACGCCGCATGCTGGCAGCTCAGCAGGTGATCACGCCGCAGGACCTGGCCGACATCGAGCGCGGCCTGGCGCAGATCGACGCAGGAGATCGAGGCAGGGCGCTTCGAGTGGAAGCTCGAGCTCGAAGACGTGCACCTGAACATCGAGGCGCGGCTCACGCAGTTGGTGGGCGACGCCGGCAAAGCGGCTGCACACCGGCCGCTCGCGCAACGACCAGGTGGCCACCGACCTGCGCCTGTGGCTGCGCGGCGAAATCGATGCGCTGGCGACGCTGCTGAGCCAGATGCAAAGGCGCTGCTCGACGTGGCCGCGGCGCACACGCGAGACCGTGATGCCCGGCTTCACGCACCTGCAGGTGGCGCAGCCGGTGAGCTTTGCGCACCACCTGCTGGCCTACGTGGAGATGTTCGCGCGCGACGCCGAGCGCCTAGCCGACGTGCGCAGCCGCACCAACCGGCTGCCGCTCGGTGCCGCCGCGCTGGCCGGCACCAGCTACCCGCTCGACCGCGACGCGGTGGCGCGCGACGCTCGGCTTCGATGGCGTGTGCGAGAACAGCCTCGACGCGGTGAGCGACCGCGACTTCGCGATCGAGTTCGCCGCCTTCGCGTGCGATCGCGATGGTGCACGTGTCGCGGCTGGCCGAAGAGATCGTGCTGTGGATGAGCCAGAACTTCGGCTTCATCGATCTGGCCGACCGCTACTGCACCGGCTCGTCGATCATGCCGCAGAAGCGCAACCCCGACGTCGCCGAGCTGGCGCGCGGCAAGAGCGGCCGCGTGATCGGCCACCTGATGGGCCTGCTCACGCTGATGAAGGGCCAGCCGCTGACCTACAACAAGGACAACCAGGAAGACAAGGAGCCGCTGTTCGACAGCGTCGACACGCTGGCGCGACACGCTGCGCATCATGGGCGAGATGGTCGCTGGCATCGCGGGTCAGACCCGAGGCGATGCGAGCGCGCCGCGATGAAGGGCTATGCCACCGCCACCGACCTGGCCGACCACCTGGCCAAGCAAGGGCGTGCCGTTTCCGCGATGCCCACGAGGTGGTGGCCCATGCGGTGAAGCTCGCGATGCAGCGCGGCGTCGATCTCGCCGAGTTGCCGATCGCCGAATTGCGCGCGCTGCATCCGCGATCGACGACAGCGCGCGTGCGGCGCTCACGCTGCAGGCCTCGCTGCAGTCGCGCGCGACTCAGTGGCGGCACCGCGCCGGCGCGCGTGCGCGAGCAGATCGAGCGGCATCGCGCCGCCGGCTCGCGAGCGCCGCTTAGCTCACGGCTTGGGCGGCTCGCCGGATCGCCGCGATCGAGCACGATCAGCCATCGGCCATCGGCTTCGCGCCGCCACACCGACCGAAAGCGCGCGATCAGCTTGCCCGTCGGGTCGCGCACCGGGCCGGTGGATTGCGCCAGGCTGCCGTCGCCGAGCACCACCACCTCGTCGGGCTGCCACGAGAACGGCGCCTGCGGGCCTTCGTAGAAACGCTTCCAGGCTTCGAGCACGGCGGCCTTGCCGCGCAGCACCTTGCTGCCCGACCAGAACACCGCGTGTTCCGACAGGTAGCGGCCGAAAGCCGCGAAATCGCGCTCGGCCATGCTGCGCGCAAATCCGATCTCGGTGGCCCACACCTCGCGCTGCAAGGTGTCGAGTGCCGGTTGCGGCTGCGCGGCGGTGCGCGCGGCGGCGGTGGCAGCCGTCACGACGGCAGCGATTGCGGCGCGGCGTTGCATGGCCGCGCCAGTGTAGGCGCCGCGCCCGCCACGTCAGTTGTCAGAAGCGGATCGTCGTGGCTTCCAACTCGGTCCCATCGGCTGACAGCGGGCCCGACGCACGGACCTTGCGGCCCACCGCCAGATCGTTGACCGTGCCCTTGTCGAAGTTGACGGTGCTCGCATAGCTGACGCGCTCGCTGTGACCGCTGATCGTGAACACCTTGGCCGCCGTGTCGAGCGTGGCGATCGCGCCGCGCAACTCGAGGTCGTCGTGCTTGTTGTTGTCTTGGACCTCGACCGTGGCGGCGATCAGCACCCCGGCCTGCAGCCGCCCGTCGACCTTGACGCGCAGGCCTGCGGCCAGCGGTCCGCCCTGGATCTGCGCGGCCGATGCATCGACCGTGAAGCCGTCGACCATGAAATTCGAGTTGAGCTGAACGCGGTGATCACGCCGCGCGCCTTGGCCTGATCCGTTGTCGCCGCCACCGGGCCCGCTGTTGCCGACTTTGGTGACGACCCAACGCCCCTGCCCGTTGGGCTGCATCGCCACGACCACGCTGACCAGCGCGCCGTTGCGCAACGCATCCGCGCCAGAGGTCATGCCGGCGTAGCTGAAGTGCTGGCCGCCGATGTCGAACGTGCGCGCCTGCGTGTCGAGCGCCGCTCACGCACGCCGCGGAACTTGAATTCCGGTCGGGTTGTCCTTCGGTTCGATGCGGGTGGCGGTGATGCCGCCCTGGGCCGGCATCACGAAGCCGTAGACCTCGATCGCGCCGCCGACCGTGATCGCGGCCGGGCCGCCGACGAACCGATCGTCGAACACGGTGCCGCATTGATCTGCACACTCTGGCCGTTGACGACCAGCGTGCTCGACGACACCGACTGCACGGTGCCGATCAACGCGCTGACGATGCGCACTTGCGAGGCGGTAGCCGCGCCGTCGCGGATCTCGCCGCTCTGCACCTCGACGATCGTGCCCAGATGCAAGTCGCTGCGCTGGCGGTTGTCGCCGTTGTCGTCATCGATGCGCGCCGCGCTTTCGTCGAAAGTGGATGTCGGCGACGACGATCGAGCCGAAGCCGGTGATCGGCCCGGAGGCAAAGGCGCCCGGTGCCACCGGTGCCCACGCCACCGCCGCAGGCGATGACGAGCGTTGCGACCAGGCATGCCGCCAGCCACCCCAGCGCCAGGCGCCAGCACGACACGCGATCTGAATTCATTTACTGCTTCCTCGTCTTGCGCGGCGGCCGTGCTGGGGTGGCGGTCGGTGCCGTGTCCTCGTCGAACGTGTACAGGCCCAGGCGCAGGCGGTGGGTGGCGCCAGCGCGCGGCCGGTCGCGCGCGACCTTGTCTTCCAGTGCGGGTACGAGCGCGGCCCAGCAAACTCTTCCACAACTCGCCAATGTGTTGCCATGCCTCGCGCACGGAGGCCTCGCTCAGCCCTTCGGCATAAACGGCCTGCTCGAAGTGGCGGCTGCCATCGGCCAGCACGTTGGCCACCGCGCCCGCCAGGTGGTCGCCGACGTTGTGGCCGAGGTACTGCAGCATGCGCGCGCGGTCGCCATGCGGCACGAAAGGCATCGCGCACCAGCTCGACGGTGTCGTTTTCGACGTCGCGCACCGCCATCTTCAGCCGCAGCAACTCGTCGAGCAGGCTGCGCGGGTGCACGTCGCGCGTGATCGGTTTGCGCCAGCGACTCGAAGCTCGGCGCGCGGCCCTGGCGCTTGAGCACGCGCGGCTCGCCGCGACGATCGCAGTAGCGCGCGTCGCTGATCCAGTGTGCGAACACTTCGCTGGCCAGCGAGCGCCGCGGGCAGCTGCTGCGACGCCTGCGCGTCGCGCAGCACGCCGAGCAGGCGTGCCACTTCACGGCGGTTGATGCCAGTGGTGGTGGCGAGCCGACTGACCTCTGCGATGCGCCAGCACGTCGGGGTGCGCGGTGTCGGCCGCGCCGACGAACGCGCGCCGCAGCAACTCTTCGACCGCCGCGTACGGCAGCCCGCGCTGCACCGCCAGCGTGGCGAGCGGCTCCAGCACCTGGCGAAGGGCGGCCAGCAGGGCCTCCTGCTCGTCGGTTGGGGCTGGCAACTCGCGCGCTGTCATTCGGCTACACAGGGCGATGGGTCGGTGCAGGCGATGATGCTAGCCGTTGTCGCCTCAGCTCCGCTTAACCTGCACCACCCACTCGAGTGGCCGTTTCGGCCTCACTGCTCGAACTTGACCTGCTTGGCCTCCAGAGTCACCCCGTCGCTGGCCAGGCGGCCCTTGACCTCCACCGCCTTGCCGTTGGCGAGGTCGGACGCGCCGCCTCGTGAGAACGAGGTGTTGCCGCTGTAGTGCGCCGTGATCGCCGCGCACGACGAAGGTCTGCGCGCGTGGTGTCCAGCGCGCTGACGGTGCCGTGCAGTTCGTTGAGGCGGTCGTCGTCGTTGGCATGGTGGTCTTCGAGTTCGACCTCGCTGGCCACCAGCACGCCGTCGCGAATCGCACCCTCGACCTCGACCGCGGCACCGACCACGATGCCCGCCGAACCATCGGGGAATGCGGTGCTGGCACTGGTGGTGACCGGCAGCCCGTTGACGCTGAACGACGTGATGCCGGTGAAGGCGGTGACGACACCGCGCACGCGGGCTTCGTCGTGGTCTTCGACCTTGCGAACGCCGCTGCGAATGCTCACGGCCTGCCAAACGCCCGCCACCGCGGTGGTCTGCAGCGCACGCGCACCGGCAAACCGTTGCCGAGGTTGGGCGGCAGGTCGCCCGCCGCGATCTGCGAATAGGAAATGGTGGCGCCGCCGATCTTGGAAGGTCTTGGCGGTGGTGTCGAGTGCAGCGACCACGCCGCGCAGGCGGAAGAAGCTTGGCCCGTGCCTCCTTCTCGATGCGCTTGGCCAGGTAGTGGCCGTTGGCGTTGTTGAACTGCGCATGCACTTCGACGATGTCGCCGACCGCCAGCGCTGCCAGGCCGCCGGCCAGGCTGTCGTCGAACACGGTGGTGTCGCTGACCTCGACAATCTGGCCGAGCACCGTCAGTTGCTTGGCGGCGACGTCGATCGCTTCGACGGGGCCGACGATCTCGGCGCCGAAACGGATGTGGCGGGCCAATGCGTTCGCCGCCTTGGACGCGATCGCTCAACACCTCGACGGTCATGCCGAGCTTGAGCTCGCCACGGTCGTGGGGCTGGTCGTCGTCGTCGACCACCTGCGCGCGGCTGTCGTCGAAGCGCACGCCGTCGACGATGATCGAGCCGAAGCCGCTGATCGTGCCCATCGTGAAGGCACTGCCGGTGGCACGCGCTCGAGTCGCCGCCACCGCCGCCGCAGCCGATGGCCAGCACGGCGGCGGCCAGCCAAGCCAGCGCACTGCGCGCCAGCCGGCCTGTGAAAACGGGAAGTGATGTCACTGGTTGTCCTGCCGTGCTGCCGGCGGCTTGCGAGCCAGCAGCAAAATTCTGTAAATGTGCTAATTGCACATCAGTATACGCACCGTCGAATGGCGCCGCCATCCCGTCCCAATCGCAACCGGATGCTTCGCCTACGGCCGGCGGCCGACAATCGCTTGCATGTCGCCCGCGCCGCGCCGCTGGATCGCCCACCTCGACATGGACGCCTTCTATGCGTCGGTCGAGCTGTTGCGCTACCCCGAGCCGCCGGGCAGCCGGTGGTCATCGGCGGCGGCCGGCGGCCACCAGCCGCGCGAGCGCGACGACGGCAGCCGCGAGTTCGTCGACGCTGGCCACCTACAAAGGCCGCGGCGTCATCACCACCGCCACCTACCCGGCGCGCGACCTGGGCGTGCACTCGGGCATGGGGTTGATGAAGGCCGCGCTGCGGGCGCCGCAGGCGGTGCTGCTGCCGGTGGACCACGACGAATACAAGCGCTATCTCGCGCCGCTTCAAGGCCGCGGTGGCCGAGGTGGCGCCGTGCATCGAGGACCGCGGCATCGACGAGATCTACATCGACCTCACCGACCTGCCCGGCGCGCAGGATGCGGTGGGCCACGACCGCTTCGGCGGCGTGCGCGCGCTGGCGCTGGAGATCAAGAACACCGTGCGGCGCGCCACCGGCTTGAGCTGCTCGATCGGGCTGACACCCAACAAGCTGCTGTCGAAGATCGCGTCGGACCTCGACAAGCCCGACGGCCTGACGCTGATCACGCACGACGACGTGCCCGAGCCAGATCTGGCCGCTGCCGGTGCGCCGCATCAACGGCATCGGCCCGAAGGCCGCGCTCAAGCTGGCGGGGCTCGGCATCACGCGCATCGGCGAGCTGGCCGAGCGCGAGCTGGCATTCCTGGTCGAGCACTTCGGCCGCAGTTACGGGCACTGGCTGCACGAGGCCTCGCACGGGCGCGACGAGCGCGCGGTGGTCACGCTGAGCGAGCCGGTGTCGATGAGCCGCGAGACCACCTTCGACCGCGATCTGCATGCGCAGCGCGACCGGCCCGAGCTGTCGCGCGTGTTCACCGAGCTGGCCGAGCAGGTGGCGCACGATCTGCAGCGCAAGGGCTACGCCGGCCGCACCATCGGCATCAAGCTGCGCTTCGACGACTTCAAGACGGTGACGCGCGACGTCACGCTGGCGCATCCGGTGGACGATGCGCAGGCGATCCGCCAGGCCGCCGGCCAGTGCCTGAAGCGGGTGGATCTGGCGCGGCGCATCCGGCTGCTCGGCGTGCGCGCCGGCACGCTGGTGCGCTCGCGCGACCTGCCGGCCGGCCGACCGCGCGCGCGGACGAGGCGAGCGCGAACTGTTCTTCAGCAGACTGAACGACTGCCGTCGCCAGCGCGCCACGGCGGTAGCATCGCTGCCGGAGGAGACACCTAATGACCGTGATCACCAACATCGAAGACCTGCGCGTGCTGGCGCAGCGGCGCGTGCCGCGCATGTTCTACGACTACGCCGACTCCGGCTCGTGGACCGAGAGCACCTACCGCGCCAACGAGAGCGACTTCGCCGAAGATCAAGCTGCGCCAGCGCGTGGCGGTGAACATCGAGAGGCCGCAGCACGGCCACGCACGATGATCGGCGTCGACGTCGCGATGCCGGTGGCGATCGCGCCGACCGGGCTGACCGGCATGCAGCACGCCGACGGCGAGATCCTCGGCGCACGCGCCGCGCAGGCGTTCGGCATTCCGTTCACGCTGTCGACGATGAGCATCTGCTCGATCGAAGACATCGCCGGCGAACACCACGAAGCCGTTCTGGTTCCAGCTCTACGTGATGCGCGACCGCGATTTCATCGAGCGCGCTGATCGACCGCGCCAAGGCCGCGCGCTGCGGCGCGCTGGTGCTGACGCTGGACCTGCAGATCCTCGGCCAGCGCCACAAGGACCTGAAGAACGGCCTGTCGGCGCCGCCCAAGCCGACGCTGGCCAACATGATCAACCTGGCGACCAAGCCGCGCTGGTGCCTGGGCATGCTCGGCACCCAGCGCCGCCAGTTCGGCAACATCGTCGGCCACGTCAAAGGGCGTGGCCGACATGAGCAGCCTCGGCGAATGGACGGCCGGAGCAGTTCGACCCGCGCCTGAACGTGGAACGACGTCGAGTGGGTGAAGCGCCGCTGGGGCGGCAAGCTGATCCTCAAGGGCATCAGGACGTCGAGGATGCGCGGCTCGGCAGTGCATTCAGGCGCCGACGCGCTGATCGTCAGCAACCACGGTGGCCGCCAGCTCGACGGCGCGCAGTCGAGCATCGAGGCGCTGCCGGCGATCGTCGCACGCGGTCGGCTCGCAGATCGAGGTGCACATGGACGGCGGCATCCGCAGCGGCCAGGACGTGCTGAAGGCACGTGGCGCTCGGCGCGCAAGGCACCTATCATCGGCCGCGCGATGCTCTACGGGCTGGGCGCGATGGGCGAGGCCGGCGTCACGCAAGGCGCTCGAGATCATCCACCGCGAGCTCGATCTGACGATGGCGTTTTGCGGACGCACGCGCATCGACGCAGGTCGACCGCAGCATCCTGCTGCCGGGCACGTTTCCGACCTGAGTCGCCGCGCGCGCGTCAGCAGCACTACAGCCGCGCGTTGTCGAACGTATTGCACTCGCGCAGGTTGCCGCCGTTCAAGCCGCGCTTGAACCAGCCCACCGCTGCGCGCTGGTGCCGTGGGTGAAGCTCTCGGGCACCACGGTGCCTTGCGACTTGCGCTGCAAGGTGTCGTCGCCGATCTGCGTGGCCGCGTTGAGCGCCTCCTCGACGATCGCCCTGCTCCAGGATCTGGCGCGCGCGTTGCGCGTGAAACGCCCACACGCCGGCCAGGCAGTCGGCCTGCAACTCCAGCCGCACCGACAGCGCGTTCGATTGCGCGGTGGCTGCTGCGCTGGCGCATCGCGTCGACCTTGTCGGTGATGCCCAGCAGCGCCTGCACGTGGTGGCCGACCTCGTGCGCAATCACGTAGGCCTGCGCAAAGTCGCCCGGCGCGCCCAGGCGCGTCTTCATCGTCTCGTAGAAGCCCAGGTCGATGTAGACCTTCTGGTCGCCCGGGCAATAGAACGGCCCCATCGCCGCTTGGCCGGCGCCGCAGGCGCGTGCGCGTGGCGCCGCGAAACAGCACCAGCTTGGGCTCGCGATAGGTGCTGCCCTGCGCCGCGAACTGGGCCCGCCAGACGTCTTCGGTGTCGGCCAGCACGGTCGACACGAACGGCGGCCATCTTGTCGTCGGCCGGCGGCCGGTGCGCAGGCGCCTGCGCCACCGGCGCCTGATCAGGCGCGCCGCCGCTCAGCACGCCGAGCAGCGTCAGCGGGTTGATGCCCAAGGCCCAGCCAGCCACCAGCGCGATCACGATGGTGCCGACGCCGATGCCGCGGCCGCCACCGAAGCTGAAGCCGCCGCCACCGATCGACGGCCCCTCGTCGCGGCGGTCTTCGACGTTGTCGCTCTGGCGGTTGCCTTCCCACTTCATCGCCACGCCTCAAGCGGTTGCGGCGCCATGCGATCGCGTCGCACGGCTCACGGACAGCGACACGGGCCACTACCGCCTCGGCGACAATCGCCAGCGCAGCGTGCGACGCGGCAATCAAGCGCGCACGCGCTCAGGCCTTTGGGCAACGTGACGCCGCGTTGCCCCTGGTACTTGCCGCCGCGGTCCTTGTAGCTGGTCTCGCAGACCTCGTCGCTCTCGAAGAACAGCACCTGCGCGCAGCCTTCGCCAGCGTAGATCTTGGCCGGCAGCGGCGTGGTGTTGCTGAACTCCAGCGTCACGAAGCCTTCCCACTCGGGCTCGAACGGCGTCACGTTGACGATGATGCCGCAGCGCGCGTAGGTGCTCTTGCCCAGGCAGATGGTCAGCACGTTGCGCGGGATGCGGAAGTACTCGACCGTGCGCGCCAGCGCGAAGCTGTTGGGCGGGATCACGCACACGTCGGCGCGGATGTCGACGAAGCTTCTTCTCGTCGAAGTTCTTCGGGTCGACCACCGTGCTGTAGATGTTGGTGAACACCTTGAATTCGGGCGCGCAGCGGATGTCGTAGCCGTAGCTCGAGGTGCCGTAGCTGACGATCTTGTGGCCGTCGGCCGCGTGGCGCACCTGGCCCGGCTCGAACGGCTCGATCATGCCGTGCTGGGTCGCCATGCGGCGGATCCACTTGTCGCTCTTGATGCTCATGGCCGGCTCGTTCAAACGGGAGCGCGATTTTATTCGCCCGCTTCGTCGCACCAGTTTCGCGTCGGGCCGCAAGCGGGCTTGCGTTCTGGGCGAGTTGGATTCGCTCGACCGCCATCGGCACGCGGCCGCTGGGCCGATGAGCACGCGCTGCGGTCATTCGCCGCATGTCATGGCTGGCGCGAAGCCGATGATGTCGCGCACGGCCGCGGCGCCGATGCACAATCTGCGCCATGTCGCATGGGCCGTCACCGGCCCACGCCCGGAGGATCGCCATGGCCGCCACGCCGTTTCGCCCCGCGCTCGACCTGATGTCGCAGTACGCCGAGTACCACCGCGACAAGCGCAACATCGCCACCCACTTCGTCGGCATCCCGCTGATCGTGTTCGCGATCGGCATCCTGCTGGCGCGCGTGAGCATCTGCGGCTTCACGCTGGCGTGGATCGCCTGGGCGCTGTCCACCGCGTGGTACCTGACGCGCGGCAACCTCGTGCTCGGCGTGGCCACCAGCGTCGTCAACGCGGTGCTGATCTGCGCTCGCGCATCCGTTCGCCGGCATTGCTGTTCGTGCCCTGGCTGTCGTGGGGCCTCGGCGCCTTCGCGCTCGGCTGGGTCATCCAGTTCGTCGGCCACTACTACGAAGGGCCGCAAGCCGGCCTTCGTCGACGACGTCGTCGGCCTGCTGGTGGGCCCGATGTTCGTGGTCGGCGAGTGGCTGTTCGCGCTCGGCTGGGGTCACGACATGCTGGCCGAGATCGAGCGCCGCGCCGGCCCGACCCACCTGCGCGACCTGCGCCGCACCGGCCACACGATGACGCTCGCCGCCCCCGGCCCCGTGCTCGTGATGGGCGCGGGCGCGGTGGGCTGCTGGATCGGCGGCTGTCTGGCCTGCCGCCGGCGTGCCGGTCACGTTCGTCGGGCGGCCGCGGGTGCTCGACGCGCTGCGCGAACACGGCCTGACGCTGACCGATCTCGACGGCGGCGCGCGCAGCGTCGACAGCCGGCCGGCTCGATCTGCAGGACGCAGCGTCATCCGCCGGCGTGCCGTCGCTTGGTGTTGCTGTGCGTCAAGAGCGGCGCCACCGCGGCAGCGGCCGCCGCCGAGCTCGGCGCGTGCTGCCCGCGCGGCACGCTGGTGGTGTCGATGCAAAACGGCATCGTCCAACGCGGCCCTTGCGCAGGCGCAGGCGCTGCTGCTGACCGTGCTGGCCGGCATGGTGCCGTTCAACGTGGCCGAGACCGGGCCTGGGCCGCTACCACCGCGCCACCAGCGGCATGCTGGCGGCGCAGGATCACCGGCGCTGCGGCGCGTGGCAGCCGACTGTTCGATGCCGCCGGCGTGCCGCTCACGCTGCACGCCGATCTGGCGCCGCTGCAGTGGGGCAAGCTGCTGCTCAACCTGAACAACCCGGTCAACGCGCTGTCGGGCTTGCCGCTGCGCGCGCAGCTGCTCGCAGCGCGACTACCGTGCCTGCATGGCCGCGTTGATCGACGAGGCGCTGGCTTGCGTTGAAGGCCGCCGGCATCGCCCCGCCAAGCTGACGCCGTTGCCGCCGGCGGCGCTGCCGACCGCTGCTGCGGCTGCCGACGCACGCGTCTTTCGCGTTGCTGGCGTTTCGCATGCTGCGCATCGACGCCAAGGCGCGCACCAGCATGGCCGACGACCTGGCACGCGGCCGCCCCACCGAGGTGGACGCGCTGTGCGGCGAGGTAGTGCGGCTGGCCAGGGCGTGCGGCACGCGCGCACCGGCCAACGGAGCGCATCGGCGAGCTGGTGCGCATGCGCAGACCGCATCGCCGCGACCGATGAGCTGGCGCCGGCGCTGGCGGGCAGACGCTGGGCTTTAGCTAGCTTCGACGCGGAGCCCGACTTCAACCGTGCGCGCCCACTGCGCCTGCAGCGGATCGGCGTTCCGGAAAGAACAGCTGCTCGCCGCCGATCTTGTAGGTGGCGATCGCGTCCTGACCCGCGGCGAGACCACCCAGTCGGCGAACGGCCTGCGCCAGGTCCTTCTTGACGTGCGGATGCTTGGCCGGGTTGACGACCATCACGCCGTACTGGTTGAACAGGCGCTTGTCGCCCTCGACGAGGATCGCCAGGTCGCCGCGGTTCTTGAACGTTCAGCCAGGTGCCGCGGTCGGCGAGCACGTAGGCGTCGCTCGACGAGGCCGATGTTGAGCGCCGGGCCCATGCCGCAGCCGCACTCCTTGTAGCCGGCGGGCTTGCGCGGCGGCGATGTCGATGCCGGCGCGCCTTCCAGTAGCGCAGCTCGGCCGCAGTGCGTGCCGCTCTTGTCGCCGCGCGAGATGAACGGCGCGCCGCTGGCGCTGCGAGCTTCGCCAGCGCGGCGACGATGTCGTTGCCCTTCGACGCCGGCCGGGTCGGACGTCGGGCCGACGACGACGAAATCGTTGTACATCACGCGGCAGGCGCTTCAGGCCGAAGCCCTCGGCGACGAACTTCTCCTCGGCGGCGCGTGTCGTGCACGAACACGACGTCGGCGTCGCCGCGGCGGCCGATGTCGAGCGCCTGGCCCGGTGCCGACCGCGCGACCACGCGCACGTCGATGCCGGTCGCCTGCTTGAACAGCCGGCAGCAGGTGGCGCGAACAGGCCCGACTGCTCGGTCGACGTGGTCGACGCCATGACGATGAACTTGTCCTGCGCCCACGCCGGTGCGCGCCAGCACACGCAGACCACAGCTGGCCAGCGCCCATACGCTCGATTGATCATCTCCCACGGCAACTCTCCCTTTAAGAAACAGCGCCGCCTCGCTCGGCAGCACATCGTTGAAGAAGCGATCGACCGGCAGGTCGACCACCAGGCGTCCCAGCCTCGAGGTACGCCACGCGCGTCGCCAGGCGCGCTTGGCCTGACCGAGGTTGTGCGTGCTCATCACCACCGTCACGCCGTCGTCGGCGAGCTCATCGATCAGACGCTCGACCTCGCGCTTGGCGCTGGGGTCCAGGTTCGGCGGTGCGGCTCGTCGAGCAGCAGGATGTCGGGCTCGAGCGCCCAGGCACGCGCCAGCGCCAGACGTTGCTGCTGGCCGCCCGACAGCGCACGCGCGCGGGCCGGCCGCCAGCCGCGCTCGAGCCCGACCCGCTGCAGCGCGCGTGCGCACAGCGCCTCGGCGCGCTGCGGCGCGCGGCACGCCGTGCAGCCACAAACCCAGCAGCACGTTGCAGCGCACCGACAGGCTGAGCGAGGAACGGACGCTGGAACAGCATCGCCGTCACCGGCAGCCGGCCCTGCAGCGAGACGACCTCGCGGCGCCCCTCGAACGGCACCAGGCCGTGCAACGAGCGCAGCAGCGTGGTCTTGCCCGAGCCGTTGGCGCCCACCAGCGCCAGGCGGTTCGCCGCGATGCAGCGTCAGGCTGATGTCGTGCAGCGCCTGCACGTCGCCGAAAGCGCACGCCGGCTGCGCTCCAGCCGCAGCGGCGGCGTCACGTGGCCATCGGCCCGGCTGCACGGCATCGGCCACCGTGCGCGCAACCAGGTCCTGCACCGCGGCGCTCAGACATACAGCACTTCGCGCTCGACCGACGTGCGCTGCCTGCATCGCGCCGATCAGCAGATTGACCAGCCCGACCACGCCGAGCAGCACGACGCCCAGCGCCGAGCGCCAGCGGCAGGTCGCCCTTGCTGGTCTCCAGCGCGATCGCGGTGGTCATCACGCGCGTGACGCCGTCGATGTTGCCGCCGACGATCATCACCGCGCCGACCTCGGACACGGCGCGGCCGAACGCCGGTCGAGCACGCACCGTCAACGACGCGCGAAGCGCTCGTGCACCAGCATCAGCAGCGCGCTCTGGAGCGGACCGGCGCCGAGCGAGCGCAGCTGGTCGCCGCCATCGCGCAGCCATCGAGCACCAGCCGGCGCGACAGCGCGGCGATCAGTCGGCACGACCAGGATCGCTCTGCGCGATCACCATCGCGGTCGGCGTGAACAGGATGCCCAGTCGCCCAGCGGCCCGGAACGCGACAGCAGCAGGTAGACGATCAGCCCGACCACCACCGACGGCAGCGCCAGCAACGTGTTGATCAGCCCACACCGCGATGCCGTGGCCCGGGAAACGCGCCACGGCCAGCCACGCACCGAGAGCACAGGCCCGCGTCAGCGCGCCAATCACGCAGGCGGTGGCGCTGACGCGCAGCGACAAGCCGACGATGCGCCACAACTCGGCGTCGGCGCGCAGGATCAAGCTGCGCAGCCAGCAGCAGGCTGTCGGCAATGGCGTTCATGGTTGAGGCCGATGGCGGCGCAGCGGCGCCATTCGCTGTGTGGATTCTCGGTGGCGGCTGGATCGGCATGGCGATATGCTGGCGGCTGCATATGTGCCTGCAGCAGAGCGGGCCCGGCAGGCGACGGTCACTGCACAATCGTCGACTCGATGCGTTGGCTGCGCACTCACGCTCGAATCGTCGCCCGCATGCCGGAACTCGGCCCTCACCGCTGGCCGCGCGCGAAGCCAACCTGAGCGTCGACGCAGGCCCGCGCAGCGATCGCGCGCGCGCCTGCGGCCGATCGACGGCCGCGAGATCGTGCCGCTGGCGCAGGCACTGGGTCGAGTACTCGCCGACGACGTGATCGCGCCGATCGACGTGCCGGCGCACGACAACTCGGCGATGGATGGCTACGCGTTCGCCGGCACGGCGTTGCGTGCCGATGCCGCGGTCGAGTTGCGCTCGGTGGCCACCGTGATGGCCGGCGCCCCTGCATCAGCGGCGGTCGGTGCCGGTGCAGTGCGTGCGCATCATGACCGGTGCCGTGATGCCAGCCGGTGCCGACACCGTGGTGCCGCTGGAGTTGTGCCGCGTCGACGAACGCGGCCGACGGCCACCGCGTGCGCATCGAGCCCGCTGTGATCCAGGCCGGCGAAAACCTGCGCCGCCGCGGCGAAGACCTGGCGTCGCGGCAAGCCGCGTGCTGCCGGCCGGCCGCGTGCTCAAGCCGGCCGACCTGGGACTCGTAGCATCACTGGGCATCGAGACCGTGCACGTGGTGCGGCGCCTGCGCGTGGCGCTGTTTTCCACCGGCGACGAAATCGCCTCGCTCGGCGCAGCCGCTGGCGCCGGGCTGCGTGTACGACAGCAACCGCTTCAGCCTGATCGGCGCGCTGCAGCGCCTGGGCGATGGAGGTGATCGACCTCGGCCTGGTGCGCGACGACCCGCAGGCGCTGCAAGCCGCCGTCGAGCAGGCCATTGCGCAGGCCGACGCGGTGCTCACCAGCGGCGGCGTCAGTGCCGGCGACGCCGACTACACGCGCGACGTGCTGGCGTCGGGTCGGCGAGGTGGCGTTCTGGAAGGTCGCGATGCGTCCTGGCCGGCCGTTCGCCTTCGGTCCGCTGTATGCCGGCGATCCGCAGCGACCGACGAAGACCGCGTGGCTGTTCGCGCTGCCGGGCAACCCGGTGGCGGCGCTGGTCACCTTCTACGTGTTCGCCCGCGAGGCGCTGCTCACGCTGGCTGGCGCCACGCCGCAGCCGCTGCCGGCTGCTGCAGGCACGCAGCACGGTGGCGATCCGCAAGCGGCCGGGCCGCACCGAGTTCCAGCGCGGCCCGCGTGAGCGCCGGGCCCGATGGTCAGTGGCAGGTGCAGACCACCGGATCGCAAGGCGCCGGCATCCTGCGCAGCATGAGCGAAGCCAACGCGCTGCTGGTGCTGCGCCACGAACAAAGGCTCGGTCGCTGCCGGCGAACCGGTCGACGTGTGGCTGTTCGACGGGCTGGTCTCAGTGAAGGGCCACCCGCCCGTGCCGACGCAGGCGTCAGTCACTCAAAATCGGTAGCGCAGCGCGACGCGGAACACGCTCACCGAATAGTTCGGCGACTGCGCGCCGAGCGCGAGCAGGTTGGAGACGGTCGCCGGGCCGATGCCGTCGAGCCGCCAATCGTTCGTGTCGTAGTGCTCGTACTGGTAGCTGCCGGCGATCGAGAGGTTGTCCTTCAGGTTGTAGGTCCCGTACAGCTTGAAGGCCTCGAGCTTGGTCTTGCGTGTTCGGAAACGGCGCAGCCGCGAGGATGTTGTCGACTGCGACGCTCGCTCTCGACGCGCGAGACCGTGAAGTCCGCGCCGATCTCGAGCTTGTTCGGAATCGCCGCGTGCTTGACGCCGATGCCCGAACACGTCGAACGGTGTCCTTCATGCGCCCGGTCCAGTCGGGCGCGGCGAACGCCTCGCTGCCGTTCTGCTGCGAACGGATCTGACTGGGTCTGGAAGTAGGCGCGGCCATTGGGTCCGTTCGTTGAAGGCCGTCGCGAGCTCGACGGCGACATTGGCGCTGCGCGCCGAGGTGAGGCCGACCGAGGAATGGCTGTAGTCGTCGTCGGCATAGTCGGCCGAGACGCCGAGCGAGATACTTCTCGTTGATCGCGTAGTCGAGCCGCCCCTCGACGCATGTTGCGGTTGGCGGTCCGCCAGGTAGAACTTGCGCAGCAGCGGATTTTCCGGGTAGCCGAACCAGATCGAGGTTCCGTAGACGGAGTTGTCGCGCCACGAATACGCGTACTTCAGCCACGTCGACAGCTTCTCGGTCGGCTGCGCCGCGACCTTGCCCCAGAGCGTCGTACTCGCGGGTCGTCACGACTTCCTGTGTAGGTGCGCTCGCGCGATGTCGTACTCGCCGCCGCCGGTGATCCGCATGTTGCCCGGCAGGCCTCCGCCGTAATCGCCGATCAGCTTGACCCGGTCGAGCGTGTAGCTGAAGTGGCGTGTTGCTGCGCAGCGCCGCGCCGACGAACATGTCGGTCGTGACGATCGGATAGCTGCGCACCGGCGTCTTGTTGTCGCGGGCGTCGCGGTCGTAGCTGCCCGTGATGCGCAAGCCCTGCATCGGCGTTGGCGGTCATCTTGACGTTCGCGGTGAACGTGTCGATCCATCCCGTCCAGCGGATTGCGCGGGCAGTGGGCGGCACGGTCGGCGCGAGGAGTGGTGTTCACGGTCGGCGCGAGGAAGCCGTCGTTCTGCGTCATCCGGCCGACGGCCAGCTCGCCGGTCACGCGGATCGTCGGCGTGATGTCGTAGCCCGCCGTTCCCCTGATCTGATGGAACTGGTTGTCCGGCGCCAGCGCCGAGCTGCCCGGTCGTCGCGCCCGGCACCACCGGGAAGAACGGGTTGGACCAGGTGAGCCCGGTGTCGCCGTTGCGGAAGGACGAGAACAGGTAGCTCACCGTCGCCTGCAGTCTGCTTGGTCGCATAGGCCACCGTGAGCTCGGCCCGGTCGGTCTTCTCGTTCACCGGCGCGAGCGAACTGCGACGCGGTGGAGAAGAACGATCCCGACGTGGGCCGTGTGCCGTCGCGCTCGTCGTGGCGCAGGCTCAGGTTGGCGCTCCAGCCCTCGCTCGCCGATGCAGCGTGCCGCCGAGATCGAGGCGTTTGTAATTGAAGCCGGTGTCGATCGGCTGCAGCGTGCTGCCGAGCGGCATGCTGGCCGTGTCGGCGGCCGGAAAGCCCGGCTGGAAGCGTCAGCACGCTGCCGCCGCTGCCGAGGAACGGCGTCCTCGCGCCTTCGGTCAGGTGGCGCGGTATCTCGGCATAGCCGAGGTTCAGGGAATAGATGCCTTCGCGGCCGGCCTGGCCGAAGCCAGGCGGCGACTGTCGAGGCCCAGGTCGGTGGCCCACAGGTCGGCGTAGTAGCCGTCGTCGCCGCGGTGGCTGACGGTGCCGTCGAGGACCAGCGAACGCGCCCTTGCTGGTCGAGTCCGGTGTAGTCACCGAACTTCTGCGACGAGTCGGTGACGTAGCCGACGCCGCCATCGACGCTGCCCGTGGTCCCCTTCGGGTACGGGCACGACGTGCACTTCCATTGCGAGGTGTCGACCTGCGCCGAAGCGCCCGCTGGCTGCGCCCAGCACGCCGAGCGCGGCGAGCAGGTGAAGGGAGCTGAAGATCTTCATCTCGCATCCGTTCCGGTCATGTCGCGCGGCAGACGCCTCGGCGCGACCGTCAACGCATCAGCTTGGCTCCTGCCGGGTGATTGCTGCCGTGCACCCGCGAGTGGCAGTTGAGTGCAGCCGCCCGCGACAAGATAGATCGACCCGCCGGCGGTGCCGCCCGGCAGCGACTGGCTCGTCCGCGCGACCGAGGGATGGTCGGCGGGCGCATGGCATTGCTGGCACAGCAGCGGCGGTGTCTTGATCGAGCAGGGCGCTGCGCAGCGACCCGTGCGCCGTGTGGCAGAGCGCGCAGTCCTCGGTCACCGGCGCATGCTCCCAGAGCATGCGGCCCGCGCTTGTCGGCGTGGCAGCTGAAGCAGGTCTGGTTGAGCGTCGGCTTGTTCAGCATCGCCGACCGTCGTTGAGCCGTGCGGGCTGTGGCAGTCGCTGCAGCCCATCTGTCCGAAGCGCACCGGATGGGCCGATGGCTTCTGGAACTCGCCCCGCTTCTGCCAGATGGCAGGTGAGGCACACGTCGGGCTCGCTGCTCTTCACGAGCACGGGGTCACGGTCCTGGTGCACCCGGTGGCAATCGGCGCAGGCGACGCCGCTGCGCTCGTGCGTGCTGGCGTGCCAGCCGATCCTCGCACCGGCCTGGTGGCAGCCGAGGCAGGTCTGGTTGCGTTCCTGCACCGTCTGCGACGAGCTCGGCCTTGAGGCTGTTGATCGACTCGGGGTTCTTGCTGCGCGCGTGCCGGGCACCGGGGCCGTGGCAGGCCTCGCACTGCAAGCCGCCAGGGCCGAACGGGCGCGCGCTTGTCGTTGCGATGCGCATGCTTGCCCTTGAAGATCGCCGCGCCCGAGTAGCCCGGCGTGACGTCGTCGTGGCACTCGAGGCAGGTGTCGGCACCCTTCTCGCTGTACTGCTCGCCGCGGCGGCAGCGGCGCCTTGGGCTGGCCGGTGCGCTCGCCGCCGCCTCAGCCGCAGCCGGTGCGCTGGCCGCCGGCCGGCGGCGCTGGCTGCCGCCGGGCTGGCCGCGGCGCGCGGGCCGCCGTGCGCCGGCTGGGCCGACGCGCCCGCGCACGCCACCAGGCCCGCAAGCGCGAGCAGCACCGGAGTCGGCGCGCGCGAATGTCGCCATCTAGTGCCTGCCCTTCGACCACCGTCGTCGGCATCGCGACGACGAGGTGCTTGAGCGACAGGTACGGGCCGACCGGCAGCACGTTCTTCGCGACCAGATCGGTCTTCGTGAGGTACGGCCGGTTCGCGATGATCCGGCCTGCTTCCGCGGCGCCGATGCCGGGCAGCGTCATCAGCTCCTTGCGGCTGGCGCTGTTGAGATCGACGTAGTACTGGGCCGGCGCCGAGCTGGCGCGCGCGGCGGCTGGTGCCGGCCCGCCCGACGGGGTCGGCGCGGCGATGGCAGGCGCTGCGATCACCGCCGCTCGCCATCATCCCCATCCAGCTCAGCCGCATCCCTGTCCTCCTGCTGCCGACCGGCCCGGCCGCGTGCGGGCGGGAGGCCGATGTCTTCTTTGCCCCGTGCTCCGCCCTTTCGATTCGCTCGTGCTCAGCGGTTCTTCGAGTGCATGACCGCGATGTCCGCCGTCCGGCCGGTGCCGTGGCAGACCAGGCAGGTCTCGCTGGTGCCGAGCGCTGCGCTGCGCGGCTGGTAGAACGAGCCGGTGTTGCTCTTCATGTGCGAGATGGCATCGGACGAGTCGTGGCAGGCGGAGCAGACCGCGACGGTGGGCGACAGCACGAGTGTCGTCGGCGCCGCCTCGGTGGTGACCCCGGTGCTCGCGCTGAAGGAGAACCCGCTGCCGTAGTTCGTGCCCAGCGCGACGTACGGCGAAGTGGTGAAGTCGGCGCTGTAGGTGCCCTGACCGACCGTACGGAGGGGCGGTTGCTGAGTGCCGCGCGTCGGCGTGGCGCTGAAGTCGAACGTGCCAGGCAGGTGGCAGGTCTGGCAGTCGTTCAGGATGCCCGGGTAACGTGACGTCCGAAGAAGCCCGAAATCGGTTCGCCATGCTGCCACCGGCGTTCGGCTTTTGCGACGCGTGCCAGACGTAGTCCGGTCTGCCGCTTGGCCGAGGCGTGGATGGCGTGCACGAAGGCCGTCGAATCCACCGCCCAGCCGCTGCTGGTCTTGTTCGGGTTGTGGCACCACGAGCAGGTCGTGGCGTCGTTGCGCTGCCCGGCATGGAACGCGTCCTTGGTGAAGGTGCCGAGCTCCTGGTGGCAGGCGTTGCAGCGCTTGTCCTCGACGATCGCGCGCCGGCCGGTGTAGCCGGTGGCGACCATCTGGACGTTGGGCGCGATCACGATCAGGCCGCCCTTCTTGTTCGTCTGCCCTGCCACCGGGTCGCTCACCGGGAAGTCGGCCAGGTTGGTCTGGGTCAGCGGCTGGCGTGCTCGCATTGCCGTACGAGTAGCCCATCCCGCCGGTCAGCATGACGGCGTTGTCGGGGATCGTGACGCCGGTGAGCGTCACGGTGTAGAAGCCGCTGCCGTCCGGACCGGTGAGGGTGCCCGCACCCGGTGCCGGTCGCGGTGCCGTCCCAGATCTTGCGCAGGTAGCCGGAGACCGTGCCGTTGAAATCGGCGGGCGCGGCGATGCCGTCCTGCGGAACCGCGAACACGAAGTACGCGCTCGGCGAGCCCATGAAGTTGTCCCACATCTCCTTCTGTCCGGTCGCCGGGTTGACGGCGGCGCTGGCGAAGACGTTGATCGGAACGGCGCGTGCCGTTCTGCAGCCAGCGGAACACCATCACCGGCTGCTTGCTCGCGTTGCGCGAGACGCTCTGCACCTCGTAGGTCGGCGCGATCGCGCCCGGCGGCAGCCGGCCGACCGAACCGCCCGAGGCGATCCATGCGGAGTTCGTGTTGGAGTTGCCGCCGGCGACCGCCAGGGCGTTGTCCGGGTTCGGCGGCGTCACCGGGAAGTGGGCCAGGTCGATGTCGGCTGCGGGAAGGTGCCGTTCGACTTGTGGCAGAGCGCGCACTGACGAGTCGTCGGGCAGCGGGCCCGCGGGGTGCGCGAGGCCGGATGCCGTTGATGTTCGACTGCGTCAGGCCGGCGGCCTTGTCCTTCAGCGTGAGGCCGGTGGCGGTCGCGAAGTTGATGCCGTCGTGGCAGGCGCCGCAGGCGAGCGCGGTCGGCTTGCTCTTCCAGTTGTCGCCGTCCTTGGTCTTGGTCGTGCGCGAGACCGTGCTCGAGCCGTCATGGCACGACGTGCAGTTGCGGATGTCCTGCGGATACGTGGTCTTGGCCGGCAGCACGTCGGCGTAGTCGTAGTTCTCGTGGGCCAGGAACGGCCCCATGTGGATCTTGTGGATGTAGTTCGGCAAGTTGCCGATCGTGCGGCCGTCGACGAGCCGCGTCTCGGACGGTGAACGTCTTGATCGCGCCGTTCGAGGTGAACGTGGCCTCCGTCTGGCCGTAGCGGCGCTGGTCGGTGTGGCAGACCACGCAGTACTGGGTCTCGTTGCGGCTGCCGCCATGGAAGCCCGCGGCGTCTTCCGCGTCGCTCAAGCCCGGGATGCCGCCGAGCTGGCGGTGGCAGGCCTCGCAGTTGTCGATGGCGACGACCTCGCGCGAGAAGTCGCTCGCGCGTGACCTGGCGCACCGGTGGCCGGAATGAAGTCGTAGATGGCGTTGGCCGGGTGCTTCATCGGCACCGACGCGACGCTCGACGTGGCGCCGGTCGGCGTGTTGCTGCCGGTCGCCGGCGCGCTGCCCGAGAGCGCGATGGTCACGCGGTGGGTCAGGCTGGGGCTGATAGGTCACGTCGCCGAGGTCGGCGATGTTGTTCCGGCGGGCTCACGGTCATGCCGTCGAGCTGTGACTTGATGGTCGTGATGTCGCGGTAGAAGGTGTAGGTGTAGCTGCCGTCGCCGTTGTCGACCAGCGTGCCGGTGTTGTCGGTGCTCGGGCGGCTCGGCGCCGCCGATGCCGTGGCCGAACTCGGCACCGAGGTGACGATGTAGCTCACCCACTTGCTCGGCGCGCCGGACGCGCCCGGCACGAGCTTGGCGAGGGCGAAGGACAGGTTCGGGTAGCTCGCGACCACGGCGGTCGCGCTCTTGCTGGTGTTGCCGAGCCCGACGACCGCCTCGTCCGAAGCTGTCGAACACGGTGAAGCTGACGACCGGCGGGCTGGCGATCGTCACGCTGGTGATGGTGACGGTCGGCTGCAGGTCGGCCCAGACCGCTGCGTTGGTCGCGATCGCGTCGGGATTGGTCGAGCGCGTTGCTGCCGACGCTCGTCGTGCCGCCTCCTCCGGAGTGCCGGGATTGCCAGGGGCACCAGGGGCGCCGGGAGGACCTGCGGGCCCGGGCGGGTCCGGCGGGGCCCGCCGGGCCGCCATCCGCTGCCCCGCAACCGGCCAGAGATGCAGCGATCGCTGTTGCCGACGGCAACCGCAAGCCAGTACGGACTCCGTCGCTTGCCCATTGCCGTTCTCCTGCCTAGATACTACACAGGAAACTCAGAAACACGAGCGCCATCGTCGTTGGTCGCCCCCTCGCGAGACGAACTGGTCGCTATGTGTTCGTGTTCCTATCCTTGCCGAGCCGGCACGATCAGGACACGGGCAAAACCCTAATGGCCTTGATCTGCGTCAATCCGTCAAGGGCGGGATGACGTCGCTGCGCTGGAACCCTTCGTCGCGCGCATGGGTGGAGGCGTCAGCGGCCTTCGCCGGCGGCTTCGGCTCCACGGGCTCCTTGTGCGCGATCCCTGTGTGGCAGTCGATGCACGTGGCCTTGCCGGAGGCGAACTTCTTGTGCTGCTTCACCGCGTCTTCAGATTGCTTCTTGTTGTCCATCGCCTGCGGGTCGTGGCAGTGGCGGCAGTTCGCGGAGTTGTCCGCGCGCATCTCCTCCCACACCACGTTGGCGAGGCGCCAGCGCTCGCGGTCGAACTTCTCCTGCGTGGAGATCGTGCCGCGCAACTCGCGCGTAGGCGTCGGCGATGCCCTTTTCGGCCTTGACGATCAGCTTGGCCGGGTAGCTGTGCGGGACGTGGCAGTCCACGCACATCGCACGCACGCCGACCCGGTTGTTGTAGTGCCCGGATAGCTGATGCTCGGGATAGACGAACTTCTCGTGCGAGTGGCAGGTGGTGCCGCAGAACTGGTCGGTGCCCGTCACAGCCACGGCGACCTGCGTGCCGATGACCAACGATGGCGCCGATCACGAGCCCGACCGCCACCAGCGCGAACACCGACCACCGCGCCGATGGCGAGAAGAGCCAGCGGATCGCCCTGCGGATCGCCCCGGGGGCTTCGCGTCCGCCATGCGGGCTCTCGGCTACTTGGACGAGAGAACGATCGCGGCGATTGCCTTCAGGTCGGCGTCGCTCGCGGCGACCTTCTTGTGGTCTTCCGCACCGCCGGTCTTGAGGAAGTTGACGATCTTGGCCTCGGCGCCCGCGTCGCCCTTGTACTTCTCTGCGACCGACGCCCAGGACGGCGCCTTCTTGGTCGTCGTCGCAGTGTGGCAGCTGCCGCACTTGTCTTTGGTGATGATGTCCTCGGCCGGCCCGGCGAACGCGAGGCCGCTCAAGGTGAGTGTGGCGCCGCAGGCGGCGATCGTCAGGATCAACTTCATGCTTGGCTCCTCTTAGAGAGATTGCTACGGGTTTCTTGGTATGGTGAAGGGCGCGTGGCCGGCGCTGAGAAGAGGTCGCTTCGGATCCCGCAGTGTGTCGGGAGATTCTGTCATGCGGGGCCGATTCGTGTCGAGTCATCCATTGCAAAGGAAGGTGGCGTGGAGATCAGTCGTTCGGTGCTGGTTCCCTACTCGGTCGAGGCCGATGTTCGACCTGATCGAACAGGCGGAGTGGTATCCGTCCTTTCTTCCCTGGTGTACTGCAGCAGAGATCCTCGAACGCAGCGAGGACTGGGTCGCCGCCCGTCTCGAAATCTCCTATGCGAAATTGCGGTTCGAGATGCGCACCCGCAACCCCAAGCGCCGGCCTGAATGGCTGCAGCTGCGGCTGGTGGAGGGCCCGTTCAGGCAGTTTCACGGTGACTGGCGCCTGGTTCCGCTGGCCGACCAGGGGTGCAAGGTCACCTTCCACCTCTCTTATCAGACTTCCGAGGGCCTGCTTCGACCGGGTCGCCAAGGCGCGCAATGGATCGGATCTTCGATGCCGTCGTGGACGCCTTCGTCAAGCGCGCCGAGGCGACCTTGACGCCGCTCGGCGCTATCCCGTCGACGCGGACCAGCCTAACGAGCCATAAGGAGGGACACGCATGGGTCCTGCGGCCATCACGTTGCTGATGCTGGTGGCGTTCGCCGGCTTTGGCTGGCTGGCCTGGCGCAAGCTGGCCATCGTGCGCGCCCTGCAGCCCGAAGCGCGCCTCGACCAGCCGTGGCAGCGCCTGCGCAGCGTGTCTCGTCAACGGCCTGCTGCAGAACCGCATGGTGCGCCGCGAGTGGCGGCCGGGATCATGCATGCGGTGATCTTTCTCGGCTTCATGTCGCTGCTGCTGCGCAAGCTCCAGCTGATCGCGATCGGCTATCACGAATCGGCGTCGTTCCCGAACGCCTTCGGCGGCCCTTCGCGGCGTTCAAGGATGCGATCGAGCTGGCCGTCGTCGCCGCGGTGCTGTACGCGTTCTACCGGCGCTTCGTCGCTGCGGCCGCCGCGCCTCGGGCGCAACCGCGAAGCGGTGCTCGTGCTGTCGCTGATTCTCGCGATCATGGTGACCGACTTCGCGTTCGACGCCTTCCGTTTCGCGCTGCTCGCCGAGCGCTTCCCGGCGATCGCACACGAGCGCGACTTCGCGTTCGTCGGCAGCGCGCTTGCCGCCGCGGTCTCCGCGATGAGCCCGGCGGCGCTGCAGGTCGGCTACGTGCTCGCCTACTGGACGCAGATGGTCGTCGTGTTCTCCTTCCTCGTGCTGCTGCCGGCCGGCGAGCACTTCCACATCGTCACGGCGTTGCCGGCCTTGTACTTTCGGCGCGGTCGACCGGGCACACCGGGTGCCGGCGGTCGACGTCGAGAAGCTGATGGAGGCGACCGACGAGGCCGACATGCAGGCCGGCGTGCGCACGCGCGCGACCTCACCTGGAAGGACGGGCTCGATGCCTTCACCTGCACCGAATGCGGCCGCTGCAAGGACGCCTGCCCGACCCACCTCACCGGCAAGCCGCTGTCGCTGAAGGGCGTCAACGACCGCCTCAAGCACCATCTGCTCGAGCAGCGCGAGCGCTGATCGTCGCGCGACCCGGGCGGCCAGCTGCCCGCGCTCGTCGGCGGCGTGATCGGCACCGAGACGCTCTGGGCCTGCACCACCTGCGGCTACTGCGAAGCGGCCTGCCCGATCGAGCTCGAGCATCTCGACAAGTTCTTCCGCATGCGCCAGCACCAGGTGATGATCGAAGGGCGAGTTCCCGCACGAGCTGAAGAAGCGTCTTCGAAGCCTACGAGTCGCAAGAGCAACCCGTGGGGCCTGCAGGCCGACGCAGCGCGGCGACTGGGCGCACGGCCTCGGCGTGCCGGTCGTGCGCACGGCCGCCGACCTGGCAGGGCCTCGACTGTCTCTTCTACGTCGGCTCGGCGATGTCGTTCGATCCGCGCGGCCAGACGCATCGCCCGCGCCTTCGTGCAGCATCCTGCAGCCGGGCCGGCGTGCGCTTCGGCATCCTCGGCCCGCGCGAAGGCTCGACCGGCGAGAGCGTCCGGCGGGTCGGCAACGAGGTGCTGTTCCAGCAGCTGGCGACGCGCGCTCGTCGCCACGCTCAGCCGAGGTCGGCGCCAGGCGCATCGTCACCTGCGATCCGCACGCCCTGAACTCGCTGCGCAACGAGTACCCCGAGCTCGGCGGCCACTACGAGGTGATGCACCACACCGCAGCTGATCGCCGAGTTGCTCGCCGACGGCCGCATCGAGATCGACGCCTCGGCCGAGCGCATCGATCTACCACGACCCCTGCTACCTGGGGCGACACAACGGCGAATTCGATGCGCCGCGCGCCATCCTCGCGCGCCTCGGCGCGGCGCCGCCGCTCGAGTTCGCGCTGTCGCGCGAGAAGGCGATGTGCTGCGGCGCGGGCGGCGGCCGCATGTGGATCGACGAGACCATCGGCAAGCGCATCAACATCGCTGCGGGTCGAGCAGGCGCTCGAGACGTCGCCGCAGACGATCGCGACCGCCTGCCCCTATTGCGCGGTGATGATGGCGGACGGCCTGGCGGCGCTACCTGCCGCAGGCACGACGCGGTCGCGCGACATCGCCGAACTGGTCGCGGCCGCACTCGTCGCCGAAGGGCCGGGCGGGCAAGACTCGTCCGCGGCGACGGCACGCCCCTGGGCCTGAAAAGAACGCAGGATCTTAGTTGCTCTCAAGCGTTCGGGTGCAGGGCCCAGGTCTCGTTGGCGTGGCGCAGCAGCGCCGGCTCGCCGCGGCAGCGCAGCGACGAAATCGCGAACCTCCGTCGTGCGCCACGCGGCGCGATAGGCCTGCCACGCGTCGTCGCAGCGAATCGCGGCGCAGGTCGGCCGGCGCGAACGGCAGCGCGTTGAGCAGCTTGACCTTGCCGTTGGGCACGACGAGCAGCATCGCCTGCGGACTGCTCGAGCCGCGTCTCGCATCTCGGTCGACGATGTCCCAGGGATAGATCGACAGCGCCGGACCTGCGGCGCTCGTCGGCGCGCGCGCTCGTGCAGCGCCGCGACGGCGCGCTGCCACTCGTCGTCGGTGCAGGCCAGCGCGTCCCAGTCGCCGCGGCGGCGCGACCGATGCGCATCAGCGGGCCGGTGACGAACGCGCTGCAGCCGAGCGTCGCCGCGAGATCGTAGGCGGCGACGATCTCGTGAAGGTTGAAGCGCGTCGGAACGAAGACGAACTGCGGGCGGATCGCTCGCGCGCGACCAGGCGCTCGATCGCGCCCGATCGCCGCCGCGAAGCTCGATCCGGGACGCACGCGCTCGTGCGTGGCCGCGGTCGCGCCGTCGACCGAGATCTGCACGCAGTCGACGGCGAGCTCGCGCGAGCCGGTCGGCCGCGCCGTCGTCGATGCGGCTGCCGTCGGTCTCGAGCTTGAGCGCGACGCCGCGCGCCGCGAGCCGTTCGAAGATGTCCCAGCAATGGGCGACGCCGAGCGGCTCGCCGCCGCCGAAGGCGACGTAGGGGATGCCGAAGTCCGCGATGCGCGCGCGCGAGGTCGAGCGCCTCGTCGCGGCGCAGCTCATCGCGCCAGGCCTTGTCGGGGCCGGATTCCTCGCAGCAGGCGAGGCAGCGTGCGCCGCAGCGGTTGGTCAGCTGCCAGGCAAGAAAAGGGGCGCGCCGGTAGTCATCGACCGAGCGCCCCCGCATCGCATTCGCTTGCGGAATCGTTCAGGTGAAGCGGATGTACGGCTGGGCCATCGACCTGCTCGGAGACGTCCTCGAGCTTGGGCGTTTCCCATACCGGCTTGTCCAGCGGCGCCTTGGCGACGGCTGGGTTGGGGCATGCCCTTCGCGGGCTCGATCGTCATGCTTCAGCTTCGCTCATCGGATCCTCCGTGGTGATCTCAATCCGGCGGGCCGCAGGTGCCATGCCAGCCATTCGCGTCTGCGAGCATCGCCGCGTCCTCGATGACCGTGCGCGCTGCCGCAGCGACTTTATCACTGCCGCCAAGCGTCGCGGTAGGCACTCCAGGCGTCCGTCGAGACGATCGCGGCGCAGATCCGCGCAGATGTGCGGCAGCGCCGCTGCCACCTTGACCCAGCCGTTGGGCAGCACGAGCAGGGTCGCCGGCGGGTCTCGAGGCTCGCCGCGCAAGCCGTCGCGGATCTCGAACGGCTCGTAGCAGAGTTCCATTTCGCCTGCGAGCCGGCGCGAGGCGCTTCGAGCAGCGCGACGGAACCCGGCGTAGTCCGCTTCGGTCGGCTCGAGCCGATCCCACAGCCGCGCGGCGGTGCCGATGCGCATCAGGCGGCCGGTGTTGAAGCGGAAGGCGCCGAGCGAGCGCGCCCGCTCGATGACCGGCTCGGCCTCGTGCAGGTTGATGCGCGTCGGCGCGAACGTGACCTCGAGCGGCAGCCCGGCCGCACGCACGGCGCGGCAGGCGGCGTGCGCCTGCGCGAGCGAGCCGCCGACGCGCTGGCGCGCGTAGGTCGCCTGGGTGTCGCCGTCGAGGCTGATCTGCACCGAGCGGATCGGCAGGCGCGCGAGCCGCTCGCGCCACCGCGTCGTCGAAGCGCTGGCCGTTGGTCTCGATCTTGAGGCTGACGCCCGGCGCGCGCCGAGCGCCTCGGCGAGCGCGAAGAAATGTGGCACGACCAGCGGCTCGCCGCCGCACAGCATGACGTAGGGCACGCTCGTTGCGGATGATCTCGTCGGCGACGCGCATCGCCTCGTCGCGCGTCGAGCTCGTCGGGCAGGCGCTTGCCCGGCGCCGATTCGGTGCAGCAGTGCAGGCAGCAGAGGTCGCAATCGCGCGTGATCTGCCAGCGAGACCAGCAGCGGCGCGCCCAGAGCGTCGATGCGGTTCATGCGCGCAGCGGCCAGCTCGGCTGCGCCGAGGATGCCCGCGGTGAGCAGCAGCACCGGCGACGAGGTAGCAAGCGACGATGTTGCGCACCGCCGGCACGAAGCGCGCGCGGCGACTCGTAGGTCGAACGCGCGATGCGGCCGCTGCTCGACCAGCAGCGGCAGCGCCAGCAAGCGCGGCGAGGCACGGCCACGGGAAGATGCCGGCAGGCGACGCCGACCGGCACGACGAGCGAGGCCCGCCGCCGGCGAGCGCGAGGTACAGCCAGACGGCGCGCCGGCGCCCGAGCCGCACGCACGAGGTTGCGCTTCGCCGACGAGGCGGTCCTGGTGGAAATCGGGGATCGCGTTGACGACGGCGAGCGCCATGATCAGGCAGCCGGGCACCAGCGACGCGACCAGAACGCCTGCCACGACAGCCGCTGCGCGTGCAGGTAGAGGCTGCCCAGCACCATCCACGGTCCGTACGACAGCGCGATGACCAGCTCGCCGAGGCCGCGGTAGGCCCAGCGGATCGGCGGGGCCACGTAGAAGATCGCCGCCGCGCCGCCGAGGAGCGCGAAAGCGAGGATCGGCCAGCCGCCGCTGGATCGTCAGGTGAATCGCCGACCGCGAGCGCGCCCGTGAACGCGCGCGATGCCGAGCCAGAGCACGGCGTCGGTCATCGGCGGCAGGTCGGCGGGGTTGAAGACGCGGTCGGTGCCCATGCGCGAATCGAAGTACTC
>ERZ1370068.11314-contig-9939_pt1 | contig 39205 bp, 55 predicted proteins | sample MGYA00561227_ERZ1370068 | MGnify/ENA primary metagenome ERZ1370068 (study PRJEB38410, sample SAMEA6850437) | metagenome | study: Metagenomic assessment of the ecological functions of the soil: analysis of the soil microbiota associated with the...
GTTGTACTTCGTTCAGTTACGTATTGCTTACGGTGGGCGAAGCGACCCGACATCGATGCGGTCAAGGAGGCGGAGGCGCTCTACCTCCGGGCCGCCGAGGTCGATGACAAGGACGTGCTCGGTCTGATCGGCGCCACCCGTTCGAAAGCCTGGTTGACCGATCATCTCCGCGACGCTCGATCCCGCATCGACGCTGCGGTGTCCGCGGTTCAGTCGGCGCAGTGGTGCGGGCGGCGGAGCCGGCGCTCCCGCCTGCGACTACTGGCTCGGCGTGGCGGTTGGCCTCCAGGCGCGAGAAGTTCGCGTGACGGCCGATAACGGCCTCAAGACGATGGTCCCCGCGCTCCGGCGAGCGATCGAGAAGGATCCCGAGTACGACGACGCGGGGCCCGACCGAGTGATGGCGCTCGTCCTCGTGCGCGCCCCCGGCTGGCCCGTGGGACCCGGCGACCCCGAGGCGGCACTCGAGCACGCGAAGAAGGCCGTCAGCCTGCGTCCTGAGTATCCTCGAACGTCCTCGCCCTCGCCGAGGCGATGGCGGCCAACAAGGATCGGGAGCAAGCGCGCGCGACGTACATCAAAGGGAAAGGCGCTCGCGGCGGACGCCGCAAAGCCGGGGACCCCGACGCGCCGTTCTGGATCGTCCAGGCCGACGAGGCGCTCTCCGGCCTGAAGCCCTAACGCGGCGCCCCGAGCTCGATCGAGATGCCGGCGCACTCGCTCCCGGCAGCCAACGTGGGCGGCTCGGTGAGCCCGCCCATACCGCGGGCGCGCAGGGCGTAGAAGACCTCCTCGAATCGCGGTCGTGGAACGGCGAGCACGTAGGGGCCGCCCTCGGCGACTCCACGCCAAACGCCGATGCCGCCGACGTCGCGGGCCATGCGGTTGAGATCCCTGACCGCGGTCGTGACGTCCTGCACGTCCACACCTGGCGCGGAGGCCCGAATCGGTCCAGCGCTCGGTGCAGACCGACGAGATCTCGGATTTCGCGGCCGCGGGTCCTCGCCGTGCATCGGCGGCCGAGAGCTGCGCGCCACCTTTTCCTTGGCTCCCGTCGCGACATCGCCTTCGGCACCGCCCTACGACGCCACCGACGACGCCACCGATCACCCCGCCGGCGACGCCTGCGGGGGCGGCGGCGAGGGAAGGCGGAGAGCCAGGCGCTCTCGGCGTCGCCCGGGGTGGGCTCTGAGGCCACCTCCGGCGCCACCGGGAGATCCTTCTTGAGGGCGTCGGCCCGCGTGTCCTGCTCTCGTTCTCCAGCGGCGCGGACGCCTCCCTGTGCTCCTCGAGCACGCGAGGTGGCGGAGGCGCTCGGCGCGAACGTGGGCTTCACACTCGTCGAGCGCCCGCTGTTTGGACTCCGGCGCGGGCGTGGGCGTCGCCGGCACGCCGATGCGGCCCTCGCGCCACAGCACCGCGACGAGAAGGCCGGACCGCTCCGAGCGTCGCCGCGATCGTCGCCGGGACGGCGAATCGCCATCGCGTGGCACGAACGATCGTCCCCGCATCGAGGCGGCGCCCGATGCGCGCTTCGAGATCGACGGGCACCGGCGGCACGCTCTCCTCGGCGAGGGCGCGGGCGAGTCGGCGCAGCGTCTCCAGCTCGGCGCGACAGTCCTCGCAGCCGGCGAGATGGCGGTCGACCGAGCGCTCCGCTCTTCGAGGCCGAGCTCGTCGTCCAAGTATCTCCGAGAGGAGATCTCGCGGATGGCCGTTCGACGGGTCGCTCATGCCGCCCCTCCCCTCGGACGCCAATCCTTGAGCGACGCGCGAGCCCGCGCGAGCCGTGAGCGCACGCGTCCCCAGCGTCGACGCGCAGGCATCTCCGCGATGCGCTCGTAAGAGCTTCCGTGGGTTTCGCGCAGTGCTAAAACCGCGCGCCACGCGGCGGGAGCTTCTCAGGCAGTCGGCGAGACGCTCGTCATCATCTCTTTCGCCTCGAGCGCGGCGAGCGGCGTTCCGATCGCGACCGGGCCGCCCGCGGCTTCACGGTCGATGGGATCCGACAACCGGCGGCGCTTCTCCTCCGACTTTCGAGGTGGTTCAGGCACGCGTCACGGCGATGCGGTGGAGCCAGGTCGAAAGCTTCGACTCGCCGCGGAAACCCGGAAAGCGAACGATACGCGGTGACGAAAACCTCCTGAACCACGTCCTCGGCGTCCTGGCGGTGCCGCAGGACGCGCCAGACCGTCGCCCAGACCTGCGGGAGGTGCAGCGCGACCAGCCTGTCGAACGCCCGCCGGTCGCCATCGCGCGCCTTCCGGACGAGTTCCTCCTCGTCATCCTCAGCCATCGCGCGAAGAATGCCACGAACCGCGACAAAGACCATGTCTTCCCTCCCGGCGATGAGACCGCCGTCCCCTGCTAGAGTTCCGGGCGATGGCGACGTCGCTGACGGTCGATCTGCAGCGCAAAGCGGGATTTCGCGGCGAAATCCTCGAAGAACAACCGCTCGGCCTCGATGACGACTTGGCGCATCGGCGGGCCGGCCGAGCTGCTCGCCACGCCCCGCGATGCCGACGATGTGATTCGCGCCGTCTCTTGGGCCCACCGGATCGGACTGGCCTGGCGCGTGCTCGGCAACGGCTCGAACCTGCTGGTGCGCGACCAAGGTGTGCGCGGGTCTGGTGTTGCACGTCCGCAGGACCCTCGACGAGATCGAAATCGCCGGATCGAAGGTCGTGGCCGGCGCCGGTGCGTCGTTTCCCGGGCTCGCGCGCGCTGCCGCCGAGCGCGGCCTCGCCGGGATCGAGTTCGGCGCCGGAATCCCCGGATGCGTCGGCGGCGCTATCGTCATGAATGCCGGTTGGCACGAGTTCGAGATCGGCAACGTCGCGACGTCCGTGACCTACCTCGAAAGCGGACGGTGCCGTGACGACCTATCCCCACGACGCCTGCCGTTTCGGCTATCGCAGAAGCGCATTCCGCGGCCGGGAAGGCGTCGTCCTTCGTGCGGAGCTCGCCTTGGCTTTGGACGACGGTCCGCCGTGAAAGACCGGCTGCTGCGCTTCGCCGACAGCCGCAAGGCGAACCAGCCGACCGAGCTCCCTCGTGCGGCTCGGTCTTCCTGAAGCCCGAAGGCGATTTCGCGGGGCGGCTCATCGAGGCCTCCGGGCTCAAGGGACGGCGTGTGGGCGGTCTTGCGGTCTCCGAGAAACACGCGAACTTCTTCGTCAACGTCGGCGGCGGCACGGCGAACGACGCGCTCGTTGGTCGAAATGGTCGAGCGCGAGGTCCTCGAGACCTCCGGCGTGAAGCTGACGCGGGAGTTCGAGGTCTGGTAGCCTTGGCGCCCATGTCGTCCGAGCTCCAGGAAAAGCTGAACGCGCTGAGGATCGACCGCACAGCGACCCCCGCGTCCCCGTCGAGGGTCGGGCCTCGAGATCGGAATCGGCGTGCTCGCGATCGCGGTCGCCGCCGGCGCCGCGTGGTGGGGACTGCGCTCGCGTCGCGGTGCCCGTTCGCACGGTCGTGGTCGAAGAAGCGGCTCAGGCCGCAGGCAGCTCATCGACGGTCTTGAACGCCTCGGGGTACGTCACCGCGCGGCGTCAGGCGACGGTCTCGTCGAAGGTCACGGGCAAGGTCGTCGACGTCCTGGTCGAAGAAGGGATGAAGGTCGAGAAGGATCAGATCCTGGCCCGCCTCGATCGCGAGCCAGGCGCGCCAGGCGCTGGCGCTCTGGCCGAAGCGCAGCTCGAGGCGACGCGCCGGGCGATCGACGGAGACCGAGGCGCGCCGGCGGAGGCGTCGATCCGGAAGAGCGCGCATCGCCGATCTCGCTCGACGGCGGGTGTCGCCTCGAAGGCCGACTGGGACGCGATCGAGGCCGAGGTGGACGTCTTCGAGGCGCAGCTCGCGACGCAGCGCGAGCAGGTGCACGCCGGCGAGCGCGAGGTCGACATCGCAGCGGCAGTACCTGGACGACACGATCATCCGCGCGCCGTTCGCCGGCGTGGCGGTCTCGAAGAACGCGCAGCCCGGCGAGATCATCTCGCCCGATGTCGGCCGGGCGGCGGCTTCACGCGAACCGGGATCTCGACGATCGTCGACATGTCGTCGCTCGAGATCGAGGTGGACGTCAACGAGGCCTACATCCAGCGCGTCCAGCCGGGGCAGAAGGTCGAGGCGACGCTCGACGCGTACCGCGACTGGTCGATCCCCGCGCACGTGATCACGACGATCCCCGCCGCCGACCGCCAGAAGGCCACGGTTACGGTGCGGATCGGCTTCGACCAGCTCGATCCGCGGATCCTCCCGGACATGGGGATCAAGGTCGCCTTCCTGGCGACGCGGCGGCGCCGGCGCGACGCAAGCGCGCGTCGTCCGCGTTCGCCGCGCGACGGTGCGCGGGCACGCAAGGCGACGAGTTCGTGTTCGTGGTGGCCCGACGAGACAGCTCGAGCGCCGCGCGGTCAAGCTGGGTCCGGCGTGGCGACGACCCGGTCGAGGTCGCTCGCGGGCCTCTCCGCGGGCGAGCGCGTCGTGTCGAGGGACCGGCCGAGCTCGCCGCGGGCGTCGCGATCGCCGAGCGGCCACGACGAATCGATGAGGCGATGACACGATGGAAACGCTGGTTCAGGTCCGGGACGTGCACAAGACGTTCTTCCGCGGCGGCGAGAAGATCGACGTCCTCCAGGGGCTCGACGTCGACGTGGCGAAGGGAGAGTTCCTCGCGCTGATGGGGCCGTCGGGCTCGGGGAAGTCGACCCTGCTGAACTTGATCGGCGGGCTCGACCGGCCGACCTCGGGATCGATCGACCGTGGGCGGCGTGCGCATCTCCGAGCTTTCCGGCGGAAAGCTGACCGCGTGGCGGGCCCGTCACGTCGGCTTCGTCTTCCAGCTGTACAACCTGCTCCCGGCGCTGACGGCCGAGCGGAACGTCGAGCTGCCGCTGCTCCTGACCTCGCTGTCCGCGCGCGCGACGGCGGCAACAGGTGGCGACCGCGCTGTCGCTCGTCGGGCTGACCGATCGCGCCAAGCACTACCCGCGGCAGCTTCGGGCGGCCAGGAGCAGCGCGTCGGGATCGCGCGCGCGATCGTCACCGACCCGACGCTGCTTCTGTGCGACGAGCCGACGGGCGATCTCGACCGCAAGGCCGGGGACGAGGTCCTCGACCTGCTCCAGGCGCTCAATCGCGATCAGGGCAAGACGGTGATCATGGTCACGCACGATCCGCACGCCGCGGAGCGCGCCGGCCGCGTGCTGCACCTCGAGAAGGGCGTCCTGGTCGGAGGCGGCGGCATGAAGTTCTGGCCGCTCCTTTGGAGCAACCTGCGGCGCCGCAAGGCTGCGCACGATCTTCACGCTGCTGTCGATCCTCGTCGCCTTCGTGCTGTTTGCCTATCTCGCGGCGGTGCAGGGTCGCGTTTCAGCGCCGGCGTCGAGCGTCGCGGGCGCCGATCGCCTGCTCACCACGCACAAGACGTCGATCATCCAGCCGCTCCCGGCGAGCTACCAGGACCAGATCGCGCGCGTCCCCGGCGTCGTCGCCGTCACGCACGCGTCGTGGTTCGGCGGGATCTACCAGAACCCGAACAAGGGATTCCAGGGCGTCTTCCAGGGCCCCGTCGAGCCCGAGGCGTATCTCGGCGATGTACCCCGAGTTCAAGGTGCCGGACGACCAGAAGCGCGCCTGGATCGAGGATCGCGAGGGCGTCCTCGTCGGGATGCACGACCGCGAAGCGCTACGGCTGGAAGGTCGGCGACCGCGTGCCGATCCAGGGGACGTTCTGGCGCAAGAAGGACGGCTCGCACGATCTGGGAGTTCAACGTTCGAGGGATCTACACGGGCGACCAGGGCGGTCGACACGACCCAGTTCCTCTTCCACTACGACTACTTCGACGAGGCCCGGCAGTTCGGCCAGGGGATCGTCGGCTGGTACATCGTCCGCATCGCCGATCCCGCGCAGACGCGCCGAGATCGCAAGAAGATCGACGCGCATGTTCGAGAACTCGCCCGCCGGAGACCAAGACCGTCACGGAGAAGGCGCTGGCGCAGGGCTTCGCCGATCAGATCGGCGACATCGGCGCGATCATCCAGTGGATCCTCGCGGCGGTCTTCTTCACGCTGCTCCTCGTCACCGGGAACACGATCGCCCAGTCGGTGCGCGAGCGGACGAGCGAGCTTGCGGTCTTGAAGACGGTCGGATTCTCGAACGGGCGCACGCTCGGCGCTCGTCCTCGCGGAGTCGTGCCTGCTCGCGATCCTCGGGCGGCGGCCTCGGGCTGGCTGCTGAGGCGCGATGGCGATCGGCGCGGGCGATCCCACCGGCGGGTTCCTCCCGATCTTCTACTTCCCGTCGCGCGACATGGTGCTCGGCGTCGATCGCTCGTCTTGCTGCTCGGCCTCGTGGCCGGGATCCTTCCCGCGATCCAGGCGATGCGGCTTCGCATCGTCGACGCCCTGCGGAGGGCTTGATCGATGCGCTTGAACTGGCTCGCTCAGGTCGTTCGCCGTCACCGCGACCGCGATTCGCACGATTCCTCAGCGCCGCGGCGCGTCCGTTGGCGACGGTCGCGGGAATCGCCGGCGTCGTCGCGGTGCTGGTCGCCGTGCTCTCGATCGGCGAAGGGTTCAGGCAAGACGCTCCGCATCGGCCGGCTCGCCGCAAAACGCGCTCGTGCTGCGGTCCGGGAGCGACAGCGAGATGATGAGCGTGCTCGTCGGCGACGCGGTCGAGATCATCGCGCAGGCGCCGGGCATCGCGCGCGGGCCGGTGACCCGGGCGAGGCCCCGTTCCCCTCGTCCGCCGAGCTGTTCGTGGTCGTCGACGTCCCCAAGCGCATCGACGGGAACGCCGGCCAACGTTCCGTTGCGCGGCGTGCAGCCCGCGGCGTTCGCGACGCGGCCCGGATCTCACGATCACCGCCGGCCGCAAGTTCGCATGGGGAAGAACGAGGTCCTCGTCGGCGAAGGCGCGCTGCAGACAGTTCCGCGGGCTCGACGTCGGCTCGACGCATCAAGTGGGGCCAGAACGAGTGGACCGTCGTCGGCACGTTCTCGGCGAAGCGGCGCGGTGTGGGAGTCGGAGATCTGGACCGACGCACGCGTGCTCCAGCCGTCGTACCGCCGCGGCAACTCGTTCCAGACCGTGGTCGCGCGCCTGAGTCGGTCGACGCGTTCGACCAGTTCAAGGACGCGCTGACGAAGGACCCGCGCCTCGACGTCCGCGTGCAGCGCGAGAGCGAGTTCTTCGGGAATCAGGGGCGGACGCTGCACGCGATCGTCCGGCAGCTCGGCTTCCTGCTCGCCGTGCTCGATGGGGATCGGCGCCGTGTTCGGCGCGCTCAACACGATGTACTCGGCCGTCGCCGCGCGAACGCGCGAGATCGCGACGCTGCGCGCGCTCGGGTTCGGCCGCGCGGCGGTCGTGGTCTCGGTGATGGCGGAGTCGCTGCTCCTCGCCGCGCTCGGCGGGATCGTGGGCGCGCTCGGCGCGTGGCTGTTCTTCGACGGCTACCGCACGTCGACGCTGAACTGGGACACCTTCAGCCAGGTGACGTTCGCGTTCGACGTCACCCCGACGCTCCTGGTCCAAGGGACGGTCTTCGCGCTGGTCCTGGGCTTCGCCGGCGGCCTGTTCCCCGCGATCCGGGCGGCGCGGCTGCCGGTGACCGCGGCACTGCGGGAGCTCTAACCGCCTACGCCGTCAACAGGCTCCGGACGCGCTCGACGAAGCTGGCCTGGACGGCCTCGTCGAGAACGACGCGGTCCACCTCGTCGACGAGGAGGCCGTCGAAGAGCGCCTTCTTTGTTCTCGACGACCTGGCGGACGCGCTCTTCGATCGGCGCCTCGCGTGACGAAGTGGAGGACCTGGACGCTCTTCCGCTGCCCCATGCGATGGACGCGGCCGATCCGCTGCTCGAGCACCGCCGGATTCCACGGCACCTCGAGATTGACGACGACCGAGGCGGCGTCTTGCAGGTTCAGACCCAAGCCTCCGGCGTCGGTCGAGAAGAGGACGCGCAGCGCGTCGTCGGTGCGGAACGTCCTCGATCGTCTGCTGGCGCCGCTGCGAGTCCATGCCGCCGTGGAAGACCGCGGCCGTCTCGCCGCGCCGGTCGAGAAGCGGCCGCACCACGTGATGCGCCAGGCGCAAGAGGCGCTCCCACTGGGAGAACACCAGCACCTTCGCCCCGGGCGCTCGAGCAGATCTTCCAGCACGCGCGCGAACTCCTCGAGCTTCGGTGAGTGGATCCACCGGATGTCGGGCTCGCCGGCGTGGCCCGCCTTGAGCCTCGGCTCCGCAGGCTCCCATTCGTATTGCGCCCACGCGTTGCAGAGGATGCGCATCGACGTGAGCGCCTGGAGCAGGAGGCGCACCTCGGCGGTCTTCAACGGCCGGTTCTGCGCCAGAAGCAGCGCGACCTTGCGCGCGTGGCGGCGGTACGGACGGAGCTGCGCCGGGGTCATCTCGGTCCAGAAGGTGTTGTCCGTCCGCGGCGGGAGCTGGTCGAGCACCTCGCGCCGCTCGCGCCTCAGGAAGAACGACGCCAGCCGGCCGCGCAGGATGTCGAGGGCCTCGTACGCGACGATCCTGCCGCCGGGCTCGCTCACGGCGTGGAACGGGAGCAGCCGCCATCGCGGGCCCAGCGCGCGCGGGTTGACGAACTCGACCAGCGAATGCAGCTCGGACAGCCGGTTCTCGAGCGGCGTGCCGGTCAGCACGAACGCGAACGGGCTCGTCAGCTCCTTGATCGCCTTCGCGGTCTTCGTCTCCCAGTTCTTGATCCGCTGCGCTTCGTCGAGGACGACCAGCTCGGCCTTCGCGGCGCGCACCGCGTCGAGATCGCGAAGCGCCAGCTCGTAGTTGAGGATCAGGAAGCCGCGCTTCCAGCGCCGGTACGCCGCCGTCCTCATCGTGCGCGATCCCTCGACGACACGGGCCTTCTCGCCGCAGGCCTTCGCGATCTCGCCGGCCCACTGATGTTTCAAGCGAGGCGGGGCAGACGATCAGGGTCTTCTTGATGCCCGACCGTCTTGCGCATCAGCAGCGTCGCCACGATGGCCTGGAGAGTCTTGCCGAGCCCCATGTCGTCGGCCAGGAACGCTCGGCCGCGACGCGCCAGGAAGAGCGCGCCGTGCTCCTGGTAGGGGTGCATCCGGAACCCGAGGTCCACCGTGGTCTCGCGCCAGGTGGCATCGCCGAGCGCGACCGCGCGGAGGCGCGCGGCGACCTCGACCTGTTGCCGCGCCTCGGAGAGCGCGCAACGCCACGGCGGGATCGAGATCGAAGGTCGACCCGGAGCTTTCGGCCGCCTGGCGCGACGGCATCGAGCGCCTGTTCGACCCACGCGATGGGCGTCGTGCCGTTGGGAGCTTCGCGCAGGTAGCCTTCGTCGTCGAACAGAGGCCACAGCTCCGCGGGCAGATGCGTCGTCCACGGCGTCGCAACGGATCTCGCGCAGCGGGTCGGGAACCAGGATCGACCATTCGGACGGGCGCCACCAGACGGAGAGCACCGGGCCGGTCGGACGCTTGGATCGTCGCTGGTACCACATGCGCACGCGCTCGATGTGCTTGCAGGTGGACAGCTCGCTCTTCTCGAAATCGGGACACGTGCACGACGCGAGCGTCGCGTCGAAGCCGCGGAGCGCGACGGTGTAAGGCCCGGAGCGTCCGTGCCCGGGCACGCGGAATCGCGGGAGACCGCCGCCGCGACGGGCCACGCGGGTGATGGCGGGCTTTTCCTTCCGCGCGCGCTGTTTCCTCGCCTTCAGCTCGTCTTCGCGCGCGAGCTCGACGCGCTCGTCGCGCGTCAACGCCCACTCGCCCGGGGCCGCGAGGAGCGTCCCCGCCTGGATCGGCGCGTGCGTCACGATCCGGCCCTGCCCGCGCGCCAGGCGTCCCGCCCGGCGCGCCCGCTTCTGCGAGCCGGCGACGTGAACGACCGCCGGGCGCGGGAAGCGCAGCGCCTCGAGGGCCGCGACGGCGTGCTTGCACACCGGACCGCCCTCGTACGGGCATTCGCAGTGGCTCTCGAGCCCGCCTCCGTCGACGTGAACCGCGACGCGGTAGGGCGTCGGACCGTGGTCCCTCACCTTGCCTTCGACGGACCGTCCGTCCGCCGCGAGTCGGAGCGCCTCGACCTTTCCGAGAAGCGCGCTCTCGTGCCCGGCGTGGGCGACGCGCTCCCCGCCCAGTACCGCGAGATCGGCGGAGAGCAGCACGGCATCGGCGGGGATCGCCGCGATCGCCGGGCGTAGTCGTCCTTTTGGAACGTGCTTTCAAGAGTCCTTCCCGTCAAAACGGAGGATCAAGCCTGGAAGTGTGCCCTAATCCGAGAACTCTGCGCCAGCCTTGCCCCGAACGGGGTCGAGGGCTGTAGGATCGGCGGCTCGCGTCTTCGCGACGCCGGAAGCGTCCTCGATGCTCAAGGACCCTGCCCTCACCTCCCGGTTCGTCGCGTTCGTCGCAGAGCGCCACCCCGAGTCGTCGGAGCGCGCCGCCAAGGCGTTCGCATCGGTCCTCGCCAAGACGAAGCGATCGAGCGCCGGGCCTTCCGACGACCTTGGACGCCATGCGTAAGCCTCTGCGCGCGGCCCTCCGGAAGGCGCTCGGGCTCAGGGCGCCGCGCGGTGCCGCCGAGACGACGCCGGGCGTCCGCGCGTCGGCGCGCCTGCGACACGCCGAAGGCGTGATCCTCGACGCTTGCGACGGCTTCCTCCGCCGCGAAGCGATCCGCGCGTCGCTCACGGCCGACGAGCGCAGGGAGATCCTGCGCGGGATGCTCCTGACGCGCGCCACCGACAACCGCCTGAAGGCGTTCTTCACGGGCGGCGAGGTGCGTCACGGAAGCGGGTCGTTCCAGGGGAAGGGGTTTCGCTCGCTCAGGCCAGGAGGCGATCTACGCCTCGGCGATCCGCTTGCGGCGCGGCGATGCGTTCCGCCGCGAGGACGGCACGTGGGGCGGCGACGTCGTCGCGCCGCTGATCCGCGACGCCGGCGTCGCGATCGCGATGCGGCCCGACCGCCGCCGACGGTGCGCATGATCCTCAACGGCCAGATGGGAAAGCAGGGCCCGCCGATGAACGGAAAGGATCTTCACATCGGCGATTTCGACAGCGGCGTGCTTCCCGCGTCGGCCCCGCTGACGATCTCGACGATGACCGTCGGCGGTCTGCGCCATGGCGTTCAAGCTCCGCGGCGAGGACCGCGTCGCGGTCTCTTACGTCGGCGAGGGCGCGACCTCGCTCGGCGAGTGGCACGAAGCGATCAACATCTGCGCCGCGCGACAGGCTTCCCGCGATCTTCTGCGTCCAGAACAACCAGACCGCCCTATCGACGCCGGTCGACGATCCAGTCCGCGGCGCGCGTGTTCGCCGAGAAGGCGGCGGGCTACGGCATCCCCGGCATCACGATCGACGGCACCGATCCCGACGCGATCGCCTCGGCGTTCGCCTGGGCCGCCGAGCGGGCGCGTGAGGGCGCGGGTCCCACGCTCATCGAGCTCATCGCGATGCGGATGTGCGGCCACGCGCACCACGACGACATGCTCTACCTCGGGCGCGACCCGAGCCCGTCGTGGGAGTACGCGGCGCCGACCGACGCGGGCTATGCGGACGCCGCGTCGTTCGCCTTCTGGGCCAAGCGCGATCCGATTCCGACCTACGCCGCGAGGCTCCTGGCCGAAGCGCGTCATCGGCAAGCGCGATCTCGCCGACTGGAAGGCCGAGGCGGAGGCGCTCGTCGCGGCCGAGGCGCGCGGCCGTGATCGAGCTGCCCTGGCCCGACCCCGGTGACGCCGGGCGAGTCGTCGTCGCGGGCGAAGCGGCGAGGCGTTCACGTCGAGCCGCTCGACGACCTGGCCGGCCGATTCACCGGAAGACGCCGGCGCTTCCGCCGGTGGCCGACGCGCCGGCGTTCGACGCGAAGGGACAGACCTTCCTCGAGGCGGTCATGCTGGGCGTGGGAGACGCGCTGGGCTCCGACCCGCGCGTTTTCGTCTACGGCGAGGACGTCGGCGGAAAATACGGCAACGCGTTCCTCCTGCTGCGCCCGCTCCTTGCGGACTACGGCGACAGGATCTTGAACGCGCCGGTCGCGGAAGGCGGCGTGCTCGGCGTCTGCGTCGGCGCGGCGCTCGCCGGGATGCGCCCGATCGGCGAGATCCAGTTCAACGACTTCGTCGCGACCGGCTTCAACCAGCTCGTCAACAACGCGGCGAAGATCCGCTACCGGTGGGGCGGGTCGGTGCCCATGGTCGTGCGCATGCCCTGGGGCGGGCTGCGTCGCGCGGGGCCCTACCACTCGCAGAACACCGAAGCGTGGTTCTACCGCACGCCCGGGCTCAAGATCGTCTGCCCCTCGACGCCGCACGACGCTCGCGCCCTGCATGGCGTCCGCGGTCGCCGATCCGGACCCTGTCCTCTACTACGAGCACATCGCGCTCTACCGCGAGCCGAAGATCAAGCAGAAGCTCGGCAAGGAGCCGCCGGAGCCGATCCCGCTCGGCAAGGCCGCGCTGCGTCGCGCGGGCTCCGACCTGGCGATCGTTTCCTACGGCGCCTACGTGCACCTCGCGCATGCGCGTCGCCGACGCGCTCGCGGGTGACGGCGTCGAATGCTCCGTCCTCGACCTGCGCTCGCTTCAACCCCTCGACCGCGAGACCCTCCTGACCGTGGCGCGCCATTGCGGCAAGGTCCTGATCGCCCACGAAGACTCGCGCACGGGCGGGATCGGCGAGTCGCTGGCTGCCATCATCCAGGAGGAGTGTTTCGAAGATCTCGATGCGCCGGTGAGAATCGTCGGCGCGCTCGATGCGCCCGTGCCCTATTCGCCTCCGCTCGAGGATCGCCTTCCTGGCCGGCGAAGAGCGTGTGCCTTCGAGCGGCGCGCCTTCTCGCCGCCTACTGACCCCACAAAAAAAGGGCGCTCCCGGAGGAGCGCCCCTTCATCACGATGCGATTGGACGTTCAGTAGCGGCGGTTGCCGCCACCGGCGCCGCCTCGACCGCCGCCGCCACCGCCGCGGCCGCCGCCACCGCCGAATCCGCCACCGCCTCCGCCTCCGCCTCCGCCGGCGGTGCGCTCACGTGCCTCGTTGACGGTCAGCGGACGGCCGCCGTAGTCACGCCCATTGAGGTCGCGGATGGCGCCGTCGGCGTCCTCGGAGCTTCCCATCTCCACGAACCCGAAGCCGCGTGGGCGGCCGGTGTCGCGGTCCATGACGAGCTTGACCTCGACGACGTTGCGGCCGTTCTGTGCGAACAGCTCGCGGACCTGATCCTCGTCAGCGCTGAAGGGAAGGTTGCCGAGCATACAGTCTCGTTCCCATGCTCAAACCCCTGGCTCCTCTGTCGGAGCGAAAACCGGGTCGTTGGCCCCGGATCGAACCCTCGACACGGATTGCAGCCAGGACCCGAGCAAACGTTAAGGGGCGTCGAAAAAACTGTCAAGCGTTCGTGAGGTGACGGGCGATCGCGTCGCGCGCGAAGCCGACGTGCGCGTCGAGGGCCGCGTGCGGGTAGTCCGCCGGCGCGAAGATCACCATGAAAAGGGACGAGGTGGCTTCGCTCACCGACGTGCGCAGCGAATCGGACGTGGGGTTCCCGAAAGGACCGAGGTCGTCGACCAGAACCAGCCGACCGGCCACGTTGATCGAGTCCTTGCGAATCCCCGGGTACGACTCCCCTGGTTCCCCACGGCGCAGGGTCACGTCGCCGCGGATCCTGGCGGCATCGTACAGGCCGATCGGGAGCAGGAACGACGTCGAGCAGAGATTGCACACGTCGACGGCCGAGTTCACCGAGGGAAAGGCTTCCCCTGCAGGATCCGCCGCAGCAGCGCTCGGACGACGGCCGCGTCGACGTCGGATCGATCCCGAGCGCCCGGTAGAGCCGGCGCGCCGGGGCGAGCCCCTCGATCGAGGACGGGGATAACCCGCGTGGGTCTTGACCATGCGCGCCACGATGGCTTCGATTTCCGCGAGAAGGGGCCGGCGGCGGGGCCGACGCGCACGGGAGCGGCTTCCACGAGACCCACCCGGAGCAGGGGTTGGAGCGCGGAATCGATCGTGAGCGCCGGCACGAGGCTTAGGATAGGGCCGAATCGGTGGCCTGTTAATAGCGGGGCCGGAGGCGCGTTGTGCTGGACGAGGACACGACAAAGGAGAAGGCCGTGCACGCCAGTCCCCAGACACGAGCCGCAACGGACCCCGACGCCGACAACTCGGTCGCCGCGCTGTTCGAGCTGCACCACGAGCGCGTATTTCGAATCGCGCGGCGCATCACCGGCGACGCCTCCGACGCGGAGGACGTCCTTCAAACCGTATTCCTGCGCATCATCCGCCGCGAAGAACCGCCGCTTCGCGCCGACGACGCGGCGAGCTACCTCCACCGGGCCGCCACCAACGCATCGCTCGACCTGCTGCGCCGCCGCAAGGCGGCGCGTCCCAACCGATCGAGGACCCCGACAGCCTCCTCGACCACGAGCCCAGCCCTCAGCGCGACCACGAGGGCGCCGAGCTCCGAGACAGGCTCCGCACCGCTTTGGCGGCGCTGAACCCGCGCGCCGCCGAGATCTTCGTCTTGCGTTATTTCGACGGATACGGGAACCGTGAAATCGCCCGCCTTCTGAACACCTCATGGAGCACCATCGCCGTCACGCTCCACCGAACGCGAGCCAAGCTTCGGAAAGAGCTCAAGGGAGACCTCCGATGAACACCGACGACACGCAAGAACGCCTCGTTCGACGACATCCTCGAGTCGATCCGGGCCGATGAGGCGCCCCGCGCCGAGATCGCTTGCAGCCGCCGGCCGGGTCCGCGGCAAGCTCGGACTCGCGGCAGGGCCCGCGGGCTCTTCGATCCACATCGAAAGCTGCGCAGGATTCCAGGCGCTGATCCCGGCGTTCCTCGCCGGCACGCTCCCGCGCGAGACGGCGCTCCTTCTCGAAGATCACAGCCGCGAGTGCATCCCCTGCCGCCGCGCTCTCATCGCCGCCCGGACGCCCAAGGGCCGTTCCCGCCGCGGGTGAGGCGGGCCGCAAGGCGCGTCCGCCTTATACGCGTTGGGCCGCCGCCGCGGCGGTCGCGGCGGTTACGGTTCTCGGCGCCTACACCGCGTGGCGGACCCTGCCGTTTCTCGGTGGCGATCCTCAGCTCAAGGTGATGCGCGTGGACGGGAACGTCTACCAGCTGACGGCCGGCGCGCCCGTGGCGCTGCGTGCGGGCATGACCGTGTCGGCGAAGAGTGCCGTTCGGACCGCCAAGGACTCCGGTGCGCTCATGATGATGGACGACGGGTCGCGCATCGAGATGCGCGACCGCACCGAGCTCACGGTCGCGAACCGGCGCGACGGGTCGACGGTGCAATTGGGCGGCGGCGCGATCATCGTCGAGGCGTCGCCGCAGGGCTCGGGGCATCTCGACGTCCGGACGAGCGACTGCCTCGTGGCGGTCAAGGGGACCATTTTCGCGGTCAACACGCGGCACGAAGGGCTCGCGCGTCTCGGTCGTCGAGGGGCGGTGCGGGTCGCGGCGGACGGACGCGAAAGCCTCCTGAAGCCGGGCGATCAGATGACGACGTCCGGCGCCGTGCAGACGGTCGCCGTGGGCGATGAGATCGCCTGGAGCAAGGATTCCGCGCGCTATGTGCAGCTGCTCAACGAGCTGGCGTCGCTTCGCAAGGACCTGGACGCGCGCGTGCACGACCCGGCCCTGCGGTACGGCTCCAGGCTCCTCGACCGGTTGCCGAAAGGAACGATCCTCTACGCCGCGATTCCCAATCTGACCGAGGCGCTCCTGACGGCGAAGACGGTCTTCGAGGAGCACGTCGCGCAGAGCGGCGCGCTGCAGAGCTGGTGGAACGAGCACATGAGCTCGCCTGAGCATCGCAAGAACATGGACGAAGCCTTCGAGAAGGTGAAGGTCCTGGGAAGCCAGCTCGGCGACGAGATCGTGATCGCGCTGGTGCAATCCGCCGACGGAGGCGTCCGGGGTCCGATCCTGGTGGCCGAGGTCAAGGACCGTTCCGAGTTCCGTCGGACGCTCGTCAAGGAGATGAGGGACATCCAGGGCCCGAAGCCCGAGGCTTCGGTCAAATTCGATGGGTCGATCGTCCGCATCGAGTGCGCGCGGCATCTCGACTCCGGCACCAGCACCGCCGCCACCGCCGAAGCGCCCGCGTGGGAAGACTCTCCGTTCCGGAGCCAAGCTGGCCGAGGCGTACGCGGACGGCACCTCGTGGCTGTTCGGCGTCGATCTCAAGGCGATGCTCGCCCACGTGGCCGACGAGGCTCCCAGCGGCGATTCGCGCCGTTCAGGAGGACCGTGAACGGTGGGAGAGCATGGGGATTCTACGACGCCGAGTACCTGATCTTCGAGCGGACGGCGACTGCCGACGGAGCGAACCTGCACGCGGAGATCTCCTTCGACCAGCCCCGCCGCGGGTTCGCGGGATGGCTCGCGGCCCCGGCGCCGATGGGGGCGGCGGAGTTCGTCTCCCCGGACGCCGCGTTCGCCGCCGCCGCCGCGGTGAAACGCCCCGAGGTGCTCTTGGCCGAGGCTCTGTCGTGGATCGGACCCAATACCGAAAGCCACGTCATCGACAGCGATCTCGAATCCGTTGCGCGGTCTGGCCGCGACGCTCGGAGGCGACGTCGCCATCGCGCTGGATGGGCCGGTTCTCCCGATCCCGTCGTGGAAGGTGGCGATCGAGGTCTACGACCCCGCGCGGTTCCAGACCGAGTTCGCGAGCCTGGTGTCCACGATCAACGCGCGCCTCGCGGCCGACGGGCACGACGGCCGCCTGGTGGTCGAATCCGACAGACGCCGGGAACCGGACCGACTGGGTCGTGCGTTACACAGGTCCTGAAACCGTCGCCGGAGCGGGCACCATGCGCTACACGATCGTGGACGGGTACTTGATCGCGGCCCCAGCCGCGTGCTGATCGATCGTGCGATCGAGCAGCGGGGAACGGTTACACCCTGGCCCGGTCGAGCGCATTCGCGGCGCTCCTTCCGGCCGACGGCCACGTCAACCTCTCGGCGTTCGTGTGGCAGCACCTCGGCCCGACGGTAGGACCGCTCGCTTCGAGAATCGCGGGCACGCTCGCGAGCGACGAGATGAAGGCGCTCGAGGCGATGGCGGGAGAGAGCAGGCCGCGCCTCGTGACCGCGTATGCCGAGGACAACCTCATCGTCGTGAACTCCCGCGGCGACGCGGGCTTAGGCTCGATGCTCGGCTCGATCGTGTCGGCCCACGGTCTGGGCGTGCTCGGGCACGCGCTCGACCACGCTCGGGAGGCGGGAGACGCAGCTCCGCAATGATGGTTCCAGGGTCGATCGAGCTTGACGGGTTGGGCGTCCGCTTCGGCGGGCGCCCGATCCTCCAGGGGCTGACCGCCCGCCTCTCGGGGCGGGCGATCGGCCTTTGGGACCTAACGGCGCCGGCAAGACGACGCTGATTCACACGCTCTTGGGGTTCCACTCGCCGTCTCAGGGAACGGCGCGCATGCACGGCGAGGACATCGTCTCGGGCCGGGCGCGGCTGACGGGGACGATCGGCTACATGCCCGAAAGCGATGCGTTCATCGCGGGGATCACCGCCGTGCGCTTCGTCCGGATGATGGGCGAGCTTTCGGGGCTCCCCGGCGAGGCGGCGCTGGAGCGTGCGCACGAGACCCTCCAGTACGTGGGCTTGGGTGAAGCGCGTTACCGAACCCTCGAGGGATTCTCGCTGGGCATGAAGCAGATGGCGAAGCTCGCGCAGGCCATCGTTCACGCGCCGAAGATCCTCTTCCTCGACGAGCCGACCAACGGCCTCGACCCGCCGGCTCGCGCGAGGATGATCCGCCTCGTCAAGGAGATCCGCGACTCCGGCCAGGCTCAGATCGTCCTGTCGTCGCACCTGCTTCGCGACGTCGAAGAGTGCTGCGACGAGGTTTTGGTCCTGAAGGACGGCAAGATCGCCTTCACGGGCAACCTCGAGGAAGAGCGCCGCGCGAATCGGAAGTTCCTCCAGGTCGAAACGCGCGGCGACGAGCGGGCGTTCGCGGCGGCCGCCGAGAGTCTGGGGTGCACGTGCGCGCTGCTCTCGCCGGGCCGCCTGAAGATGGTCCTCCCGGAATCCGTCGCGGTGCGCGATCTGTACCGGATCGCCGCGCGAGCAGCAGCTTCAGATCCGGCGGCTCGACTACAAGCGCGATTCGCTCCAGGACATCTTCCTCAAGGCGATGGAGGAGCCCCGTGGCCGTGTATGACCGCCGCTACCGCGGCTACGACGGGTCGATCACGCCGCTGAACTCGCGGTTCATGGTGCTCCCGCGTTTCGCGTGGGCGCAGGTCTTCAAGTCGAGGCTCTTCGCGGGATTCTTCACGATGTGCTTCGCGTGGCCGATCGCCGCGACGCTCTGGATCTACCTGCACCACAACCTCGCGGCCCTGGCCAACGTCGGTCTCGACGGGATCAACCTCGCTCCGGTCGACGCGGCGTTCTTCGCCGCCTTCATGGGCGTGCAGTGCTTCTTCCTCGGCGGGCTGATGACGCTTCTGGTCGGGCCCGGACTGGTCTCCCCGATCTCGCCAACGGCGCGCTGGCTCTCTACCTTTCGCGGCCGATCACCAGGACCGGCTACGCCGTCGGGAAGATGGCGACGCTCGTCATCCTGCTCTCGCTCATCACTTGGATCCCCGGGCTGTTCCTGTTCTTCCTGCAAAGCTGGCTGGAGGGATGGGCATGGCTCGCCGCGAACGCGCGGGTCGCCGTCGCGATCGTCCTCGGGGCCGGCATCTGGATCGTCACCATCTCGCTCCTGGCGCTGGCGACCTCCGGCGGTCGCGCGACGGAAGGTGGTCGCGCAGACGTTTCTCTTGGGCGTCATCATCTTCGGGACGCATCGCCGGGCAGGCGATCAACCAGATGTTCGGCACGCGGCTCGGGTTCGCCTTCGCGCTCCCCGAGCTGATGCACACGGTGTGGGAAGGCCTGTTCCAGGTCCCCTTGCGCGCGCAGCTCCCGGCTCCGGTCGCCTGGGCCGCGCTCGCGGCGATCTGCGGCGCTTCGATCGCGATCCTGGCGCGCAAGCTCCGGGCGTTCGAGGTGGTGAAGTGATCGTCTTCGAGAACGTCTCGAAGTTCTACGGCGAGGTGCTCGGCGTCAACCGCATCAGCCTGACGATCGCGCCGGGGATCACCAGCCTCGTCGGGCCCAACGGCTCGGGAAAGACCACGCTGATGAACCTCATGACGGGGCTTCTGCGCCCCACGCGGGGACGCATCACGGTCGCGGGCATCCCGGCGGACCGCCCCGAAGAGCTTTGCCGCAAGGTCGGCTACTGCACCCAGTACGACTCGTTTCCGCCGGGCCTCACCGGGTACGAGTTCGTGCACTCCACGTTGAGGCTCCACGGGCTGGTCGAGGCCGAGTGCCGCGAGCGCACCCTGCGCGCGATCGCGCGCGTCGGATTGACGGAAGCCGCGGGACGCCGCGTCGCCGGGTACAGCAAGGGGATGCGGCAGCGGATCCGATTGGCGCAGGCGGTCGCCCACGATCCCGACGTGGTCGTGCTCGACGAGCCGTTGAACGGGCTCGACCCCATGGCTCGGCGCCGAGACGATCGCGGTGTTCCGGCGGCTCGCCGACGAAGGACGCTACGTCGTGCTCTCCAGCCACATCCTCCACGAGGTCGACCTCCTCTCCGACCGCGTGATCCTCGTGCACCACGGCTACGTCGTGGCCGAAGGCGCGATCGCGGGCGTGCGCGACGAGATCGACGAGCATCCCATGCAGATCCTCGTCCGGTGCGACCGCCCGTCGTTCGTGGCCTCGCGCATCTTCGAGCTGGACAGCGCGGTCGAGATCAAGATCCACGAGGACAAGGGGGCCTTCTCGTCCACACGCGGGACGCCGACAAGTTCTATCTCCTGCTCAACCGCCTCGTCCTCGAGCACGCGCTCGAGCTCGAGGCCGTCGCTCCGGCCGACGAAGACGTGCAGGCCGTCTACCGCTACCTGATCGAGAGGGAGGGGCCGACCGCATGAACGCCTCCGAGCGGGTCACGACCGCGCGGCAGATCCTCGCCGTACAGGCGCTCGAGCTCCGCAAGCGCTTCCTCGGCAAGCGGGCGATCCCCGTCTACATGCTCGCCATGATCCCTCTCGTGCTTTTCGGAGGGCGGTTCATCGCGGCGCGGATCCTCGAGTGGAACGTCGAGGAGTCGCTCGCGCACGATCGGGTGATCTACGCCGTGTTGTTCCGGACGCTCGTTCTGCGCTTCGTCGTCTACTTCGGCTGCGTCGCCGTCTTCGTCCCCCTCTTTCGCGGCGACATCCTCGACCGCTCGCTGCACTACTACTTCCTCGCCCCGATGAAGCGCCAGACGCTCACCGCCGCGAAGTACCTCTCGGGGCTCTTGGCCGCGCTGGTGTTGTTCAACGGCGTCACCCTCGCGAACGTGGACCCTCATGTACCTGACCGTGGGACCGGCGGCGCTTCGGAGCAGTTCCAATCGGGGCGCGGGTGGCTCGAGCTGGGCGCCTACCTTCTGGTGACGAGCCTGGCGTGCGTCGGCTACGGTGCGGTCTTCCTCGCCGCCGGAGTGTTCGTCAAGAATCCGATCGTCCCGGCCGTCGTGATTCTCGGCTGGGAGTCGATCAACGCGTTGCTTCCCCCGTGCTCAAGAAGGTCAGCGTCATCCACTACCTGGAGTCGCTCTGCCCGGTTTCGATACCGCCGGATTCGGGGATCGCGATCCTCGCCGATCCGGCCTCGCCGTGGGTCGCCATCCCGGGGATCCTCCTGCTCGCCGGCCTGCTCGTCGCCCTCGCGGCGTGGCGGGTCAGCCGTCTCGAGATCCTCTACGGGGTCGAGTAGCAACCGGCCTGCTACGATCCCAGGATGGCGCTGGCGAACCTGGACATCAGACGGCAGGCCGAGCTCGTGCTGCGGCTTCCCGCGGAGCAGCGCGCGCAGTTCCTCCTCGAATCGCCCAAGCCCATGGCGCTCGTCCGGGCGCTTCCGGACGGGGACTTCTACCTGACGGTGCGCGAGGTCGGGCCGCAGGGCGCCCTGCCCTCCTGGCGCTCGCATCCGCGTCGCAGATCGCCCACCTGCTCGACCTCGAGAGCTGGCGGCGGGATCGCTTCGACCCTCTGCGGTGCGGCGCGTGGGTCGCGCTGCTCGTCGAAGCGGGTGAGGCCACGATCCGCCGGTTCGCGCGCACGATCGACGACGAGACGCTGATTCTCCTCTTCCGGCTCTGGGCGAAGGTCCAGCCGCTCGACATCGACCACGAAGAGCCGACCAAGGGGCACGGCATCGGCGACATGGGCGACGAGCGCGGGTTCCTCTCGCCCGACGGCGCGAACCTCTTTTCTCCCGAGCGCACCGAGCACGCGGTCGCCGCGCGCCGGCTTGGCGGAAGTCCTGTTACATCGACGACCCGGACCGCTACCTGGGGATCATCCGCTCCGCGCTGTTCGAGCTTCCCTCCGAGGTCGAAGAGACCGCGCTCCACTGGCGCGCGAGCCGTCTCGAAGAGCACGGCTATCCGACGTGGGACGAGGCGCTGTCCATCTACGCCCCTCCCGAAACCCTCGAAGCGCGCTCGCCGAGCCGATGCTCCCGCGCCGCCGCCGACGAAAGGCCTCTGGCCGCTCCGCGCGCGACGCTTCGCGTGCTCGGCCCCGCAGGACTGATCGTTCACGGCGTCGACGCGATGTCGCCCGCCGACCGCGAGCGTGCGCTGTTCGGGCTCATGGCGTTGGCGAACCGCGTGCTCGTCGCCGACGGCGGCGACGCGGGCTCGGTCGAGACGCATGCGCGCGTCATCGAGCGGGCGGGCGCCTACGTCGGTCATCGCCCTCGAAGCGCGCGGCGCGACCGACGGAGCGGCGGCCGCGCCGGTCCTCGCCGAAGTGCCGGTCGTGGAGCTGTTCCGCGAGGGTACGCCCTGCGCGGCGGCGCTCCAGTCGCGCGCACGCCTCATGTTGAAGGACCGGGTGGGGGCGCGGACATGCGAAGGCCGAAGAGCTCATCGACGTGCCGCTCGCGCGCGCGTGCGGGCCTTGCTCCTCCCGCGCCCGCTGCTACGTCGCGTTCGCGCGACGGCGAGGAGCCATGGCGCGCGCGCGATTTCCGCACGCTGGCCGAGATCGACGAGACACGCGTGACGCTTCGAGCTCTTGCGAGGCGCTTGGGCGAACCCTTCTGACACGCCGCGGGTTGTCCGTCGCCGACATCCTGAACGACGAGCGCCGTCCGTTCGAGGACACGCCGCGCGTTCTCGACGCTTCTCCTCACGGCCCTCGCCTGGCACGCGACACGCGGCGAGGCTTCGCGTCGACCGGCTTCCCTCCGATGTCGTCGCCGACTTCCTGCGCACGACGGCCTCGCGGCGCACGGCGGATCCCGAGGCTCCCGCGCGCGCCATGAGCCGCCTCGTCGAAGCGCTCGAGGCCGAAGCGGAGCTGTCGCGCCGTCCGGCCGCGACGCTGCGCGCATTCGGGACGACCTGCCTCGACCGCCTCGCCGCGGACTGCGGCGACGCTCGATCCGGGACTGCCGGTGACGCCGCGCGTGGTCGGGTGCTTGAGGCTGGCGTCGATATAGCCGATTGGTTCGACTGTCGACTCGAGAACATCTAAGGATTGGTCCTACTTGTTGAGGGTTCTGAATCCGATCGGGTTGGTAGTTCGGATAGGCGGCTCCATGAGCTGTTTAATGGCCTGGAAGACTACGCGGAACCGGCTGTCATATTTTCGTTCGAGGGCCGCGAGCTTCTGGGCGAGGTCCTTGTCCTCCGTCAGTAACTGCCGGAGCCGCACGAAGGTGCGCATGATGGCAACGTTGACCAAGACCGCGCGATCGCTTCTCAGAACGCTAGAAAGCATTGCAACACCCCTGCTCGGTGAACGCGTACGGTCGCCGCCGAAGGCCCATCTTCGCTTTTGGATTGGAAGTCACAAAGTGTGATCTCAATTCTCGAACTCCGGCTGGTCGAGCTGGAACAATGAAGTCCTCGGGGAAACGACCAGGGTTGCGTTTCACGGCCTGGTTGAGGGCACCAGTGGTAACGCCGTAAATGTGGGCTAGGTCGGCGTCCAGCATCACATTGTGACCCCGGATGAAGTAGATCCGTTCAATGATCCCGTCGGGGATAGGGGCGGTCGTCCTTGATTTCGAGTTCGGCATACGGCGCCAGGCTACCAGGTGGGCTTCAGCGGACGAGGCGTCGCATGGTTGCGAGGGGTGTTGAAGACGAAACCACGCGCTCGACGCCACCCAACCGCAATGGCGATGCTTACGCCCTCAGCTTGTTCGCGGCGTCCAGCGCGGCAACCTTGTAGCACTCGGCGAGCGTCGGATAGTTGAAGACCGTCTGGAGGAAGTAGTCGAGGCCGCCGCCCAGCGCGCAGCACCGCCTGGCCGATGTGCACGAGCTCCGTCGCGCCGCGTGCCGATGACGTGAACGCCCAGAAGCTGTCGCGGTCTCGCGGTGGAACAGCATCTTGAAGAAGCCGGAGTCGTCGCCGAGGATCTGGCCGCGCGCGATCTCGCGGTAGCGCGCGACGCCGGTCTCGTACGGCACCGTCGCCTTCGGTCAGCTCCTGTTCCGGTCGCGCCGACCATCGAGATCTCCGGGATCGAGTAGATCCCGATCGGGAAGTGCTCGGCCATCGGCCGCCGCCGGTGACGCCGAAGGCGTAGCAGGCGGCGAGCCGGCCCTGCTCCGCCGAGGTCGCGGCGAGCGCCGGATGCGCCGATCACGTCGCCCGCGGCGAAGATGTGCGGCACGGACGTGCGGAACTCGATCGTCGGTGACGAGCGGCCGCGCTCGTCGGCGGTCAGGCCCGCGGCGGCGAAGTTCGAGGCGGTCGGTCGCCGCCACGCGGCCGACGGAGAAGAGCACCACGTCGGCCACGATGCGCTTTCCCGGACTCGAGCAGGATGACCGCGCGCCGGGGCCGTGCCGCGTCGATCGCGACCGAGGCGACCGTCTCGCCGAGGCGGAAAGTGACGTTGCGATTGCGCATCTGGTGCATCAGCTCGTCGACGATCTCGCGGTCGAGGAACTCGAGAGGCCGCTCGCGCTTCTCGACGATCGTGACCTCGACGCCCGAGCGCCGCGAACATCGAGGCGTACTCGATCCCGATCACGCCGCGCGCCGACGACGGCCATCGTCTTCGGGAAGGGTCTTCAAGCGACGATGGCGTCGCTCGTCAGGACGATCTGGCCGTCGACCGGGACTCCGGGCGGAGCGGCCGGAAACGTCCCGACCGCGATCAGGATGAACTCGGCCGTGTAGCGCTCCTCGCCGCGGTCTTGGCGGACGCCGATCGTGTGCGGCATCGACGAAGTAGCCTCTCGCCCGAGAGCACCGTCGACGTCGTTGCGCCGCGGCTGGTTCTCGACGACCTCCTGCTCGGATGCGAATCGTCTCGGCCACGCGCCAGAGCAGCTGATCCGCCGTGGGCCGCCCTCCATCGCGAGTCCCCTGGCGCTTGTCGAACCGGCTCTTTCCGGCGGCCGAGAAGTAGAGAACCGCCTCGCGGAAGCGTCTTGCTCGGGATCGTGCCGGTGTCGACACAAACGCCCGCCCACGTCGTGACGCTTCTCGACGACGGCGGCCTTCTTGCCGAGCTTCGGCCGCCTGAACCGCCGCGCGCTGTCCGGCCGGACCGCTGCCGATGCAGATGAGATCGAAGTCGTACGGCATGGGGCGTCTCCTCCCGGCGTCGCGGCAGCCTAGCACCTACAATGGCCCCGACCAATTCACGGAAGGGGTGGGACGATGTCCGACAAGCCGCTCAAGTCCTCGTTCGAGCTCGCCATGGAACGGCTGAAGTCGAAGGATCTCGCGGAAGGCGTCGAGGAAACGACGCCGCTGACCAAGGCGCAGAAGGACCGGATCGCCGAGCTGCGGAGCGAGGCGCAGGCCAAGCTCGCCGAGCTCGAGATCCTGCATCGCAAGAACGTCGCCGGAACCAGCGACCCTGCCGCGCTCGCGAAGATCGAGGAGAACTACGCCATCGATCGTGGCCGCGCCGAGTCGCGCCGCGACGACGAGATCGCCAGGGTGCACCGGGGAAAGGCTAGGCGCGCTCCTCCCAGACTTTCGCGAGCTCGACGATCACCTTGGCGGCGAGCTCCATGTCCTGGGCCGACACCCACTCGAGCCGCGAGTGGAAGTTGTGCTCGCCCGCGAAGATGTTCGGCGTCGGAAGCCCCATGAAGCAGAGGCGCGATCCGTCGGTGCCGCCGCGGATCGGGTGCTCGCGCAGCGCGAGACCCGTGCGGCGGATCGCCTCTCGCGCGTTTTCGACGACCTGCGGGTGGTCGTCGAGGACTTCCTTCATGTTGCGGTACGACTCTTCGACTTTGAACTCGACGGTGGCGCCGGGCCAGGCGGACACGGTCTCGTTGCGCGAGCTTCGTGAGGATCGCCTCCTGCTCCCGCAGCCTCGCCGTCTTGAAGTCGCGGAGGAGGAGCTTCACCGAGGTCTTCTCGACCGACGCGTTGACGACGTAGGGGTGCACGAATCCGTCGTACCCCTCCGTCGTCTCCGGCGAGAGCCGGTCCTTGGGGAGGCGGTTGATGAAATCCGCCGCGACCTTGATGGCGTTGATCATCTTCCCCTTGGCGTAGCCGGGATGCGTGTTGTTGCCCTGGAAGCTGATCGTGATCGCGTCGGCGGACCAGGTTTCCATCTCGATCTCGCCCCTGGTCTCGCCGTCCATCGTGTAGGCGCAGGCGGCGCCGAACTTCTTGACGTCGAAGTACTTCGTTCCGTGCGCCGACCTCTTCGTCGGGCGTGAAGCCGACCCGGATCGCGCCGTGCGGAATCTCGGGGTGCTTCATCAGGTACTCCGCCGCCGCGACGATCTCGGCGACGCCGGCCTTGTTGTCGGCGCCCAGGAGCGTCGCGCCCGAGGCCGTCACGATGTCGCAGCCGATCTGGTCGGCCAGCAGCCGGATTGTCCTTGAACTTCAGCACCGGCTTCGGATCGTCCGGAAGCACGAGGTCCTGCCCTTGATAGTTCTTGTGAACGATCGGCTTCACGTCGACGCCCGGCATCTCGGGGGCATCCGAGGTTGATCACCTCGGATTATGACGGCTCTGAGGATTGGCTCACCGTCGCCATCTACACGTCGTCACCTGTTGCCGAAGGAGATTGTTTCAAGAGATGTCTTCGTGCCCTTCGAGTGCCGGATAATTACCTGGATGGTTTGGCCTCGACAGGCCGCAAGTGGTATTTGGCGCCTGGAAAATACTGGGCCGCCTTTGAAGTCCGAGAGGGTTCTTTCATGGCTATATGCCGGGAATCCATCTTCAACGCTTCCGTTGGCCTTCATACCGTCCCACTACACCAATACCAACTGGAGAGTCGCCGCCAATACCAACCTTCACTCCAGCGTAGATTTATGGAACGGTTGGCACCGTGTTACCGGTTCCCCCTTGAACATTCAATCCATCAGCAATGGGGTTGTCTTCTGAGCTGGAACGATCCGAATCGGTTTCTACTCTTCAAGCCGCGCCAAGACTACGCTGTGCCTTTTCCAGTGTGCCCGGTGCCACCAGCCTACATAACCAACGCCTCTACTGGGTTCGCAGCGATATTCCCGGCTCGCTTCCCCGGCAGATTGAGTCATGGATATTTCGCGGCCTTAGGTCGTTGAAGCCAAACGCTCTCCGGCGTCATTGCCGTAGGCCAGTTCGCTGGATCAAACTGTCGCGTTAGGCTTAGCTCCGCTGATGTTAGGTCGCTGCGCACGCCATGATCAAATCGAGCACAGAAGGATGGACAAGACTCGTCGGCGCTGCTTTGAATGCGTGCTCTGACCAGTGTGGCGCGGTGTTTCTCTGTGGAGCAGCCACGACCGCGAAAGTATCGACTCTGCGCTCATTGCGGGCGGACTCGCCGCAGCGACACTTGTTTCCGTAATTCCGATTTTCTGGCGTGGGCAGGCATGGCAGCGATCGGCTTTGTTTTGTTGCGGTTGCCCGCATTCGTGCTTTTCAGTCCGTCTCTTCCTTATCCTCACTCGCACATGACAACGCGGCCTAACGAAGAAAGATAGCTGACCGGAGCGCTGAGCGCGGAGCGTCAAAGGTATCACTGGTTGAACGAGCCCGGCCAAACTGGCATTGCGCTAGAGTTCAGTAGGGCAGAGACTTCAGGCGTTTTTCTCACCGCAGATGGACGACGATGGACGACCATCCGAGCCAGACAGCCAACTATCGTCGTCCATCTGCGGTCATTTTCGGGAGTTCCCATGAGCAGAGGACCGGGACCGCAAAGGACGGTAGATGCCGAAGGATGATGCCGCCCAGATTTGCCTATGTCTTTGCTTTTGAGGCTTGAGCGGCCGAAATCGGAGTTAAAACCAGTTTGGAAGGTAGAACCGTATGATCCGGAGAGTGTGAAGAGAGGATTGGTCGCCGAGCTTTGGTCGTACGTTGGTTGCGGCACGACGCGCTTGGTCAGAGTCGCAAAGCGAGTTTCGACGCCCCATTGTCCAATCGCAATGAACAGTCTGTTGTGACTCGAACCCGAACGACCGAACTCTTGCGAAGACAACAATACGTCGGGCGCAGATATCGAACCCTCGGTGGAGGACTTATTTCAGAGGGCCGCCGCTTTCTCGATACCCGCACTATTCCTCTTGGTCTTTTCCAGCGTGTATCTCTCCTGCCAAAACTTGAGACGCTTTGGAGAGATACAGCCTTCGGAGGCTTCCTCCCCAATGGCTCCGTCGGCGATTGGGGCCGTGCATGTCGCCTACTTCGTGACCCAGCACTTTGTTGGCATCGCTGTCACTGGTCATTGCTGTCGTCGCATTATTGGAGTGGCGCAGCGTCGATGTGCCGCGGTATCGCGGGGCGTCCGTGGGCGCCGCGGCTTTTCTTGGCGAATACGACGATTCTAATCTTCATCACGACGATGTTCATGACAGCGTTGATGGCGGCACCCGCGCTGCCCGAACGAGGTGATGCCAGCGCCGCCTGACGCCCCCTTCAGGAACCCCTATGGCGGTGGTGTGAGCGTGACGAATCATACCGGGCAGGTCTTCGATTCTTTTTACGTCCTTCGCGGATGTCCTAAATCTCGATGAACGTGCTTAACAGCCCGTTAAAACCACTGTGCGCAGCCGAGGTAACGAGGCTCTAATTTCCTCACGATTTCCAGAAAGTCAGAGCCTCGTTACCTCGACTGCTACTTTCTAAACGGGCTGTTAACCATGCTGCCTCAGGCGGACGTCACATGGACAAATGAACCTAAAAAGAGCAATGAAACCACAGATGGACACAGATGGACACAGATAAGAGGACATTGCGAAGAAACGTGCATTCACCAAACGGGTGAAGCGGTTGCCCGAATTGAATCTGTGTTTATCTGTGTCCATCTGTGGTTTCCATTCTTCCCTTCAATTCCAACCGCCGGATCCAGGATGAAATGCTATACAACGACGCATCATCGTGGTGTCTATTTGGCAGTATGAAACGCAAAGTCATCGTCATCGCTGGTTGTGTGTTGTTCACGCTGGTCCTCTTGATTGCTCTCTCGCCGAGCAAGGGTCCCAAGACGACTTCGCCACCGAGGGGCGTGCCTACAGTAACATTTACATATACAATGCCCGCGCCGACGACCAACCCTGCCCCCACAAGCAAAAACTTTGAGTCGGGTAGTTAGGCCTATTCAGTGTCCGACCCGCTACTCCCGCACCGTGAGCACGCCATTGTGAGGGATTCCTTGGAAATCAATTGCTTTTCCCGGCTGGCCAGGTGGATTTCCACGGAAGCCTCGCCCCGAACTCCGCCGAGTCCGAAATTGAGAGGCAGCACGCTTTGGCCCAGGTAGCCGGATTTGCCATCGCTGAACCGTGTGATGGCCAGGTTACCTGCCTTTACTTTGACGGTAGCTCCCAACCCGTCCCGGTTCGACGCAGAGCCGACCAGCTTCACCTGGAGGAAGTTTATCCGCTTTTGTTCGCCTTCATTGCTGATCAGCACCATGGGCCGGTCATCATTCATTTCGTTGGTGACGATACCGAGGTCCCCGTCACTGTCGACGTCGAAGATGACAGAGGCGCGCGAGCTTTCGAGGGAACCGTGAAATAAGACTTCGCGGTCTGACGTGCGGAGCGTCGTGGGCATCGGTCGCTCGACTGCGGCATCGAGCAGGAACATCGGTTTGTCGATGCGGCCGCCGAGCCGCGTTCAATCGCCAGGACAAATTCCGCGTCAACGAACCGCTCTTGTTCGTTCAACAGCAGGGAATTTTATGGCGTAGCGAAAGGGCCAGCCCATGCCGGCTGTGACAAACGTTCTCGTAACCATCGGCATTGAGATCCCCGACACTTAGTCCCCAGGGCCAATAGGTTTCCGCGCCTACCTTGTCCGAAACCCTCCTCGAACTTCCCATCTCCCCCGTTGAGATAGAAGGCGTTTCCGTGCTGTTGTTGAGCTGCCTGCAAGAACGAATCGGTCCAGAAGGTGGTGCACCATTTCTGCCGAACCCTCGGCGCATCGTGCCGCGCCCCGCCACGGTCTGAGGCTCCGTCATGTCGAGTGCATGTCGACGACGAAGAGCTCCGGGCCGGCTGTCGAGGTTGAAGTCGAAAACTTCGCACCCATGGCGCCCCATGGAGTTTTGGAAAATACCGCGCCGTCCTTGTCGACGAATCCTTGCCGCCGGCGTTCTCGTAGAAGTGGTCATCGCCCTGCATGTTCAGCACGTAGAGGTCCGGGAATCCATCGTCGTTAAGGTCCGTGAAAGTCGCGTCGCCGCTCCAGGCGGCATTGACCAAACCGGTTTCCTTCGAGACGTCCTGAATTTCTCTCCCCCGAGGTTCGATAAAGAACGCTCGTCCTGGTCTGTTCGGGAAATAAATGTCCGTGAAATGCATTCGCGAAAGCCCGATTGAAATCGCCGGGACCCTTCTCCTTGGTCGTGTAGACCCCGACATTACAGACGAACAGGTCGAGAAGTCCGTCGCGGTCGAAGTCAAAAAACACCGCCCCGAGGAATGGCCGCGCTGTGTTCGAGACCCGCCATCCAGATGTCACGAAAACGGCCGTCCCCCATATTCTCGAATAGCACATTACCCATGTTCACGGTCGTGACGAACAGATCGGCATCCCCGTCGTTGTCAATGTCCGCGAAGGAAGCGGCCACGTGCGGGATTGCCCGGCAGCGCCACGTCGGCGCGCGCCGTGATGTCTTCAAACTGCCCGTTCCCGAGATTTCGCCAGAGCTGGTTGGGACCAAGTTGATTGACAAAATAGAGATCGAGTCTGCCGTCACCATCCAGCCATCGGCCACCGCCAAACGCTTCCGTGGTCATAATGGGCGGGCTTCCAGGAGCCTAAGGCATCCTCGACGCTGTGCTCGTTCGAATGTGATTTGCTCCCGGCGGTGCGGTCGGCGAATTGAAAATCATGAAAGGCCTTGAAATGGTGGCCGCCTGATTTGCTCACGCGCGTTCCGCCAGCATCCGCGGCACGGCCGCATTGGCCGGAGGGTAATGGACAACATTGGTGACGTCTGGCACCGCAAAACCTTCGATTGGTTTTGCAGGAGAGACGCGGCGAGGACAAGGCAATACTGCCCACGGCTGGTTCACGGAAGTTGGCCACGGCAATTTGCGGCTTTCCCGCAGGCGTTTCACTACAAACATCGACGTGGGCTTACGGGTGAAGCAGGTCCAAGTCAATGTCGACCTGAGGCGAGGACTCATCGTCCGTCGAAGAAGATGAAACTCTCTGTGGCCGTTAACAGCCCGTTAAAAACTAGGAGTATCGCCGCTGAGATGGATTTGAGCTCTGGCCGAGGCGAGACGACGGAGCATATCCGCTATGGATCTGTGACGGAGGAACGAACAGCAAGGCTGGAGCTCAAAGACACTCAGCCCAGGGATTCGGCGCCGAAGAGAAGACGCCAGCGTCGTTGCTCCTCGGTCACAGATCCACTTCTGGATATGTGCCTCGTCGCGCCTAGCTGGCGGCCCTTTCGGCGCGAACGGCGACACTCTAGTTTTTTAACGGGCTGGTTGACCTGATTTGGTGGACAACGAGGAGGATACACGGGCAGCGTCGTCTGCTCCGACTCGGCCCCCGCTCAATACCAGCCGAAAGAAGTTTGATCCGAAAGCCGGCCGTTGGAATTGAAGGGAAGGAGTGAAACCACAGATGGTTTCACAGATGGACACAGATTCACATGGTGGGCTTACCTCTTCGCCCACCGCTGGGGAGATGCACATCACTTTCGCCATTGATTCTTATCTGGGTTTCGTTCATCTCGAAGTATGTACCATCTGCCGGTTTGGCGGTTCATCTTTTAGGGATTGAATCATGCCGCATGGTTGTTTTTACTGTAACGAACAACAATGGAAGCGCTCCGCAGGAGGCCGCGCCGGCGCAATCTGGAGTCTCGATTCTCTACCCACCTGGACTCTTATCGCGGTGGTCCTTGGCATGACGAGAAGGCGACGGCGGCCCTGGAGGAGAAGCGTGGTCAGCCCGGCCTCTACCGCGTCGTGCAGATGCAGCGGTTGTTACTCTGGGACCGAGGGAGGGCGGTGGAAAGCTGTGGCTGCACCCGGCTCGCACGCTTCCTCGCCAGAAAGTTTGGTTCGGCTCGTGGAAATCTATGAACTTGTGAGGGGGTGGCCGCCGGCCAGGTATGAGAAAGCATCGGCAAAGAGCGTGCCGTGCAAACGAAGCTGCCAGACGGGCCAGAAAACGAAGAGCGAGCCCCGCGAATGACTTACGACCGGAAGCAAGCTGCTGAATTCGTGGCAGCACAGGATGCGGTTTGCGGTGAAGTCCGGCGCGAGCTGGCAACCAGGCCGGAAGGACGCACTGGATCTGGTTCATCTTTCCGCAAATGGCCGGCACCCGGATTCAGCTCGATGTCCCGGAAATTTGGGATTGCCTCCAAAGCCGAGGCGCGAGGGCGCCAGGCTGCACTTCGCCCACCTGGAAGCGAACGAATCGGCGAATCACGATCTCGTCGCCGAGTTGTTTGGCGATGGAACCGACGTGTTCCTTCGACCGTGACTTCGGAGTTCCTTTTGACGAAACCCTGATCGAGCAGGCAGTAGCCCTGGTAGAAACTTTTCCAGCTTGCCTTCGACGATTTTGGCGATGGCCTGGGGCGGTTTGTTCTTCACTTGTTCGGCGGCGATTTCCTCGCTCCTTGGCCAGAACGTCTGCCGGCACTTGGTCGCGCGCGACGGCGAGGGATGGCCGGCCGCGATTCTGCAGGCGTGATGTCACGCGACAAGCTTGCTTGAACTCCTCGTTGGCCACGGTGGCTCTCCTTGCCGCGCGCCCGACTTCCACCAGCACACCGACTTTGGCGCCGGTGTGAATGTAGGCGGCGATCATGCCCGTTGCCGCTGACCTCCATGCGCGCTGGCTGCGCGAAATGCGGATGATTCTCGCCGATCTTGTGCCACGGCGGCGACGCGGTCGGCTTCCAGATCCGGCGTTTGATCGACGGCGAGTCTCCGGGCGACGTCGTCGGCAAAAGGCCGAAACGTGTCATTGCGCGCGACGAAGTCCGTCTCGCAGTTGATTTCCACGAGCACGCCGACGCGTCGCGCCGGGCTGCGATGATATTGGGCGATGAAGCCTTCACTTGGCTTCGCGCGTCCGCGCTTTGGCGGCGGCGGCGCGCGCCCTTCTTGCGCAGGATATCGACGGCCAGCGTCGAGATCGCCCTTGGTCTCCGGTAAGCGCCTTCTTGCAGTCCATCAGATCCGGCCGCCGGTCATTTCTCGCAGGTTTGCCGACATTGGCGGCGGTAATTTCAGCCATAAATGATATTCGTTATCTGAGAGTTGAGACGCCTAAATATTCAAGTTCCGAGCCGCAAATCGTCGACGGCCGAACCTCCCATCTCCGAGGCCGGAGCGCCGGTGCTCGACGGCCAGCGAGCTTCGGGCCGTGGCAGGCAGGCGGTCACCGGCGCGCCTTACGCCGCCTGGGCGTAGCTTCCGGCGGCGGCGTCTTCGGCGAGCCTTGCGTGCAGGCGGAGCGGGCTTCGTATTCGGCCTGGGCGCGCGTCGACGGTCTTGGCCGATGGTAGCCAGGACCAATCGCACGCGAGCGGATGGCATCATCGTTGCCGGCGATCGGATAATCCGACCAGGTCGGGATCGCAGTTGGTATCCACGATGGCGACGACGGGAATCTTCAGCCGGCGCGCTTCGGCCACGGCGTTGTGCTCGCGCTTGATGTCCACGACGAACATCGCGCCGGATATCTTGTCCATGGCGCGGATGCCGTCGAAATACTTCGATCAGGCGGGCGGCTTCGCGGCGGATCACCGATTGCTCCTGCTTGACGTAACGGTTGATGCGTGCCGTCGGCTTCCATCTTCTCGATCTCCTTCAGCCGGGCGATGGAGCGCTTGACGGTGGCTGAAATTCGGTGAGCGTGCCGCCGAGCCAGCGCTCGGTGACGTAAATACTGGCCGCAGTCCTTGGCCGTTTCCTTGACCGCCTGCTGGGCCTGCTTCTTGGTGCCGACGAACAGCACCTTGCCGCCTTTGCGCACGGTGTCGCGACAGGAAATCGCAGGCCGCCTCCAGCTGGCTGAGCGTTTTGCTCAGGTCAATGATGTGGATGCCATTGCGCGCATCGAAGATGAACGGCTTCATCTTGGGGTTCCACCGTTTGGTCTGGTGTCCGAAATGGACACCCGGCTTCCAACAATTCCTTTACGCCAATACTAATCACAATTTTCCTTTGGTTAAGAGTCCGTCCGTCATCAGCGACGAACCATCCCGCGGAACACGGGATTGTTTTCAGCCAGTTAATGTGGCGACGTACGCGCGGCCTGCACAGAGGTGGCGGCGCGATCCTAGGCCGTTTCATTCTCCCTTGACGCGGACACCGAACGGATCACTTCCGCACCAAAGGGTGGGCACCGTAGCCGTTGCGGTTGGGGAGGCAGCCTTTTATTTTCCGAACTGGGAAAGCGCTTACAGGGCTGCGTCAGCGTTGCCCGGAGAGCGCTGGCATCCTGCCGGCGAGTTCAGGCCCCACGCGCCGGCGACACACGCCGCCGGGCCAGGCGCGGCGGCTTTCTGCGGCGAGCAGCCACCGAGTCTGATGGAGCCCTGAAAGCTATTGGATGAGTCGCGCTTCGATAGAACTGGCCGGAGACACAACCCGATCGGCGTCGTGGGCCGTGACGCGTGCCGCCCGTGCCCGCGATGTTGGTGGCTCCGCTCACCGGCGTCCAACTTTGCCCGTCATGGAAACGTCGGTCTTTTTCCAGATTATGATACAGGTATGGCTTCGCCACGTGATGAAAGCTGGAAGCGGCGACATCGACGGTGTTTGCCACCTCAATTCGGATCTCCGTGATGACCGGTGCCCTCGGCCCGTCGCTTCGGTTGATGTTGGCATGGAGCCGGTTTACCGAGAGAGTCGCGGTTGAAATTCTCGTCCGGCTCCGGATGTCTCGGCATCCAGCGGTCAAATAACACCACCGTGATGGCTGTTGCCTGTTGGTTTCACCCGGCAGGAACGCGGATGGTCCCGCTGGCGGCCACATAATCCGCGGCTGCCGAGGAAACCGCGGAGCCAGCGGCGGCGGCGTAGTTCACTGATGTCTGATCTGACTGCTGGGCGGGGAGAGAGTGACCGGGAAGGGGGCGTTGACCGTCCCATTGGAACCTTCGGCGATGATGGTGTCGTGGATGGCCAGGAGGGGTAATTCCGGAGGGGAATGTAGAGGCTGAAGCTTCTCCAGTCCGATCTGATCTGGAGTAGTGGCGGGGCGCGGGAGTCCTGTCCGGGAATCCCCCGGTTCCACCCAGCGCGGCGGTTGTAATGAGAGTAGAAACGCCTCGTCGGCACTTGCGGGTTCGCCAAAACCTGAGACCAGGTGGTAGACGGTGCCTCCCAAGGTTATCCCAAACACGAACCTGGAACGTGCCGTGGTAGTTGAAGCGTAGTCCCAACCGGGGGCATCCGGGTCTGGGACCGATAAATTACCGTAGATGTTGCCAGCGCCGGAGCTGCGGTTCGGAAGGTGGAGCTCGCGAGAAATACGGGGAGCGGATTCTGGCACGTCTGTTCCCGCGTGTCCGCAGAGCTCGCAGGTGAATCCCGGCGCCGCTCTTTAACTGAAGCGTACCGCCGTAAGTTTGGGTGCCGGGAGGAGTGCCATCGGCCGGGTTCCCAGATTTGAGTGGCTTCGGTTGGATTGCTCGGCTCGAGCCCATACATTCGAGCTCTGAAACCTGCCCTCGACACCATTGTTGGAAGCTGACGGTGCCTCTGTGCCAGCACGCCAAGCGCGCTAAAGTAGGGTAACGAAGTGAGGACAATTACTGTTTTTTTTCATATTTCTCCATAGTTTGCTTGGGATTTCTCCCTCAAGGTGAGTCTGAGGTCCAAAAAAAAGCCTTCTACCTCTGGCCACTGTCAACTGTAACGCCAGCGGGGTTAAAAAACGACGGCAATACATTTCTGTCATCCATCGGAGGTGGTTTCTGCCTGTTCTTCACTTTCACGCTGGAACCTTCAAGCTTTTGCAGCTCCGGAAGGTTTTCTGGTTCACAGCCGAGGGCGGGGGTTGGTCAAGCCCGAGAACCAAGTTGAATTTGAACGCAGGAGGAAACAGAGGCAACTGAGGGGCCGGCCCTGACGTCCATATTACGCGGTAACCCTTAAAAAGGAGAACAATTCGAAGCACAGATGGACACAGATAAGAGGACATTGCGAAGAAACGTGCATTCACCAAACGGGTGAAGCCCGGTTGCCCTCGGATTGAGTCTGTGTTGTAGCCTCGTGTCCATCTTTGTGGTTTCTAGCTCTTCTTCCTTCACTCCAACCGCCGCTGCAGTTTTAGCGTAACAAAAATCGCTCCACTATTACCTGCCTTCAGTCCGCCAGCTTCCTGGCTCCATCTCCGTGCCCCCTCCTGTTAGTTCACTTCGACATAAGAGGAGGGGCACGGGAATTTCCACCTGGAGCGCCGCTGTCGTTCGAACATTCCCGCAGGGTATAACCTGCGCCCTGTTTCGGAGATGGCGCGCCGACCCAAGCTTACTGGATCAGTCGGGCTCGATAAATTCCGGCCGGCGGCACAGCCCGATCCACCTGTCTGTGTGGCCGTTGACGGTCGCGCCCGCTGGCGCGCGATGCTGGTGGCTCCGCTCACCGGCGTCCAGTTGCCCGCGTCATCGTGAAGCACGTCTGTCTTTTTCCAGTTGATAGGCATGGCCCGCCACGGTGTGGAAAGCTGAGCGGCGACGTCGACGGTGATGTGCCTTCACCTGGATCTCCGTGATCGTGGCTGTTCCTGCTAGCTTCCGGCAAATGCGCTGGCATTGGACGGATTTGAGAGAGATCACGCCGAAATTCTCGTCCGGCCCAGATCGGGATCGCGCGCGTTTTACTACCACTGTGATGGTCGCTGCTTTCCGTATCGCCGGGCAGGAAGAAGTAAGAGTCCCGCGGGTGGCCGCATAGTCCGAGTTCCGGCCAGCGCGGATCCGTCGGCGGCTGGCGCAGAGGATTCACCGTGACGAATCTGATCGTCTCGGCGGGAGGACGCCCGCAGGCGTGACCGGGAGGAGCGGCGCCTGTGACCATTCCAGTCCAGGGGCGCCGCACTGCCAGCGGCGGTGCAGCGTCGTCGATTGGTCAGGCAGGCTGTCGGCAGCTCCAGCCAGAGGTCGAAAACCTCTCAAACCTGCTCCAAGATGGGAGTCGATCGCGGTGGATTTCCTCTTGCCGCCACCAGCAGCGGACCAGCCGTAATGGCGTAAGAAGCTCCTGACTGAACGTCGCGCGATTTGCCCAACGGCGGGGTGACCAATTGCCGATCATGCTGCCGCTCGTGTTGTCCCAGGCGCGCGAAGCTGGAAGGTGCCGAAACAGGAGTTCCCCATCACCTACCGGAGCACCCGGAGTGTCGCGGGACAGAAGCATTGCCGACGCGATGATCACCAGCGGCGCTACCGGTTCGGAACGTGGTCGTGGCGAGCAGTTCCAGCGCGGATTCCCGTTATGTTTGAACCGACGTCCCCAGAGCTGGCAGGTAATCCCGTGCCCGGATGGGGGAGTTTCGGCACCACAAGTAATGCGAGCGGAGAGAAGGTTCCCGGCTTGGTTATTAAAAATTGATCGTGCCCTGTGAAAAACACCCCGATCGCATTCAACAGGGATATAGCAAAACCATGGATGTAGTTTTCATAAAGTTTGTGCGCTCGTAGCACAAATTGCACATAGCAATACGTAACTGAACGAAGCAAGTACACCGATCTACGTATTGCCGAGCGATGAACCGATGCCGGCCCGGCGGCTACGCCCGTGACGAGCGCGGTCCGACTGCGCAGCGCTGCCATGCCGACATCGTGGCTCACCCTGCGGGCCTGCAGATCGCGGAGTTCATCGCGATCCTCGGCCCCTTTGTTCCCGGCCTTCCGCTCGGCCTGCTGCTCGGCGCGGCGCAGCACCCGGTCGCCCTCGCCCAGAGCGTTTGGCGGCGATGAGCAGCACCTGCGGCCATGCCGAGGACGAGCACCAATCTGGAAGAGCTCGTAGATGTTCATGGGCGCGGTTCGACGTAGAGTTCGACGCCCGCATCGTCTCCTTCGGCTCTCGGGGGCCCGACCGCGGTGGTCGGTGCCCGGTTCGGGTCGAGCAACGACGAGGTGGAGCGCCTTCGAGCCGGGGCCCGCCATCGGCGCCAACCGCCTGCGAAAGCCGGCGGGAGCAGCCGGATGGTCAGCGACGAGGTCGTTGCGGCCAGGAGCACGACCACCAACGAGACCGGCAGGGGTGGGCGGGGCCAGCAAGGTGGGCCAGCAGGCCGAAGGAGGAGGCGGGGCTCTGGCCACGCGCCGACGAAGTCGGGATGGCCGCCCGCCACCTGGACGACACGCGACGGACCATCGCCGACGAGGCCCGGAGCGGGAGCAGGCGCGGCGACGAAGGCCAGCGCCACGAAACGCGAAAGCAGCCCCACGAGCGAGAGCACCGCCAGGGGCCGGACGGTCGCCGACGAGGCGACGGCGAGCGCTGCGATTGGTCACGCCTGGTCACTCTCCAAGTCGGCGGCGAAGCCGGCCCAGGCTAGGCCGTCGACCCGATCTGAAGACTTCGGCCTGTAGATGCCGCGCCTGAAGATCCCGGCCTGAAGATTTCGGCGCGGCCGTGATCCGCGGTGGCGGGGCGTGGCGAACTGCGGGCACGCAGGGGATGTCATGCGTGCCCCAGAGAAGAGGAGAAGCCCATGCCCGAACTTTCCCGACGCGGTGTTCCCGACGAGCGGGGGCCGGAGTGGCTGCGGCGGGGGTGGCGGCGGCGGCCGTGCCGCATCGCACGCCGCGGGCCGCGATCAAGCCTCGATGCCAAGGCCGACCCGGTCGCCACCATCGAGGAGCTCAGCGCCGCCGGTCCGCTGGTCGTGCACATCCGCGGCGCGAAGGCCGGCGTCGTCTCGGTCATGAGCGGCGAGCAGGAAGTCATCTTCACCGACCCACGAACTTCCATCTCCCCGAGTCGTCGCCGCCGCCAACGGCGCGCTTTTCAGCTGACCTCGTACGATCGAGAGGAACAGCCCATGTCATCGCATCGCGAAGCCGCGAGATCTCCAGCGATCCCGTGGCCGACAAGCACCGACACCTACGCCGCCTTCGTGTCCCCGACCGAAATCTGCTTCGTCACGCTGATCACGAACTACATCCGCTGCAGAGACGGCCGGCGGCCCGAACTTCTTCGAGTTCGGCGACGACGTCTTCCTACAAAGATCAACGTCGACAACAACGGCGATGCATGGGCTGGCCGACGTCTGTACGAGTTCAAGTTCACGACCACCGTGGCCAACCCCAGGCACGTTCCTGTACAACACCACAGCCCGATCGCCTCGATCAACGACCCGAACTTCAACCGGCGTCAGCGCTACACGGTCACCCGCAAGGACTTGCACGGCACCAGGGACGCTGGCCTAAGTTCGTCCATGTGCCGCCGATGCAACGCATCGGGCCCCGGTCGACGCCGAACTACCCGGCGGGCCAAGTGCGGGCATCGCCCAGGCCAAGGACGGTCGCAAAGATTGTGTTCGCCGGGCAATCGGCTCCGACGGGTTCTACGTCGACCTCGGCTCGGTGTTCGACCTGCCGGACCTGCGCCCGTTCCAGAACCTGCACCTGCTGCCGTCAGCCGCGGCGGCCGGCGTCGACGAAGCCTGCGCGCCTACAACGAGCAATGCACCGAACGAAGTACAC
>ERZ1370068.1574-contig-11481_pt1 | contig 39197 bp, 51 predicted proteins | sample MGYA00561227_ERZ1370068 | MGnify/ENA primary metagenome ERZ1370068 (study PRJEB38410, sample SAMEA6850437) | metagenome | study: Metagenomic assessment of the ecological functions of the soil: analysis of the soil microbiota associated with the...
GGTGTGCTTCGTTCGAGTTACGTATTGCTCGATCGGGTGGTTTGTCGTTGGTCAGGCGGAACTCTGCTGCGGCGCAGAAGGAGATGCCAGCGATGGCGGCAGCTCCGCAGGCCCGTGGGCACGCTAGGTGATCAAACGGGCGCCAAACCCGGGCCGACGGTTTGTGGGTCTGGCGATTGACGGCCGGGACGTCGACAAGATTGGTTACAATCGAAGCTATAACGCAACCGATCTCAGCGGGGTCGCATGCGCTGACAACCTGGCCTGTGGCGAGCCGGGCTGTGGGCGCTTCCGGTCGAAATGCGGATCAACGTCGAGTCGGCAAAACCTACACGTTTACGGCCCGTCGCCTGGATATACAGGTCGTGCTGCGCTGAAGCTGGTGGAGCGCTGACATTTTGCCGTAGATGCAGTAACGCCTGCGTCTCTGAAACAGCCCGGTATCGCTCTATTGAGCGCACGGCAAATCGACAGCTGGCAACCGAACGTTGAGCGGTTGAGATGTTGAGGGTTCGAGCATCGAAGGACGACTCATGAAAGCACTTTCTTCCTTCTTACTTTCGCAAGCTTTGCCTGCCTCGTTGGGGCTGTGCCCTCGCGGCGCGACTCGGGGCCGGTTCGACGTTGAGCAAGTTCTGGCGGCTGAATCGGCGGCAGAAGTGACGCCGAGCCCGACGCCAGCGGGATTTGATTGGGATTCCACCGGGACGAGTGTGCGCTGGATAAGAAAAGCTACTCTACTTCGTTCGCTCTGGGTGGAAACCGATTTGTTTCTTTGGCGGCGCGAAGGCGGGGCGATCACTCTTTATCGAGCCTCAAGCATCTCTACCGCAAATTGCTCGTCGTATTTTTCTCGGGCTTGCTTCAACCTTCCGGGCTTGCCCAGAGAATCGCGGTTGTATCCATCAAACGGCGAAGCTGCACGAAGGTGCGCATGATCGCGATGTTGACTTCGACCGCTCGCACTGCGCAAAACGGCGTAGAGAGCATGGCAGCTTGCGCTGCGTTTCGGTGAAGGCATAAGGCGAGAATGCACCGGCGGCCACCATGTGAACTTGAGGTCGCCATTTCGACAGGCTTCAAAACGTCCGCCTCTCATCGCCGGTAAGCTGAAAGCGAAGTCCTCGGGAAACCGCTCGCGATTCCGCCGAAGCTGCTCGTTGTGAGACGGCGGTTTGACGCCGTAAAGCTTCGCAAGGTCGGCGTCGCATGACCTTTTTCGCCCCGCAACGAAGAAGATCAGCTGGGCAACATTCTCCGGTTTGAGGGCGGCGGTCATAAGCGAATTAAGAACTAAAAAGGAAAAAAACCTGAAAGCCCGGCACTCGCCTCTCTGCGGACCATGTTACGGCAGCCTTTCTTCGATCGTCCTTCGGGTCAACCGATCAACCGTCAACCTTTTTCAACCAGCGCGCGCCCCACGCGCTCACGCTCGGAAGTGCCGGACACCCGTAAACACCATCGCCACCTTGCGCTCGTTTGCCGCCGTGCGATCACTTCTTCGCCACGGACGGAACCGCCGGGTTGGATGGCGCAGTGGCGCCGGCTTCAGCGGCGGCGATGAGTCCGTCGGGAAAGGAAAAAGGCGTCGCCGCAGACTGCACTCGCCCTGCAGCGAAGCCTGGCTGTCCTGCGCTTTCAAACGGCGATCCGCGAATCGACGCGCGACATTTGGCTGGCGCCGATGCTCTAGCGTTCGGTCCATCTGGCGTAAACGATCGCGTTTCGACTTCACGTGCTTGACCACGTGCCAGGAAAGTCATCGCCGCCATTTCGTGACGGTTGGCAGGACGTTTGCTCACCACCTTGGTTTCGGGATTGCCATCTCGATGCTCTGTCCCGGACACGAGAAGCCCGCCGCGGATGGAACAAATCGTCATGCTCCACCTCATCGCCAGGCGCTGGCGTGCGTCGCGCATGAGGCGGAGGTTTTCTTCTCTGGAGCGAGGCGCGCGCGTCAGGCACGAACTCGAGCGCGATGATCACTTCGGAGAAAATCTCGCTGATCGCGCTGGCGAGCGGCAGGTCGAGCGGGCGATTGCAACGATGATGCCGCCAAATGGCGCCCGCTTATCGGTGCGAAACGCTTTCAGCCAGGCTTCACGCAAATCGGCATCGCTCCCCACCCCACAGGGATTGGTGTGCTTGAGGATCGCGACGATCGGCTCGCTGAACTCGGCGATCAGTTCGGCCGCGGCCTGATATCGAGGAGACGGTTGGGCAGGAAAGTTCCTTACCGTGAAGCTTCTCGAAGTTGCTCGTTGAAACCGTGCCGTAGAGCGCTGCTGCTGATGCGGGGTTTTCGCGGCGCGTCAACGCAACCGGCTACCATAACGAGCGGGAGCGAGATCGAAAACAGTCTCGGTCTGCCGTTTCTCGTTCAGGTGAGCGGCGATGCTTGGCGACCGTATTCACGGTGGGGTAGTGATGAAGGCCTCGATCGCGAAGTCGCTCCCGCAATTTCAGTGGTGGTCTCGCGCTTTCAGCGTAAGCGCGCATCTCGTCGAGCACCGCCTGGTAGTCGGCCGGATCGACCACCACGGTCACCGAGCGATGCGGTGATTTTTCAGAGGCACTGCGCAGCATCGAGGGCCCACCGATGTCGATCATGGCGCTCGACCAAGCCCCCGCGAGCGACTTGCACTCCGGGTTTGGCTGATCGTCGCGCCTGGAAAGGGATAGAGATTCACCACCACGAGATCGATTGGCTCGATCTCGTGCTCGCTGCGCCGGCCGCTTCGTGTTCCTTGCTCGCGCAGATCGAGGAGGCCGCCGTGCACTGTGGGGTGGGCTGTTTTCATGAGCGATCACGAACACTTCAGGGAACCCGTGAAGAGCGCGAATCTCGGGATCACTTCGATTTTTCCCGCGCGACGGTTGGCGGTACCGCCGCCGGTGGCAGTGATCTCGACGCCTGCTTCATCGGCTCAGCGGCGCCGACTCGATCACGCCGGCGTTTGTCGGAAACGGAGATGAGTGCGCGCTGGTTTTCTCATGAAAGATTTGCGCTGCACGAGAATGGACGCCGCACCAGCGTACATCACGAGTCCAAAAGCGAGCGCCTAAGCCTATCGACTAGGCGTAACTCGGGAGATTCAGGACGCCAGGGATCGCCGGCATCAAGCGCGCGCGCCGGACCGCGTGCGACCCGTGGAAGTCACCGGATTCAGATGCACTGCCCAGTAATCCACGATGTGGTACTGGCTGCGGGAAAGAGCGCGCCGGACATCAGCCAGAGAGGGATGAGGAAAACGCGTTCGTGCGATCGCGTGAAAGCCCTGGGTCGATTCCATTTGGCCAGGCGACGAGCAGGCCCAGGCCCGTCGGGGCCCGACAAGACGACGAAGAGTGGTCAGAGACAAAATGATAGCAGGCGCTCGGGCGCAAGTCGGCAGATCGCAAGCGGGCGCCTTGAGGAGGAGGAAGATCAGCCCCCGCAAGGGCGAGCGTCGTTCCGCCGAGAATCTTTCCACAAACGATGCTCCCGGGCGAGATCGGGCGCACGACAAGCACCGATCGCAGGAAACCTTCCTTTGCGCCCCGCGATCTTCGATGATCGGAGATGGTCGAGAAAGACGGCGGTAAAAGCATGATCGGGATGAGCGTGCGCCCGGACAGAAAACATTCGAGGTAACGCATCCCGTTAGGCGCGTGGAACCCGACCCGAAACGAGTGATCGACGATGCCGGAGCCGCATGATCAGTACCAGAAAAACGAGCGGCGCACTAACAAAGGCATAACCACTGATCCGGTTGCGTTGCCGATAACATAGCTTGCGCGATCTCCCGCTGCACAGAGGGTCGCAGTGGTGTAATAGTTTTAAGCCGGAGCGTTGGTCTCCGGCGCTGATGGCCACCAGGGTGCATTTGCGGCCTAACGATCCGGAACGATGTGTTCGCCGCCGGACCACAAGACCGGACAGCAGCCGATCGCTCGCGAGTGCTTGCGGAAATGCGCTCAGGCTCAGAGCAATCCGCTCGCCTCGGTCGCCGCCTCGGTGACGTTGTAACGTACCGGATGCGGAACGCTCGGCGGGCGCCGTTCCCATCCGCGCGGTATGCGCAGAAATTGCCGGAATCGTCAGCCGACTTCCCGCACGAAAAATGCGGCTCAAATAGAACGGGCTGCAACCGACTTCCTGCCCCGAGCATTTCGAGCGTCGGCGGATTCGCAAGGTCACGGATTAGCTGACGCACGTTCACTTCGTCCGCACGACTCGATCGCGCGCGACTCGTTTTTGGCATGCATGAAAGTTCCGGATCTTTCGGCTCGAAAGACAATGCGACGATCAGCTCGAGCGCCTTGCTCTGATGCCCAAAGGATGCGCGCGGCTTTCAAACAAGCGGCGCGGCGAGACTGGCGACAATCGCGCGCTGCTCGGCGGTCATCGGCTGGAGTCGAGACGACGCTTTGTTCTTTGCTGGGGAAAATCACCTCGCGCATTGCCGGGCAGGCTCGCTCTCCGAATCGGCGAGCTGGTTCTGCGGAGTGCTTTCTCGAATACCTCGAGGGTGACAAAGCGATGACGGTCGTGCGCCTGGCGATGGCGCGCAGCGGTTCGTCCCCGATCGCGTAGTAACCGGAGCTGCTCAGGCCGTAATCGTGGATCGCGTTGCCGCGGCCGATCGCGCCGCGGCCATCCGGGGCCGAGGCGAAAACTCGACGCTGCGGGGACGGAAACTTTCCGCCCAATCGTGCAGGCGACTGGCTTGAAATCGTGCCACTCGATACTCAGGCCCATTTTCGAAGCTGCCGTAGAGCTGTTGCCAGCCATGGCTGACGTTAGTCCAGGCCGCCCGCTCCAGATTTTTCGCCGTTCATCGCGCTCATTTTTCGGGTGCATAGAAGAGATCGCAAGCGCTGGAGCGGGGATCATCACCAGCAGGCTTCAGGTGGTCAAACAATCGCGCGGCTGACTTGATCCGTCGGCCGAGTCAGGCTGGGAGCCTGACCTCGAGACTATACCGGCACCCAGATCCCCGGCAGGCTCGGCAGTCCCGGAGAACAATTCGCCCGCGGAGCGCTTCGATCCGACCTTGCTGAGTAATTCCACCTGCTGAGTAATTTCAGCCTTTCAGCTTTTCGTAGAGGAGCGCGCGCTCCCCCTACTTGTCTTGCCAGAAGTCGACGAAGAGCGCCGAACCTTGTTGAAGGTGTTTTTACATCGTCGCTACCTGTCGAAACGTGCGTTTGATTGCGCGTTTCACTGGATTGGTGTCGCCGTCGTCGTCGTGGCCTTCGCGATTGGGCTCGCCGTTTTGTCGGCCATCACCACCTGATCGCCACCGACAAACAGACCCTCGGTGCGGGTAACGGTGCCCGTGATTTGCGCCGATGGAAAGACGGCTGGCCGATTCGCCATCTGGCAGCGCGCGAGCGCGATCAGCCAGATCGGATTGCCGCGTTCGTCGGAGCGCAGAGTGTAATCGGCGGTCGCGAAAGCTGATGTGCGATTTCTGCGCCGTCTGTTGAGCGAGGTAAACGCGCCACTGAATCGAGATTGAGTTTGCTGGTGTCAATCGTTTTGCCTAACGAACCCTCGACCGAGGAACGCAATGGTGTGCGCTCGGACGTGATCTTCCTGCTCTCGACTTCGACTCGCGCACTCCGCCGCGGGCCTTGGCGTCGTCGATCAAAATCTTCCAGGTCTCCCGGCTGCGGGCTGCCATTCGTGCCCAGGACCGGATGACGTGATTGACGTAATCACGATTCAGCTGCAACGCCGACGGTGCGCAGGGCTTATAGGCGGCCGGCGATCTTGCGCCAGCACCGGTGGGTGAATAAGAGAAGCGCGAGCAACGATTTCACTGAGAACAGTGCATCGCCCCCATCTGCGAGCGCCAGTCCCGATCGACTCGTTAGGGCGAAAATTTTCCGGGCTGGACGGCATTGCAGAGCACGGAAAACTGTTGCAGTAGCGGTGGGATTTCGGCAGCTTGGCGTAATCAGCGCGATGGGCTGGTCAGGCGCGTCCCGAGATGAAGAAAACGAAGAAGCATATCGAGTTGCCAGTCATACCGGCAACCTCGCCCTGATGCGCAACTGTGTGCGCCGTTTCCTGAGAGCTTTCGTTTCCGAGCGTCAGCGGACGCTGATGGTGCTCGGAGTAGATGAGGCCTGCACGAACATCATTCGCCATGCTTATCATCTGCGGGATGATCAGCTGATCTCGCTTTCGCTCGAGAGCAAAAGCGACTGTGTCGTCTCGCCTGCGCGATTACGGGAAAAAGAGGCGAAGCCGGGCAACGATCGGACGGCGGCGGCGGACCTGATCAAACCGGGCGGGCTCGGTCTGCATCTGATTCGGAATGCGTTGATCAGGTCGATTATCTTCGCGGCGGCGCGGGACGGAATTAAACGGTGCCGGCAGAACTTGGAATAATGACAGCCGGATTCGAATGACGAAGGAATGAGCAGGCCTAACGAAGCTGAGCGAAAGCAGGACATGAGCGCTTTAGGCGATATCGCTCATTGGAAACGGCGGGATCAAAACCCCTTATTCCTTGTCTCCGGCATTCGTCATTTAGAAGTTCGGTCATTACCCTCCACCCTATTCGTATTCGAGCCATGCCCGCCTTGTTCGTCCGCGCGCTGATCCGGCCTTCAGATTTCGTTGCGTCCGCCGATGTTCAGCGAGTTCACCGGCCAGGTGAAGGTGTGTGAACGGCTCTGCAGTGCTGGTCGAAGCGGCGAAGAAGCGCGGTGACGTGCTCGAGCACATTCTTGCTGAGTGGCCCGCCCGGACTCGGCAAGACCACGCTGGCCCACATCATCGCGAACGCGATGCAGCGTGAACATCAAGAACACGAGCGGACCGGTGATCGAAAAGGCCGGCGAGCTGGCCGGAGCTTGCTCACCAGTCTGGAAAAAGGCGATGTCCTTTTCATCGACGAAATCCATCGGCTCCAGCCGACGATCGAGGAATATCTCTATCCCGCGATGGAGGATTACCGGCTCGACATCATCATCGACCAGGGACCGCAGGCGCGCAGTCTGCGCCTGCAGTTGCCGAAGTTCACCCTGATCGGCGCGACCACCCGCTGCGGGAATGGTGAGCGCGCCGTTGCGGTCGCGCTTCGGCATGACCGCGCGGCTCGATTATTACTCCGCCGAGGAAATGCAGAAGATCATCACTTGCGCAGCGCCGGCTTGCTTGAGCGTCGAGATCGATTCACGCGGGCGCGGCCGAGATCGCCACGCGCACGCGCGGAACACCGCGCACGGCGAACAATCTTCTGCGCTGGGTGCGCGATTATGTGCAGGTGAAAGCGGAGGGCAAAATCACGCGCGAGCTGGCGGATCGCGCGCCTGACCATGCTCGAGATCGATCGCGACGGGTTCGATCAATGGGACAAGCGGATCATTGAAACGTTGATCCACAAATTTAATGGCGGACCGGTCGGCTTGAACTCGCTTGCGGTCGCGGTGGGTGAAGAAGCGGGCACGCTCGAGGAAGTGAACGAGCCTGTACCTGATTATGGAAGGTTACATCAAGCGCACACCCCAGGGACGGGTGGCCCTGCCTAACGCCTACCGAAAACTGGGGTTGAAACCGCCGATGGGGCCTCAGAGCGAACCTGTTCGCTTCCTGAACGCAACCAACGATCGCTGAGGATGGATCGAGCAATCCCTTCCCTCGATTTCGATCGCGTAAGGTGGATCGAGCAGTCCCTTGCTCGATTTTCAATCGCCCGCGGAGCGGCCGATCCACCTTCTGCGTGATGGCTGTGTTAAGGTTTGCGAGATGCCGGGCGATGACTTCTTTGGCACGAGCACGAAAATATTTTTCCGGTCACCGAGCTGACCCGCTCGATTCGCGGCTTGCTCGAGACGCGTTTCGGTTCCGTCTGGGTGCAGGGAGAAATTTCGAATTACAAGAAGCACCCTCCGGTCACCAGTATTTCACCCTCAAAGACCAGCGAGCCGCGATCGCCTGCGTGATTTTCGGAACACGCTCCCGCCCTTCCGATTGCGCTCGCCGACGGCATGCAGGTGCAGGTCTTTGGCAACCTCACCGTCTTCGAAGCGCGTGGTCAATACCAACTCAGCGTCCAGATTTTGCAATCACGCGGCCTCGGTCCGTTGCAGGCGAAATTGAAGCCCTGAAACGCAAACTCGAAGCGGAAGGATTGTTTGCCCCCGAGCGCAAACGTCCGCTCCCGAAATTCCCGCGCCGCATTGGGATTATCACTTCTCCGAGCGGCGCCGCGATCCGCGACATCCTCAACATTCTTCAGCGCCGCGCGCCTGGGGTGGAAGTGCTGATCAGTCCGGTGCGGGTTCAGGGATCGGCGCGGCGCTGGAGATTGCCACCGCCATCCGGGAGCTGAATTTGCCTAACGACTCGTGGAAACCGCTCGATGTTCTCGTCCTCGCCCGGGGCGGTGGGAGCATCGAAGACCTCTGGGAATTCAACGAAGAATGGTCGCAAGCGCGATCGCGCACTCGGAGATCCCGATTGTTTCGGCGATCGGTCACAGATCGATTTCCGCAATCGCCGATTTCGTGGCCGACCTGCGGGCACCGACGCCGAGCGCGGCCGCGGAGTTGATTGTGCCCGACATTCGCGATCTCGAGCGGCAGTTGCGCGAGGTTGCAGGCCTGTCCCGCAAAAATGCTGGCGCGCGTTTTTGTCCAGAGCCGCAATCGTCTCCAGGCGTTGTCGGAAAAAACGCTCGACGCGAACTGCGGCGAAGATTGCGCGAAGCCCAGCAGGAAGTTGACTGGCGAGGGAATCGCTCGCGCGCGCCTCCGAGCGCCGTGCGAGCCAGGAGCGCTCGCCTAACGAGCGCCCAGCTGGCGCTGAAGGCGCATCATCCGGCGCGGAAGTCGCCGCCCGCCGTCAGCTTGTCGCCCAGTTGCAGCGACGCCTGAACGATTGCAGCTTGGCAACGCCTAAACGACTGCGATGCAGCGTTGGGAACGAGTGGCGGGAATGCTTCGACTCCTCGGACCGGAACAAACCTCGGGCGCGGTTACAGCATTACCCAGGACGAAGCCGGCAAGGTCATTCGCTCCGTCGCCGTCGTTAGCCGAAAATGAAAATCCGGACCCGGGTGAGCGATCGGTGAATTTGAATCCGCCGTGCCCGACTGATTCCTGAGCGCGCGCCTTATTCCGGATTGACCGCGGTGTTGGTCGCGCCGAGCCAATTGGCATCGTTGGTCACGAAGAGACCAACCTTCGTCCCGGTGCTCGACGTCCGAGTCGGTGTCGACGATCAGTGCTTGTCGCAAACGAGATTACTCGCGCTCCCGTCGCAATTCAGAACAATACCTCGCTTCGCCGCCCAGACGCCGCCTTTGAGGGTCTTATCGGTTGTGTACTGCGGCGGATTCGCGACCGGATCAGAGAAACCGTCTGCAATCAGCGGGAAAGACGCATTCGAGGTTTCGTTTAGATTCAGGATGTAGGCGTAGCTATTCTCGCCCGCCTTCAACGTGTCGGTGTAGTTCCCGCCAGTTGGATTCTGGTCGATCTTATTATCGGCGCCATTCTTGGTGTAAGCAGATCCTTTCACCGTAAAGATGTCTTCGGTGGTCAGGTAGTTTGGGAAAAGGGTCCGAAACGCCTGGTTCGCCGTGGTGATATCTGGTGCGCCCGTGCCATCCGGATCCTTTGTTACCGGGAAACTCCCGCCGTGATCGGCCGCGAAAGTTTCAAGGCCACTCCGGAGCTGCCGAATGTTGGAGAGGTCTTTGGTTTGATTCGCCCGCTCGGTGACGGTGTTGAACACCGGGAAGGCGATGCTGGCGAGGATGGCAATGATGGTGATGATGACGACGAGGAGTTCAATGAGGGTGAACGCGGAGTGAGTTTGGGGGTAGTTTTTTCATGGGGGTATTTTGTTGGGGTTAATCAGACATTCCGAAAATCATCGGAATCGAATTAGAAGGTCAAGCAGAAAAAATCTTCAGCGTGGCGCGAACGAGTTACTTGGAATCGTCGGCGGCGGCTCGCTGCCGGGTCCTTCCCATTTGAAGGCGACGACGGCAAGCGGCGGAAGATTGATCACAATCGAATAGAGGCGTCCCTGCCAATCGACCTCGTCGGCCTGCAATCCGCCAAGGTTGCCGACGTTGCTCCCGCCGTAGGTTTCTCCATCCGTGTTAATGATTTCGCGGTAGAAGCCGTCGTCAGGCACGCCCGAGCCGGTAGTTGTAGCGCGGCACCGGGGTAGCGTTGACGACGAAAGCGATCAGCCCACCTGCCTGCGAGCGCCGGAGGAACGCGACCACGCAGTGATCGGAATCGTGGAAATCGATCCACTCAAATCCTTCGTAGGTGTCGTCGTGATCCCAGAGCGCGGGCTCGTTTTTGTAGACGTAATTGAGATGCTGCACCGAGGCGCCGCAGGCCATCGTGCTTCGGCAGCTCGTTCAGAGTTCCCAGTCACAGACCGCGATCGTGATTCCACTCACGCCGCTGCCCAAACTCGCCGCCCATGAAGAGCGAGTTTCTTCCCGGGTGCCCAATCATCCACGCATAGAACAGCCGCAGGTTGGCGAACTTCTGCCATTCGTCGCCCGGCATTTTGCCGAGGAGCGATCCTTTGCCATGGACCACTTCATCGTGGCTGAGGACGAGGACGAAATGTTCCTGGAAAGCGTACATGATCGAGAAGGTGACGTGCTGCTGTGATGAAAGCGCCGGAAGATCGGATCGAGCGCCATGTAGTGCAGGAAGTCGTGCATCCAGCCCATGTTCCATTTGAATCCGAACCCGAGCCCGCCGAGGTAAGTCGGCCGCGACACACTCGGCCAGGCGGTCGATTCCTCGGCGATCGTCATGACCCCGGGGAAACGCTCGTAGCAGCGTCTCGTTGAGTCTGTTTCAGGAAATAAGATCGCTTCGAGGTTTTCGCGACCGCCGAACGCATTCGGGATCCACTGGCCCGGTTTGCGCGAGTAATCGAGATAGAGCATCGACGCGACGGCATCCACCCGCAGACCGTCGATGTGATATTTGTCGAGCCAGAAGAGGGCGTTCGCGGTCAGGAAATTGCGCACTTCGTTGCGGCCGAAGTTGAAGATCAGCGTGCCCCAATCCTGGTGCTCGCCCTGGCGCGGATCGGCGTGCTCGTAGAGATCGGTGCCGTCGAACTCCGCCAGGCCGTGCGCGTCCTTCGGAAAATGCGCCGGGCACCCAATCCATGATCACGCCGATGCCGGCCTGATGACACGCGTCGACGAAATGCCGGAACTCGTCCGGCGTTCCGAAGCGGCTGGTCGGCGCGTAGTAATTCGTCGACCTGATAGCCCCATGAACCTTCGAAGGGATGCTCCATCACCGGCAGCAGCTCGATATGGGTGTAATCCCATCTCGACCACGTAGGGAATCAGAGTCTCGAGCGATGCTCGAGATAACTGAGCGATCGATTTCCTTCCTCAGCGATGCGCCGCCACGAGCCGAGATGCACTTCGTAAATGCTGATCGCGCTTCGATGCCACTCTTTGACTGGACGTTCCTCCATCCATTTCTGGTCGCTCCATTGATAACGCTCGAGGTCGTAGACCATCGACGACGTCTCGGTGACCATGCTGGCTGAAGAACCCAAACGGATCGCTCTTCGAACAACAACGCGCCGTGCGTGGCCCTGATCTCGAACTTGTAGTGCTCGCCTTCCTTCACACCGGGGATAAAATTTCCCAGACGCCGCTTCCTGACCAGCTTCGCGCATCGGATGCACGCGGCCATCCCAGTGGTTAAAGTCGCCGACGACGCTCACTCGGTCGGCATTCGGCGCCCAGACCGCGAAGTAAACACCGCGTTCGCCGCCGAGGTCTGCGCAGATGAGCGCCAAACTTGTCGTAGAGCCGGTGATGATTTCCTTCGCCGAAGAGATGGAGATCGACCTCGCCCATGATCGGCCCATAGCTGTAGGGATCGCGCAGGGTACGCTCGGAGCCATCGAAGCCGGTTACCTTTACCAGATAGGGAAAATCCTGCGACCCGTTAGGCACAGTCGCCTGGTAAAGGCCTTCGATATGGAGCCGATCGGCCGGATAAACCTGGCGCTCGGATCTTTGGCCGAAAGAATCTCACCTCCCTCGCTTCCGGACGAAAAACCCGGATGAGCAGGTCGTTGCCAGTCCGGTGCGGGCCGCAAGGAGTCGGAAAAGGGTCGGAGTGCGAGGCATTGAGGAGGGCGGCGATCTCGTTCGGGTCGATCGAGTGAATGGAAAAAGGAGCTCACGATTTCTGCAGAAAACTAACGAGGACGCGGTGGGAAACTAGACAGGATTAACGGGATTTCACGGGATTAGTCGGATGAAATTTTGCCGGCAGCCTGCGAGCACAGGCTGCCGGCCATGGCGACAGGACGAATGTGCGAACGGACGAGGAATGACCAGCCTTGAATGACGAAAGGAATGATGTGATCGTTAGGGAAAATTCGAAACTCCTCATCAGTCAGATCAAATCCTGTCCAAGCGCTAGCCAAAGAGAGCCCTTCACCGGGCAAGATGCCCGATGGCCCCTGAACAAAATGTCTGTGCCACGGCGGTGGCCTGTAACCCGTACACGCAGCCCGAAGAGCGAGGTCGGGCTTCGCCGGTAACGATGCGAGAAGCAAACGGCTCGGGCTTTCCAAAGCCCGGTCGCTCAAAGAGCGCTGCGGCAAACCGCCGACCCTGTTTTTTCCGCTGATCGGCTTGATTTCCAATCCCGATCATCGCCATCATGTTTGGCGATGGCTGAAACTCTCCAACCACCGCCGCGGAAGCACTCCTGCGCAGTTACAGTGCCAGCGGCGGGATTAACCACATCGACGCAGCATCGACGCTACCCTCGCGGGCGGTGGTCGATACCGCTTGCGGCGACCTGCTGAGCCTCCGTCTTCCCGGGATTTCGCGGCGACCCGGTAAGCCGTGATGGTGAACTGCCTGATCTCACTTCGCGGCCGGATCCGGTCACTCCACGCCCGCCTTCATCCCGAGATGTGCAAGAGCCTTGCCCGCCGTGAAGGAAACCAGTCAGTCAAACCAGAAGCGGATCGCATCCTGAGCGACTTCTTTGCCAAACTCGCCGAAGTGCGCGAGGTCCTCTGACTGACCTCGACGCCGCTTACGAAGGTGATCCGGCCGCGACCAGTTTTGAGGAAATCATTCTCGGCTTCATCCTTCGCTCGAAGCGATCGCCATTCAGCGCATGGCACACATTTCTTTATCTGGCCAATCTGCCGCTGATCCCGCGCATGATGACGGAATGGGCACACGGTCGCACCGGAATCGATATTCATCCCGGCGCCAAGATTGGCAGCCATTTTTTATCGATCACGGCACGGGCGTGGTGATCGGCGAGACGACGCAAATTGGATCGCACGCTAAGCTCTACCAGGGCGTCTCCTTTATCGCCCGTCTCGCTCTCCGCGGGCCGTGCTCTGCGTGGCACAAAACGCCATCCAACGGTGGAGGATCATGTCGCGATCTACGCCGGCACCGACTGTCAGCGGTGGCGACACCGTGGTCGGCGCCGGCTCGACCATCGGCGCGAATGTTTTCCTCACTCACAGCGTCCCGCCGCACTCTCTCGTCTCCTATCAGGAAAAAGAGATCGCCATTGTGCCGAAAAGGGAGCGTCCGGGAGCAGCGAAAAACGGGAGGAGCGCTTTGAAGGCGCCGAATTGCAATTGCACGCCGCTTCTCTCTCGGAGACGGAAATACAATTGATTTATCTCGACTATAACGCGACCACGCCGCTCTCCGCGACTGCACGCGAGGCCATGCGCCCATTTCTCGAGGAATACTTCGGGAATCCTCCGAGCGTGCATGCCGCCGGGCGCGAGGCGCGCGCGGCGATCGATGACGCGCGCGACCGAATTGCGATCTTGTTAGGGGCGAAACCGCACGAGATTGTTTTCACGAGCGGCGGGACGGAAGCGAACAACCTCGCCCTCCTCGGCCTCGCGAGACGCCTTTCGCCTAACGGGAAGCACTTGATCAGCAACCGCGCCGAACATCACGCGGTCCTGCAAACGCTCGAGCATCTCGAAAGGAAGGAAGGATTCGAAGTCACCTGGCTCGACCTCTCCCCAGATGGCCTCGTCGATCCCGATCACCTCACGAAGGCGATTCGCCGCGACACCATCCTGGTACTCGATCATGAGCGCGAATAATGAAACCGGCGTGATCCAGCCGATGGCGGAAATTTCGCAGCGCTGCCGTGAGTGCGGAGTGCTCCTTCACAGCGACATGGTGCAATCTTTTGGGAAACTTCGACCCGGAAGGACTCGCTTCTGCGCGCCCAGGCTCCTCGTTAGGCAATGGGAACGAATCGTCACGTTCCATCGCGGACATTTGCGACGCCGCCAGCTTCGCCGCCCACAAATTTTACGGACCCAAGGGCGCCGGATTCCTTTTTCTCCGCGGCGGAATTCCAATCGATTCGATCCAGTTCGGCGGCGCGCACGAAAACCAGCGCCGGCCGGGAACAGAAAACGTCGCCGCGATCGTGGGCATGGCTGCGGCCCGCAGAGGAAGTTCTTGCGCGATTTGCCTAACGAACAGGAGGCGCGAAGCAAAATTGCGTGACGATCTCTGGCAGGGAATTGCGCGCGTTTTTCCTGGGGCACAAGAGAATGCCGCCGCCGCGCCACGGCTCAGCCAATACCCTCAACGTCAGTTTTCCCGGGCTCACTCGGAAATGATGCTGATCGCGCTCGATCTCGAAGGCATCTGCGCTTCAAGCGGTTCCGCCTGCATGGTGGGCTCGCGGTCGCATCGCATGTTTTGCTCGCGCTCGGTCTCTCGCCGGAACGGGCCGGCTCGGCGATCCGCTTTTCGTTAGGCAAACAAACCACCGCTGACGAAATCGGAAACCACGATCGCGACGATTTCGCGAATTGCCCGACGACAAAATATTGATGGGCCTCATCCGGAGCAATCGACCAAGGTGACTACTGGATCCAAACCGACGAATCCGGAGTGGATCGGCCGCTCCGCCGGGCGATCGTAAGCCAAGCGCCATGAGCATCTCTTTCGACTCGACAACCTCGGAGTTCTTGCTCGCGCCGCTCATTCCCGCGAAAGACCGGTCGCGATCCGAATCTCGAATCGATCGCGCGGATACTGTTGCAACGCCACGGCGCAAACACGCTGGCCAATCGGGTGATCGTTGAATGGTCGTCACGTCTGCGTTCCGCCGTTTCCGGCCGGGCGGAATATGCAAACGCGCGCGTGTTGCTCAATTGCCGGCCGACCGCCCGGCGGACACGCGGAGATCGATCGAACTTCCCGGCACGAACTGGCGCATCTTCTCGCCCAGGCACGGGCCGGTCGCTGCCGGATTTCGCCGCACGGCCAGGAATGGCGCTTCTCTCGCGCCTGCACTGATCTCGGATTGGCGACGAGACTCGTCACCAGCCGCCGTTCCCGATCAAGCGACAGCGGCGCCGCACTTATTTTTGTCCGAATTGTCGCTGCGGCTCTTCGCCCGCACTCCGGTCGCTGCGCCGCACTTCTGCGTGTCTCGCCTGTTGCCGGGCGTTTAACGGCGGCCGATACGATCCGCGTTTCGCTGAGGATCGTGCGGCGACCGACGGTGTGGGATTTTCGATTTTTCGATTCTCGGTTCCGATCGACGCTGACTGGCTAGCCATTGCGGCTGAACTTGTGGCGCAGTTTGCGGGCATACGCTGGAAGTTCGGAGAGCGCATCGTGGCGCCTGCGCGCCGCGTTTCGGCTTTGCCCCCGCCGAACGCACTGAGTGGCCTCGAGTTGGTGTCGTAGCTTCGTATCTACGCGCCGTGGTACTGTGCGTCGCACGCACCGCGCATGCATGCTCCCCTAAAGGTTCTGCTTCGCCGCGCATTTCCAGTAATGCCAGTTACTGCGCACGCGATGATTATCTGGCAACGATCGGGCCAGCAGAGCCTGGTTGGAGGAAAATGAATCTCGCCTGGAAGAACTTGCCGGACCAGACCTCGCGATCATCGCGCAACCGGGACGATACTGCTAGTCTCGCATGCAAATCAATACTGCCGCCATCGCGTGCTCGCGACTCAACTCCATCCATAGCTTTGGCGGTAAGGCCAAACCGATACCCGGAGATTGGTGGAAGTTATATGCGAAGCGCCTCCGCTCACCCTCCAATCCGCATCGGCCGGCGTTTGGAAATCTTGGAGCGCACCTGAACCCGAGTTTCTTCTCTCGACAGGCGGGGAGCCCGTCGGCCGCGTCCGACTGGGAGCCGGGCTTCCGGTGGAACGTTAGCGCAGCGACCAGATCGGAGTAAAATCGGACTTCCAGTTGCACACTTGTGATTCCTGCCGCGGGAGCGTTCGGGACGGGCGAACATTCGACCACCGGCGATGTCGTCTCGTCTGCTTGAGGAAATGACGCGAGATTTTCGCGCCGGCTGGCTAGAGATTGCTCGATGCCGGAACCGGCAGTGGGATTCTCGCGCTCGCCGCGCGAAGATTTGGTGCGTCCGAAACCCTCGGCCTCGACAACGACCCGCGAGCGGTGACGAACGCGATTTACCAACGCGCGACTCAATCACATCGCGCGCGCCAGGTTCATCGTCGCCGATATCCTTCGCTTCGAAACCCCGTAGCCGCTACGAAGTGGTAACAGCAAATCTTTCAGCGACCTGCTGATCGCGGTGTTGCCGGTCTTTCGTCGGGGATTGAAAGCCGAAGGTCTATTGATCGTCTCCGGGATCCTGCGCGAACAAGGCTGATTCGGTGCTCACCGCGCTCCATCGCGCCGGGTTCATGACCTCGAGCAAAAAACGCCGCCGCGGAAAATGGCTCGCGCTCCAATCGCGCGTGCGGAAGAAGCAAGGAGCAGCGGTTCCAAACCGCAGTGGGCGCGGCGGCCCAAAATGCAATACAGAACTTACAAAACTTAAGAGGATGATCTTCTCGCGGTATCAACTCCGAGTCCGAAATCCTGAACAATCCTCGTTAATCCTGTCTTCTCGCTTTTGGGACGCCTTTAGCGCCACGTGCGGTTGCCGTAACCCGTAACGCAGCCCGAAGGGCGAGGCCGGGCTTTCAAACCGCCTGCTCCCTGCTTGCTTCTTCCGCGGTGAAACGGAAAAGCTAGTTGAAGGCCGATGGACGCCAGCTAACTTCCGTTCCGTCCGAGCGACTTCGAATCCGCCTGCAACTACGCGGCTGAATCCGGCAAGCCGCCCGGATTCCCTATGCGAGGCAGAAGAACTTTCCTACGTCATCGTTACTCCCTATTCGATGCGCAAATCGCGCATCGGCGGCATCGTTTCCCGGCTCATCTCCCGCACCGGGCTCAATCTCGTCGCCGTGCCGCATGTTCGCGCCGAGCGCAGAACTCGTCCGGCGCTACGCCGAGACCATCGTTTCCGCCGCCGACCCTCGGCATCGCGCGACCCAGGAATTGATCCGCGATTACGTGCTCGAAGAATTTCACCGGCGAACGCGAACGGCCAGCGCGCGCAGTCTTGCTCCTCGTCTTTCGCGGGCCGGACGCGATCGCGAGAAAGTTCATCACGTCGTTGGCCACATCGTCCACGAGCGCACCAGTGGCGAAACGATCCGCGATACTTTCGGCGATTACATCACGGACGAAACCGGCAAGGTGACCTACTTCGAGCCGGGTGTGCTCGCGGCCTTCGAGCCAGAAGCTCAGTCGAACGAGATTTGAAGCTCCTCGGGCCGAGTTTTCCGATCGCGACGGCGGCATTGCTCGATCAGGTGATCCCCTATCCGAGCGGATGCCGAAGGTTGAAGACGCTCGCTCGTTCTGATCAAGCCGGACAATTTCAAGTTCCCGAATCTCCGGCCCGGCGGAGTGATCGAGAGTTTTCTCACGCACCGGTCTCTACATCATTGGCTTCAAGGTGCACCGGATGAGCGTGGCCCAGGCGGAAGAATTTTACGGACCAGTGCTGCCCGTGTTGCAGGACAAGCTCGGCGACGACAAAGGCCGCGAAGCCTGGGAAGACATCGTCGAGTTCATGTCCGGCGGTCGGCCGAGTGCGATCAGCGACGAACAACGCCAACAACCCGGCACCGGAAAAGTGCATCGCGCTCGTTTACCAGGGCGAAGATGCCGTCCGCAAAATCCGCGACGTCCTCGGCCCGACCGATCCGAGCAAGGCGCCGCCCGGGTCCATCCGCCAAGCGAATTTGGCCAGACCGATCATGGTCAACGCGGCGCCACGCTTCCGATTCGGCCGAGAACGCAGCAGCGCGAAATGGAGATTGTGCAGGTGCGACGAGAATAACCTCAAACCTTTGATTGAAAACTTCTACGCGCGCTCAATAGCTTGCGCTCCCATTATTCACCAAACACTCAACTCGACTCGACCGCCATGGAAATTTCTGCCCGCGCCGCACAATTAACCTCCCTCGCTCACGCTTTCGATCGACAGCAAGGCGAAAGGCGATGAAAGCTCGAGGGGCATCGATGTCTGCGGCTTCGGCGCGGGCGAGCCGGATTTCGACACGCCCGATCACATCAAAGCGGCTGCGATCGCCGCGCTCGAGGCGGGATTCACCAAATACACGCCGAGCTCAGGCTGCCAGAACTGCGCCAGGCGATCGCGGAAAACTCGCGAACGATAATCAGCCTCGAATATCGACCGAGCCAGATCATCGTGAGCAACGGCGCCGAAGCATTCCTGTTACAACGCCATCCTCGCCACCTGCGAGCGTGACGATGAAGTGATCATTCCCTCGCCTTACTGGGTCAGTTATCCCGATATGGTCCGGCTCGCGGGTGCTGAGCCGGTGATCGTGCCAACGAGCGAGCGTAACGGCTGGAAAATGACGCGCAGAAGAATTCGAGAACGCGATGACCCCGCGGACCAAGATGGTGATCACTGAACAGTCCCGGCAATCCTAGCGGGGCGGTTTACACGCGTGAGGAACTGGAGGCGATCGTCGCGGTCGCGGCGGAAGAAGATATCTTCATTTTGTCGGACGAGATCTACGAGAAGCTGGTTTACGACGGGTGTCGAGCACGTCAGCATCGCGTCGCTCTCGAAGCAGGCCTACGACCTCACGATCACGGTCAACGGTTTCAGCAAATCGCTATGCGATGACCGGCTGGCGGCTCGGTTACATGGGCGCGCCGGAAGCGATCGCGAAGGCGGTGGATTCGATTCAGAGCCACAGCACTTCGAACCCGTGTTCGTTCGCGCAGAAAGGCGCGATCGCCGCGCTCGACGGGCGATCAGCAACCGCTCGCGCGATATGCACGACGAGTTCGACATGCGGCGCAACTACATGTATGACCGCATCACGAAAATCCCGAACATCACTGCGGTCAAGCCGCAGGGCGCGTTCTACGTTCTGGTCAACATCAGCCAGCTCGGATTGACCTCGCAAAATTTCGCCGATCGTTTGCTGAGCAAAGCCAACGTCGCCGTCATCCCGGGCGCGCGCCTTCGGCGACGATCGCACGGTCCGGCTTGAGCTACGCGACCGAGCATCGACGTCATCAAAAGGGTCTCGATCGGTTCCAGGATTTCTGTCGGACGCTTTAGCCGCGAAGCGGCGGAGACGTTAAAACCGTTAAATCGTGAAACGGCTAATGCATTGAAGGGTGCAGCGTGATTCCTCGCTCCACCGCTGCAACGCCTTAACGATTTTAACATTTTAGCGCTTTAACGACGGAACCATGCCTCGCCACCTTCGCGCTCGTCCTGCACGCCCACCCTCCCGTTCGTCAGGCATCCGGAGCACGAAGGATTTTCTCGAGGAAGATTGGTTCTTTGAAGCGCTGACCGGAGACCTACCTTCCCGCTGCTGCGGATGCTGCGGCGATTGGCGGATGACGGAGGTCCGATTCAAGACTCGCGATTTCGTCTCACCCCAACGCTGGGCGCGATGCTCGGGGACGAACTTCTGCGGCAGCGATATCGACGGCATCTCGAGCGGTTGAGCGCGCTCGCCGATCAGGAAGATCGAACGCAACAGCGCATCATCCGCAACTCTTCGAGCTTGCCCAATTTTACGCCAAGCTTCTTTCGCGAGGACTCGCGACTTTTACGAACAAACGTTAAACGCTCGACGTCGTTAGGGGCATTTCGCGAGCTGCAGGATGCCGGTTACCTCGAAATCATTGCCAGCGGCGCGACGCACGGATTTCTCCTGTTGCTCCACAATTTTCCCGAAGCCCAGCGCGCCCAAATCCATATTGGCTGCGACGCCTACCGCGAAATGTTTGGCCGCGAGCCTAACGGATTCTGGCTCCCGAGTGCGCCTAGCGAAGGGCTCGACGCAAAATTGCAGGCGGCGAATATTCGCTGGTTCGTGCTCGATTCCCATGGACTGATGCTTGGGCAGCCACGACCGCAACTGCGCCATTGTTTTCACCTCTGTTACACTCCCGCCGGGCCCGCTGCCTTCGCCCGCGATCGCGCTTCGAGCCTGAAGTCTGGAGCGCGCAATCCGGTTACCCGGGCGATCCGGTCCATCGCGATTTCTATCGCGACATTGGTTTCGAACGCAGCGAGGAAGAACTGGCGGCGTTCCTTCGCCCGGCCGGTGTGCGCAAATTCAGCGGGATCAAATATCATCGGGTCACGGGCGCGGAAGAGAAAGAAATCTACGATCCGCGGGTAGCACTCGCGCAGCGCCGAGGAACACGCCCGTGATTTCCATCAGAAATGCACGCGACGTTTTTCTGCCTCTAACGAAAAGCGAAGTCACGCCCGTGATCGTGAGTCCATTTGATGCCGAGCTTTCGGGCACTGGTGGTTCGAAGGTCCGCATTTTCTCGAGAACTTCATCCGGCGCGCCGCCGACGAATCGAGCGAGTTTGAACTCGGAACTCCGGGCGATTTCTTGCGCCGCCATCCGGCTCAACAAATCGTGAGGCCAAATCCCTCGAGCTGGGGCGAGCATGGCTTCAGCGGCGTCTGGCTGGATGAGAAGAACGCCTGGATCTATCCCCACCTTCATGGCGCCACCCGGCGGATGACGGAAATCGCCCGCCGCAACTGCGAGACGGCGCGACCCCGCGATTGAGCGCACGCTCAAACAGGCAGCACGCGAGCTTCTCCTCGCCCAGCGCCAGCGACTGGGCATTCTGATCAAAACCAACAGCGCGCCCGGATTATGCTCGCCGCCGCACCGAAGAGCATCTGCTCGATTTCAACCGGCTCTACCAACAACTGGACTCTGGCCAAATCGATTTCTCCTTCCTCGAAAAAACGCGAAGCCCGCGCTAATCTCTTTCCCAATTTGAACTGGCGTTATTACCTCTGATGCGCATCGCTCTTTGCTGCTTGTTTCTCGGTCTTGGCTCTGCCTTCGCGCAGGAATCCCCCTCGCCAACCCCTTCGTCCACTCCCCTGTCTCTTCCTCTGTTTCCCCGACGAGTCCACCCGCCCAAAGTTGAATTGCGCTTCGCGCTCCCGCCGCTCGAAGGCACGATCAGCCTCGGGATTTTCTGATCACTCGGGAAAACTGGTTCGGGTTCTCCATCGCGAGGATTCCATTTCTGAATTCACCGCCGGCACCGACGCGTCTCGAAACCACCTGGGACGGAACCGACGATGATGGAAACGCTTTGCCTAACGGAAAGTACCATGCTGCGCGGTTTCGTCGTCGGCGATCTCAAGGTCGAGGGGGTCGACTATTTCTTTAACGATTGGGTGACAGACGAGAACTCGCCGCACATCAAGTCGTTAGGCGCGATCAAACTCGAAAACGGCGAGCTGGAACTCAATGTCGAGGTCGCCGGGGGCCGGAACCGAGGCCGTGAGCTGCGACCCAACCACCGGCGGCGTTCTCGGCGAAATCAGCCGCATTGCCGCCCGGCAATGCGACCAGACGGATAAACTCCTGGTTGCACCGGTCGATTGCGCGGAAGGCAGAGACGGAACCACCTGGTTTATCGATTCTCCCGCCGACAAAGCTCCGCGAGAAGTGAAACAGCTCTCCAAAGAGCACGAGCTTTTGCGACGGCTTTCCTATGCCGCGAGCGACCCGCAACCCCAGCACCTGACGGCTGCGCCTAACGATGAGAAGATCTTCCTGGTCGAACAAAATGACCAGTTAGAGCGGTTGCGCGCCCTTGCCCTTGTCCGCACGACGAAGGAATCGCCTAACGAATCAGTCTCCGATTGGAAACCGCTCTTTGAAAAGAAAATCGTCGCCCACCAGAATTTTGGCCTCGAGGACGGCAAGCCCGCGGCCAACCCGACCAAAACGCAGAATTCCCCTCAGAAGATCGACCAGAAATTGCGACCGGATCCGTTGCAGAAAGATCGCGCCGGAAAAGTCGAACTCGCGGTTGGAATCGACAGCGACGGAAGCTATCTCGAAACCGCGGACGGATTACCCCTGCGCACGATCAGCGACACCCCCTAACCTCACCCGTGTCCTGCTCGCCCGGCCTAACGACAACACGATCGACGCCTTTCAGGATGACGGCGCGGTCGTCGAGCAATTCCGGATTTCGAATCTCACCGAAATGATTGCTTTTGATTGCGGCGATTTCGAGTTGAAATAAAACATGCCGCGCGATCGCTTCCCGGAAGGCCGGCACCCTGCCTGTGTCGGCCGACAAGCTTCCACCTTGTCGCTCCGTGATCCGAAAAACCAAAATGCTCCGCCACGTCATCTCGTTTTCTTTCGAAACCCAACCTCCGTGGGACAGGCATCTTGCCTCTCGCGTAGAACGAGCTTCCAGCCTGTTGCCTTTTCCACCCTGAAATCCAAATGCCTCGCGACATCATCTATTTCGACCTCGAAACCCAACGCACCGCCAATGATGCCGGCGGCTGGGATCGCGAGGGCAACATGCAAATGTCCGTCGGCGTGATCTACAGCACGGCGCGCGGTCGCTACGAAATTTTCCCGAGAACCGGGTGCACAACTTGATTGACCGTCTGCGCGCCGCCGATCTCGTCGTCGGGTTCAACATTCTCAATTTCGATTACCACGTTCTCATGGGTTACACGGTGCTCGATCTCGCCCATACAGCTGCCGACGGCAGACCTGATGCTCGACATGGAAGCCAAAAGCTCGGCCACCGGCTCGGGCTCGACGCCATCGCCCAGGCCACGCTCGGCGTTCAAAAAACGGCGGCGAGTCTCGACGCCATTCGCTGGTGGCGCGAAGGCCGAATCGCCGAGATCGCGGAATATTGCTGTTTCGACGTTAAGGTGACGCGCCTGGTGCACGAACACGGTTGCCGGCACAAGGAACTGTTCTTTTCACGATCGTTTCGCCCGCCGGCAGCGCGTCGCAGTCGATTGGGCGCACCTCGACGACTAGGTGGATCGGCCGCTCAGTCGGGCGATTGCCAGCTCTGTCCTGAGAGCAAGGGATCGCTCGATCCCGTCCCCAACGAGACCTCGACCTCGGAGCGGGATACAGTGATTGATCATGTAACCGCCGCGATTCTGGTCGCGCTCCATCGGTTGAGCTACGGCCGCGCGAATCGGTCGCGCGGGTAATCAAAGTCTGCATGCCGGCGTTTGCCGGCACCGCCCAGTCGTAATGCCAGAGCCGCCAGCTATTGCCGCCGGAATCTTCGCCTAACGACGCCTCGGCCCAGCTCTTGCCACCATCGCAACTGATTTCCACCCGGACAATCTCCGCCTCTCCCGTCCAGGCCGCGCCCCGGATACGACAAGTGGAACCCGCGGCCACCAAATTCCCCAATCGCCGGCCGGGCAATCGCTGACTTTACCTCCATTTCGGTGATCGGCACCAGACGCGGACCGTTCTCGCTTTGTTCCCAATAGGCGTAGTCGACCGTCTGGTAATAGCCGGGAAACGGCTCAGTGGTGACGATGATCCTCTGCAACCACTTGATCGCGGCCATTCCGTACCCAACCGGGAACGATCGCGCGCAGGGGAAAACCGTGTGCCGGAGTAAGCGGCTCGCCGTTCATCCGCAAAGCCAGCAAGACTCCATCGAGCGCTTTGCCTAACGACAAGCTGCGGGCGTAATGCAATTTGCCAGCCGGTCGCGGCGGTTCGGCAATCGGACCGCTGTCCGCTCCCTCGAGGATCACTTCGCAGGCGTCCGCGGCACAACCGGCTTCGCGGAGCAGTTCGCCTAGCCAGATGCCGGTCCACTCCGCGTTGCCAATCGCGCCCATCTCCCACTGCACGCCTTTCACCTTTGGCTGGAGAAAGACGCGGCTGTTGCCGGCGCACTCCATCGTCGCCGCGACTGTGACTAACGAACGCGCAAGCAGATCGGCATGAGAATATTCGCGCGGGCGATCAAGCGCGCCTTCGATCCGCAACCGCCAGGTGGCGAGATCAATCTGGGGAACCGGGAAATGGGATCGAACATAAAACTGATCGTTAGGCGTGATCAACTCCATCGAGCGCGCTGAACGGCATCTCGAGGTTAGCCGGCTCTTTTTCGCGAATGATCATAAGTGTCGGTGGAGAAATGGGCCAAGGAGCGGCGGTTTGCAACCGCCGTGCGCGTAAGGGCCCTTGGGAAACAAGACAGGAACTACGGGATTACGGACGCTGGAGTTAGCAGGGAGAGAAATTCATCCTGTATAATCCTGTCTGGTATTTTTGGCGCTGACGCGCCACGGCGGTTTTAAACCGCCGCTCCTTGGTTCTTAGCGTCCGCAATTGCGGACTACCCACTGCAAATATTCCGGCAAGCCGCGATTAATCGGCAGGGCAATGATTTCCGGGACGTCGTACGGGTGCAGATCGCGAAGCGTAGATTGGAATCGCTCGTATCCATCCGCGCTAGGTCTTGAAAAGGACGAGCGTTTCCTTCCCTCTCGACCTTGCCCTGCCACCAGTAGATTGACTCAATTGGCGGCAGGAGATTGGCGCAGGCAGCGCATTTTTCTTCGATCAATTGGCCGTGCGATCCGACCCGCGGTCGCGGGATCGGGGAAAGTGCTGAAAACAAGCAGAACTTCGTCCGCCATTACTCGTTAGGCCGCGGCGACCGCGGCGTGCCGGCAAATCCAGCCACCAGCCACAACCAGGTCGCTCTCGTAACAGACCGCGGCCTGGCCAGGCGTGACCGCCTTTGCGGCTCCTTCAGCCTAACGACGGCGCGATCGTGCGCGAGCGGATGCAAAACGGCGGCTGTGCCCGGATGGCTGTAGCGAATCTTCACCGTAACCTCGAGAGGTTCGGAAGTCGGTGGCCGGCTGCTCCAATTGATCCGCTCGATCTCAAATTCGTCGACCAAGAGGTCTTCCACGTCGCCGACAAATACCCGGCTGGTCGCAGGATCAATGTCGACGACATAGCGCGGCCGCGGAGAACCGCCAGGCAACCCTTTCCGCTGCCCGATGGTGAAGAGCTCAATCCCATCGTGCTCGGCGAGGAAGTTGCCCTCGAGATCATAGATTCCGCCGCGATGAAATTCGCCTTCGCCGAGATGGGAACGGAGAAACGCCTTGTAATCGTTCCCGGGAACGAAACAGATCTCCTGGCTGTCGACCTTCTCCGCAACCTTCAAGCCTAACGATCGTGCAATCTCGCGGATTTCCGGCTTGGTCATTTTGCCTAACGGAGTCAGTGCCCGCTGCAACTGGGGCTGCCGGAGACTGAAAAGAAAATAGGACTGGTCTTTCCGCGGATCGATTCCCTTGCGCAGGGCGGCGCGGTCCTCCCGGTGTTCGATGATCGCGTAATGCCCGGTGGCGATGTATCGCAGTCGAGCGCCCGCGCCTTCTCCAGAGGCTGCCGAACTTCAGTTTCTCGTTGCACATCACACAGGGGTTCGGTGTCCGTCCCGCCTGGTATTCGCTCGAGAAATAATCGATCACCACCCGCTCGAACTGGTCGGCTTCATCGACCACGTAATGCGGAATGCCTAACGAATGGGCGACCCCGCGCGCGTCCGCAATCGCCTGCGGGCCGCAACGTTTGTCTTCCGCCCGCGAGATGCAATCCTGCGGCCAGACTTTCATTGTCACCCCGACGACGTCGTAGCCCTGCTCGCGCAGCAAATAGCCCGCGACACTGGAATCGACTCCGCCACTCATGCCGAGGAGGACGCGCTGTTTCCGAGCGTTCATTGGGACGCGTAAAATCGGCGCGAACGCCTCAATGGTCAACGTCGGCTAGGCAGTGATCAGGAGCGGCGGCTTGCAGCCGCCGTGGGCGCCGGAAAGCGCCCCCACAAGAAAGGAGACAGGATTAACAGAGTTGTTCACGATTTCGGATTTCAAAGTCGTCCGCGACAGAACTTCATCCTGTTAATCCTGTCTTGCATTTTGGAGGCTGCCGCCCGATCACGGTTGTAAACCGCCGCTCCTTCTTTTCCGGCGACGTGCGCACGGGCACGCTCACGAACGGGCTGTCGCGCAACGTGAACCGCCACGGAAAATCCTTCGCGCGGCTGATCCCAATCCGCCGGTCGGCCACCACTTCAACCTCCTCGTTAGGCCGGTGATGAAAGCCATGCTTCGGGTCAGCACACAAGTCCATTTCGTGAACGCGCTTCGTGATCTCGAGCGCCTGGGTCAATTTTCCCGGGCCGGAACAAAGCCGTCTGACCTCTTCCACGCCCCGCCGCTTGCGCATTAGCGCGATCCCTGTCCGCGGCTCCAGCGCTCGAATCAGGATCAACCCATCGCGCGGGCCGCCTTTGACGAGTACGTTCAACATCCAGTGCACCCCGTAGTTGAAATAAATATAGGCCGCGCCCGGCCAGGTTCCGCCTAACGAACTCGCGCGCGCTGGGTCGACTGAAAGTGTGAGAAGCCTCATCGCCTTCAACCATGTAGGCTTCGCACTCGACCACGATCCCGCTGCATCTCCCCCAAACGAGCCGCGTGCCAATTAGGGTTTCGCGGAGATTAACGGGTCAGTCTGAAAGAAAGTAATCTCTAGCACAACCGCAAATTAGCAGTGTGCGACAACGAAAGAAACCTCGCCACGGAATCGGCCGGCCTAACGATAGGCCGAGGGTCTGGAGAATAATTGCAGCGCACCAAAATGAGTGGCGATGCGCCAGGGGCAAACGCATGGGCACGGATTGAACATTAGCCTTGAACCCTGGTCAAGTCGTGGCCTTCGTCCCCGATCTAAAGGCGTTCTCGAGTTCAGACGAACGCACCACCCTGCGACGACGGAAATATGCAATCAACGCCTCACGGGTCTGGATCGGATGAAAAGTGCAGCGTGCTTCCGGGCGCGCGAGCATCTCACGCAGTTTCATGAAGCGGTGTCCACCGCTGCTCGCATCAAAAGTGTTGAAGGCAATCCGATAGCGCCGCCCCGGTTCGAGCGGCCGCCCGTCCGCCCGAACCAAAGTCGTTAGGCGACGATGACTGCCCTCGCCCGTGACAGTAAACCGAAAGCCCGCGAGGCTGCGGCTTTCACGACTCTGGAAAACCTCCTCCATCATCACGCGAAGCCCAACTACGTCGAGCTCGGCCGTTACCAGAAAATTCTCGTAGGGCAAAAGCGCCCAGAGATCGCCGATTGTCTTTCGGCCCGGCGCCAACGCGTGTTCTTCGAACGAACCATGGAAAACGCCGTCGATCATCAGGCCGCGATCCGCGAGAGCTTCCCTGACAGCAGCAGCGATAAGCAAAATGACAGCACTCGGTTCTCCAAGAGGTGCGTTCGCGTCCAGGAATCGGCCAGTTCGCCAACTGGCTCGGAGAGAATCTTGCCCGCACGGTCGAGCTGCGGTTGGGCTCGACTCAGAACGAGCGGATCCAGCGGCACTCTGCTATCCATCAAGAGCGTGCCGGCTTCCTGATGAAGCAGTTTGCGCCGGCGACGATCGAAATGGAGATCGACCCGGCCGGCGTGGATCCCGAAATGGTCCGCCTGGGTCAGGATTACACCATTCGTTAGGCGGCTTTCGATCGCCTGGTGGGTGTGTCCGGCAATGAAGACAGCCGCCTCCGGAAATTCCGCGGTCAGCGACATCGCCCGATTGGCGAAATCGTCGCCCCCGGCGCGTTCTTTCAACCCCATGTGCCCGGCGAGGACAATGATTTCCGCGCCTAACGATTTCACTTGCCTGACAACACGCCTCGCAGCCATGACCGGATCGGGAAACTCGATTCCGCCAGTGAACTTGGCCGGGAACCAGAACGGCATTCCCGGTGTCGTCAGGCCGACGATCGCGAGCTTGATTCCAGCGATCACTTTGAGGAGGAAGGGTTGAATCCTGCTGAAGGGATGACCGCGCTGATTGAATACGCCCGCCGGTTTTCCACCAAGGGTGACGTTTGCTGCCAGGACCGGCATCTGCGACGCTGCGAGTGCGCAGAAGAAGGGTTCGATCCCCAGTCGAATTCGTGATTGCCGACAATCCAGGCGTCGTAACCCATGAGGTTGAAGAGCTCGATCATCGTTCGCCCTTGGTCGCCGAGCCCGAACTGGAGTGCCCTGGTAAACGTCGCCGACGTCGATCAGGAGCGAGTTCGGATTCTCCGCTCGCCACCGTGCGATTTGGGTCGCGCAACGCGCCAGTCCGCCAAAGGTCGGGATGGCCCTCGTAATCAAACGTCGGGAGAATACTGACCATGGAGATCAGTGGTGTGCAGGATTGAAAGCCTAACGATCTCGGACTCCTGCGAGCCGCCGCGGAACATTGGCCGGTAAAGAGCGCGCCGGTCGCGCCGCCGAGCAGACGCAAAAGGCGCGGCGATCTGGAGGGAAACTCGCACGAAGCAAGGATTTTGACCGCGACCCGTGCCGAGACAATCTTTTTCGCGCGATGAAACTCGAGGGCATCGATCACGTGGCTATCGCTACTCCCGATCTTGCGAAGACAATCGCGTGGTATTGCGAGGTCCTCGGCGGAACGCCTGCACGCCGACGAATGGGGCGGTGTCCCGGCCTTCATTGGCGCAGGCTCGACGGCGATCGCCTTTTTCCGGCAAAGGAAAATTCCAGGCGCACGGCCGCGGGCGGCCCGATGCTGCATCTTGCCTTTCGCACCGATCGCGCCGGGTTCGTTAGGGCGCAGGGAGGATTGAAGAAGCGCGCGATCGAATTCGATTTCGAAGATCACGGGATCGCGCACTCGATCTGCTTCCGCGACCCAAACCAAGCTGAGACTCGAGATCACGACCTACGAGGTTTGACCGGCGGCGCTGGAGTCCCGGGCTAGCGCTGCGAAATGGGCAAAGGAATGAGGAATGACGAATTCCAAATGACCAATGACGAATTAATGACCAAGGCCCAATGCCGAAGGCCGCGCAAAGCGTTCCGTCACCTTAGTCCTTCGTTATTGATTCGGAGTTCGTTGCTTCCCTGTCGACAGGTTGGATTGCGCTTGTTTGTGCGAATGCATGCCTGCAATCGCTTTGCGGCGCCGCGGCAAGCAGACTGGGGAGCGCGGGCGCCTCGCCCGCTGGCAGCAGCGCCCTCGCCGTTGCGAGACCTTTTTCCTCCCGGTTGGATTACGTCCCAAGCGCAACGCACAACTTGCAATCGCTTTGCGGCGGGGGCGCCGCAAAACGCGGGCGAGGGCGCCCGCGCTCACCGGATTTCTTGGCGGCGCCACTGCGGTCGATTGGACTGTCGTTAGGCGATGGCCACGTAGGTTGAAGGTCGCTTCCCCGATGCGGAACTTGCGCCAAGGAAAAGTGGAGCGGGTGACGAGACTCGAACTCGCGACGTCCTCCTTGGCAAGGAGGTGCCTACCACTGAGCTACACCCGCGCGCCGGTTTTGGCGGAGAGCAATAATGTCCGGTGACCCCAGACGCGCAAGTGGGAAATGGCGCAGACGTCTTTCTCCTGGACGCTCGACGCCGACCGGCGCTCACGCTATACAGTCCGCTCATGTCCTCGCTTCATTCTGCCCTCAGGGGCGATCTTCATTCTCCAGGTCTTGATCTCCGCCTTCTTCGCGATCCTTTTTCTCCAGTCAGGGGGTCGACAAGGTGATCGATCGCCGCGGCAATCTCGAATGGCTGACCGGACATTTCGCAAAGAGTCCATTGGCGGGCATGGTGCCGCTTCCTTCTCAGCGTGATCACACTCATGGAATTAGCGGCCGGAACGCTGAGCGCGATCGGTTGCGTGATTATTCTTGTGCGGCGCGATCCGCGACGATGGCGTTTTATGGCGTGGTCCTCTCCGGTTTTTCGCTGGTTGCCCTGTTCTTCGGGCAACGGATGGCGGAAGGATTATCCTGGGGCCGCGACGCTCGTTCCTTATTTCCTGGTCGTGATCGCCGGCCTCATCTGGCTCGGACAACACTGAAAACGCGGGGCCTTTGCTCGCTGGCACTTGCGGCGGCCTTGTTAACCGCGCATGCGGCGCCACCGCTGGCTCCCCACCCGCGGGCAAGCTTTATCACGGCTTCTTTTACAGCGCGCCCACACCGGGAAGCGACGATGCCAACGAACATAACGTCACTCCTGCCGACGTGAAGCAGTTCGAAACCGTGCTCGGAACGAAAACGAGCTGGGTTTATTTTTCCGATAACTGGTTTGAATCGCACGCCTTCCCGGTCGCCACCTGCCGCTGGATCCGATCGTTAGGCAAAGTTCCCTACGTCCGGCTGATGCTGCGCTCCGATCTCGACCAGAAGCACGCCGAAAAAGAGTATAGCTTGACGAATATCTGCGCCGGCCGTTTCGATGCGGATTTGCGTCGCTGGGCGAGCCAGGCGCGTGACTTCGGCAGCCCGATCTTGATCGATTGGGGCCTGGAACCAAACGGTCAGTGGTTTGCCTGGAACGGAAAGTGGAACGGACACAGCGCCGGGCCCGCACTTTTTGTCGCTGCCTACCGCCATATTGTTGATCTGATGCGCGCGGAAGGCGCGCGCAATCTGCAATGGATTTGGCACGTAAACTGGGATGACGATCCGGACACCGAGTGGAACCGGCTCGAGAATTATTTTCCCGGCAAAGATTATTGCGATTGGATGGCGATCAGCGCTTACGGCCGCTCACCCTCCATAGCTGGGATGAGCCAGAGAGTTTTCGTCGTGAAATCGATTCGGTTTATCCCCGCCTAACGAAACTCGCGCCCGGCAAGCCGATCCTGATCGCCGGAATTCGGGTGCGACATTCGCCGCACCATGTCCGCGCCGCGGGCTGGGCACGCGCGGCCTTGCAGGACCTCTTCGCGGGGCGCTGGCCGGGAATCATCGGTTTTTGCTGGTGGAATGAAACCTGGGAGAATGATGACAACCCGGCGCACAACTCCGACCTGATGATCCTGCACGATCCGGCGCTGACCACGCTGTTTCCGGGACGAGCTGGCAAAACATCGCGCGCAGATTCAGCCGCGCGCCGGTCCCGGAGCGAGCATCGTTAGGCGAGGAAGCCGTTGCGAAATCGGCGCCAGGTTCGATGCTGAGTAATGGTCCAGATCGCAATCGAATACACCGGCCAACTGCATTGCCGTGCCGTTCATGGTCCGTCGGAAAACGAGCTTGCCACCGATGCCCCGCTGGATAATCAAGGGAAGGGAGAAGCCTTTTCGCCGACTGACCTGGTCGCGACCGCGCTCGGCACCTGCATCGCAACCACGATGGGCATCGTGGCCCAGCGCGAAGAGCGTCGACCTCAAGGGAATGACGGTGCAAGGTGACGAAAGAGATGGCGAACGACCCGCGGCGAATCGGCCGCCTAACGACCGAAGTGCATATTCCCTTGCCGCGCCGATCATCCGCAGCGCGAGCTGCTCGAAAAGACCAGCGCTCGGTTGCCCGGTCCATCGAAGCTTGCCTGGCCGAGATGGAGCGGCCGACCAAATTTTTCTGGGAAGGCTAGGGTTGGCAGGCGATGTGCCTGCCCTAACGACAACAAGTCGCGCAGTTCCCGGTCGGTTCGGGACAGCGCCTTGCTTGTCGCATTCTTACTGCCCGAGCAGCCAGGCGAAGATCAAAGGCGCGCAAATCGTGGCATCGCTTTCGACCACGAACTTCGGAGTTGAGGCCGCGAGCTTGCCCCAGGTGATTTTCTCGTTCGGCACGGCGCCGGAGTAGCTGCCGTAGCTCGTCGTCGAATCGCTGATTTGGCAGAAGTAACCCCACAGCGGCACCCCGGTGCGCTCGAGATCCTGGTGCAGCATCGGGACGACGCAGATCGGGAAATCGCCGGCGATGCCGCCGCCGATCTGGAAAAAACCGATTGAGCCCTCTCGGTTGCGCAGCTTCTTCGCGTTCTTCGTGTAGTAGTCCGCGAGCCAGGTCATGTATTCGATGCCGGTGCGCACGGTGTGCACGTTCCTCACGTCGCCGCGAATCACCGCCGCCGCATACATGTTGCCCGAGCGTCGCGTCCTCCCAGCCCGGCACGACGATCGGCAGGTTCTTCTCCGCACGCCGCGATCATCCAAGAATTCTTCGGGTCGATCTGATAACTCTTCTTCAGCTTACCGCCGCGAAGAATCTTGTACATGAACTCGTGCGGGAAATAGTGTTCGCCGGCGCGGTCGGCCGCGATCCACTCTTCGAGCACCGCCTTCTCGATCCGCCGCATCGCCTCCATCTCCGGGATGCACGTGTCGGTCACGCGATTCATGTGCCGGGCGAGCAGTTGTTGCTCGTCCGCTGGCGTGAGCTGCCGGTAGTGCGGCACGCGCTCGTAGTGGTCATGCGCGACGAGATTGAAAATATCCTCCTCGAGGTTCGCGCCGCGTGCAGACGATCAGGTGCACCTTGTCGCGGCGAATCATCTCCGCCAGCGAGATGCCGAGCTCGGCCGTCGACATGGCGCCTGCGATCGTCATCAACATTTTGCCGCCGGCGGCGAGGTGGGCCTCGTAGCCCTTCGCCGCGTCGAGCAGCGCGGCTGCGTTAAAGTGCCGATAATTCTTCGCGATGAATTTCGAGACCGGACCTTTTTTGCCGCGAGCGCGGCATTGATCTCTTCAGGGCTTTTTGAGCGTCGATTAAGCTTTCATTGCTTGGGCAACTTTGGTCAGGCGGGATACAACCAGCGCATGTAATCGGCCACGCCTGTTTCGAGCGAGAATTGCGGCTCGTAGCCCAACGCCTTCCGGGCATTCGCTCAGATCGGCTTCGGTGTGGTTCTGGTAATGGGCGTGCGGATTGTCGAAGTATTCCGGCTTCGAAGTTCTGTCCTAACGACTGGTTGAGGATCGGCGATCAGCTCGTTGAACGACCGCGCCTGGCCCGAGCCGAGATTGTAAATTCCGCTCTCTTTCGCCTCGAGCGCGCGCGAGCGTCCCTGCGACAATGTCCTTCACGTAAACGAAATCGCGCCGCTGCTCGCCGTGTTTGAAAATCCGCGGTCGCTTCCCCTCCGTCATCTGCCGCGAGAGATGCAAAACCATGCTCGCGGGAATGCCTTTGTGGGCCTCGCGCGGACCGTAAACATTGAAATAACGCAGCCCGACAATCTTCCAGTCGCGATCCTCGGCCGCGGCGCGGCGCGCGAGGTTATCCAGGATGACTTTGGAAAAGGCGTAAACATTGGCGGGCGCGGCGTCATGCGCTTCGCGATTAACCCGCTCGCCGCGCCGTAGGTCGCGGCGGACGAAGCGTAGACCATCCGCGTGTGCGTTCGGCTGAGCGAAACGGAGCAGCCGCCGAAAACTTTCCACGTTGTCGTGCACCTGCGGGAATTGATCGTGCAGCGTCGTGTCGGTGATCGACGCGAGATGGAAAATGCCGTCGAACTTCTCATCGCCAAACTGGTCGCGCCAATCGAGCGACGGCGAGATCGGCCGCCACAAAATCCCCGCGATAGCCGCGCAGGTTCTTGAAGTCGCCGGAACGAAAATCATCAATCACCGTCAGTCGCGCGGCCGGGTATTTCTCCTGCAAACGCGAGCGCGAGATTCGAGCCGATGAAGCCGGCACCGCCGGTGACGAGAAAGTCTGAGGTCTTTGGAGTGCACGGAAAGTTGCAGGACAGGCTGACAAATAAATCTTGAGCGAGGAAGCGCAAGCCGCTACTTCTGGCGGCAGTTCTTTGCGAGTGTTACCGAAATTTCGGTGATTGTGGATCGGCGCAAGAAATCCCGTGGGAATCGGGAGCAGTTGCGCTGCTGTAACTGGATACGACTTCCCAACCCGAGAATTCGGGCTAGCGAGCAATCGTCAGGCCCGCGGGTGTGGTGCTGACGGTGAAGGCGGGGAAGAAGGACGAGGTCAGTTGAGAGCTGAGAGTTGAGAGTGAGAGGACGAAGCCGCGTAATGCCGCCGCTTTTCGTTTCTCTCAACTCTTCAGCCAAAAGCTCTCAACCGCTTCAAAAGCCAGGAGCCAGAATATTTGCCCGCTCCACCTCATTCGCTGTCAGCCGGACGCCGGTGCGGGCGGCGCGCGACAAAACTTCTTCGCTAAAAAGAAGAATGAGAGACGTGAAGCGAACCGCTGGCAAGTGACGAGTCCGCCTCTCAATCATTGGAGGTAACTGGTCATGCTATTTGGAGACGATTCAGTCGCGGCGACACCGCAAACTCTCAGTGGAGCGCTGGGCGCCTCGTCAGTGGCGACGGCGCTCGCCGTTGCAACTTCGTTTTCGTTTCGTTGGGTTGGTACGCTGGGTCCCAACTTGAATTGCTTCCAGTCGCTTTGCGGCGAGGCGCCGCAAAGAGCGGGCGTGGCGCCCGCGCTCCCGTCCCGGCATTCCTCGCCGTGTTCTTCGCTGTGCGTTATCGTTGGGGTTTGCGGCGCAGGATGCTATGCGCCTACCGGAGACCGCCGAACTCGTCATCAGCGCGACACGCGTTGCCGATCCCGGAGGAGGACGTCGCCGGCGAGCGTGAGCGTGATCACTTCGGACGACTTTGAGGATCCACCAGACCGAGCGGGTGGCCGATGCCTTGCGGCGAAGTTCCCGGGCTCTCCGTCGTCGCAGAGCGGCACGGCGGGCCAGCTCACCTCGGTCTTCACTCGCGGTTTGAGCAGCGAACACACCCAGGTGCTGATCGACGGCATCCCGATCAACCAGGGGCTCGCCGGCTTCTTCAACTTCGCCGACCTGTCGATCGACAACATCGATCACATTGAAATCGTCCGCGGCCCGCAGAGCACCCTCTATGGGCCGCGCGCTCTCGCCGGCGTGATTCAACTTTTCACCAAACAGGGAAACGGTCCGCCGTCGAGGCTCGATCAGTGCCGAGGGCGGCATCTACGACACTTCCGTGAATAGCTGCGAAATCTCCGGGAAAGCTGGCAGCAGTTTGACTATTCGTTAGGCGCGGAGCCGCCTCGATACCGATAATGCCCGCCCGAACAATCAATACCGCAATCACCGCCGCGCTCGGCAACCTCGGCTGGTCGCCTAACGACCAATTGCGGATCAGCACCCTGTTCAGCTATTCGCTGAGCGACACCGGCAATCCGAAACACGATCTTTCGATCCGAAGCCGGTCGATAATTTTCTCGACCGAACGCTGGCTGATCGCGCCGCAGGTCGAATTGACCGACCATTCGGATTGGAATGGGATCACAAACTGATTGTCAGCCTACGATCGACGAACGACAGGTGAACGACCCGAATGAGGACGGCTTTCGTCGGTCCGACGCGAGCGCTCTTCACGCGCTTGACGATCGATTACCAGAACAATCTCCGGCCGGCGATCCTGGCTCACTCCACTCCGAGTGGCTTTTTCTACAATCGAAGTCGATTCCGGGCAGGAACGACCGTTCGTCTCGCAGGATTTCGGGCCGCAACCGACCTTTATCAGTGATTACACCGAGGAGCGTCGCGGGTTTCATTCGGAAGCGAACGTCGATTCCGTTGCAAGGATCTGACCCTGGTTGCCGGCGGGCCGTTACGATCATTTTAACCAGTTCGGCGGCGTTTGGACCTGGCGGTTGGCAGGTAATTACAGACTCGCCACCACGAACACGATTTTGCACTGCGAGTGTATGCGACCGGGTTCAGTCCGCCAACCAGCCAGGACAAGATCTTTGGCAACAATCTGAGCCTCGAGCCGGAAAAAGTGCGCGGGTTCGACATCGGGATAAGGCAGCAATTCTGGGACGATCGCATCTTCATCGACGCGACTTATTTTCACAACGACCTCTCGAATGTAATCGGGCTCAATGGCTTGTTCGAGACGATCAATCTCGGCGCGGCGCGGACGCAGGGCTTGGAAATGGAACTGCACGCGCGGCCGCTCACCCATCTCTTGATTTGAGCGCGAGCTACACCTATCTCGAGGCGGAAAAAACTTCGACCGCGGATATCGCGCAGCCGGCCGGCTCGCGCCTGCCGCGACGGCCGCGGAACGAATTCTATCTTTCTCGGCCTCCTATCTCTGGTTCGATAAACTGCAGACGACCGCTGGAGGCCAAGTTCGTGAACGCGCGCGAGGAATTGAATTTCGGGGCGCCGAATTTCGATATCGAAGACTACTGCGTTGGTGAATTTCGCGGCCGAATATGCCTGGAATCCGCACCTGACGATCTACGGCCGGATCACCAACCTAACGAACGAGCATTACGCGGAGGTGTTTGGTTTTCCGGCGCTGGGGACGCGCGGTCTACAGGGGAGTGAAGGTGTCCGTTTTAGCGTTCGACAGGCAGCGATGCCGGGATTCCGGATGCGAGATGGCACGCACGCCCGATTAACAATTTAACGATTCAACCATTCGCGATCACCAATCGCCCGACGGGCAGCCGATCCACCTGCTCAAATCGCGGTTGAATCGCGCGTCACATCCCATATCCCGCATCCCCAGCCTACATCCCGCATCGCGCATCGCGTCGATTCGGTTACAGTCGCCGACTGTGAATCCCCTGCTCTATGGATTGATTGGTCTCGCGGCCGGTGTCTTGATTGCGATCGCGGTCTTGATGCTCATGCGGCGCCGACGAATTTCTTGCAGCGCTTTGAAGCGTTCGAGCGAACACAGAGAGCGCGAGAGAACGTTTGACGCGTGAAGAAGCAGCAAGGGCGCGCGAGGAATCGGCCAACGCCGCCAAAGCCCAGCGCGAAGAGCTAACCGTTGCCTTGCAAAACTCGGGGAAGTCAACCTGCGCTCGATCGCGAGAGATCGGTAGCATTCTCGAAACCCAACTCGAAACTGTCGCCTCACAAACCGGGAAACTCCACGGAATCCAACGAAGCTCGACTCGAAAGTCTGCGCTCAATCGTCGATGTGCGGCTGAAGCAATTGCAGGAGGACAATTCGCAGCAGATCGAAAAAGATGCGGGCGACGGTCGACGAAAAACTTCAGGGCACGCTGGAGAAACGAGTTGGGCGAATCGTTCCAATTGGTGAGCGAGCGACTCGAACGCGTCCACCAGGGGCTCGGCGCGATGCAACAATTGGCGAGCGACGTCGGCGGATTGCAGCGCGTGCTCGACCAATGTAAAGACGCGCGGCGGCTGGGGCGAGAGTTCAACTCGGGAGCCTTCTCGAACAGATGCTGACGCCGGAACAATTCGCGCGCAACGTCAAGACGCGGAAGGCAGCGGCGAAAACGTCGAGTTCGCGGTCAAGCTGCCCGGACGACGAAAATGGCGGACCGCTCTGGCTGCCGATCGACGCGAAGTTTCCGGTGGAAGACTATCAACGCCTGACTGCGGCTCAGGAGATCAGCCGACCGATCGCAACCGAAGAAGCGATGAAAAATTTGGAAGCGCAGCTCCGGAAAAGCGCGAAGGACATTAGCAGCAAATACATTAACCCGCCGCGCACGACCGATTTCGCGCTCATGTTTCTGCCCACGGAAGGACTTTTCGCGGAAGCAATCCGCCGGATCGGACTCGCTGAGCAGGTGCAGCGCGAGTACAGAGTGATTTTCGCCGGGCCGACCACGCTGGCGGCGTTGCTCAACAGTTTCCAGATGGGTTTCCGCACTCTCGCGATCCAGAAACGGTCGAGCGAAGTCTGGAGCTTGCTCGCCGCGGTCAGAGACGGAGTTCGGGAAATTCGGCGGCCTGCTCGAAGGGGTGAAGAAGAAACTCGAACAAGCCTCCAATCAAGATCGACGAAGTCGAGTCCGAAAATCGCGCACCATCGAAAGACGCTGAATCGCGTGGAGGAGCTACCGTCTCATCCGCAGCCGCTATCTGCCGGACTTGTTGCCTAAGCGGGAAGAGGAGCTGGATTAGGTGGATCGAGCAGTCCCGCTCGATGGCGACCGAAGGAGCTTCAATCCCCGGCAGGCGCCAGTCCACGCGCGATTACCCTCGCGCCTAAAGAACCGCGTCCCAATTTGAGCTTCGTCGGTCAGCAGAATCTCACGCAGCAGCCGAATGGGCGGCATGCCGTGGTCGAGGACTTCGTCGTGGAACTTTTCGAGCGAGAAAATTCGCGCCCTTCCTGGCCTGCGATAGTCGTCGCGCAGCTTCAGAATCTCGAGCTTGCCCAAGGTGTAGTTGAGATAACCCGGATCGAAGGTTCCGCGCATCGCTTCCAGACAGCGACGGTTTCTCCTCGTAGTAGCAGTTCTCGTGGAAAAACTTCGCCCCGTCCGCGACCGACATCCCCTGGGTATGCATCTTGACCGAAACGCAAAGCCGGCAGAGCCGCAGGAGCGCTTCATCGGATTGGGCCATTCGATACTTCGCGGCCCGCAGTCTTTTGTTCCGGGAGTCGGATTCGGGAACGCTGCCCGAAGCCTTCATCGAGCATCTTTTCGCGTGTAGTGCGCCCAGCCTTCGATGAAAGGCGTAGGTGCCGAAAATTTTCTGCGACCTGGGTCGCCGGCGAGGACGAGTTCAGGTGCAGGAACTGCACGTAGTGTCCCGGGGTAGGCCTCGTGAATGGAGACCACGTCGGTCGTGTAATAATTGAACGAGGTCAGCCATTCGTTCTTCTGTTTCTCGCGTCCAGTTGTTCCCCGACTGGCGTGACGTAGTAATAAGCTTGCGTCGCCTTTTTCTCGAACGGTCCGGGCGTATCCATCCCGGCAAGCAGGTCGCGCGATCGAACTGGCGTCTCTTTGACCACCCCGCCCGCACTCCCGATGGGATCGGCGACCAGAGATGATGGTCGTCATCCGCTATGTCGAATCTGATCCAGATTCTTCGCCACCTCTGGAATCCAGATCGTCCGGCTTCGGATGCTCCCTGCTGGATTCTGCGCCTGAAGACCTCGACCGGTTTTTCTTCGGATCTATGATTTTCGCCGCGGCGGCAAATGCGTCCTGCAATTCCTCCTTCAACTTTTGCAGGCCGAGCGCGGGAGGTTTGCGTCGGGAACCGAATCGACCAGCTCGACCGTGGAAGCATTTTCTGCAATTAGCTGGCCGTGCCGAGAGCTGAAATCCGCGGTCGCCTTTGGTGATCTCTCCCTCGTTAGCCAGGCCGCGTACTCGCAGCGCAGGGTTGGCGGCAAGACTTTTGTTCGCATCTTGAAAGGCGCCGCCCAGCGGTTCGATATTCAAATAGCAATACGTAACC
>ERZ1370068.3318-contig-2433_pt1 | contig 39194 bp, 70 predicted proteins | sample MGYA00561227_ERZ1370068 | MGnify/ENA primary metagenome ERZ1370068 (study PRJEB38410, sample SAMEA6850437) | metagenome | study: Metagenomic assessment of the ecological functions of the soil: analysis of the soil microbiota associated with the...
AAGTTACGTATTGCTTCCAATGAAATGGGATGCCGGTTCTGTATGAAGATCTTCCCAAGTTCCTTTCCATCGCGATCATAAATCATCGAAGCCGCTTCCATTCGTTCCAGTTGTGTCAGGTCGAACTCTGCAGCCCGGCGTTCGAACTGCGCGCTGAAGTAAGCCCACGCTGCCCATCCCAGCATGGCAGCAAGGGCAACCAACCCCACGGGCCAGTAAAACCACCAGCGCAAAGAGAATGGTTTATGCGCCGCTATGCCTCTGACCCCTCTCCCAACTGAGTAACGCTCTGATAATGGCTTATCTTCCATGTTTGAGGCGGCGGCGCAAACTAGAAAAACTAATGAAAGCTTGAAGGAGCAGGCCAAAGTTCAAGCGGGAAGTCTCACGCGACGGGCGTCCGCTGTCGAAGCCGCTGCCTTCCTCCATTCTCACAGGCCTTCCCTCGTCTGCGTCAATGTAATCGAACATAGTCCGGATGTCGTCACGATCCCAGAGTCCGCTTTCCCTCTTTCGCCGGTTAAGGATCTCGGTCGCCTCGTCATTCCAGCCGCGTTTGCGCATGAATTCGTTCCAGATAACGATCTCGTCCTCAGTTGGTTTGCGACCTGTGGCAAAGCTCCACCCGAGGCGTCCGTATCATCGCAATCCCTCTAGGACCCTGTTCGCGAGCTCTTCGTAGGATGCATGAAGGAAATCCACGCACTCTTGTCGAATCCGACGCCAAGGTTTTGATGGAGGTCCGGATGAAGCTCGTCGGCCGCGTTGAGGCGTATCTTGTCGAGCATGCGCCCAAAATACACGATTCCGCCGACTCTTTCGTAGGGGCTGCGGGGATATTTCATCAACGCAAAGATGGCTGAGCTTTCTTTCGTTTGCCATCCAGGAATGAACCAAGGATGAACAATCCTGCCGCAACGCAGATGCAGGAATCGGCCACGTTGAATGCAGGCCATCGGTCCGCATACCGGGCAGGATGACGTCGAGAAAATCCACCACGTGACCGTGCAGAAGGCGGTCGGTCAGATTGCCTGCAACTCCTGCCACGAGCAATGCGCCTGCCCACCGCGAAGTCCAATCCACAAAGACACCCTTCCACGACAGAATCGCAAGGAGGATCAAGGCGGAGAAAGAAAGGGCCACGAAGAAAAGATTGTTATCCTTTAGCATTCCGAAGGCCGCGCCGGTGTTGTGAACCTGGACAAGATTGAAACAACCCGGGATGACCGGGATCATCTCGTCGGTCGAAATATGGCGCGAGGACCAGCGCTTTCGTGAGTTGATCCAAAATGTAAGGGGCAGCGAGACGAGCAGCCAGAGCTTCATGGTTCAACGCGAGCGGCCGAGAGATTCGTTTCAGACGGTCGGCACAGCCGCCTCGGCGAGCACGTTCGCACAGCGACCGCAAAGGGTAGGATATGCCGCGTGGCTACCCACGTCTTCTCGATACCTCCAGCATCGCTCGCAACGGGCGTTGGATGTTTTTGAGACCTCAATGGAAAACTCGTCGACTCTTCAAGTGTCAGGTCACTAATCACGAATATCTCATCCAATTCCGCTCGATATTTTCTGGTCACCTGGACCTCATTGCTCTCGCAGACACGCACAACGACTCTTGCCTCGAGCGTCCCCCGATAGTCTTGGCCTTCTGAGCGCTTTCCACCGCCTGCATGATTTTCGCCCTTAAGGCCAGCAGCATGTCAAAGTCCTGACGACGAGAGGTTCAGCCATTCGGGATCGGCCTCCGGAAAGAGCCGCAGATGCACCGGAGTCCTCCGGCCGGAAATACCCCCACGCCTCTTCCGTGGTAAACGCCAGGATCGGCGCCAGGAGCCGGCACAGCGCATCGAAAACCGTGCACATCGCGAATTGCGTTGCTCGGCGTCGCGGGGAATCGGGCGCGTCACAGTAGAGCCGGTCCTTGGTGATGTCTACATACAGGCTGCTCAGGTCCACCGCGCAAAATTGGTTCACCGAATGATAAACGCGATGAAACTCGAGCTTGTCATAGGCATCACGGCACGTGGCGATGAGCTGTCCTGCAATCGTCGCGAGAATCCACTGGTCCACCAGCGTGAAATTCTCGCGCCGCGGTTCGCGGGCCACATCGTAGTCATGCAAGTTTGCGAGCAGAATGCGGAGCGTATTGCGAATGCGCCGATAGGCGTCCGCCAGCCGTGTGAAAATTTCCTCGGAGAAGGAACGTCATCGGTGAAGTTTACGCTGCTGACCCACAACCGCAGCAAGTCCGCGCCGTATTTGCTCACATAGTGGTCGGCCCCGGACGGCTTTTGAGTACGCGGCTTGCGCGGACTTCGAGATTTTCTTCTTGGTATCAACGTCCACGACAAATCCATGCGTGAGGACGGCGCGATAGGGCGCGACACCGTTGAGCGCGATGGAAGTCATTAGCGAGCTTTGGAACCAGCCGCGATGCTGGTCGGTCGCTTCGAGGTATAAGTCGGCGGGAAATCGCAGTTCTTCGCGCCTGCGCAGAACTGCCTCATGGCTCACCCCGGAATCGATCCAAACGTCCAGCGTGTCATTGCGGCGTGTCCAGCGGAACTGCTCGTAGCCCAATTCCTTGAGAATCTCCGCGTCGGAAAGATCGAACCAGACGTTTGTGCCTCTGGCCTCAACGAGATCAGCCACCCGGCGCGCAATTTGGGCGCCAGCGGATTTTCGAGAATCGGCGTTTTGTTCTCATCGTAAAAAACCGGCAGGGGAACACCCCACGAACGCTGGCGCGAGATACACCAATCCGGACGCGATTCGACTGTCCCATAAATGCGGTTCCGGCCCCAGTGGGGCAGCCACGTCACTTCGTCGATGGCCTTCAATGCCGGCTCGCGCAACGCATCGACACGGATGAAAAACTGCTCGACGGCACGAAATACGACGGGCGTTTTTGAGCGCCAGCAGTGCGGATACGAGTGCTGGTACACTTGTTCGCCGAGCAGTGCTCCGTGTTGGCGCAGGTGTTCTATCACCTCCTTGTTCGCATCAAAGACATACTTGCCGGCCCATACGGGCACACCGACTTCCTCAGTGAAACGCCCATGCTCATCGACAGGCGAAAGGATCGGCAGACCGTTTTCAATACCGGCAGCGTAATCATCGGCACCATGTCCGGGCGCGATATGAACCTGACCGGTGCCGGCGTCGAGGGCCACGAATTCGGCAAGAATCACTCGGGATTTTCGATCCAGGAATGGATGCTGAGCTTCGATGTCCTTGAGCTCTGCGCCACGAAAAAGACCGAAATTCCGGTTCGTTCGTGAGTTTCCACTTCGTTGCCTGTTCGAAAGCCGGGACCAACTCCCGTGCAATCACGAAGAGTTCTTCTTGTCCGGTTGCTTCGTGACGAAAGCGCCTGAGCCAGTAGGTGTAATCATGCTTGATTGCGATCGCGACGTTCGCTGGCAGTGTCCATGGTGTCGTCGTCCAAATCACCATGCTTGCCTTTCCCGCGAGCGGCCCACTCACAATCGGGAATTTGACTAGAATTGCCGGGTCTTCACGATCGGCGTATTCTACCTCCGCTTCGGCGAGAGCCGTCTGCGCGCCCGTGCTCCAATAGACGGGCTTCCTCGACTGATACACGAGGCCCTTCTCCAGGAACTTCGCAAACGCGCGGATGATCTCTGCTTCATACGCTGGCGCAAGCGTCAGGTACGGGTTGTCCCAGTCTCCAAGCACTCCAAGCCGACGGAACTGCCTCTTCTGGATTTCAACAAACTTGCGCGCGTAAGCCTCGACGCTTGCGGACTTCCACCGGAGACAAGCCCTTTCGATTCTTTGACCACCTTGAACTCAATCGGCAGCCCGTGGCAGTCCCAGCCCGGAATGCACGGAGCACGATAGCCCGCCATCGTGCGCGACTTCACCACGAAATCCTTCAAAATCTTGTTGAGGGCGGTGCCCATGTGAACGTCGCCGTTGGCGAAGCGGCGGCCCGTCGTGCAGGATGTAGGTCTTCACGGCGTCCTTCCTCGCCTCCTGAATGCGCTCGTAGAGCTTCCCGCTTTCCCATTTCGCAAGAATTTCCGGCTCGCGGGCCGTCAGTCCGGCCTTCATCGGAAAATCCGTCTTGGGAAGGTTCAGGGTGTCCTTGTAGCCAGTCGGAAATGAAGACCCGCCTTCGAGTTGCTCACGGTTCTCGGCAAGCTGGCGTTGTGGTGCTCTGCAGTTGCAGGCGGCATACTGGCTGGCTCGCCCTGCGACATTGCCCGCCTTGAGGTGCGCGGCCGCCTTGCGCGCAAATCGCTCGCTCCTCTGTCTCGAGCTTCTTCACCTGGGACATCAGTCGCTCGCATAGTCCCGCGTGCGAGGCCAGACTCCTGGTTGTAACTTTGCGATTTGCTTGCGGAGATTCTCCTTCTCCACCTCCAGGAGCGCTTCGGGATCGCCTTCTCAACCCCGATACAAACAGCCCGAGGAAGCCCTTAAACAGGTTCGCAACGCGTTTGAACATGGAGAGACTCCTAACGCAGCGGCGAACGAATGACAATCGGGGAAAATCCACGCTGAGATCGCGTCCCCACCCTTCCTCCTCCCGCTTTGTCGCCTCCGGAACCCTTGCCGGCCTGAATCTTAGTAGTGACTTCCCGGAAATTCCGTTACAATGACACCGCTAAACAATGAAACATAATCCGGTTCGGCGATGGATCCGCTGGAATTTTCCCGTTCTCGTTGTGGTTCTGACTTTGTCTTCCGGATGCAAGCCGCAGCAGGTCGCGCCACCGCCACCGGAAGTCTCCACGAGACTAACCGGTGCTAAAGGAAGTCACCGAATGGGATGATTTCACCGGCCGACTTGAGCCGATCAAGTCCGTCGAGGTGCGCGCGCGGGTCAGCGGTTATCTTGATTCCATCCATTTCAAGGATGGGCAAGAGGTGAAAACGGGCGATCTGCTGTTTGTGATCGATCCGAGGCCTTACGAGGCCGAGGCGGAACGCGCCCGGGCTGAACTCAAGCGGGCGGAAGCGCAGCGGAACCTCGGTCTGCAAAATCTCCAGCGCGCCGAGAAAACTGATGCAAGGCAGCACCATAGCCCCGAGCAATACGATGCGCGCCGTAACGAATACGACATCGCCGCGGCCAATGTGGCCGAGGCCCGCGGCGGCCAAGGCCGGCAGAGCTCAATCTCGAGTTCACACAAGTCAAGGCTCCCATCGACGGCCGCATCAGCCGCCGCTTCGCGGACGAGGGCAATTGATCACGGGCGGCTCGACACCAATCGACGCTGCTCACCACCATCGTGCCGTTCAATCCGCTTTACGCCACCTTCGATGCGGACGAGCGCTTGGTGCTCAAGCTACACCCGCCTCGATCTTTCTGGGCAGCGAAGATCGTCGCCGCGAAGCTCCGAATCCTGCACGGATCGCGCTCGCGGACGAGAAAGAATTCTCGCACGCAGGGAAGATGGACTTTGTGGACAACCGCCTCGACCCACAAACCGGCACTCTGCGCGCACGCGCCCTCATCGACAATTCTGACGGCCTGCTCACCCCGGGTCTGTTCGTGCGTGTGCAACTCAAGGGGCGCGGCCCTGCATCCGCCCTGCTCATCCCCGACGAGGCTATCGGCACCGACCAGTCGAAAAGGTTCGTCATGGTGGTGGATAGTGAGGGATTGGCGCAGCGGCGGTTCATAACAACGGGCCGGCTTTACGACGGCTTGCGAGCGGTGGAGCGAGGGTTTGACGCCCGAAGATAGAGTCATCGTTAGCGGCCTGATGCGAGTCCGGCCCAGGAATGCCTGTCAAGGTCAAGGAAGCCCTGCCCGCCAAGGGCTGATTCGCCACCATGAATTTTCGAAGATCTTCATCGACCGGCCAATCTTCGCATCGGTCCTGTCCATCCTCATTGTGCTTGTGGGATCGATCGCCTACCAGTCCCTCCCGATTGCACAGTATCCCGAGGTGGCTCCGCCCACGATCGTCGTGCGCGCCTCTTATCCCGGCGCGAGTCCGCAGGTGATCGCCGAGACGGTTGCCACGCCTATCGAGCAGGAGGTCAATGGCGTGGAAGACATGCTCTCATATGTCGAGCCAGAGCACAAGCGACGGCGCGATGACGCTCGACGATCACCTTCGGCTTGGAACCGATCTCGATAAGGCACAGGTGCTCGTCCAGAACCGCGTCGCCATCGCGGAGCCCCGACTGCCCGGAAGAGGTCCGCCGCGTTGGTGTCACCACGCCTGAAGAGGTCGCCAGACTTACTCCTGGTGGTGCATATGGTCTCGCCGGACGACTCCTGCGACCAGCTCTATATCAGCAACTACGCCACCCTGCAGGTGCGCGAGCAGCTCAAGCGGGTTGAAGGCGTCGGAGATGTCAATGTTTTCGGCGCACGGGAATACAGTATGCGTATCTGGCTCGATCCGAGCCGGCTGACGTTCAAAACCTCACGACCACGCGAAATCATCACCGCCCTGCAGAATCAGAATGTGCAGGTCGCAGCCGGCGTTATCGGCCAGCCGCCGCTCGACACTGACCGGGCTTTTCAGGTCAACGTCATCGCTCAAGGCCGGCTCGTGATGCCGGAGGAGTTCGAAAAGATTATCGTGAAGACCGGCCAGGATGGACGGGTTGTTCATCTGGGCGACGTGGCGCGCGTCGAACTAGGGCGCGCAGGATTACCTGGTGAACAGCTACCTCGATGGCAAGCCCGCCGTGGCCATGGCTATCCAGCAGCTTCCCGGCTCGAACGCCTTGGCGACGGCCGAGCGGGTGCGCGAACGCATGCGCGAGTTGAGCGAGGATTTCCCGAAGGGGCTCGAATACCGCGTCGTCTACGATCCCACCGGTCTTCATCGACGAGTCCGATCGCGCCGTCATCCATACGCATCTTCGAGGCGCGCGCTGCTCGTCGTTGTGGTCGTCATGGCCTTTCTGCAATCGTGGCGGGCCTCGATCATTCCGATTCTCGGCGATTCCCGTCTCGCTCATCGGGACGTTTGCCGTCATGGCGGTCCTCGGTTTCTCGCTCAACAATCTTTCGCTGTTCGGACTCGTGCTCGCCATCGGCATCGTGGTGGACGATGCGATCGTCGTGGTCGAAGGCGTCGAGCGCAACCTCGCTGAAGGCCTCGCGCCACGCGAGGCGACGATCAAGACCATGGAAGAGGTCGGCGGCGCACTCGTAGCCATCGCGCTTGTGCTGAGTGCGGTTTTCGTCCCGACGGCATTCATCAGCGGAATCTCGGGTCAGTTCTACCGGCAGTTCGCGCTGACAATCGCGGTGGCGACGCTGTTTTCCTGCTTCGTCTCCCTCACGCTCAGCCCCGCCCTTTGCCGCGTTCTGCTCCAGCCTCACGGCGCGAAGAGAGATTGGTTTGCCCGGGTGTGGATTTCTCACTCGGCTGGTTCTTTCGCCTGTTCAATCGCGCATTCGCCGCGGGATCATCGCGCTACGGCAGTCTGGTTTCCGTTGTCACACGCCGCAGTGCCATTGTGCTCATCCTTTACGCCGGTTTGCTCGCGCTGACGGCGTTCGGTTTTGTGAAGGTCCCCGCCGGGTTCATCCCGTCCCAGGATCAAGGCTACTTCATCGTGGTCACCCAACTGCCGGAGGGCGCTTCGCTTTCCCGAACGGACAAGGTAGTTCGCAAGATCACGGACCTTGCCCGCGAGGTCGAAGGCGTGACGGGCGTGGTGGCCTTCACGGGCTTTGACGCAGCGACGGGCACGAACGCGCCGAACAAGGCCGGTGTCTTCACGCCGCTCGCTCCTTCGAGGAACGTGTGAAAAAAGGCCTGTCCGGTCAGAAAATCCTGGCGGCGCCTCCGCGCGAAAATGGCGACGATCGACGAAGCCTTGGTCCTTGTCTCTTCCGCCCCCACCCGTCCGCGGCATGGGCAACGTCGGCGGCTTTCGCATGATGGTTGAGGACCGCCGGGGCCGCGGATTTCAAGCCCTCGAGCAGGCCTCACGGGAAGTTGTCGCCGAAAGCGCGAAACGACCGGAGCTCATCGGCCTCTTGGGGAGCTTCCGCGCCGACGCACCACAATTCTACGCCGACATCGACCGCACAAAGGCGCAGATGCTCAACGTGCCGATCGAAAACATCTTCGCGACTCTCCAAACGCAGCTCGGATCGATCTACGTCAACGATCTCAACCTCTTCGGGCGCACATTCCGCGTCATCGCTCAAGCTGACGCGGCCTTTCGTGAGGATCCCGAGGATATTGAAAGCTTCGCACTCGCAGTGCCACCGGCGCTTCTGTCCCGCTGAGTACCATCCTTTCGATCGAATCTCGCACGGGGCCCTCCCGCGTCGAGCGCTATAATCTTTACCCTGCCGCCGCCATCGATGGGGATACCGCGCCCGGCTTCAGTTCCGGCCAGGCGCTCTCTGCCATGGCGGAGGTCGCCGACCGCGTTCTGCCCGATGGATTTGGCTTCGAGTGGACTGCGCTGGCCTACCAGCAAATCCTGGCAGGTAATACAGCTGTATTCATCTTTCCCCTCTGCGTCTTGTTTGTCTCTTCTCATCCTCGCCGCATTGTACGAGAGAGCTGGTCATTGCCTCTGAGCATCATTCTCGTCGTGCCGATGTGCGCGCTGGCGGCGCTCGCCGTGAGTCTGGCTGCGCGGCATGGATAACAACATCCTCAACCCAAATCCGGTTTCGTTGTGCTCGTGGGGCTCGCCTGCAAGAACGCCATCCTTATCGTCGAATTCGCCAAGCAACGCGAGGAGCAAGGCAGCGATCGGTTCGAGGCGGCGGTTGAGCCTCCAGGCTCCGGCTTCGTCCGATCCTGATGACAAAGCTTCGCATTCATCCTCGGCGTTCTTCCCCTGATGCTGGCTCGAGGTGCCAGCGCGGAAATGCGACAATCTCTTGGCACGGCGGTTTTCTCTGGCATGCTTGGTGTCACCTTCTTCGGCTCTCTTTTGACACCCGGTTTTCTACGTCGTGATTCGCAAATTCGCCGCCAAGAAGAAACCGTTGTCGCGCCGCCTGCCTGCCGGAGAGCCGCAAGTCGCTCAGGCCTGATTACTGGTTCGTTGTTTGATTTCAAATCACATCACATAGAGACCGCCGGTTTGCTCTAACCAATCGGCCATCGACTCCACCACCTTGCGGACATCGTTGTCGGAAATATCTACCGCTAACGTGGGCAAAGCCGACTCTCCGCACGGAATTTAATGCCGTCATTGATTCGACCGCCAACGTCGCGGGCACGGCAGGGCGGTCCAGCCGGATCGGCTGATCGTCGTTGCTTAGGGATCGCTGTCGCTCAATCGCCAAAATCAGAAACACTATCTTGCGTTGAGGGCGTGGTTTCGATTGGGCCTCCCCTTGAAGTGGATGCTGCGCCCAAGCCGTTTCTTCGAAGAAAAGGATGCAGCAGAAAATTCGATAAATGTCATCTGTCTCGCTTTTTCTGCCCCTCTTCGGTCAGATGGTATTCGGTATCGTAGAAATCCTCGCAGGACGCAGCGCTTCCCGTCCCTTGCCGACCATGGGCACGCCTATAGAAGCAAAGCACTCGAATCCCGGCCAAATTGCGGCGGCCCAGATCTGTGGAAAGAGGGATCGTCAATCGTGTTGGGATAGGCGGCGAGAGATGGTTATCTGATGCGCTTTGCACCAGGCGGAAAAATCACGCAGATGGCGCCACGGGTGTTCCCGCTCTCAGCAATCGTTGCGCTTTAGGGAAGTCGTGCGCCGGAAAAGTTCCGGATAAACCTTTATCCAATTCAGTCATTGAAGCGGAGGAATGGCTCGCGCCGATCTCCGAAAGCGTTCATGAAATCCTTCAATCGGTTGCCGACTCTTTGAAGGGTCTCCTGGTAAGTCGCGCGCGAGGTGAACAGTCTCTTTGCGAGAGAGGCCTGACGGGGGCGCGAGGAACCAATAGACCGCTCGGTCGGAAGCGAAGAGTCTCGTAGATATGCCGGATCCGCTCCCAGAACGGTTCAATGCATACGTCCTGGGGCCTTTCATCGGCATCGTAAAATTCGAATTCCAGGGAAGGATCAACAAGTCACCCGGACGGAGAATCTGACGCAACTTGTAGAGATGGTAGTCGAGGAGCAACCCGCCATAAGTCGCGTAATTGACCGCGCGCACGCCGAACGTTTCGAGATCCGCTTGGCGCTCAGGCCATAAAACGCATTCGAACCTCCGGCGATCACGATCCGAGGCGAGGCCGTGCGGGCGGCAATGTTGGCCTTCTGCTCAATCCAGTTTGCGATCCAGTGCGCGTGGGGGTGCTGCGGAAAGCCCGAAGCTGCTTGCATAGAGCACGGCCCAGCGCAATCACGCCAAGCAACAGACCGCAGAAAATTCCCAAAGCAAATCGCACCGCGTAGCCCATCAAAAATTGAAGTAGACAAACTCGGTGGGCTTGAGGGACGAAAAAAGCGCCGAGCGATGGCGAAGAGCATCACGCCGATGAAAAGGCCATGTAGGGAAGGACGGTTTCCAAAGCAGAATGGACCGCCGCCTCTCGCCGGTTGACACACCAGGATACGACTGGAAACGTCTCATGCATTGCTGCGTGGTCGGAGCAATCAGAACAATCTAAGATCAGAGTAGCGATCCAAATGTTTTTGACTCCCCATTGGTCTATCAAACCGACTTCTTGCAAAATCGACTGTTCCGGCGGCCCCTGCCCCTGCCCAGTCAATATCATCAACACGTGCATGGCGGTCCCCATATCATGTGAGCGGAAAAAGACCCAAGCGATAGTCACGGCAAGCATCGTGAGGGTCCAGCCAGCTGCGGCGGCTATCGGTCGAGGCAGAAGGAGGTTCCGCGGCAAGCGGGCTTTTAGCGAGTGAAAGGCGTGATTCAGCATGAGGTAAAGCCCATGCAGCGCTCCCCAGGTGACAAACGTCCATCCCGCCCCATGCCAAAGTCCGCCCAATAACATCGTGATCAGCAGATTTGCATAGCTGAAGCATCACGCCGCGCCGGTTGCCACCCAAGGGTATGTAAACATACTCCTTAAGAAAGCGGGAAAGGGTCATATGCCAGCGCCTCCAGAAATCGATAATGCTGGTGGCTCGGTAAGGCGCGTCGAAATTCAGAGGTAAAATAAGCCCGAACATTCGCGCAAGGCCGATGGCCATGTCCGAATACCCGGAGAAATCAAAGTAAAGTTGGAGCGAATAGGCGAGCACCCCGGTCCATGCATCGGCTGTCGACACTCCAGCCGCCCGTCGCCATGTAGTCGAAAAAGGGGTTCGCGTATTCGGCCGATCCGTCGGCGAGCACCATTTTCTTGAACAGACCGATGGCGAAAGATTGTAAGGCCTGTTTCCAGATTGATGCGACGCACAGACTTCCAGCGTTCCCGTTCGATCTGCGGCAGTAACTCAGTGGCACTGGACGATCGGACCGGCAATCAGGATGCGGAAAGAATGTAACCGCAAAAGCGTATTCCAATAACGTGTATCCTTTGATTGTGCCCCGCCACGCCGCCACGAGGAAAACGATCTGTTGAAAGGTAAAAAACGAGATTGCCAAAGGAAGAATGACTTTCTCAAAGTTGAATCCCGCGTGGAAAAGGAAATTAATATTGTCCACGAAGAAATTCGCGTATTTGAAATAGGCCAACGTCCCGAGATTTACACAAAGACCAAGCCGTAACAGGAGCTGCGCGAGCCCGCTCGGACAGGCGGCTGGTGTGAGCCGATATGAGGCGGCTAAGACTGAAGTTAACCGCGATGGACCCCAGAATCAAAAGAAGGTAGGATGGATTCCACCATGAGTAAAAGAAGAGCGAGGCGAGGGTCAGCCAGGCAATGGCCGCGCGTGCTCCGCTGAAGCGGGTCAGCAGGAGGAACACCCCGAGCGTCAGCGGGAGGAAAAGAAACAGAAATTCCGACGCATTAAAAAGCATGGGGCAGGCGCTGCGAAGTGCGGTCAGCTGCTGACTGTCGCTTCTGAAAGTGCGGCGGCCCCGCGAAGATGGCTGGCTGCGAGATCTTCGAGCTCGGTGAGACTTTCTACATGAGCCAGCCGATCGCGAAGCCGTGGGCCCCGGGCATCCCCGAGTATAGGCCATGAGCCGGGACCGCATGGCCTTCATGGCCATTTGCTCGTCACGTCTCCAGACGATTTCCTGAGAGCAATGAGCGCAGATCAACCGCCACCTGTCTTCCAGAGAAGGCGGAGGGAGGACACGACTGGCATTCAGCGCGGCCCGAATCTCGGAAAAATCCACGGCGAGGCCATTGCGGCGCGTCCCACCACCATCATGCCGGCGACGCCCGTTTCGCTCCGCCGTTTCAGGGCGTCTCTCGGCACTGGCAATGTCTCCATTGCCGATGACGGGTATTCCCACGGTAGCTGCAACCTCTCCAATTACCGACCAGTCGGCGCGTCCGGAATATCCCTGCTCCTTTGTGCGACCATGCACTGCAATTCGGCGCACGCCGCTCTGCTCGAGAACGCGCGCGGTCTCCATGGCGTTGACCGAACGATGGTCCCACCCGATGCGAATCTTGGCGGTCACTGGCACAGGATGCGCGGCACGCACCGACAGCATTCGCGACCCGCGCCAGCAGCGGACAATCCTTAAGCAGCGACGACCCGCCATTCTTGCAGACAACCTTTGTTCACTGGGCACCCGAAATTGAGATCGAGAAAATCCGGACGCACCCAGTCGATCACAGCCCGCGCTGCTTCCGCCAGCCGCTCCGGCTCCGCGCCAAACAACTGAACGCCCACAGGACGCTCGTCTTCCTGAAATTCCAGGTAAGTGACCTCGTCCGCGCGTTCCTATGCAGGATACCTTCCGCCGAAACGAATTCGGTTGTGAGAACATCGGCGCCCCTCGCCTTGCAAACCCGGCGAAAGACCGTGTTCGTCACACCGGCCATCGGGGCGAGTAAACAATGGGAAATTCGCAGGCATATTCAGTGGCCGACAGGCTGCTAGCGCTCCCCAAGCGACCGGGCCAGCAGGCCAGCGTATACTTCGCTCTGAATGGCGGGAATGCTATCGAAGGAGAGGCCAGTGATTCGCGACGACAAAGGTCTCTCCGGTGGCGGCGTGTTCATAAACGAGCAGGCTGGCGTCGCGGCGATTCAACGGGACGCAAGATCCGCTTTCTTTCGAGCATCAACGCGAGGATGTAGCGGACGTTTGCCGAGGCAGGGTCCTGGCTCGCAATAAGACGCCGGAGCAGGCTTTCAACATCGTCCTTCGGAAGAGGCTCGGGACCCGGTGGCGCTGGCGCTTCATACTTTGAGCGCCAGAAGGAAAATGGCTCGATATTTTCGTTCCGGTTCGCCCAGGCCTCTTCGCTGATGTCCTCGCGCCGGAATCCTTCTCTCTCGGAATAGGAGCGTGTAAAAGTATTCTCCTTGTCCAAATTGCTTCGCCTGTGCGCGCGCAGCAGTGCGCACGGGACTTGATTTCCCACTCGCTCTCCATTGTCAGCTCGTCCAGGGAAGCTTGATCCTGGGAAGATCCCGGTTTGTCGAGCGGAACCACAACAGGCCCAGACCGATCAGCAAATAGACGGCCATCGGGCCCCAGGTCGCAAGCCATGGCGAAATGCGATTTCCTTGCCCAAGGCGACAAAGAGGCTGCTGAAGAACACGAGGGAGAAAAACAGTCCGATCGCAGCCGCCACTCCTCCCAGGATCCCTCTTCGCGAATAGACGATTCCGAGCGGGGCGGCTATGAACACCACCAGCAAACAGACCCATGGTAGCGCCCAACGAGTACTGCAGCTGAGTCCGATAGGGAGCGAGACGAACTTCGGAAAGTCCTTGTTGAACGCGAGGTAATCATTAAGTTCTGGCACGGAAAGGTAGTCCGGATTCATGACCGAACTGGCAATCCGCCACGGTGTCTCGCGCCAGCCCAGGATCTCCATCTCGTCGTGCATCTCGGACTTCGAGATTTTTCCCTCCAGGTCGATTTCGACATATCTCGCCCGTTGCAGGTTCCAGCTCTTCGTAACGTCATTATGATAGGCGTCTCGCGTACCACTGCTTGATAATATTTCCATCGGCGTCCTGCTGAACAATCTGCACATCGGAAAGCCTTTGACCGTCCACGTAGACCTTGCGGCTGAACCAGGTGCGCAGGTCTTCGCGATTTCGATAAAGATGACCCGAGAGACCGACTTCGGTCGTCTTGCCCCGTTTGATATCCCTGAGCATCCGCTTCTTGATCATCGCAGCGTGAGGCGCGTTTTCATAGTTGAAATAGCCCGTGATCGCAGTCAACACCAAGCCGACCGCCATCAGCGGCACGAGAACGCGTCGTTACACTCACACCCGCCCAAGCATGGAAATGATCTCGTTCGAGCGCGACATGGCCGTCAGCGAATATAACAGGGCGAGCAGCGCGCCGATCGGAAGGGAGATAACAATGATCTCGGAAATCTGCGATCGATAGTATCTCGAGCAGGACATCAAAACCTGCCTTGCCTTGAAGAAAATCCGGGAGATTGTCGCTGAGGTCAAAAATAAACCAGATGGCGATGAAGCCTAAAAAGCAGTAGACGAACGGCAGCAGAAACTTTTGCAGCACGTAACGGTCGAGTATTCTCATCGGTCGCTAAACCCTCAACCACTAATGGCGCGCTTCGATTCCGTCAACAGGCCACCGCTTCTCTCATGATCTCTGCAGAGAGAGATTCTGGAGACACGATCGGCAGCTCCTTCGAGCTGGAAATCGAGAGGATCTTCTCTGCGGACGGTCGTCTTTCCGCTGCGTCGAACTATCGAATATCGTGCCCGAGCAGCAGCGCATGGGCATGCCAGGTGGCGCGGACGCTTCAGTCGGGCGGTCATCTCGTCGTCGAAGCCGGAACGGAGTTGGAAAATCGCTGGCCTATCTCATTCCGGCCGCCTCCAGCGCGGTGCGGACGAAATGCAAGGCGCGTCATCTCGACCCACACCATCGCCCTCCAAGAGCAGCTCATGCTAAGGATATTCTCCCTTGTCCAGAAACTCCTGCCCATTGAATTCGAGGCCGCTCTCTTTGAAAGGGCGTCACAATTTTCTTTGCGGCTGCCTGGCTCGAGCGCGCCTCAGCCAGGCGAACGACCTCTTCACTTCCGGGCAACGCAGCGAACTCGAGCGAATTCCGGGACTGGAGTTTCACGACAAGGAATGGCTCGCTTAGCGATTTCGAGGTGCAGCCCGAACCTGAGGTTTGGGAGAGAGGTGCGAAGCGAACCACACGTCTGCACACCGAAGACCTGCGCAAAAATCCGCGCTGCTTTTATCAGCGCGATGCGTCGCAGGGTGCTTGCCGCCGATCTTGTTGTGCTCAATCACGCCCTCTTCTTCACTCTCCTCGGAAGCATGCGACGAGGAACGCGGCGATGGAATTCTTTTCGCGAAGGATTTCGTCATTTTTGATGAGGCGCTACGACGATGGAGGATGTCGCCTCCCGCCACATCGGAATGGAGATCTCCCAGCTCCGGCTTGCGACGCAGCCTGCAGCGCCTCTATAACCCTCGCTCAAAGAAGGGCCTTTTCCAGGCCATCGAAAAACGGACCAGCGTGCAGTGCCGTCGCTGAACTGATCCCGAAATCGGATGCATTCTTCGACCGGATCGCCACCGGCTGCGCGTTTAAGCGCGGACGGCGTCTTTCGTGTTCGAGAAACCGGTCTTGCTGGATGCCTCCGATCTGAGCGCTGGCCTTACCCGTCTCACCGAACTTCTCAAGATCCAGGCCGGAAAGCAAAACGATGACGACCGAACGAGCGAACTGCTGGAAGCCGCGAGACCGGCTGCGCGAAGCCCGGCTCACGATTGAGGATTTTCTCAGGATCGAGCATCCCGATCATGTTTACTGGGTCGAGCAATATGGCCGCCGGGAGACTCTTTGCGCCCTTCCATGCTGCGCCCATCCAACTCGCGGAAACCCTGGGCGCATGATCTTTCGGGAAATACCTGCGCGGTGCTCACCAGCGCTACGCTCTCGCGTTGGAAGCAACGATCTCTCCTATTTTCGAAACCGTGGCTGGCGCGAGCGGCCGTGTCGGGCCGTCCAGATCGGCAGTCCATTCGACTACAAGAAGCAAATGACCCTGCATCTGGTCAAAAATGCCCGAACCAGCGGATCCCGGCTGACGACGCAGCCCTCGAAAAATGGATTGCGCACTTCGCCGATCAGAGCCGGGCCGCGCGCCTTCGTCTTGTTCACCAGTTACCAAACCATGCGCACCGCCGCGCAGGCTGCTCGAGACGCACTTCGCTGTCAAAGGCTGGAACCTGCTCGTGCAGGGAAGTGGCATGCCCGCACACAGGATGGTGCAGGAATTTCGCGAGAATCCGAAGAGCGTTCTCTTCGGTGTGGACAGCTTTTGAGCGGTGTGGATGTGCCAGGAGAGGCGCTTTCGAGCGTCGTTATCACTCGGCTCCCGTTCGTCACACCTGACCATCCTCTCACCGAAGCCCGGCTCGAAAGCATCGAAGCGGAGGGAGGCCGTCCCTTCGAACAGTATTCGCTTCCGGAGGCCATCCTCAAACTCCGCCAGGGAGTCCGGGCGTCTCATCCGTGCGAAGTCCGACACCGGCACAATCGTCATCCTCTGACAGCCGAATCCTCAGCAAACCCTACGGACGCGCCTTTCTCCGTGCATTGCCCGAATGCCCGACCCAAATTCACTAGGGTCGCAGAGTGAGAGGAAATTCGGCTGCCTGGGTGTTCTGGGCTGGGTGATCGCGGCGGCGACACTGACAATTGCGCCTCACGCTTCTGCTGTTTTGGAGAATGAGCGCGGAAATCACTGCAGGAGTCTCGCCGCATGGCGGAATCGATTGCTGCCGGCTTCGACCGGACGCTGAATTTCACTCCTCAGATCAGTGTCGATTCCGTTGTGATTGTTGCTGCAAACACTCCCGTGCTCGAACTGGTCACCCCTGCAAAAGCAGGCGCTCGTCCGCACTCGATGGACCCACACCTGGCTTTACAGCACAAAAGACCTCGAACTGGAAGCCACCTTTACCGCCAGGGCGGGCTTCGATCTCAGGCATCCCATTCGCATCAACATCGATCCACGAACGCGCTTCGTCAGTGCGGACCTTCCCCTCCGAAACTCCTTTCGCTCGGCATGGGCGACGTTCGCGTCCTTCAGGACGAAGACGGACTTCTGGAACAAGCTCACGGCTCAGGATCGCGGAGCAGGCCTTTCGCGCGCTGGAAGAGAAAGCGCGCAAGACATTCGCCGAATCGAATCTGCTCCCCGAAGCCAGGCTCGAGGCTGAAAAACGAATTCGGGAACTTATCGATAAGACGGCCTGGCCCACCATACCGACGACCAAGCCGGTAGAAAAGAGATAGTGCCCTGAAAGATTTTATCAAGAGGACTTCCGCACTGCAGGAGCGGTATCTGTTTAGCGCCAACGGCGCTGCTTCCATCACCAGCCTGGGGCAACAACCCAGAATATTGACCGCCTCGAGCGAGCGCTGAAAGGGCGACTCAACCGGGCGAGGTTGCTCTCGGGCTCACCGAAAATCCATTTCGAGGATTTTTTCTTCAGCCCTTCATGTCCGCCTGGAAGAGGAGTTCGCGGTAGTGTCGTTACCAGATGGACATGATCGGCCACACCGCCGACCCGGAAGGCTTCCGCGCCCGCGTCGCCGCAGACGGTCGAAAGATAGGCGTGCATTCGCGGCCGGACGTTGGCATCCAGCCATGAGTGACGGTCTTTTGTGCTGAAGATCATGCGAATGACGACTTTGCTGAGCGACTGAGGCGCATGGAGGGACGGTAGCCGAAGAGGGCTTTTGGATGAATCGCGCCTTCAGTCCTGGGGCGCGCTGCGCCAGGCTATGAAAGCCGCGCCATTGGCGCTAAACAGATGCGAGGAGCGGAGGAGCGCGATGCGGCGAAGATTTAATATGCGCGACTCATCGCCCTTCTTAATGCTGCGACAAGTCGGCAGAAGTTGGCGTTCCGTGTTATTCTTACGCAATTCTCTGGTATTGCAGCCAGGAGCAAATAATGATTCGCGATAGGCTAGAGCGATTTCGCTCGTGCCACCCTCGATCCGCGCCACCATGAACGGCGGAGAATAATCTTTTGACCACTCAGGATTGTCAGTAGCTCTGAGCTTCCACAATTTGAATCGATCTCATGACGTGCCTCCAGCGCTTGTCGTAGGTTGTTCCCGTCAACGTTAGATGGATCTAAATATGAGCTTTGTCATCAAGGGTATTGGTCTGGCATAGTATTCCTCCTCTGATGCTGTGGGCGCGACGCCTAAACTACCATGGTCCACCAAGCGTGATGTCGCAGCTTCAATGTCAGGGAGCATCTTGCAGTTGATACAGCATCAGCCGCACCGCCAGCAGATAGTCGATCAAGCGGCCTTTTCCGCCGGTGACGATCGAGACCTTGCCATCGGCCAGAAACCGCAGCGCAACCAGATTCATGGGATCGACCGAGGTCAGTGCCGGCCCCCAGGGCGTCGATTGCAGCTCACCCATCAGGTTCTGCCAGCGCCCGACACGGCCTCGCGGAGCGCCCGGCGGCATCAGGATCACCAGTTTGGACAAGGCGCCGCGGTCAATGATCGTATCGAGCTCCCAGCGGATCCATTTCGTCGGCCCGGCGACCTTGATGATCAGGCGCGCCATGTCGACCCATTTCACGATCGCATCCTGCCAGGTTTCGCTCGTGAAGTAGGCCCGCGCCGCACTCGAGCTCAGGCAGCGGCTCGTTGGGCGCCCTGATGCCGACGAAGGGGCCGATCGACTTGAATTCCGGCGCGATACCTTCCTCGATCCTCCCGCTGGTCGAGAGCCACCCGATCGAATAGCGCCGCCAGGCACGGGCGAGTGCACTTTCCTCTTTCCTGCATCGGTCCTCGCACTGCTGCCGGCGTCCGGTCTTCAAGACCACGTCCCACTCGGCCTGCATGAGTTCAGAGTCATCGACGAAGGATCTGAGGTGTAGAGCACCGGAGATCTCGGGTCCCGCTTCAGCACCTCTTGCGCATCGAGCGCGGCCAGCTTCGGCTACGGCGCCACAGCATGGTGATCGCGTAGAATCGCAGCCAACTCCAGTATGAGAGCGATCAGAGCGATCATTATGTCGACGTTGGCGAACAGCCACAGCACGACGACCGCCGACGCGAGGCCTAGCGCCCAGGCCAAAGCGACGTACCGTGTTGCGGCGGCAGACCGAGAACCCGCGGGGACCTCGGCCCGCTCATCGTCGCGCTGCGCTCGGGCCGCCATGACGTCCGGAAGAGCGATGTCGCCGGGCTGAATACGCGTCCCAAGCAGACGAATTGCCGCCCATATGGGCACGATAAATAGCCACCAGGCGAGCAGGCCCGCCAGCAAGTGCCAGTAGCGCCAGCCATGCCTGCCACCGAAAAATCGCGCAGTGTTCTCCGAAAAATCGCGCGGCGTCAACCCCAGCAGCCACACACCACCACCGAGCAGCAAGAGGACCAGGGATCCAATCATGGCCCAGAGACAGGCAGACGTGAACCGCGTGCCGCATTTGCGATTGATGATCAGAAAGGTGACCGCAAGTGCGACCGCGAGCCAGAGCACAGGATTCCCGATCTTCTCGGGGTCAATATGCGGCAGATCGCGGATGATCGGCAGCAGTCAGCGTCAGGACACCAAACCCCGGATAGAAGAGGAGCACGAAGAACCCCCGCGTCACCATCGCGGTATCCTGGCGAATGCGGTCGATGGGAATTTCGTGGACCTTGCCGTCGGACGGTTGCATGGTTTTCTCCCTCCGAATCTCGAGAATGAGTTGCGGCTGGAACCCGTTGCAGGCGCAATGGGCACCGAGAAGTGCCGGTCCCAGTGTGCAGTCAGGCGGGTCTCGCCGATACCAAGCAAGGCCACTCCCCCCTGGAGCGGGGAGACACCCGGTTGGATAGCTCGATTTGCCGCTCACTGCTCCTCCCCTGACAAACTCGATGACATCCCTAAGGGGAATACATGCTGAGCCTCCGTAATGCTTTCTCATCAGTGCCGAAACCGGGGTAGCTGGCGCGCCCTCTACCATTGTTTACGGTTACGGTGCCGTCGGCGTTGGGCATACTGGAGCTGTTGAATTTGGCAATCTCTTGGGTGTTCATGGCAATGATCGTGGTCATCTAGTAAAGGCTTTGGAAGCGCAGAGTTTCAGAGTTTTCCGGGGAATGGTTGGCGGTTTCGGTGGAACTCTAGTCCTTGCCGCATGCGGGTGAGTGTTTGAGACTAAGAGGGGTGAAATTGAAGCCGGAGCATCAGTCGCCAGCGGACGCCGCTGGCCGATTTCGCACCACTCACTGGAGCGCGGTGCTCCTTTCGGCTCAGAGCCAGGCGCCCGGGTTCCCAAGCGGCGCTTGCCGAGCTCTGCAGGATCTACTGGTATCCGATTTATGCGTTTGTGCGCCGCCGTGGATACGATGTCCTGACGGAGGCGCAAGACCTGACTCAGGGCTTTTGCTGCATCTGCTGGATCACAAGGCGCTGCGGCAGGTTAGTCCGTTAAGGGCAAATTCCGCTCGTTCTTAGCCGCCTCACTGCAGAACTATCTTTCGGATGAGACCGATCACGCGCGCCGCCTTAAGCGAGGTGGGAACATTGAATTTGTTCCTGTTGGATACGAAGCTTGCCGAGTATCGTTACCAGCTGAGGACGCTCGATTTTTGACTGCAGACAAGATCTTCGACGCCCGGTGGGCGGTCACTTTGCTCGACGAGACAATGAGCCGGCTCGGCCACGAATACGCTGCCCAGGGAAAGACGTCTATATTCGAAACGCTCAGACCTTTTTGAGATCCCATTAACAGCAAAGCCTCACTTTCTTACGAGCAAGTGGCGAGCGCCCTCCGGGTCAGTGTCGGATCGGTCAAGACACTCATTCACCGCCTGCGCAAACAATACACTCGCCTTCTGCGCGAGGAGGTCGGCCGCACGGTGAGCGACCCGGGAGAGGTCGATGAAGGAAATCCATGCTCTTTGCGAAGCCCTGATCGCAACCGAAGGGCGGTTAGGTCCATGAAGGATGGACGACAGACGCACGTGTTTAGTTTGCGGCACGCAATTTCCCACGACTACTGAGTACTGTCCTGTGTGTATTCTCCGTGAGGCTCTCGATGTGGGAGCTGAGTCCGGCGAGTCTTCTTCTGAGGATACAGTCACGCCGGCACCGGAAGACGCGGCACTCCGATTTGAGCATTATGAACTGGAGAAGGGTGAGGACGGGATGACCGGTCGAGTTGGGTCGCGGCGCGATGGGCGTAACCTACAAAGCGTTCGACGTCGATCTTCGATGCCCCGTGACATTGAAAGTCATCAGCGAAAAGTATCTCGGTGACGAATCGGCGCGGCTTCGTTTCTTGCGCGAAGCGCGCGCGGCGGCCAGCGTGCGTCATCCGAACGTTGCCTCGGTCTTCCACCTGGGCAAGAGCCGGCGAGAACTACTTCTACGCGATGGAGTTTGTGGAGGGGGAAACGCTCGAGAACCTCATCAGACGCTCAGGCCGGCTTGAGGTAAAGTTGGCGCTGGAAATTGCGGCGCAGGTCGCCGCCGGTCTGGCTGCAGTGCACAAGCAAGGGCCTCGTTCACCGGGACATCAAACCGAGCAACATCATGGTGAGCTTCGAGGATGAAGGCGCTGTGACCGCGAAAATCATCGACCTGGGCCTGGCAAAGGCGGTCAATGAAGCAGGTTCTCAGACTGCGATTTCAGTACTCCGGCGGCTTTGCCGGGACACCGGAGTTCGCCAGTCCCGAGCAATTTGCAGGAGTCGGCGTGGACATCCGTTCGGATCTCTACTCGCTAGGGGTGGCGCTCTGGGAGATGGTGACCGGCCATGGGCTGTTCAGGGGTTCACCTGCTGAGGTGATGTATCAGCATCAGCACGCACCGTTACCGCTCGAACAACTCGAAGGTGTGCCGCAGCCGGTCGTTAGTCCTCATTGAAGTGCTCCTCGATGAAAGATCCCAGGCGGCGTTTTCAGACTCCGGCCGAACTTCTGAATGCGATGCCGACGATAATGGACGCTATCGACGGAGGCGCGGACAATCACGTATCAGAGCTTGGGACAGATGCCCGCTGGCGATTCGCACGCCGTACCTCGCGAAGCCGCCAGCAAGACTGGGACCGGAGAAGATTTCAATAGCCAGATTGCCCGTTACAGGAAGCGATATTCTTGGTCGGGAGGAGGATATTGCTTTCCTGGATGACGCATGGGCAAACGAGGATGTAAATGTCGTTACAATAGTTGCCTGGGCTGGTGTCGGGAAGTCCACGCTCGTCAACCATTGGCTTCGAGGGATGGCTGCTGAACAGTATCGTTCTGCGCAGCTCGTTTTTGGCTGGTCCTTCTACAGGCAGGGCAGCAGTGGGGACACTTCGTCCGCAGATGAATTTCTTGACGCTGCTCTCGCTTGGTTTGGAGATCCAGATCCACGGATTGGAACGGCGTGGGAGAAGGGCGAACGATTGGCGAAGCTCATTGCGCATCGCCGGACCCTACTGATTCTGGACGGCCTGGAGCCGCTCCAAAATCCGCCCGGTCCACAAGAGGGACGGATACGTGAGCCTTCCTCCAGGCGCTTCTGCGCGGAGCTCGCCGCCTTCAATACGGGGCTTTGCGTCATTACCACGCGGCTGCCGGTCGCTGATATTGCGGATCACGAGCGCACCCCCGACTGGAGCAACTATCCAGCGAATCGGGTTCGAAGCTGCTCCGAGCGCTGCGCGTCATCGGGCATGAGGCTGAGTTGCGACATACAAGCCATGAGTTCGGTGGCCACCGGCAGCCTGTCTGGAGAGGCGCTTGCTTCTCGGCAAGAGTCTTGGTTTGGCAGCGGCATTTTCATCTCAAGTCCGACAGGCTGCTTGCAAGACCTCCGCAATCCGCTCCATATCTGCCCGCGTGTTGTAAAAATGCGGGCTGAACCTCAGCCATTCTCCGCTTTCGCGTGCCACGCGCAGCGACGCCGTGATTCTTTCCCTCTCGAGGGCGGAGAATAGCGAGCTGATATCAGCCCCCGTGTGTCGTGCAGTGACTATGCCGGAGCGCAGAGGCTCTTCGCACGACGGGAGACAGGAACTCAAATCCCATTTGCTCGAGAAGTCCATGCAGGTGGTCGCGCACATCGAGGATCGTCGACGAAACAGTTTCCAATCCGGTCGCCTCGAGCATCTCAAGACTCGCCTGCATCCCATAAACGCCCGTCACATTGAGAACTCCGGGTTCGTATCGCTGCGCGGTTTCGTGGAACTTCATGGTCTCCTGCGCAAGGAATTGCGGCGAATGGACGTTCCACGATCCGAGCAGGGTCGGACGGCACAGCTCGAAATTGCGCTTCGCCACGTAAACGATGCCGATTGCCATCGGGCCGAGCATCCATTTGTGAGCATCCGCGCTCAAAAAATCCACAAACCTCGCGCTGAAAGGAAAAGGCGCCGAGCGTCTGAATGGCATCCACTGAAAAGAGGACGCCACGCTCGTGGAGCAGCGCGCCGATGGCGTCCACATCAATGCGCCAGCCGGAGAGATAATGGCACGAAGCCAGCGCCACGAGCCGCGTGCGGGAAGACAATTCGCGCTCGACAAGCTCCGGAGTGATACGACCAGGTTTCTCTGGTCGCAGATGACGAATTTTCACGCCTTGCGAGGCCAGAGCCATCCAAGGATAGACGTTCGAGGGGTAATCGTCCTGATAACAGACAACCTCGTCGCCTGCGCGCCAGGTAACTCCGTTGGCGAAAAGGCTCAGTCCCAGCGATGTCGGGCCAAGGAGGGCGATCTCGGACTTGTCCGCGCCGATCAAATCGCGCACACTTTTCTGGTCCTGTCAATGTCGCGGAGCACCTCGCCGAATTCCTGATGGTCTTCGCAACTCTCGCGGATGTGCGAGATCATGGCGTCCGCAGCGCATTTTGGCAGGGCGTGACCCCGGCATGAGCGACAAAAATCTGGCGCTTTCGCGACTGGGAAGCGCTCCAGGCGCTTCAGCCTCGCTGGGGAACGGGCTCACGATTTCTTTCTCCGGCTTCTTCGATCAGCTTCCAGAATCCCTTTCGCGCCTCCAAGCTGTTCGTCCTCCTCATCCATCGGAAGGCTCGAGCGAAAAGGAAGTCCCGGATTGTATTCTTGTGCAGCACGCGATGGATGAGAATACCTTCCGGATGCTTTCGAAGTAAATCCGGTAATCCTTGGCCCGGCAACGATGCAGCTTGCGGCCACCACGCTGCACCTTGCCGAAGCGGCTTGCGTCCAGATTCTCCACATCTTCCGGAAGCAGGTGAAATTCCGCCAGCAGGTCAAGCTGCAGCTCTTTCGGCAGCGCCGCCATCTCTGCTGCGCTGATTGCGTCGAATATCATCTGAAACACGACCCACCATACGAACGGCTGGGGGTCAGGAATCAAGACTCGATTGCACGCTCGCAGAGAAACGCTCGTTTTCTCGCGACACCTCGCACGCCTCCGCTTATGAATGTGCGTTTCCCAGGGTTTGCTCTTCCGACCAGTTCACATGCGAGCCGGATGGCAGGATATCATGCTATCCGGGCGGGCAATACCCTTCCCGGCAATATCGAAAGCCGTTCCATGGTCAGGACTGGTCCGCGGAAACGGCAGCCCTAGGGTAACGTTTACTCCTGATCGAAGGCATGGAGCTTGAGTGGGATCAAACCTTGGTCGTGATACATGCACAAGACGCCGTCAAATCTCGCCCGCTGTCGCGCGGTGAAACAGGGTGTCCGGGCGAATGCGGACCCGAAACCTCCGCCGTGCCGGACAGGGAAAGACGAAGCGACTCCACGGCCGGGGCGATGATCTGGATTTCCTCGGAACCCAGATCGCCGCTCTCGCCGGCGTGAGGGTTCAAACCGGCCACCGCGATGCGGGGACGAGCGATCCCCCGGCGGACGAGGAAATCTGCGAAAAGGCGTCCAACCCCGCACAATTTCCGCCGGCCTCAAGAGTCCAGGAACACGAGCCAATGGAACGTGGGCCGTGACGAGCGCCACACTGATCTTGCCGCCAGTCAAGCACATGGCGAAATCGGTGACTCCGCAACGCTCGGCAAAAATTCCGTCTGACCAGGAAAGGCGAAGCCGGCATCGTGCATCGCTTTCTTGGAAACCGGTCCCGTGACGACTGCCTGAATTTCTCCGGTCTTTGCCAATAAAACCGCCTCTTCCAATACGCGAACCGCATGCTCCGCGGAAGCGCGTTCCGGCTTTCCAGGCGCAAACGCGTCTATCGCGCCGATAAACATGGTAATCGAACTCGCGAGGAAGCTTGCCGCTCCCCAAGGCTGCAAGGATGATTTCCGGTCCGACACCGGCAGGATCGCCGGAGGTGATCCCGACCTTCACACTTAGCAGGCTGTCGGACTTGGAAGTCTGAGTGGAATTTTTCCTCATTCCAAGTCCGACATGCTGCTAGAGAGGATTTTGATTATACGCCTTTTGGCGCAGGGAATCGAGCCAGCGCTGCTGGGCCTTAATGCGTTCCTGCTGAATAAGGTTTTTTTCGATCTCGTCGCGAACGTCGCCAATCGGCTTCACGGCGGCACTTCTCTTCGCCTCGACCATGATAATATAATAGGTGTTTTCGATGGCAATGACCGGGCTTACCTCGCCAGGACGTAGCGAAAATGCCAGGTTTGTGAGCTGCTCATTTAAGGTGTTCCGCTCAATCCAGCCCCAATCTCCCCCAACCTGCTGCGTCGTCTCATCCTCCGAATACATCTGCGCCATACGGTCGAATTCCGCGCCCGCGGCGACCTTCTGGCGGATCTCTTCTGCGAGTTCCTTCTTGCTCCTATGTCCGGCACATCGCCGGACGAGCCTTCGCGAATCACGATCATTCCGCAATTTCACCTGTTCGGGTGTCGCATAGGCTCCTTTGTTCTTGTCGTAGTAGGCCTGGATTTGCGTCGGCGAAATGACGAAGTTGCTGTCAACTCTTCGACTGGCGCATTCCCTGAACAATGATCTTTTCTCGCTCGATTTCCTTGAATCGCGTCACCGTAAAACCCTGCGCCTGCAAGGTGCGGACAAACGCCGCACGGTCGCCGCCGAATTCCTCACGAATCACCGCCTGCACACGGTCATCGATTAACGTGACTCGGGAATCGCGGCCCCCTTCTCCTGAAGTTTCTTAAACTCCTGAAGAATGAGCTGGCGATCTACGAGATCGTTGATCGCCGAAAGCCGCATTTCCTTGATTTTGTCTTCCAGCTCCTGGCCACGGTACATCTCGCGCAAGGAACGTTCGCGGGCGCCGATGAGTTCGCGCACCTGCGAGATCGTGACGACATCATTATTGACGATGGCGGCGATGCCGTCGATCACCTCGGCCCTCTGCGCCAAGGCGCTCCCGGCGAGAGCGAGCGCCACAACGGAGAAAACTACAACACGTATCATGGGCAAGGGAATCATTTCGAGACTGGAAAGAACCTCGCGCAAACCAGAGTCGGGGTCGGGAGCCGTCAAGCGGGGAAACCTTCCGTCCTTTGCAGCAACTCCTGCGCTGCGTGAGCATCAGCCTGCGCTCGCGGACTTCTGACCATCGTGATCCTTCGCCGCGCGGCCTCGATACGGATCGTCGCAGCGAGAAGCGCGTTCTCAGCCTGGACAGGAAGAGGCCCGAAGCGGTCACGCCATTCGGTGCGAAGTCGTTCGATGGCCTCGCGATCCTCCGCTTCGGCAAGACGGCGATAGCAGGCGATCCGCGTGCGGGAATCCGCAATATAGGTTGCCGGCAGAAAAGCTCCGGCCAGTTCGCCCGGCGCGCGGCGCCATTGCGTTTCTTCAGTGGAAAGGAAATCGAGCCTCAGGCCCGCCGGCGGACGAGGTGCGCGCGACTTGCCGGACAACGTTTCCACCGCCCGCCTGAGAAGCTTGCAATAGAGATCGAAAGCCCACGGCGATGATGTGCCCGCTCTGAGCCGTGCCAAGCAGTTTCCGGCGCCGCGAATTTCGAGGTCACGCATGGCGACTTTGAACCCTGAGCCCAGGTCCGAGTATCGTTTGATGGCCGACACGCGTTTGCGGGCGGCGCCCATAAGATCGCGAGGAAGCATCAAATAGGCGTACGCCTTGGTCTGCGAACGGCCCACCCGTCCCCGAAGTTGGTAGAGATCGGCGAGACCAAAGAGATCGGCACGGTCGATGACGATCGTGTTGGCATTGGGAATATCCAAGCCGCTCTCGATGATCGTCGTCGAAACAAGGACATCCGCATCGCCCGCCACGAATGTCCGCATTACCGACTCGAGTTCGTGCTCGCTCATTTGACCATGCCCGATAGCGACACGCGCCCTCGGACACAGTTCGCAAATGCGCTTTGCGATCGCGTTCGATTGTTTGCACACGGTTGTGCAGGAAGTAGACCTGTCCACCACGGGCCAGTTCGCGCTGGATCGCATCGCGAAAGATCCTCTCATCATATGCGCTGACGATGGTCTCGACCGGCTGGCGGTTGGGCGGCGGCGTTTCGATAAGCGGACATGTCCCGCGCACCCATCAGTGAAAGATACAAGGTGCGAGGATATCGGCGTGGCCGATAGTGTGAGCACGTCCACCTGCCTGAATCGGTCCTTGAGGAGCTCCTTGTGCTTCACGCCAAAGCGTTGCTCTTCATCGACGACGAGAAGACCGATATCCCTGAAGCGGACATCCGTTGACACCAGCCGGTGCGTTCCGACGACCACGTCAACGCTGCCGTCAGCCAGCCGCAATGAGCACCCGTTTTTGCTCGGCGGCCGTCCGATACCGGCTGAGGAGCTCGATCGTGACCGGATAATCGCTCATGCGCTCCCGAAGCGGTCTGATAGTGCTGCTGTGCCAGCACGGTCGTCGGCGCCATCAAGGCCGCCTGCTTTCCGCTCATGACCGCCTTGAATACCGCGCGAATCGCCACTTCGGTCTTTCCAAAACCCACATCGCCGCAGATGAGGCGTTCCATCGGACGCTCCGATTCCATGTCCTGCTTCGTCTCGGCGATCGCCTGAAGCTGGTCCGCGGTTTCCTCGAAGGGAAAACCATCCTCGAATTCCTCCTGCCAATGCGTGTCCGGACCAAAGGAAAATCCTGGGCTCATGTCTCGCTCGGCCTGCACGCGCAGCATTTGGGAGGCGTAGTCGAAAATCGAGCGCCGGGCTTTGTCTCGAGCCCGCGCCCAGCGCCCGTCGCCTAGCTCAGAAAGTTCGGGATGTCTCTTTGCCGACGCCCACATAGCGGGCGACCTGCCAGGCTTGATCCAGGGGCACATAGAGCCGGGCGTCGCCGGCGTACTCCAGTAACAGAGCGCCTCTCCCCGTCATCGCCAGGCGTGGTCTGCAAACCAACGTATCGGCCAATGCCATGCTCGAGGTGCACGACATGGTCGCCTGGTTCGAACTCTGTGAAATCGATGGCCGCGCGACCCGCCAGCATGCGCTCGCGGCGATGGGAGATGCGCCGTTGGCGCAGCGATGATGAACGCCCGAACAGCTCCGCGTCAGACAGGACGGCAAGTCGAGCCGAAGGAAAAACGAACCCGCGGGTGATGGGAGCTTGCAGAAAGTTGACGGAGGAGACGTCGAAATGCTCTTCGGTGGCTAGTTCCTGAAATCGCTCGATTTCACCGTCGCTACCCGCCGCAAGCGACACCTGCCAGCCTGCGACTCTCCACTCCTCCAGCTGCCGGAAGAGGCGGTCGCGGCGGACGGCGTCAAGCACGAGATCGCCGGCATCGAATTTCCCAAATGGTTGAGGGAAAAAGGGGTTGCATCGTCTCGCGCTTTCACTCGAAATCCGGACGTGCGCCCGCTCCTCGCTACCCGCAACATCGATGATCAGGTCTTCTTTCCGAAGATAATTACGAAGCGGAGCAAGCTTCGCATCGAAATTCCCGGCAAGAACCTCACATGTAGTCGATTCGCCAATGGAAATCTGCGTGTCCGGATCGAAGCTCCGGATCGAATCGACGACCTCGTCGTCCAACTCAAGGCGCATTGGCAGGGACGCCTGCCACGAAAATACGTCCATGATGCCGCCGCGGATCGCGAACTGCCCGCGCGTTGTCACCTGCGCCGCGCGCTCATAACCGGCGTTTACCAACTTTTCGCCCGCCTCAAACAAACCGACCCTGTCGCCCTTCGTCAAGGAAAGCACCGACTTCGCCAGAGCGCGAGCAGATGGCACTTCTTGCGCCCACTGACCAGTGTGAATGACGAGCGGCCCGATTGATTCCTCATGCGCCAGCAAGCTCAGAATCTCAAGGCGCTCGGCAGACGTCTCGGGATCGGGCAGCAAATCGCCAGCGAAGGGAATCTCCAATTCCGGCAGAAGCCGCGCCTCCGGAAGCCATGCCATTAGTTCCGCCGCAAAGTCTTCCTGGGCTCGCACGTCTGAACAGACGATCCAGACACGGCTCCCGACCGTAGCGCGGGCAACGAGAGCCGCGACGAAGGATTGCGCGGCTTCGTCCACTTCGCCGAAACACCTTCTCGATTTGGCGCCCAGCGCGGTGCTGGCGCGGTCGAAGATCGCTTCACTCGCCGAGGATTCTTTCACGATACAACGCCGCCAAAGCCTCTCCCTGGTTTCGTGAAGGCAGGCAGCGCCCTTCGATCTCTGCGACGGGCATCACGCCGAGCCGGCTGTTTGTGAGAAGCATTCGTCGGCCCCCTTGATGATCCTCCAAGGAAAGCAAAGCCCTCGTCAACGGGTGTCATCTCCTTGATCCATGCTCTAACAACTCCTTGTCGCGCACCGACGCAAACCGACGGTGCGCAGCACCTCGCCGAAGCACAAAAAAGACATTGGCCATTGAAGCGGAAATCACGGCGCCCTCGAATATTGAGAACGAGGACCTCGTCGAAGCCATTCGCACGCGCTGCGGCGAACGCCTGCACGATGCGCCAGTAATTCCCAGTCTTCCAACCGCCGAGCACGGAAACTGTGGGTGCATCGCGAGATTCCGATTCTGGTGACGCCTCGCAAGACGTCTCCAGAGCGCGGAAACTCTGCCGACTCGAAAAAGGCGACCGTCCGGCATTCATCGGCGGACGCCAGCGCGATGCCATCCCCGGCCGTGACGTATATACGAAGCAGACCATCTGGAAGGCCCTCCAATCGCGCTCAAAACCTCCGCTCTTTCGATTGCGAAATCCCGCTTCGGCACAGGCGATCTTGAGCGCTGCAAGATGTTGATTTAGAAAGAGGATTTTCCCCGGCGAACGGCCAGGGTTTCGAAGACGCTCATCCCGTAACGGAAACCGCGGTCCGTTAGCGGAACAGCTGCTCCTCGCGAAAGCTCCTTCAACGAGGGTCCAGGCGCGAAATCCGCTCACTCGTCGTCCGCCACCCCTGAGCGCGCCATTACGTTCGAGTCGCTTGCGGAGTGTTGCACGGTGATGCCGAGAAGTTTGGCGGCGCGAACCTGATTGTTGTTGGTCTTGTGCATTGCACGCAGAGTGAATTCCGCGTTCAAGCCGGGGCAGAAGCTCGATGGAGGAATTCGTGGACGCCGCATTGAACAGCGATTCGATGGCATTCTCGACGGAACCGTCGCTGCCATTCGTGATAGGCTCGGAAGCGGATGTGGAAACCTGGCCGAGCGGAATATCCTTCGGCAAGAGAACATCCGCAGTCGCCAGCACGGAAGCTCGCTGGATAGTATTTTCCAGTTCACGCACATTCCTGGCCAGGGTAGCGCTTCGAGCACGCGCGCGGCTTCTTCGGAAAGCTAAGCGGCGGCCGGTGTTTGTGGTGAGCGATTTTCTGAAGGAAATATTCCGACAGTTGGCGGATATCGTCCTGCCTCGAGCGCAAAGGCGGCAGGTGAATCCGCACGACGTTCAAGCGATAGAACAGATCCTCACGGAAGTTCCTTTTGCCGACTTCTTCTTCGAGGTGCTTGTTGGTTGCGCAGACGATGCGAACGTTCGCGCGAATCGTCTGATTGCCGCCCACGCGCGAAAACTCGCCCTCCTGCAACACTCGAAGGATCTTGCTTTGCACCTGAAGCGGCATCTCACCGATTTCATCCAGGAATAGCGTGCCGTTGTCGCTCTGCTCAAAGCGTCCGATCCGCTGGCTATGGGCTCCGGTGAAGGAGCCCTTCTCGTGACCAAAGAGCTCACTTTCCAGCAGATTTTCCGGGATCGAGGCGCAGTTGATCGCCAGGAAGCTCTTGTTACTCCTGCGCGCTGTAGTTATGGATCGCTCTCGCCACAAGCTCCTTCCCGGAACCGCTCTCCCCTGTGATCATCACCGGCGCATCGCTCAGCCGCCACACGCCCGATCATCTTGAAGACCTGCTGCATGGCATCTGATCTGCCGACAATCTCATCCTGATGCTGCTCGATGGTGAGGACAGGTTTAAAGGTGTTGGCTGCCTTGAGTTCGGCTGAGGCTTTGAGTGCGGAATCAACCACAATTTTGAGATTGAACGGCAGCTGCTCCTTGCGCACGAAATCGAAGGCGCCCACCTTCATGGCTTCGATGACGTTCTGGTTCGTTCCGAAGGCGCTAATGATAATGACCATAGCATTCTGGGAATGCTTCCGGATCCGGCGAGCAGCTCGATGCCCGAGAAAGGGCTCAGGTTCAATTCCGCCATCACGAGCTCAGGCGTTTCCATGCAGAAACTCTTGTAGGCACGCATCAGCCGAAGTCTCTGTAAGCACACGCGTCCCGGTCGCCTCGAGGAAGGTGCTTAGCCACTCGAGAAAGTCCGTTTCCTGATCGACGAGGAGAATGGTTTGTTTGGCCATAATTACAGATGTCTAAAAATACTACAGCATCAATAAGCGCACGGGATGCGATGCCGGAAGTCAAGGGCAATCCGGCTCAGAAAGCCTCAGGAAGCGCAAAAATCTACAAAATTGCGGTCTAAACTGCCCCGTATCGGCGGCTTCTTTCGGCTATAATCGTGCAAGGCATTAAGGAAATCTACTTTACGGAAAATCCGGCCACAACTTGGAAGTTACGTGAATTTCAGTATAACTAAGCTGCCATAGCAAAAATTCGACAGTCGAGATTTCCCCTGACGTCCGTATGAGCATATCCGGGTCCGGGAATATTCGCGGTGTAGAGCCGATCGCTGAAGAGCGCCTGAGTAACATCCGCTTCTGAGCAGTTTTCCGCTGCGAACATCCCGTGCGATGCTTCCTTGACCGCATCGACAATCTCGGCATCGACCGCTGTAGCTCAATGCGAGAATGAGCGTCAGGCGAGAATTCGCTGAGGTGGCAGCAATCGCTTCTGCAAGCTTCCGCTGGCAAATGTCCGGAGTTCAGTCGAGACTGCCCAATGGCTTGCAGGCGCACCCCTTCCTTGAGCATCTCTCAGAGCTTATCCTCCGGGAAGCGTTCGAGGCAGCTTCATCAGGCCTTTGAACCTCCGCCGCCGGCCGCTTCCACGTTCTCTGAGGAGAATGCGTAGAGGGTGAGATATTCAACTCCGGCCTCAATGGCTGCATCGACGCACTTCCGCGGATCGATTTTGCTCCCTGTTCGTGACGCCAGCCAGCCGCGGGAGCCCGCGTCGCTGTCGCCCAGCATGCCCGTTGCCGTCCATGATGCATTGCGACGTGACGTGGAACGGCTTTCACTGGAGAGTTTCCAGCCGACGTGCTCTAGAGACGGATCGTCCTGCTCGCGATCGGCTCTCGACGCTTTACTAGCGAAAGCCTCGGGCCAGGTGAGAGAAGAGATCTTCTTACAGATAACTTCTTGCCCTCGGCGGAAGCGGCGTCAAATGTTCTGGCGCGGTCCGTGGATTTCCTCCAGCCGGGCAATTCGATAAGGACTGGCACGCACCGCCCGAGTTGACGAAGGTCGGAAGGCGGGACCGACAGTGTTTTCCCGCCGAGCTTGTAGGCAACGCAGACTTTGATGCGTTCAGCCTGATCGGAGCCCGTCGAGGTTGGTCACCGCCAGCTCGTCAATGCCGTTAATCGTTGACGAATAACGTGTTGCGACAGAATCAAACCACACCGCAGCGGCGTGGACGTCCCGTAGTCGAACCGAATTCCCGGCCCATCTCGTGGAGCATGTCGGAAATTTCCTTGTTCTCGGTTGGAAGGGTCCCTCGCCCACACGCGTCGTATATGCCTTCCATCACGCCGATCACCCGATCGATGTGATGCGGCGGCACCCGGTGCCGTGCAAGCTCCCGCCCGCGGTCGTATTTGATGAGGTGACGTATGGATAGGTGCCGTGGTCTAGATCAAGAAGGTGCCCTGAGGCTCCTTCGAGAAGAATCTTCCTGCGCGCCTTGATCGCCATGTGCAGATAAACACACCGGTGTTCGTTGATGAGTGGTGCAAGTTTTCGGGCGGCAGAGAGGTAGCTTTGTTCGACCTCCGCGAAGTCGATCGCCTTCTCGCCGAATGCGCGGAGGATTCTGTTAGTTTTCCTCGATCTTGGCGTAGAGCTTCTCCGAGAACACTTTCGGTCGCACAAGATCCCCCATTCGCAGCCCGTGCGCTCCACCTTATCGCCGTGACAGTCGGGCCGATTCCGCGCTTGGTCGTGCCGATCTTCTTGTCGCCCTTGACGCGTTCGTCGGCATTCGTCGAGCAGGCGGTGGTAGGGAAGAACGATATGCGCACAATCGCTGATAATGAGGTTATCGGCGATTTGACTCCTTGCTTGCGCAAGCCATCAAGTTCACAGACCAAATCGACGGGGTCGATGACCACGCCATTCCTGATGACGCATGTCTTTCCGGGACGGAGGATGCCAGAAGGAATCAAGTGGAGAACATGCTTCTTGATCTCCAACAATCACCGTGTGGCCGGCATTGTTTCCGCCCTGGCTACGGACGACGATATCGGCCTCATCGGTGAGAAAATCGATACAATCTTTCCCTTGCCTTCATCTCCCCACATGAGCCCCGATTAGGATCGTATTTGGCATAACGCGAAAACTCATCAGTATTGTCGTCCGCTTCCACCCCGCTCAAGATAATAAATCCCTGGGCTTTGCGCCGCAGGGCTGACGTGCGTATCCTGAAACTGTGAAAGAGCCGCGCACAACGGCCACCTGCCTAGGCGTTATTTCTGCCGCGCCATGCGTTTGCGTTGCCCGGCATGCGGGTCAGCCCCGATCCTCGTTCCTCTGGCAGCGAATGCGGAGAATGCGCGATTGGTTTACTCCACTCGATGGTTGTCCGCGCTGCGGATATCCCTACGAACGAGAACCGGATACTACCTGATGTCCGTTTGGGCGATAAACTACGGCGTTGGCAGCGTCGTTGGGCTTTGCGATCTACGGCTTGCTGGAATCGGAAATTCGACTTGCCGGTCCGGCAGCTGCTCGTGGCTGTGCTGTTCACCGGTCTTCCTCCTCCAGCCTAATCTTTGCGCGCCACTCCAAAGCGCTTGTTTCCGCTGCAGTCGACCTTTTCGATCCCGCGATGAAAGAGGGCGGAAACGACGGCAGGAAACGTTCCTGCCTCACCGCGCGTGCCAGCAGGGAGACACCCCATCACAAAAAGCCTGCAGCCGCCTTGCGATCCTGCAGACCTGGTGCGATAAGTGCTCGCCCACCATGCGAAGTCCCCGCTTTCTCGCCGCTTCGCTTTTTGCTGCGCCACACTTCACGCCGAGCCACTCCGATGAAATCGGAAGGCCTGTCGACGATTCAGTAGTCCCCGGCTCGGAAATTCGCTTCAAAGTGGCGCTCTCCGGCGCGAAGGACAACGTGAAGGCGGCCAGGCTAAAGGACGGATCGCTCGTTTACATTGTCAAGCGCTTGGGGCCGAGCACCGATCGAATACTGACGCCGGACGAATTCTCCCGGCTTTTATTACGATCAGCAGACCGGGCGAGGCTGGCTCTCTACAGTGTTCAATGTGACGAGTCCAGTGGGCTTGGTTGGGTTGCCATTGGCTTGTCCGGTCAACTGCTCTTCACGGGCAGAATGCTTGTCCAATGGTTCACGAGCGAGAAGAGCAAACGCTCGGTTGTGCTGTCGTCGTTTTGGTGGATGAGCCTCATCGGAGCGACGGTGCTGCTCGTCTATTTCATCTGGCGCACGCGATATCGTGGAATCCTCGGCCAGGCGACAGGCTGGGTCATCTGTGTCCGGAATCTCGCGTTGACTGATCGAGGCGGTCACGCGCCTGAGAAGAGAGACAAGTAATGCGAAGTGAGATCAAGAAGCCAGGAATGAAAGAATCCCAGACACGCGCAACTCTCTCGCCAAAAACAATCCATGCGGCCCAGCCTATCGACAAAGACCGCTAAGACGGCTGACCAATTGGTTAGCTGGGCCGATCTTCCTCCAGCAGGATAAAGGCGCTGATGCCTGCAACCCATAACAGGTTCATCACGCCAAAGGCGAAAAGGAGACCCATCAATGCCCAACAGCAGCCGAGACAGTAGCCGCCGTGCTTCAATCCCATCCTAAAAGGCGCCCCATGAGCCATGTCGCCATTCCGTAGCGAAAAACCCTATTGGAGATCGGCAATGAGCCAGAGCAGGCATATTTCAGACGGCTGAACTGAAAGAGACCTGCGATGAGCAGCAAACCTCCGCCCAAGGCTTTGCTCGTGCTCTCCATCATCGGTGAAACCAAAGCCGCCGGTGAAGCAGGCCCCACTGCGCTAGTGTGGCAAGCAGGCTAAAGCCGGTCCACGCCGTCAGGTAACCCAACAGGAACTGTCCGGTCGCTACGCAACGTGCGCTTGGTGGCTCGTTGCGACGCCGATTGATCTCAGCAAAGAGCAGAATCACCGGGCTGGCAGCGGGAACCATCATCGCAACCATCATGACCGCCCACATCAGAAACACGAGGACAAGATCCCAAGCGGTCCAATGCTGCATGGCGGGCATGATGACCATCTCCATCCCGACATCCATATGGCGCATTCCCAGTCCATGTAGATCAGGTATGTCCACGACAAAGTCGCGACTCCCGCCAGACCAAACGCGACGATCGCGCGGTCACGCTTGAGCAACTTCTACCAGCATCGGGCTGCGGACACGCCGGTTCACGCAGACTGGTAAGCGAACGCGCGAAAAGATATCCGTTCTTGTTCGACACCTCACACTTTAGGCCGTAATCACTGAACCGCATCTGCTTGGATTTTGCTACCGCGAGAGTGCACGCCCGGAACCAGGGGCAAACGGGGCGTTATCGACCGTCACATCACTACCATCTTGCCCAGGCAGCCCTTCAACCTCTGCGTCGGCGACGTCGCCGAGACGCAAGCTGCGTCGTTTTCCCTCATGAACGATATTCGATCGGTGCCGCCTTAACCCCGAGGACTTCGCCGATGAGCGGCGCAAGACCAGCCAGATGCCCGCCTGCTTGGCCAGAGAAGATTTGAGTCAAAGCATCCTGCTGACCTTGGTCTGCCCGTTCGTCCACATAGGGGGCGACCTTCCACTTGACCTCCAGCATGTGTCCGGGCGACATAAACCGCAAAAGCGCGGCGTTGAAGTCCATCCAGATCGATCTCTCACCAAATCGACCCTGGTCGATGTGCCATGCAAGCAAGACGGTGCACTCCCCGCTTGTAGGTGGGCTCAGAAAACACATGGACACGCGAGGTCACAGTTGCAGGCTTCAAAGTATGATCCGGCAATTTTCCAAGATAGTAGGCATGATAGGAGCCCTATTTTAGGGTAGGAACCTTATTTTCAGCGATAGAACCTAGAAAGGAAGAAGGAAGAACGATGAAGGAAGAAGGCCGGATCACATGTGATCCCGTGCGCGTTTGGCGATGGTGACGAAGATGGCGCTCAACTCTTCACACTCCTGCCGCAGAGGCTGAAGTTTCTCCATCGCCACGATTTCGCCCTCGACGAGAGGGCGGATGATCCAAAGCGCGAACTGCTTCTTGGTCCGTTCCGCGAGATCGTCCTCCTTCTTTCTCTTTTTTCTTAATTCTTACTTTCTGCCTTTTTCTAGCCTTCCTTCTTCCTTCTTACTTTCATATAAGCGCGTGTCATGGATGTTGGTTGGCAGCCTCTCGCGCGCGGTCAGGTAAAAATTCGCGATGGATTTTGGAAGCGGCTGGCGCGACCTCATCGGAGAAACCACGTTGGTTCACCAGTTCGAGGAAATGCGCGCGGAGGGGGCAGATGGATGCGATGCTTCTCGACCGGAGGATGCATCGAGGGCCGCGAACTCGCCGATCCCTGGGCCGATGCGGGATATTGGGGCGGCAGCATCTTTTTGGGATTCTGACCTCGCGAAATGGTTGGAAGCCGCATCTGCACGCCTGAGAACAAACGCGCGACGCGGCTGTTGGAGGCGCGTGTCGACGAGGTTATCGGCCTGTTCGAGCGGGCGCAGTTGCCTGACGGCTACGTCAACAGCCACATCCTTACCTGGCGCCCGCAGCATCGATTCAAGAACCTTCGAGACCTGCACGAGCTCTATTGCGCCGGCCACCTGATCGAAGCAGCCGGTGGTTCATTTCGAAGCGACCGGAAAGGAGCCGGCTCCTGCGAGTCGCGCAGCGCTTTGCCGACCACATTGCGGCGCGTTTCGGTCGCGAGCCAGGGTCAGATTCGGGGTACTGCGGGCACCCGGAGATCGAGTTGGCCCTTCTGCGTCTTTATCACGTCGCCAAGGAACGTCGCTACCTCGACCTGTGCCGGTACTTCATCGACGAGCGCGGGCAGATCGCCGAATTACTTTGATCAGGAGGCCGTTGCGCGCTCTGGATTCGCGGCCGTTCCGGCCGAACCACCCCGGCTCGCCCTATGCCTACATGCAGGCTGCACGAACCGATTCGCAAGCAGACGAAGGTGGTCGGTCACGCTGTCCGCGCGATGTACTTTGTTCGCGGCTGCAGCCGGACTGGCGCTGGAAGACGGCGACGCCGACCTGCTCGCGACCTGCGAACGCCTCTGGCAAGATGTCGTCACAACGAAGCTCTACATCACGGGTGGGATCGGTTCGGCGTCGGAGAACGAGGGGTTCACCCGCGATTACGACCTTCCAAATGAGAACTCGTATGCCGAGACGTGTGCCTCGGATCGGACTCTTCTTGTTCGGGCATCGAATGCTGCAGGCCAAACTTGACAGCCAATACGGCGACGTCATGGAACGGGCGCTCTACAACAACATCCTGTCCGGCATCAGCCTCGAAGGCCGGTGCTTCTTTATGACAATCCCAATGGCGAGTTCCGGATCGCGCCATCGGGTAAGCTGGCCATGGTGGACTCCCTGTTGTCCGCCCAATCTTGCGCGGCTTGTCAGTTCGCTTTCCGGATATCTCTACTCGCAAAGAGAAGATGCGAATCGCCGTTCACCACTATCGTGACCGGCGAAGCCCGGGCGAATGAGCTTACTCTACGGCGTCCGCAGCGGCTCGCCCTATCAGGGAAACAACGCGGTCGAGGTGCAGGCTGAAGCGCCGGTGGAGAAGGCCCTGTCGTTCCGTGTCCCGTGATTGGGCCGGGCACTACGACCTCAACGTCAACGGGGAGGCGCTCGCACCGCCGGTGTGATAGACGGCTATGTCACTGTGCGGCGAACCTGGGTGCCCGGGGACCGCGTTGAGCTGAATTTTGAGCTGCCAGTCAGGGATGAAATTTTGCCGTTACGAAGTAGATGTTAACCGTGGACGCCTCGCGTTGACCAGGGGGCCCCTGGTTTATTGTCTGGAACAGATTGATAACGGACCCAATCTCGATGCGGTGGCGCTGCCCCCGGATGGCTCGTTTGAGCCTTCGGAGCAGCCTGATTCTGCCTGACGGCATTCTGGCGCTCATCGGTCCTGGTGTTCGTGAACATGCGCAGACAGACGGCCTCTACGCTGACGAGCCTCCTCCGGGCACAAGAAATCAAGGTGACAGCGGTGCCCTATTATGCTTGGAATAATCCGTGGCCCTGGTGAAATGCTGGTCTGGATTCGCCGTGCTCGCGAGTTAAGAGTTACCCCAACTCCAAAAGCCGGTTCCCTATGACTTCAATCCCAGGACGCTGGTGGATCACCGCCGCCGTCGTTATCGTGACGGCCGTCCTGCTTTCGCACCCTTCTATTGGGTTCTGGTCGGAAGCTTCATGACCCCGGCGGAACTCTCCGGAATTAATCAGACCTTGTGGCCCAGGCACTTTGTGGTCGAGAACTGGTCGAAGGCGCTAGAGCCGTCTGTGGCCGCACGTTCAAAATAGCCTCTTTGGTCAGCACCGGTAACGTCGATCGGCACACTCCCTATCACCGCGCCGGCCGCTTACGCGCTGTGTGTGGAAAAAGCCCATCGGCCGCACTGCGCTTTCCACGTTCATGCTCGTAACGCAGATAGCAGCCGTAACTG